>ULZA01057192.1_pt1 | contig 53484 bp, 40 predicted proteins | sample 1962681 | NCBI WGS metagenome assembly ULZA01 (sample SAMEA4835877, study PRJEB28245) | human gut metagenome | biome: gut microbiome; material: fecal sample | place: Denmark | collected 2008 | reverse complement strand
TATAAATAATGTTAAACTATAGTGTTGCGGAATTAAGGGTATGAAGAAAATCTTATCTCTTCTTTCGATGTTGATGGTTACCATGATGGCATTCGCTACGGACTACACTGATCAGCTTACTTTCAAGCTGACTTTGAACAGTTCTTATGACAAGGCTTTGCCGGAAGGTACTCTCACCGTTGAAAAGCGCGTAGACGGCACATACAATGTGACCGCATGTGGCTGCGATTTCAGCACCTATGGATTTGGAAATTGGGCCGATATCAGCTGCGATGCAGTAGAAGGCACAACAGACGCCGATGGTTTGACAACAATCCAAGTTAGCAACCCTAATGTTTTTGCCAATGGAACTATTGTTGATGGTTTCTCTCTTAAAGGTGAGTCACTCCTCGTTAAGTTCAACGAGACAAAGGCTTACGCCCTTTTCAAGGGTAAGTTGGCTCTTAACGCTGTAACTGGTTATCCTTTTGAATACACCTTCGGCACTGACGAAGGCTTCGAGTCTACTGGCGGCGGTTCTACCGGCGGTGGCGAGACTGGCGGCGAGACAAAAGAGAAGTACACTGTTAACTTCGACAAGACAGCTTACCACTCACGTAACGACCGTGTCCTCAGCAGCTTCTCTCTCCAGCAGACAGGCAAGGACAAGCAGACTGTAAACGTATTCGCTTCAAAGGCAGCTTACGAGGATCACACATCGTCTGTATTCAATGTTGAGGCAGGCAGCGAGCTGACAGCTTCGTTCAACTACTCAGGTCAGTGGATGAACGGTTATGTATACATCGACCGCGACAACGACGGCGAGTTCTCTTATAAGGAAGGCCAGTGGGATCAGGCAGGCACCGACTTGGTAGCCTACAGCTTCTATACTACACTTGCTAATCCGAAAGTAAACGATGGCAATGGCTACAACTCTACCGGTGCTTCTGTTTCTGGTGACGATCGTAGCAACGTTAATCCTCCTTCATTCACAGCTCCTACAGAGCCGGGTACATACCGCATCCGCTTCAAGATCGACTGGAACTGCATCCTCCCTGGAGGTTCAAACGACATCCTCTCTGACGGTGGTGGCGTTTGGGATGCAACTCTCAAAGTTGTAGCTGCAGAGCCTGAGGTAACTTCTGACAAGACATACACAAGCAACCTCAAGTTGACTGATGCAGAAAGCGAGGAAGATGTTGTTGATATGCCTCAGGCTGACGTGAACATCATCAAGTACTCTGACGACTCTTATAAGATCACACTTAAGCAGGTTGCTCTCCGTGGTGCTGAAAACGACCTCGTATTCGTAGGTACGACACCTGAGGTAGCTCCAACAGCGGAAGCAGCAGAGCCTCTCTACATATCTGCTACACCTAACACTGCTACAAAGGCAATCCTTGGCGATGTAACAGCTACATTCGCAATCTCAGAAGTTTCTGACGACGAGATTAAGATGGGTATCGCTATCGAGGGCGAAGGTGTTCTCTATGAGGGCGAGTTCAACTACGAGGAAGAAGTAGATGAGCCTGAGGTTTACACAAGCAACCTCCACATCTACGACGCAGCAGCTCCTGAGACAGACCTCTTCAAGGCTGACAAGGCTAACGTAGAGTTCTTGGCTACTGAAACAGGTGAGTTCACGCTCACTCTTAAGGACGTAACACTCAACGAGAAGACTCAGGACCTCGTATTCACTGGTACACTTCCTACAACAGAACCAGGTGGTCAGGAGCCGCTCGCAGAAGAGGGTGAGGGTGAAGTAACTCCAGATGAGCCAGCAATGGTTCTCAACGCTACTGCTGACGAGGCTACTGCTACATTCCTCGGTGCTGCATCTGCAACAGCCGAGTTCTCTATCTCTTATAACGCAGCCGACGAATTCATGATGACATTCACCATGAAGGCTGGCGAGAAGAACTACGGTGGCGAGTTCAACTACGAGGCTAAGACACCTGCTGCAGAACCGTTCTGCAAGGAGAACTACGTAGCTGACGGCAATGGCTTCGAGTGGGAGATTCCGGTAGATTGGGATACTCAGAAGATCGTTATGTCTATCGACCCGTCTACATGTACTGGCAACTGCGAGGATGTAATCGGTCTCGGCGCTGTTCCGACAGCTTGGAACAATACTCTCCACTTGTATCGCACAAGCGCAGACCAGATGCTCCAGGGATACTTCCAGACATCTGCTACAAACAACAACACTGGCAAGTTCGCTGAGACAGCTCCGTTCTTGGTAGAGGTTTCTAAGGCTCAGGGCTTCGTTGTAAACGGCGAGGTTAAGATTGCTTCAAGCGCAATGAGCTATCTCTTCACTCTCCCGACCGTTAAGATGGGTACTGGCGAGGGCGCTAACGACAAGTCGCGTGCTACATACAACTACGTTAAGGTAGTTGACAAGGACTGGACGAAGGATCCTGCGACTGGCATCAACGCAACAACAGTTGCTGAGGGCGAGTTCGAGGTATTCTCTGTTGACGGCGTTAAGCTTTCTAAGCTCCAGAAGGGTCTGAACATCGTTCGCTCTGCTGACGGCAAGGTTAAGAAGGTACTCGTTAAGTAATATTTTAGGGGGTGCACTCAGGGGGTGCACTTGTCTCAAGTGCCCCAACCGAGCTAACGTTGCCCCAACCGAGCTAACGTTGCACCATCCAAGCTAACGTTGCACCATCCAAGCAAACGTTGCACCATCCAATAAATTCATAAGAGGGCATGGCATTCCGCCATGCCCTCTTTGCGTATATACCATGTTCTCGCAGATTTCACGGATTTTACTGTGCTAATTATTACATCCTAATCTTCTGTGTAATCTGAATTTCGTTGCAGTTTTGCAGCCTGTCTATCTGTGAAAATCTGTGCCTATCTGTGGGAGGCACATCTCAGTTTGAAGGTTCTGTGTGTTCAGTGTATTCTGTGGGAACTTTCTCCCTGTTTGTTTGGTTGGTGCAGCTGAGACAGCTGCACCCCCTTGAAGATGGCACTGCACCCCCTGAAGATGGCACTTCACCCCCTGAGGATGGCACTGCACCCCTTAAGTTGCTCCTTTTGAAATATTTGCAACAAGGTTGCATAATCTTTTTCCGAACTTTGTTAGCGATTATTTTTCTCTTAGTAATTAACAACAAACAAAATATGCTTAGAAGATTATCCTATTACTTATTATCAGCAGTCTTCGTGGCGGGCATTGCCGCTTGCGGAGGCCAGTCGCACGACCATCTCGACCACGATTATGACCACGACCACGCCGAGGAAACCGAGCATCACGACCACGCTGCCGAAGAAGCAGAACACGGTGGCGAGGCAAAGGGCGCCCACACCGACGAGATAATACTCTCTGTGGAGAAAGCCCGTGCAGCCGGTGTGAAGGTAGAGGAAGTGAAGCCAGGCACCTTCCACGGCGTTATACACACCAGTGGCAAGGTGATGTCAGCCTCGTGCGACGAGACCACTGTCGTTGCAACCATCAGCGGACGCGTGCAGTACAAGAACCACGTGAGCGAAGGCTTGAAGGTGTCTGCCGGCACCACGCTCTTCTCAATCACCTCAGCCGGCATGCAGACCGCAGAGGGCGACCCCGTGCAGCGTGCCCGCATCGACTACGAGCGTGCAGAGCGCGACTATACACGTGCCAAGATACTCATCAAGGACAAGATAATAAGCGAGAAGGACCTCGCCGTGGCAAAAGCCGAATACGAAGCAGCCAAGCTCACGTATAACGGCATGAAGCGCACGCGCAGCGAGGGTGGAGTAGTGGTGACGGCGCCGCGCGGCGGTTACGTCAAGCAGTGTCTCGTCAACGGCGGCGACTACGTAGAAGCCGGTCAGCCGCTCGCCATCATCACACAGAACAAACACCTCTATCTGCGTGCCGAGATACCCGAGCGCCGCTTCAACGAGCTCAACCGCATACGCGGCGCCAAGTTCCGCACAAGCTACAGCCACCGTCTCCACGACATCGCCGAGATGGGCGGACGCATACAGTCGTACGGACGTTCGGCAGAGGTGAACAACTCCTACCTGCCCGTCATCTTCGAGTTCAACAACACCGGCGACGTCGTGCAGGGCTCTTACGCCGAGATATACCTCATAACCCAAGACCGCCCGAACGTCATCACGCTGCCCCTCACCGCCCTCACCGAGGAGCAGGGCATCCACTTCGTCTACGTGCAGATAGACGCCGAAGGCTACCGCAAGCAGGAGGTGATGCTCGGCGAGAGCGACGGCGAGCGTGTAGAGATACTCACCGGTGTTAAGCAGGGCGACCGTGTTGTAACAAAGGGCGCCGTGCAAGTACGATTGGCTTCGGCTGCAAACGCTATTCCGGCGCATAACCATAATCATTAATAAGCTATGCTGAACAAGATAATACGCTTCTCGCTTGAGAACAGAATACTCGTGTTGGTGGCGTCGGTGCTGCTCGTCATAGGCGGCCTTTACTCCACCAGCCAGACCGATGTGGACGTGTTCCCCGACCTCAATGCCCCCACCGTAGTCATCATGACCGAAGCCGGCGGCATGGCAACCGAAGAGGTAGAGCAGCTCGTCACGTTCCCTATAGAAACCGCCGTCAACGGCAGCACCGGTGTGCGCCGCGTGCGTTCGCAGTCTACCAACGGCTTCTCCGTTGTGTGGGTTGAGTTCGACTGGGGCACCGACATCTACCTCGCCCGCCAGATAGTGAGCGAGAAACTTGCCGCAGTAGGCGAGCAGATGCCCGCCGGAGTGAGCGCTCCGGTGCTCGGTCCGCAGTCGTCGATACTCGGCGAAGTGCTCATCGTGAGCCTCACCAGCAAGCACACCTCACAGCAAGACCTGCGCACGTACGCCGACTGGGTGATACGTCCGCGTCTGCTCTCCACCGGCGGCGTGGCTCAGGTGAGCGTTCACGGCGGCGACATTAAGGAGTATCAGATACTCGTCAGCCCCGGTCGCATGAAGCACTTCGGCGTGTCGCTCACCGACATCATGGCATGCACCCGCGGCATGAACACCAACACCAATGGCGGCGTGCAGTACAAGTACGGCAACGAGTACATCATCCGCGGCATCACATCCACTAACAACGTCGAGAAGCTCGGCACGTGCATCGTGAAGAAGAACGGCGAGAGCGTAGTCACCCTTGCCGACGTAGCCGACATAAAGATAGGCAACCAGTCGCCTAAGCTCGGCGTAGCCAGCGAGCGCGCCCAGTCAGCCGTGCTCCTCACCGTTACGAAGCAGCCCAATACGAGCACCATCGACCTCACCAAGCATCTCGACCTCGCACTCGCCGACCTCAAGCAGACCCTGCCCGCCGACGTGCATATCTCTACCGACATCTTCCGTCAGTCAGACTTCATCGAGAGTAGCATCGACAACGTGCAGAAGTCTCTCATCGAGGGCGCCATCTTCGTGGTTATCATCCTTATGATATTCCTCGCCAACGTGCGTACCACGGTCATCTCGCTCGTCACGATACCAATCTCGTTCCTCGTGGCGATGATAGTGCTCAACGCCCTCGGCATAAGCATCAACACCATGACCCTTGGCGGACTTGCCATAGCCATCGGCTCGCTCGTAGATGACGCCATCGTCGACGTAGAGAACGTCTACAAGCACATACGCCAGAACCGCGCGTTGCCCGAGGCAGAGCGTGTGCCTATCATCGAACTCGTGTTCAACGCTTCGCGTGAGGTGCGCATGCCTATCCTCAACTCCACGCTGATTATCGTGGTGAGCTTTGCGCCGCTGTTCTTCCTCAGCGGCATGGAAGGCCGCATGCTCATACCCCTTGGCATAGCCTTCGTCACAGCCCTCTTCGCCTCAACCCTCGTAGCCCTCACGCTCACCCCCGTACTCTGCAGCTACCTGCTCGGCAAGAGCAAGGGCGAGATGCCGAAGGAAGCCTTCGTAGCCGTATGGCTTAAGAAGTATTACGAGCGTGCCCTGCTGTGGGTGCTCGCCAACACCCGCAAGGTCATCGTCGGCACCGCAGCGTTGTTCGTTGTCGCCGTGGGCGTGTTCTTCTGCTTAGGCAGCAGCTTCCTGCCCAAGTTCAACGAAGGCTCGTTCACCATCAATATCTCCTCGCTGCCCGGCATCTCGCTCGAAGAAAGCGACTCCATCGGCGCACGTGCCGAGCGACTGCTGCTGCAGGTGCCCGAGATAAAGACCGTGGCACGCAAGACCGGTCGTGCGGAGCTCGACGAACACGCCCTCGGCGTGAACGTGAGCGAGATAGAAGCCCCGTTCGAGCTTAAGGACCGCAGTCACGAAGAAGTGCTCAACGACGTGCGCAAGCGCCTCTCCGTTCTCGCCGGAGCCAACATAGAGATAGGTCAGCCCATCTCCCACCGCATCGACGCCATGCTCTCGGGCACACAAGCCAGCATAGCCATCAAGCTCTTCGGCACCGACCTCAACCGCATGTTCACCATCGGCAACCAGATAAAGAACGCCTGCCAGAACATTGAGGGCATAGCCGACCTCAACGTGGAGCAGCAGATAGAGCGCCCCGAACTGAAGATTGTGCCGCGTCGCGAACTGCTCGTGCGCAACGGCATCACGCTGCCCGAGTTCAACGAGTTCCTCGCCGTGAATCTCGCCGGCGAGACCGTCTCGCAGGTGTACGAAGCCGGCAGAGCCTTCAACCTCGTGGTGAAAGCCGCCGACTACGACGAGATAAGCAACCTCATCATCGACACGCAGGACGGACGCAAGGTGCCTCTGTGCGACGTTGCCGACATCATATCGAGCGCCGGACCCAACACCATCAACCGCGAGAACGTACAACGCAAGATAGTCATCTCCGCCAACACCAGCGGCAGAGCCTTGAGCGACGTAGTGGCAGACATCAAGCAGGCAGTAGGCGAGAACGTGCAGCTGCCCGAAGGCTACCACGTAGAGTACGGCGGACAGTTTGAGAGTCAGGAGAGCGCCAGCCGCGTGCTCTACCTCACCTGCATGCTCGCCATCGTCGTCATCTTCTTCCTGCTCTTCATGCAGTTCCGCAACGCCCTTGAAGCCGGCGTCATACTGCTCAACCTCCCATTGGCACTCATCGGCGGCATCTTCGCCATAGTGCTCACCACCGGCGAGGTAAGCATACCCGCCGTCATCGGCTTCATCTCGCTCTTCGGCATCGCCACGCGCAACGGCATGCTGCTCATCACCGAGTACAAGCGTCTGCGCACCGAGGAAGGCAAGAGCGTGCGCGAAGCCATCGTCGAAGGCTCGCTCTCGCGTCTGAACCCGATACTCATGACAGCCCTCACCTCAGCCCTCGCCCTCGTGCCGCTCGCCCTGGGCGGCGACCTGCCCGGCAACGAGATACAGTCGCCGATGGCGAAGGTGATACTCGGCGGACTCATCAGTTCTACATTACTCAATGCATTCATAGTACCGATAATATATGAGAAGATATCTAATCGCCACAGCCGTGGCACTCAGCGCGTGTAGCGCAGCCCTCGCCGACACCGTTGGCGATGTGCTCAAGCAGATAGCTGCTAACAACCTCACCCTGCAGTCGGCGGCGCACGACATGCGCGCCGATGTGCTCGACATAAAAGCAACGAACACCCTCGGCGGTCCGTCGGTAGAGTACAGCCCGTTCTTCACGAAGGGCTACTCCGGCGTTGCCGAGAGCGAACTTGTGGTGAGCCAGGAGATTGACTTCCCTACGAAGTATGCCGCCCGCAGCAAGCAGGCGCAGATGCAGCAGACTGTAGGCGACCGGCTGCTCGTAAAGCAGCGTCGCGACATACTGCTGCAGGCACAGCTCGTCTGCATCGACGTGATACGCCTCAACCAGAGTCTCGCCATGCTGCGCGAGCGCCTCTCCAACAGCGAGACGCTGCTGCAGATGTACGAGAAGCGTATGGAGGCAGGCGACGCCAACGCCCTTGAGCTGAACAAGGTGAAGATCGACTGCATGGAGGTGCGCACCCTCGTTGGCGAGGCAGAAGGCGAGCGCACCGCCCTGCTGCAGCAGCTGCAGCAGCTCAACGGCGGCAAGCCCATCGACGTATCCTCAACCGAGCTGCCCCACTACGAGTCGATAGCCGACTTCGAGCAGTATCGTGCCCTCGCCGTAGCGTCGGATGCCGACGTGGCAGTGGCGCAGACCGCCCTGCGCGCCGCCGACATGAACCTTAAGGTGCAGAAGAGCGAGTGGCTGCCCAGCATCTCCTTCGGCTACCGCCGCAATACCGAGCAGCGCGAAGCCATCAACGGCTTCATGGTAGGCGTGAGTTTCCCGCTCTACAGCAACAGCAGCAACGTAAAGGCGGCACGCGAGCGCCGTCAGAGTGCCGAGCTGCAGGTGCAGCAGGCGCAGCACGACGCCGAAGCCTCGCTGCGCACCAGCTACGAGCAGTTGCTGGGCTTGCAGCAGGTGATAAACCACAGCGACGTGAAACTGCTGCAGGAGTCGCTTACGCTCTTCAGGAAAGCGCTGCAGCAGGGCGAGATAACCGCCCTGGCTTACTACGTAGAGATAAACAGCATCTACGAGAAGCTGCAGCGACACATCGACCTGCACAGCCAGAGCGTGAAGCTGCTGGCAGAGCTGCACAGAAATGAGTTGTGAGTTTTGAATGTAGAGTGTTAAGGTAAAAAAGTAAAAGAGTAAAAAGGTAAAAAATCTGCGTTTTTTTTACTTTTTTACTCTTTTACTTCTTTACTTTTAGAAGCAAATATAATACAAGTCACCTCCGCGAAAAATCTCATTTTAGAGATTCGCATTCTCGAAAATGCGCCATTTCATCGGTCGGCGCAGCCGAAAAATCATAAAAATTGAGACTTTTCAGTGTAAAACGATAGGTTTTACAAACTTTTCGTGAGACTTTACATGGTAACTCTTGAGACTTTACCCGGTAAAACCTATGCTTTTACACTGTAAAGTCTCACGATAAGTTGTGTTTTGCTAAGGCGAAAATTGCACACTTTTAGAGAAAACGCTACAATATACTGTAGGACAAACGCTTACGGCTGCACGCTCAAAACTCGCGAAAAATTGACTAAGGATTTTGTTTTTGATTTTTCGCGAAATATGAGCGGTCAAATCGTGCAAATATCGTCTTGGCAAAAAGTATGCCATTCCAGTTGAGAGTTAGTCGAACAGTCCCGGCTCCACAGCATTGCTGCCAATCATCGGTCGTCCGAGGTGCTGGTAGGCGAGGGGCGTCACCATACGTCCGCGCTGCGTGCGCTTTATGAAGCCCTCCATGATGAGATACGGCTCGTACACCTCCTCGACGGTGCCCGTGTCCTCGCCGATGGCTGTGGCTATGGTAGACACGCCGACCGGTCCGCCGCGGAACTTGTCGATGATGGTGAGCAGAATCTTGTTGTCGATCTCGTCCAAACCATACTGGTCGATGTTGAGCGCCGAGAGCGATAGGCGCGCAATGTCGCGGTCGATGCGTCCGTTGCCCTTCACCTGGGCGAAGTCGCGCACGCGGCGCAGCAGAGCGTTCGCAATACGCGGCGTGCCACGCGAGCGGCGCGCAATCTCTATAGCCGCATCGTCGTCGATAGGCACCTTCAGAATCATCGCCGAACGCTTGATGATTTTCTGCAGCATCTCCGGTCCGTAGTATTCCAGGTGGAGGTTGATGCCGAAGCGCGCACGGAGCGGAGCCGTGAGCAGTCCGCTGCGCGTTGTGGCACCCACGAGCGTGAACGGGTTGAGGTCGATCTGTATAGACCGCGCCGACGGACCCTTGTCGATCATGATGTCGATGCGGTAGTCCTCCATCGCCGAGTAGAGATACTCCTCTACTACCGGCGAGAGACGGTGAATCTCGTCGATGAAGAGCACGTCGCGCGGCTCCAGCGAAGTGAGGATGCCGGCGAGGTCGCCCGGCTTGTCGAGCACCGGTCCGCTCGTAATCTTGAAGCCCACGCCCAGTTCGTTGGCTATGATGTTGCTAAGCGTTGTCTTGCCCAGTCCTGGGGGGCCGTGCAGCAGCGTATGGTCGAGCGGTTCGCCGCGGTACTTCGCCGCCTCGACGAACACTTCGAGGTTCTCCACCACCTTCTGCTGTCCGCTGAAATCGCCGAACCGCAGCGGTCGCAGAGCGTTCTCAAAGTCCTTCTCGCCCTTGCGTCCCTGCTCCTGACGTATGTCGAAATCTTCTTCCATGTTGTATCGGATAATCTGTTTTGTACAAAGTTAGTATATTTTTGGCAGAAAAAACGCCATACACTTGGATAAAACAAACGAAACAACTAAATTTGTAGTCAATAGGCACTTCCGATTTGTGAAAGTGCTGCGCACTATTAACCCGTTAAAACCCAGATAGAACTATGCTCGTAAAGACTTATTCCGCAGCCGTTAACGGCCTCGACGTAACCACCGTAACCGTTGAAGTGAATATCGTGCCCGGCGTGATGTATCGCATGACCGGACTCGGTGACACCGCTGTGCGCGAAGGACGCGACCGCATAGCGTCGGCGCTGCAGGTGAACGGATATAAGTTTCCGCACGCAGACATCACCATCAACCTCGCGCCTGCCGACCTGCGCAAGGAGGGCAGCTCGTTCGACCTGCCGCTCGCCATGGCTATACTCACCGCGAGCGGAGCCGTGACGAGCGACGTGCTCGCCGACTATATGCTCGTGGGCGAACTGAGCCTCGACGGTACGCTGCAGCCCGTGAAGGGAGCGCTGCCGATAGCCATCCGGGCAAGAGCCGAGAAGTTCAAGGGACTGATTGTGCCGAAGCAGAACGAGCGCGAGGCGGCTGTGGTGAACAATCTGGAGGTGTACGGCATGGAGAACATCATGGACGTGATAAAGCTGCTCACGGGGCGTGAGGTGTACGAGCCGACGTTCGTCGACACACGCCGCGAGTTCTACGAACAGCAGAGCCGCTTCGACCTCGACTTCGCCGACGTGCGCGGTCAGGAGAGTGTGAAGCGTGCGCTAGAAGTGGCTGCGGCAGGCGGTCACAACCTTATCATGGTAGGTCCTCCGGGTTCGGGCAAGTCGATGATGGCAAAGCGCCTGCCCTCTATTCTGCCGCCGCTGTCGCTCTCGGAGAGTCTGGAGACGACACAGATACACAGTGTAGCCGGAAAGCTGAAACGCGGCACGTCGCTCATCTCACAGCGCCCGTTCCGCTCGCCCCACCACACCATATCCGAAGTGGCGCTCGTAGGCGGCGGAATAAACCCGCAGCCGGGCGAGATATCGCTGGCACATAACGGCGTGTTGTTCGCCGACGAGCTGCCCGAATTCAACAAGCAGACCCTCGAAGTGTTGCGTCAGCCGCTCGAAGACCATAAGATAACCATCTCGCGCTCGAAGTACACCGTTGAGTTCCCCTGCTCGTTCATGTTCATCGCCTCGATGAACCCCTGCCCCTGCGGCTATTACAACGACCCGACGCACAAGTGCTGCTGCACGCCCGGACAGATACAGCGTTACATGAGCAAGATATCTGGTCCGCTGCTCGACCGCATCGACATCCAGTGCGAGATAACGCCCGTGCCGTTCAAGGACATCTCGAAAGCGCAGCCCGGCGAGCCGAGTGCCGCCATCCGTGAGCGCGTCATCAAGGCACGCGACATACAGACCGCCCGCTACAAAGACTTCAAGGGCGTACACTGCAACGCGCAGATGACCGAGCGCATGATTCACCAGTTCGCCGAGCCCGACGAAGCCTCCATCGCTCTCCTGCGTACCGCCATGGAGAAGTTCTCGCTCTCCGCCCGCGCCTATAACCGCATACTCAAGGTGGCGCGCACCATCGCCGACCTTGACGGCTCAGAACATGTGGAGGTGCAGCACATCAGCGAAGCTATTGGCTACCGCAACCTCGACCGTGGCGACTGGGCGGAACGCAGGATGTATTAAAAGTAAAAAAGTAAAAGGGGCTTTAGTCTTTTTATGATTGATTTAAACCCGATAAAAAGAAAACAAATATGAACAATTCAATAGAAATATACCGCTCGCAAGACGGTAGCGTGCAGCTTAATGTGAAGCTGGAGAACGAGACAGTGTGGCTGAATAGACAACAAATGGCAGAGCTGTTTGGTCGTGATTACAAGACTGTGTCTAAACATATAAACAATGCTCTTCATGAAGAATTGGAGGGCGAACCGGTAGTCGCAAAATTTGCGACACCCAAGAATTATGGTAGAGTAGAAGGAAAGACTCAAGATCAAATGGTAGAGTATTTTAGTCTTGAGATGATAACATCTGTAGGCTATCGTGTTAAAAGTAAGCAGGGTGTTGCTTTTCGAAAATGGGCTAACTCCGTCCTCAAGCAATACCTCATCAAGGGCTATGCCATCAATCAGCAGATAAAGCTCGACCGCTACAACGAGCTGAAGGATGTTGTGCGCCTTATGTCGCGTGCTGTCGGTTTGCAGGACAAGGTTACAACAGACGAGTATAGCGGACTGTTCAACGTCATCTCCGATTATGTGTATGCGCTCGACACGCTCGACCAGTACGACTATCAGTCGCTCTCCATCTCGAAGACAACCAAGGAGGAGCCGTTCCGTGCCACTTACGACAATGCGATGGAGGCAATCAGCGCATTGAAGGAGAAGTTCGGTGGTAGCAAGTGGTTCGCCAACGAAAAGGATGACTCGTTCAAGAGCAGTATCGGACAGATATATCAGACCTTCGGTGGCGAGGAACTCTATCCGTCGGTTGAGGAGAAAGCCGCAATGCTTCTGTATCTTGTGGTGAAGAACCACTCGTTCAGCGACGGCAACAAGCGCATTGCTGCGATGCTCTTCCTCTGGTTCCTCAACAACAACCGCGTGCTCTACGCCGAGGACGGACACAAGCGCATTGCCGACAACACACTTGTGGCGCTCACGCTGATGATTGCCGAGAGTAGAACCGAGGAGAAGGATGTAATGGTGAAGGTCGTTGTGAATTTGATAAATAAGGAGAATCAATAGCGTCTGTGGGTACGAATTTATTCGTGAATTATTCTTATTTATAAATTAATTTTGGACAGTTACTTAGATAATTAAATTAAAGAAATATTTATGTCAGTACGTTTTATGGTTGACTCTACTGAAGGAAAAGACGGACACTGCGAAACCATTATGGATTACGTAGTGTCATGGACGCTTCGTAGGGCACAGAATGAGTGTAAAGAAGATTCTGGTAAAGAACGGTTGTATATATATAGTCGACGATTTTTAGGTTTAATAATAGGTAGAGAAATTAAAGACGACGACTTTGTAGAAGTAGAGACTTGGAAACAGGAAAATAATATTGATATTTGGGTAAGAGCGCATATCAATGGTGAAATGCACGACGTGCTTATTGAAGATAAGTATTATTCAAGATTGCATGACAATCAACTAGAGCGTTATAGAACCTACTTTGATGGCATTTTGGATGAATATCTAAAGGAGTCGAAACGACATTATGTAATCCTTTCATGCAAGAATAAGGCTGAAACATCCGATTATGAAGGATATGGTTTTGACGTGTATGGTTGGGATGATATTATAGAAGCGATGTGTGGTGGAGATAATGAATTGAAGCCGAGTGGTAGTGATATATTTGATGAATTTTGGATTAATTGGTAAAAGAAATGGTACAGTTAGTAGATTCATTCTTTAAAAATCTTATGGTTTTTGATTGGACTGGTACAGTAGCAATCTCAATATATATAACCCTTGGATTAGTAAATATATTAGCCCATATTCTTAATAGAAAAACAGAATGTGTTATATTATGGGGTTGGTGGGACGTAACATTAATTTTTATTACTGTTATGAGTCCAATATCTATTTATGTATGGCTACAAATATGCACAGCCTTTGAATTATCCAAGGAATGGTTTATATGGGGAATGGTATTATGTATAACAGTACCAATGCTAATATGTTTCGTAACATCAGTTGTTAGAAATTGGGGATATGGTAAAATGAGTGTATTGTACATTATGGTTTCAATATTGACAAAGGTAGTATTGCTTATTTTTGGTCCAATTATAGCATTGGCTTGGTTCTTTGTTAAAGATTCGGGAAATAGTGCAGTCAAAGATGCCAGATATCGTGATGGAACTAAAAATAATAAGAAAACAAAACAAGTAGGTACTGCCGTTGCTTTGTTTGTTTTGCTATTTTATCCTTTAGTGTTTCCGTTTATTAAGCCAAAGGAGAAAGCTGACAGTATTAAATACAAATTAAAGAAATTAGCAGGTATATGTTGATGAGCCGACATACATCCCTAAATAGCAGTTTGTATCACTTCTAATATTGGATGAACAGATTTTTTTGTACCTTTGCCCCCAAAAGCGCAGATATATATTATATTACATAAACGCAATGAAAAATTCCTCTGAAAATCTCTATCAGCTTGATGGTAGAGTGCCGTTGGGAAAGGCTCTCCCGTTCGGTTTGCAGCACGTGCTGGCGATGTTTGTCAGCAACATCACCCCAATCATGATTCTGGCAAGCGTTGTCGGACTTGACAGCGCGGTCAGTGCGGCACTTATACAGAACTGTATGGTGATAGCCGGCATTGGTACGCTTGTGCAGCTGTTCCCCGTGTGGCGCATCGGTTCGCGTCTGCCTATCGTCATGGGCATCTCGTTCACGTTCCTCTCGCTCGCCATCAGCATCGCCGGCGCATACGGCATGGGCACGCTTATCGGTGCGGTTATCGTGGGCGGACTTGTTGAGGGCGTGCTCGGCTTGTTCGTGAAGTATTGGATAAAGCTCATTCCGCACGTCGTGTCGGCTACGGTAGTTACGGCTATCGGTTTCTCGCTCCTGCCTATTGGAGCCAATTCGTTTGCGGGCGGCATGGGTTCGCCCGATTTTGGCAGCTTGAACAACTGGATTGTGGGTTCTGTTACGCTGCTCGCTTGTCTCCTTTGCCAGGTTTTCGCAAAGGGATTCCTTCGTTCGCTTTCTGTTCTTGTGGGCCTTATCGTGGGCTACATCCTTGCTTGTTTTATGGGAATGGTCGACTTCAGCGGTCTATCGGGCTTGGCTGTAGTGTCGATGCCGCGTCTTATGCCGTTCACGCCGGAGTTCAACATCGGTGCGATACTCTCGGTTGTGGCTGTTTATCTTGTGTCGGCTACGGAGACTATCGGCGATACGTCGGCGCTGTGCAATGGTGCGCTGAACCGCGACCCTGAGACAAAGGAGATGGGCGCAGCCATCAGTTGCGACGGCTTCGTAAGTAGTGTGTCGGGCTTGTTCGGTTGTACGCCAATCACGTCGTTCAGTCAGAACGTAGGCTTGGCTGCTATGTCGGGCGTTGTGAACCGCTTCACGATCGGCATCGGCGCTTTGGTGATGATTATCGGCGGTGTGTTCCCCGTTGTGGGTCATGCGCTCACTACTATTCCGCAGGCTGTGCTCGGCGGCTGCACCATCATGATGTTCGGCAGCATTCTTTATGCTGGTTTCGGCATGATGGCACGCACTGGTTTCTCGCAGCGCAACATGGTTATCGTGAGTCTCTCGCTCAGCGTGGGCCTCGGCTTCACGCAGGCTACCGAGATGTTCAAGATATTCCCCGAGATTGTGCGCACGGTGTTCGCAGAGAACTGCGTCGCTGTTGTGTTCCTCCTCGCTGTACTGCTCAACTTGCTGCTCCCGAAGAAGGAGGAGTAAGGTGTTGAGAAGTGTGTTGTTGTGGTGAGATGGTGAAATGATGTTGTTATGGTGAGATGTTGATGTGTTGAGAAATGTGTTATTATGGTGAGATGTTGATGTGTTGACATTTGCATATAACACCATCTCAACTCCACAACATCATCCAAACAAATCTCACCATCTCACCATCTCAACCTAAAACCTCACCATCTCACCACCTCAACCTAACACCTCACAACAACAAATCTCAACATAACACCACCTCACCATTACAACATCCTATCAACATGACCTCACACGAAATCTTTATGCTAACCGCGCTGGTAGCCACCGGCATTTTCCTCCTTCAGTTTGTAATCTCCGTGTTCTTTGGCGACTTGGACATGGACGTGGACGGCGACGCCAATGCCGATTTCGACCTTGGCAGTCTGTTCTCGTTCAAGGGACTCGTCCACTTTCTCATCGGCTTCGGCTGGACGCGTGTGCTGTTTGACGGCGACACGTGGCAGATGTATGCTTTGGCTGTGTTGGTGGGCGTGACGTTCATGCTCGTGCTGTTCTACTCGTACGTGCTGGCGTACAGACTGCAGAATCTGCGCAAGCCGGAGCGTCCGCAGAATATCGTTGGGCGTGCTGGCAGGGTGTATATCAATGTTGGCGACGGACGCTATACGGTGTTCGTGAAGCGCGACGGCGCGGAGCGCGAGCTCGATGTGGTGTCGGAGTCGGGACGCACCGACTATAAGACCGACCAGGTGGTGACGATAAAGGAGTACCGCGACAATAAGTATTATATTGAGTGAGATGGTGAGGTGTTGAGATGGTGACAAATGCTTATCTCCTCATTGACGCAGCCTAAAAATTAATAATTAATAATTAAAAACTAATAACTAAAAAAATGCTATGGAATCAAACATTTTCCTTCTCGCCGGCTTGCTCGTCGTAATCGTGCTGCTCGGCATCATTGGTGTTTTTTCGCGCTACCGCAAGTGCAAGTCAGACGAGGTGCTCGTCGTTTACGGTAAGACCGGCGGATCGAAGTCGGCGAAACTCTACCACGGCGGAGCTGCCTTCGTGTGGCCTATCATCCAGGGCTACGACTTCCTCTCGATGAAGCCGATGCAGATAGACTGCAAGCTCACGGGCGCCATCTCTGCGCAGAACATCCGCGTAGACGTGCCCACGACCATCACCGTTGCCATCAGCACCGACCCCGAAGTAATGCAGAACGCCGCTGAGCGTATGCTCGGACTCTCGATGGACGACAAGCAGAACCTCATCACCGACGTGGTTTACGGACAGATGCGTCTCGTCATCGCCGACATGACCATCGAGGAACTCAACTCCGACCGCGACAAGTTCCTCGCTAAGGTGAAGGATAATATCGACACCGAGCTGCGCAAGTTCGGTCTGTATCTGATGAACATCAACATCAGCGACATCCGCGATGCCGCCAACTATATCGTCAACCTCGGTAAGGAGGCAGAATCGAAGGCGCAGAACGAGGCTCAGGCTAACATTGAGGAGCAGGAGAAGCTCGGTGCGATAAAGATTGCGAACCAGATTAAGGAGCGTGAGACACGCGTTGCCGAGACTCGCAAGGACCAGGAGGTGGCTATCGCCTCCACACGCAAGGAGCAGGAGATATCCGTTGCGCAGACCGACAAGGAGCGTGTGTCGCAGGTGGCGCTCGCAAACGCCGACAAGGAGTCGCAGGTGGCTCGCGCTGAGGCCGAAATGAACATCAATGTGGAGCAGGCGAACACGGCGAAGGAGAGTCGCATCGCAGAGCTTAACTCGGATATGGAGATTAAGCAGGCGGAGGCGAAAAAGAAAGCCGCTATCGGTCGCAACGAGGCGCAGAAAGAAATTGCGCTTTCAAACGCCCAACTCTCGGTTACTCAGGCAAACGCCGACAAGGAGGCTGGCGAGGCTGCTGCGCGTTCGGAGGCTGCCGTGCAGACCGCACGCGAGAAGGCGCAGAAGGAAGTGGAGGAGGCGAAGGCTCTGAAGGTGGAGTCGTCGCTGAAGGCAGAGAAGATTGTGCCGGCAGAAGTGGCTAAGCAGGAGGCTATCTTGCAGGCAGACGCCGTGGCAGAGAAGGTGATACGCGAGGCTGAAGCGAAGGCAAAGGCTACGCTGGCGCAGGCTGAGGCTGAGGCAAAGGCGATACGCATGCGTCTCGAAGCCGAGGCAGAGGGTAAGAAGATGTCGCTCCTGGCTGAGGCTGACGGCTTCCAGGCAATGGTGAAAGCCGCCGAACTCAACCCGGCCATCGCTATCCAGTACAAGATGGTGGACCAGTGGAAGGAGATTGCAGGCGAGCAGGTGAAGGCGTTCGAGAAGATGCAGCTCGGCAACGTCACGGTGTTCGACGGTGGCGACGGAGCAACCGGCAACTTCCTCAACTCGCTCGTGAAAACCGTAGCGCCAAGTCTTGGCGTTCTCGACCAGCTGCCCATCGGCGAAACCGTGAAGAATATACTTCATCCGGAGAAGAAGGACGAAGGAACGGAGAAGAAGGAAGAGAAAACAGATAAAAAATAAAAAGAGTAATATTGATAGTGGCGGAGGTCTCTGGCCTCCGCAGCAGATAGTCTTACGATTAGTTCGACTTGGTGCTGCGGAGGCCGGAGACCTCCGCTACTTTTGTTTACTCATCTGGCCATTTACATGCAGCGCCCGTTGTCTTGAACGACGGGCGTTGTGCGTTCATGCTGCGCAGCTTCTTGCCTAATTCAGCCGAAAGTTGTTTTACCTTCGCCGGATACTGCTCAGCAAGATTGTGGCTCTCGCTGATGTCCTGCGCAATGTTGAACAATTCCTTGCGACCGGTGGCGTAATAGTATATCAGTTTCCAGTCGCCGCGACGTATGGCGCAGTTCAGATTGATGCCCGGTCCGTAGCCATCCCACACGTTAGGGAAGTTCCAGATAAGGCTTCTGTCGGCTATGCGGCTGTCCGCTTTGCCCTTCAGCGTGGGCACGATGCTGACGCCGTCGATGGTCTGCGGCACTTTATACTGCTTCACGCCCGCCATGTCGAGTATAGTAGGGTAGAGGTCCTCTATTATTATGCTGCTTGCGTTGCGTGTGCCGGGCTTTACGGTGTCGCCCCATTTCACGATGAACGGCACACGTATGCCGCCCTCGTAGAGCGATCCCTTTCCGCTGAACAGCGGCGCGTTCTGCGTGAATGGTTCGCCCTCGCGGAACTCAGGGCTGCACGCCAGTCCGCCGTTGTCGCCGAGGAAGATGATGATGGTGTTCTCCGCTTCGCCGTTGCGCTGCAGCCAGTTCATTATGTCGCCCAAACTCTTGTCCATGCCCTCTACAAGCGAGGCGTAAGCAGCGTCTTTGTCCGAAAGACCCTTGCGCACGTACTTCGGGAAGAAGCGCATGTCCTTGTCGATAGGAATGTGCACGGCGTAGTGCGACATATAGAGATAGAAAGGCTGTTTGTATTTCTTCGCCTTTTCGAGTGCGCCTATCGCCTCCTGCGTCAGTGCTTCGGTGAGGAAGGTGCCCGTTCCCCAATACTTCTCCAGTCCGGGAGTCGACATACGCGAGTTGGGCTTGCCGTCGCGGTCGTGTCCGTAGTTGCGTTCGCTCAGATACGTAGCCACTCCGCCCGCCGCCGTGCCCGTTATGTTCACGTCGAAACCGAAGTGGCACGGGTTTTCGCCCGGCGTGTCCTTCGCTCCCCAATGCGCCTTGCCGCAATGGATGGTGTGATAGCCGCTGTCCTTCAGTATCTGCACGAACGACTTCGCCACGGCGGTGTTGTTCAGGGCGTCCACCTGCGCTATGCCGTTGTAGTTCCAGTCGGGCAGTGTCACCACGTCGCTCTCATGGTCGGTGGTCTTGTCGCGCTCCAGCGTCCAGTTCGTCACACGGTGGCGCGCCATGTTCATGCCCGTCATCAGACTGCATCGCGTAGGCGAACTGATTGGGCAGGCATACGCTTGCGTGAACATCATTCCCTCGCTTGCCAGTCGCTCCATGTTCGGTGTTTCGTACATGTCGTTATATCGCGTTCGGCGGTCCCAGAACGCCACGGATGTGTCCTGCCATCCCATGTCGTCCACGAGAAACACGAGTATGTTGGGGCGCTTCTGCTGTTCGGCGTGTGCAGGAGCGCAGCCCAATGTTGCGGCAGCCGCGAGTATAGTAGCTTGTTTCAGATTCATAGTGATTTGTTTTTTAATAATTAACCCGATTAAACAGATTCTTCTCTTAGCTTGAAGGAATCCGTTTAATCGGGTTAATCCGTTGTTATCTATATCTTAATACAGCGTTTTCGGCGCGATTCGGAAGCTGAAAGTATAGTCCTTATACTCTACGCGGTGACCCTTGCGGGCGCGTCCGTCGCCACCCCAGCTGTCAACACCGCCGACACCCGACTGTACGAGGTCGATGAAGAGGTTGGTATATTTCGACTTCTCTACCGACTGTGAGTGGCGCTGTTTCTTCTCTTTGCCCTCATCGAGAGTGAGCAGGTCGTAGTGGAGGGCAGAAGCCGAGAAGAGTTTGTCGCTCTCTACGCGGAAGCCTACGCCGTTCTTGTTGGTCTGGTTCCACCAGCGCAGGTCGCTCATCGTTCCGGTTTCCTGCGGACGTACGTACGGGTAGAAGAGGTCGTCGGCGGTAGCGTGATAGATACCTACGTTCTGCGAAATCTTGCGGTCAGAGTAGTTCTCTATCGGTCCGCGTCCGTTCCACTGCACCTGGTCCATGTCGTAAGGCAGGTTCATCACCATACCGAAGCGGAGCATCTCCGACACCTTTGCGCCCGGAGTGGTCTTCAGATCCTGAGTGACTACGAGTGTGCCGTTAGCCTCTACCTGGTATGTGAGTGTGAGTGTAGACTTCACAGCAGGCATGTTATACACAGCTACTACAGTCTTCAGTTTTTTATCAACTGTGAGCGAGCGAAGTTTCATCTTCGGAGTGCGCCAAGCAGCGAAGTTTTTCTGCGACTGTGCGCCCATGTCGTTGTCGGTTACGGCGCGCCAGAAGTTAGGCTTGAGCGAGCCGCCCTCGCCGAGGAGCGAATTGCCGCCCACCTCGTAGCGTGTGATGAAGCCCGTAGCACGGTCGAAAGCGAGCGTGAAGTTCTGTGCCTGCAGCGTGAGCAGCGGTTCCTTCTTCTTGTCGGTGAGCTTCACAGCCTTCAGCGCCTTCTGCTCGTTCTCCGTCAGAGCGAGGTCTGTGCCCTTAGCTTCGCGCAATGCGAACTGCTGATAAGCCACGATGTCGCCAGCCTTCTGCAAGCCCTCGTCGTTCTTCAGACGGAACTCTACGTTCAGCATCACGTCCTTTGCCTCCTTGAGTTTGTCGATATTGTACGGCAGCACGAAGTCGGCAGAGCTCTGCGCCTTTATCTCGGCGAGGTCGGCGATTGTGCCGTTCTGACGCTCGATGCCGTCAGCCACGATAGCCCAAGAGAGCGACACGTTGTCGAGCGGACGGAAGAAGTTTTCGTTGAACACGTTGAACTTCTTCTGAGCAAGGTCGGCCGGTTTCACCCAGATGTTCTGATACCAGTAGCCCACCTCGTAAGCCTCGGGATTCGGCTTGCGGTCGGGCGAGATGAATCCGTTGCAGTTGAAGTTGTTGTCAGACGGGTCGTAAGAGTTGAAGTCGCCGCCGTAGTTGTATATCATGTTGCCCTTAGCGTCCTTGCCGCGCAGACCCTGATCTACGAAGTCCCAGATGAAGCCGCCCTGATAGATAGGATACTTGCGTATGAGGTCCCAGTAGTCCTGCATTACGCCGCAAGAGTTGCCCATAGCGTGAGCATATTCGCAATGAATCATCGGTTTGGTGCTTGCAGGGTCCTTAGCGTAGCGCTCTGCAGCCTCAGGCGTGATGTACATCTCGGCGTAGAAATCGGTGTTAGGTCCGAGGATGGCGCGCTCGAAGTGAACCGGGCGCGACGGGTCGAACTCGTTAATCCATTTCTTCACGGCAGCGAAGTTCTTCGAGTCGGCAGTTTCGTTGCCCATCGACCAGTAGATTACTGACGGATGGTTGAACTGGTTGTGCACGTTGTGCATGTTGCGCTCCATTATCTGCTTGGCGAAGAGGTCGGTTGTTGTGATAGCGTCGCTATCGTAGAAGAAGCCGTGACTCTCCTGGTTGGCCTCAGCGCATACATATATACCATATTCGTCGCAAAGCTCGTAGAAGTACGGGTCGTCAGGGTAGTGGCATGTGCGCACGGCGTTCACGTTGAACTGCTTCATAAGCTTCACGTCCTCAACCATGCGTTCGCGTGAGATGACATATCCGCCGTCGGGGTCTATCTCGTGGCGGTTGGCGCCCTTGATGAGAATCGGCTGTCCGTTCACGAGCAGCTGCTTGTTCTTTATCTCCACCTTGCGGAAACCAGTGCGCACCGGAACCGACTCTACGTCCTTGTTCTGCTGCTGCACGGTGACAACCACCTTATACAGATTCGGAGTCTCGGCGGTCCACTTCAGCGGGTTCTCCACGTCGAACTTCACGGTAGCGTTCACCAAAGCCACGTCGTGTCCCTTCTGCTTCTTCACCTTCGAAGAGTTGATTATCTTGCGGCTCACAACGTCGCCGTTCGGAGCGATGAGGTCGATGATGAATTTGGCGTTGCCCTTAGCCTTGAGCGCAACGGCGAGCGATCCGTTCTTGTATTCGGCGTCGAGGTCTGGCGTAACGCGCACGTCGTCGATGTGAGCGGTCTGCGAGCGCGAGTAGAGGAAGCAGTCGCGAGCCACACCCGAGAGGCGCCAGAAGTCCTGGTCCTCGCTGTAAGAGCCGTCGCACCAGCGGAAAGTCTGGAAAGCGATGAGGTTGTCGCCTTTCTTAAGGAAAGGAGTGATGTCGAACTCCATTGCCGACTTCGAGTCCTCGCCGTAGCCAACGAAGTGACCGTTCACCCAGAGGTACATGTTCGACGTAACCGATCCGAAGTGAGCTATCACCTGGCGTCCGTTCCATGAGTCGGGGATGCGTATTGTGCGGCGGTAAGAGCCTACGTGGTTGTCCTTAGTAGGCACCATCGGCGGATTGTCCTTGAAGTGTCCACGCCATGCGAAGCCTATGTTCACGTATTCGGGGTCGCCGAAACCGTTCAACTCCCAGATGCCCGGCACGCGCATGTTTTTCCACGCAGCGTCGTTATAGTCGGTGCGGAAGAAGTCGGTAGGACGCTGGTCGGCGTTCTCCACCCACTGGAAACGCCAGTCGCCTTCGATAGAGAGGAAGTTGCTCGATTTGTCGCGGTTGCCCTTCAGCGCAGCCTCGCGGTTCTCGTAAGCGAAGAAAGATGTGCGTGTAGCGAATCTGTTGACGTTGTTAACCGAGAGGTCGTGCCATTCCGTGAATGTCGGTTCGGCTACTCTTTCTTTCGGTTCGGCTGCGTTGACGAGGCACGGAGCCAAGCCTGCCACAGCCAGTGTTAATAGCAGATGTTTCATAATTATTTTGTTGTTTGTTTTCTGCGGTTTAAAGTTCTGACAACAAAGTTACTACAAATTTGGCGGAATTTACCAAAAATTGTAATTTTGTATGTTAAAATCAATGAAGATGAACTATAATACACATACTCTTGCTAACGGATTGCGCATAATCCACCTTCCGTCCGCCCAGCCCGTGGTGTATTGCGGCTACGCTGTAGGCGCCGGCACACGCGACGAGGAGCTCGGACGCGAGGAGGGAATGGCGCACTTCTGCGAGCATATCACTTTCAAGGGCACGGAGCGCCGCAGCTCGATGCAGATACTGGGCCACCTGGAGAGCGTGGGTGGCGACCTCAACGCCTTCACCAACAAGGAGGAGACGGTGTATCACGCCGCCGTACTGAAGGAGAACATCGACCGCGCCGTCGACCTGCTCACCGACATCGTCTTTCACAGCACCTATCCGCAGGCGGAGATAGATAAGGAGGTAGAGGTGATCGTAGACGAGATAGAGAGCTACAACGACTCGCCCGCCGAACTCGTGTACGACCTCTTCGAGAACGCCGTTTTCGGCGGTCATCCGCTCGGACATAACATACTGGGCACGGCGGAGAAGCTGCGCCGTTACACAACGGCTGACGCGCTGCGCTTCACGCGACGCTACTACCGACCCGAGAACAGCGTGTTCTTCGCTTACGGCGACGTCGACTTCCGCAAGCTCGTGCGATTGCTTGAGCGGGCTAATGCTAACGTAGCGGCGGTATCCTTGCCGCCGCAGCAGCAAGCGTTGTGTGACGAGTCGGCAGGATGTGGCGGTGGCAAGGATACCGCCGCTGCTGTTCTTCCGCCCTACGTGGCGCAGCATATAGAGCACCACATGGACACACACCTGGCTCATGTGATGCTTGGCACTCGCGCCTACGACGTTCACGACGAACGCCGCATTGCGCTCTATCTGCTCAACAATATCCTCGGCGGACCGGGCATGACGGCACGCCTGAACGTGTCGCTGCGCGAGCGCAACGCTCTCGTCTACACCGTTGAGAGCATGGCGCAGAGCTATAGCGACACGGGCCTTTGGGCGGTATACTTCGGTTGCGACCCGAAGAACGTGAAGCGCTGCCTGCGGCTCATACGCCGCGAGCTGGACAAAGTGATGCAGCGTCCGCTGAGCGACGCGCAGCTGCGTGCCGCCAAGCGACAGATACGCGGACAGATAGGCATCGCCTGCGACTCGCGCGAGTCGTTTGCACTCGACTTCGCCAAGAGCTATCTGCACTACGGTTGGAAGAAGGACGTGACGGCGCTCTGCGAGCGCATCGACGCGCTCACGGCAGCCGACCTGCAGCGTGTGGCGCAGGACTTGTTCGCCGAAGAACGCCTCACGATGCTCGTAATCAAGTAGGCGCAGGTCTAAGTTGTGGCGATTTCAGGGGGTGCACTTGTCTCAAGTGCACCAACCGAGCAATAAGTACACCCACCGAGCAATAAGTACACCCACAGAATTGATAGCACCGTTTACTTGGTTGGTGCAGCAGAGACTGCTGCACCCCCTGAGAGAAGTGCACCAACCGCTACGTTAAAAGCAAAAACGGATTAAGCCGATTAATAGGATTTCTCTGCAATGAAGAAAAATCCGTTTAATCCGCTTAATCCGTTGTTGATTTCTACGCACCCTTGCAATCTGTGCGCATCTGTGGGAGAATATCTCAGCAGAGGTTCTGCAGCATAGCGAGTGCCTTGTTCTCGGCGTCCTCCATTATCTCGCGCTCTCCCGGTCCCTTGTCGTTGATACCGCAGAGATGCAGTATGCCGTGAATTATCACGCGGTGCAGCTCGTCGTCGTACTGCTTGCCGAACTTCTCGGCGTTGGTGCGCACGGTGTCGAGCGAGATTACGATGTCGCCGCTTACGATGCCCGGCTCGTCGTAGTCGAACGTTATCACGTCTGTATAGTAGTCGTGCCCTAAATATTCGTTGTTCACCTCGAGAATCTTCTCGTCGTCAACGAACATGTAGCCCACTTCGCCTACCTTATAGCCGTATGTAGCGGCGACGGCACGTATCCATGCTGTCGTCTCGCGCTTCTTTATCTTCGGCATCTTCACGCCGTCTACGTTGTATGTAATCATATTGTGAATGTTGTTATGTTGTTATGTTGTTATGTTGAGGTGTTGTTGTGGTGAGATGTTGAGATGGTGTGGTGTTGAGATGTGTTGTTGTGAGATATACACTAATGTCAACATCTCACCACATCACCATCATATCTCACCATCTCACCACCTCACCATCCTATCCGATTCTTTTCGGAAGAAAAGAGTCCACGTCCCTTCCGAAGTTCTTCAGTTCTCTGACCACCGACGACGACACGCTGTCCATGCCGGGCAGGGCGTAGAACACCACGGTCTCTATGCCCGTGAGTCGGCGGTTAATGTCAGCCTGCTCGCGCTCGAACTCGAAGTCCTTCACCGAGCGCACGCCCTTCACGATGAACTGCGCGCCGTGGCGCTGCGCGAAGTCGACCGTCAAGTCGCTGTACTGCTCCACGCTTATCTTCTCCTCGCCGGCATACAGCCCTCTGATAGCCTCCACGCGTTGCTCCGCCGTGAGCATGTAGCGCTTCTTCTCGTTCACGCCCACGCCGATGACGAGGCGGTCGAAGAGCGGCAAGGCGCGGCGCACGATAGAGTCGTGACCGATGGTGAACGGGTCGAACGATCCGACGAATATTCCGATTCTTTCCATAGCTTTCCGTTTACTAATACGTGCAAATGTACAACTTTTATTTCACATAGCCACACACGTTTTCTCAGATTTTGTAAAATAAATAGAGTTTCGTTTCTGCCGTATTTCGATATAATAATGTAATTTTGCATATTGAACTAATATATAAATAAGAATAAAAGCTAATACATAATATAGAATGGTACTCAACTATATCTGGATTGCGTTCTTCCTCGTAGCCTTCTGCATAGCCCTTGTGCGGCTTGTGTTCATGGGCGATACGGAAGTGTTCCCCGCAATCATGAACTCTACGTTCGACACCTCGCGCACGGCGTTCGAGATTTCGCTCGGACTCACCGGCGTGCTCTCGCTGTGGCTCGGCATAATGAAGATAGGCGAGAAGGGCGGCGTGGTGAACGTGCTGGCTCGCATGCTCTCGCCCGTGTTCTCGCGTCTGTTCCCCGACATTCCGAAAGGACATCCCGTGACGGGCAGCATCTTCATGAATGTGGCTGCCAACATGCTCGGCCTCGACAACGCCGCAACGCCGCTCGGACTGAAGGCTATGGAGCAACTGCAGGAGCTGAACCCTAAGAAGGATACGGCGACGAACCCGATGATAATGTTCCTCGTGCTCAACACGTCGGGTCTGACGCTCATACCGGTGAGCATCATGGTGTACCGTGCGCAGCTCGGCGCAGCGCAGCCTACCGACATCTTCGTGCCCATTCTGCTTGCCACGTTCTGTTCTACCGTCGCCGGCATCATCGTCACGTCGCTCTATCAGCGCATCAACCTGCTCAACCGCACTATGCTGCTCACGCTGGGTGGCTTGTCGCTCGCCGTTGCCGCCATCATCTGGGGCTTCTCGGCTATGGACAAGGCGCAGATGAACGTCGTGAGCACGTCGGTGGCTAACATCCTGCTGATGCTCATCATCGTGGTGTTCATCCTGGCTGGCATGCGCAAGAAGGTGAACGTGTACGACGCGTTCATCGAGGGCGCAAAGGACGGCTTCTCTACGGCTGTGCGCATTATTCCTTATCTCGTGGCGATACTCGTGGGCATCGGTGTGTTCCGTGCTTCGGGTGCTATGGATATGCTTATTGGCGGCGTGAAGTGGGTGGTTGAGGCTCTGGGCTGCAACACCGACTTTGTTGGCGCGCTGCCCACGGCTCTTATGAAGCCGCTCTCGGGTAGCGGAGCCCGCGGCATGATGGTCGACGCCATGACTACATACGGTGCCGACTCGTTCGTGGGTCGCCTCTCGTGCATCTTCCAGGGCTCCACCGACACCACCTTCTACATTCTCGCCGTCTACTTCGGCAGCGTCGGCGTACGCTACACACGCCACGCCGTAGCCTGCGGCTTGCTTGCCGACCTCGCTGGCGTAATTGCGGCAATCGCAATATGCTACATTTTCTTTTAAGAGTAATTTACTTTTTTACTTTTTTACTTTTTTACTTTTAAAGTATGGCTAATTTAAAGAGTTTAGCAAAGGACACCGCCATTTACGGCTTGAGCAGCATTGCGGGCCGTTTCATCAACTATCTGCTGGTGCCCATCCAGACCACAGCGTTCGTCGCGAGCGGCGGACAATATGGTGTCGTTACGAACATCTACGCCTACACGGCGCTGCTGCTTGTCATCCTTACGTACGGTATGGAGACAACCTTCTTCCGCTATGTGAACAAGACGGAGGAGAATCCGCAGACCGTCTACTCTACGGTGCTTATCTCCGTCGGAGCAACGGCGGCGCTTTTCGTGGCGCTCGTGTTCAGTTTTCTGCCACAGATAGCTACGTTCATGAAGTACCCCGACCATCAGAGTTGGGTGGCAGTGATGTTCGTCTGCGTGGCTATCGACGCGTTCAAGTGCATACCGTTCGCCTATCTGCGCTATAAGAAGAAGGCCATTAAGTTCGCGGCGCTGCAGTTGGTGAACATCGTGCTGAACATCGTGCTCAACCTGCTCTACCTCATCGTGCTGCCGGCACTGAAGCTGAACCCGTTCGGCTTGTACGACGCGCAGTTCACGCTCGACGTGGGTATGGTGTTCTATATCAACCTCATCTGTACAGCCGTCGTTCTGCTCTGCTTCTGGCGTGAGCTGACGGGTTTCCGCTGGCGCTTCGACGTGCAGTTGTGGCGCCGTATGCTGCGCTACGCCATGCCTCTGTTAGTGTTGGGCATAGCCGGCATCCTCAACCAGACACTCGACAAGATAATCTTCCCGTATCTCTATGACGGAGCCGACGAGAAGACGCAGCTCGGCATATATGGTGCGGCTACGAAGATTGCGATGATCATGGCGATGATTACGCAGGCGTTCCGTTACGCCTACGAGCCGTTTGTGTTCGGCAAATCGAAGGACAAGGACAACCGCGAGACGTACGCCAAGGCCATGAAGTTCTTCATCATCTTCACGCTGCTTGCATTCCTCGTCGTTATCGCCTACATCGACATTCTGCGCTTCATCATCCCGAACGAGAGCTACTGGCCCGGACTGCGCGTCGTGCCAATCGTTATGGCTGCCGAGATAATGATGGGCGTCTACTTCAACCTCTCGTTCTGGTACAAGCTCATCGACAAGACCATCTACGGCGCGTGGTTCTCTGCCGCAGGCTGCTTAGTGCTGGTGACGGTGAACGTGCTCTTCGTGCCCAAGTACAGCTACATGGCTTGCGCATGGGGCGGCGTAGCGGGTTACGGCACGGCGATGGTGCTGTCTTATCTCGTCGGTCAGCGTAAGTATCCCATCAACTATCCGCTGAAGTCGATAGGCGTGTACGTGGCTATCACGGCGCTCTTCTACTTCCTCATGAATCTTGCCAACGACAACCTGCCCGAGTGGGCTGCGCTCGCTGTGAACACGCTACTCGTCGTGGCGTTCATCGGTCACATCGTCTATCACGACCTGCCGCTGAAGAGTCTGCCCGTTGTGGGCAAATATTTCAAGTGAAATAAAAATTGAACAAAGAATTATAGATGACAGAATATAGTCAATACATAGATGGATTATTGAAACCAAAAGTTCAGGAACCTGCGGTGGTATTGGACTTGTTTGCTGGTTGTGGAGGTTTGTCGCTTGGATTTGAGGCTGTAGGTTTTAGAACTATCGGTTTCGAAATGGTTGACGAGGCTGTTGATACGTATAACAGAAATCTTAAAGGAAAATGCTATAACCAGTTTCTTGAAGTAGGTTTTAATTATCCGGAAGAAGAAAATATAGATATAATAATAGGGGGACCTCCCTGTCAACCGTTCAGCAGATTTGGTAATCAAAAAGGCATGGAAGATGCACGTGACGGCTTTCCTATATTTATAGATGCTGTTCGCCGTCTACAACCTAAAGTGTTTCTTTTTGAGAATGTCGCCAATATCTTAGGGAGACATAAATGGTATCTGGACTTGATAGTTCAGGAACTTCAGAATTTGGGTTATATCGTGGAATACAAAGTGTTGAATGCCGTTGATTATGGTGTTCCTCAAAGGCGCGAAAGACTTATATGTGTCGGACACCGCGCATCATTCCATTTTCCTGCAATAGAGCGTGAGAAGCGAACTGTTGCTGAAGCGATAGGAGACACAATGTTAAGTCCTGAACCTGAAAGTAAGATACTTACTTCGCGACAAGACGAATACATAGCAGTATACGAGAAGAAGTCGCATTGTGTAAATCCTCGTGATTTATATCCAGACAGACCTGCGAGAACCATTACTTGCAGAAATCTTGCAGGGGCAACGAGCGATATGCAGAGGGTGCGTCTTGCGGACGGAAGACGGAGGCGTCTTACGTACCGTGAAGCAGCGCGTCTTCAGACATTCCCTGATTGGTTTGAGTTCTCTGGCACAGAGACCAAGCAATTCTATCAAATAGGAAATGCGGTACCGCCATTGCTGGCATATAAGATTGCTCAGCAGGTGAAGAATACTTATTATTTGGAACAAAAATCAGAAGAATATATTTTACAAAGAAATATTCCTAATAGTTTGTTTGCGATATGAAGATAAAAGTTCAAGCTAAGACATCTGCAAAAGTAAGGTCGTTGGTATACAATCTTTTGGATGTCTTCCAGAAAATAGGTATACCTGTTGATGGTACCGATAGAAAGGTGGAGCGCATGGCTAAAGCCTGTCTTGCGGTAGGAAAAATAAAGAAAAGTTTCGCTGAAGCTCTTTCTGAAGAGAATGATGGTTTTGTAAGAACACGAGATATAATATCATTTGAGAATGAAAATTATGGAGAACACATTTCTCCAGGATCTTATGACGATATAAGAAGGAAGGATTTAAAATTGCTGATTGAAGCAGGAATCGTCATCAATTCTTCATCCAAAGAGAATCTGGCTACTAACAACCCTTCGCGTGGATATGCTTTAAGCAAATCTTTTGTGGAGTTGTTGTATAGTTATGGTTCTGAAGAATGGAATATGCGACTTTCTGAGTATCTGAAAGAAGCGAAATCACTTAAGGAAGAGTTGGAATGTAGACGTAATCTGATGAAAGTTCCGGTAACTCTTCCCGGAGGCAAACGGATAAGTCTGTCTTATGGCGCACATAATGATTTGCAAAAAGAGATAATAGAGACTTTCTTACCATTGTTCGGTTTCGGTGCAGAAGTACTTTATGTAGGTGATACAACAGATAAGTTCCTGCATTTGGATGAAAAAGCATTGAAAGAGATAAACTTTTTCGTCTTGGAACATGACGAGCTGCCTGATGTCGTGGCATATAGTCATGGGAAAAACTTGTTGTACCTTATTGAAGCCTATCACTCCACTGGAGAATGGAACGAAATAAGAGTGCGAAAAGTAAAACGTAAGCTCAAAGAGTCTGGTTGTACAGCAGACGTTGTCTTCTTTACGGCCTTTGAGACCAAAAATGCTTTCAAGCAAAAGGCTAAAGATATAGCATGGGAAACGGAAGTGTGGATTGCAGAATCGCCAGAACATCTTGTGCATTTCAATGGCTATAAATTTTTAGATATACATAAATGATGATTTTATTGACAAACTAACCATATAAAATTAATAAAATGAAGAAAAAGAATCTGTTCCTCGCTGCAGCCCTTGCGCTCTCATCGGCTGCCGCTCATGCCGACGAAGGCATGTGGACGCTCTACAACCTGCCGCAGGCGGTTTACGAGCAGATGAAGAGCTATGGCTTCACTCCTTCTTACGACCAGCTCTACAAGAGCGAGGACGCCATCAAGAACGCCGTTGTCAACTTCTCGGGCTACTGCTCTGGCGTTGTAGTGTCGCCCGACGGACTCGTCTTCACCAACCACCACTGTGGCTTCGAGGCTATCCGTTCGCACTCTACCGTGGAGCACGACTACATGCTCAACGGCTTCTATGCGAAGACATTCGAGGAGGAGCTGCCTAACAAGGATATGTTCGTGAGCTTCATGGTCGACCAGAAGGACATCACAGAGATGCTCGCCCAGCGCGGCTTCAACGAGATGAACAACGAGCAGCGCGAGAAGTTGCTCAACGAGGTGGAGAACCAGATGATTAAGGAGCTGCACGAGCAGGACCCGTCGCTCGACCTTGAGATTAAGCCGTTCTACGAGGGCAACAAGTATTACGCTACGACATATCGCACCTTCCGCGACCTGCGCCTTGTGTTTACTATCCCGAAGTCGATGGGCAAGTTCGGCGGCGAGACCGACAACTGGATGTGGCCGCGTCAGACCTGCGACTACTCTGTGTTCCGCATCTACGCCGACCCTAAGACCAACGGACCTGCTGCCTATTCGAAGGACAACGTGCCTTACAAGCCGAAGCACTGGGCTAAGGTGTCGATGGACGGATATAAGGAGGGCGACTTCGCCATGACTATCGGCTATCCGGGCTCTACAGAGCGCTACCTCTCGAGCTACGGCATACGCGAGATGCGCGACGCCGAGAACGCTCCGCGCGCTCAGATACGCGGCGTGAAGCAGGAGGTGATGATACGCCACATGCGCGCCGACGAGGCTGTGCGCATCAAGTACGACTCTAAGTACGCGCAGAGCTCCAACTACTGGAAGAACTCGCTCGGTATGAACAAGTGTATCGACTCCGTTGGCATCATCCGTCAGAAGGCTGACTTCGAGGACCGCATCCAGGAGTATCAGAAGTGGACCGGCTACCTGAAGGGCAAGCTCGACTTCGAAAAGATGAAGAACCTCTACGCCACACGCTTCGATGCCGACAAGCTCAGCACCGTATGGCGCGAGACTTTCGTACGCACCAGTGAGTTCAACACACGTGCTCTCACGCTCATCGGCATGATGCCTGAGAAGGGCAGCAAGAAGGCTAAGACCACATACAGCTTCCCCGACAACAGCGAGGAGTGGGACGCGGCTCTCGACAAGGACGTGCAGGCTGCGCTCATCGACAACTTCCGTCAGTATGTGGCTAAGGAAGACCTGCCCGAGTTCTACAAGACCATCGAGAAGCAGTTCGGCGGCGACACACGCAAGTATGTAGAGTGGCTGTGGTCTACATCCGTTCTGATGAAGAGCGGCAAGAAGATTAAGCTCTCTGAGAAGGCGCTCGCAAAGGATCCCGGCTACCAGTATGCAAAGGCTCTGAAGGCTGTGTACGACAAGTGCAGGGGCGTGATAAACGACGTGCACGAGGCTATTGAGGAGCAGGAGCGCTACCTCTGCGACGCCAAGGTGCGCTACGAGCAGGAACTGCCTCACTACTCTGACGCCAACTTCACGATGCGTCTGTCGTACGGTCAGGTAGGCGGCTATCTGCTTGGCGGCAAGCCGTCGGGCTACTACACCGATGCTTCGTCTATCGTGCGCAAGATGGAGGCTGGCGAGAAGGGCACCATCGACTATCAGGCAGAGCCAGTGATGAAGCAGCTTCTCTCTTCGCCCGATTTCGGCAAGTACACCGACAAGACAACGGGTAAGATGCAGCTCTGCTTCCTCACCAACAACGACATCACCGGCGGCAACTCTGGCTCGCCGATGTTCGACGGCAACGGCAACCTCATCGGTCTGGCGTTCGACGGCAACTGGGATTCGCTCTCAAGCGACATCTGGTTCGACAAGCGTCTCGCACGCTGCATCGGCGTTGACATCCGCTACATGCTGTTCCTCATGGACAAGTGGGGCAACGCTGAGCGTCTGCTCAAGGAGATTGGCGTGAAGTAAGAATTTGTTACATAATGAAAATAGGCTACGACTGTTCTGTGTCGTAGCCTATTTTTATAGGAAATACCCATAGCAAGAGGTTCTGTGAATTTTGTGAATTCCGTGGGAAAAAGAAGTGCCCACAGAACGCACGGAATCCACAGAAGTTAGGTTGCTTCAAGGGGGTGCACTTGTCCCCAAGTGCACCAACGTAGCAAGAAGTGCACTAACCTTGAGGAAACTCCCACAGAACGCACGGAATCCAGAAGTTTAGAGTGCGTATTGTTCTCCCACGGAACGCACGGAACCCACAGAAGTTTAGGGTGCGTAGAGAAGAAACTACGGAGTCCGTTGTTAAAATATTAATCTTTAGCGGTGGGTTCCGAACGCCGTCTGATCGGATTGCGTCCGCCGTCCGATCAGATTGCGTTCGCCGCCCGATCGGGCGGCGTACGGAGAACGATGACTTTCGTTGAGGCTGTAGGAGGATAAAAGCAGCGATTTCATCGAACAAAATCAGTGATTTCATCGAAAAAATCAGCGATTTCATCGGGCAAGAGCTTTGTCTTATCCGATAAAACCGGCGATTTCATCGAGCGACCGCGCCACCTTCAGCGTGTCGTCGAAGCCCGCACGCATCACTCCGTGCGCCTTAAGGTCGTCGAGCATGGCGATGAGCGAGTTCCAGAAGCCGTCGATGTTGTAGAGAATGACGCGCTTGTTGTGGTAGCCGATGGAGGCAGCGGCAAGCACGGTGAATATCTCGTCGAGCGTGCCCACTCCGCCAGGCAGCGCTATTATCACGTCGCTGCGCTGAATCATTAGATCCTTACGGTCGGAGAGGTTGTCGCAGAGAATCTTCACGTCGACATGCTCCGACACCTTGCCACCTTTCTCGACAATCGACGGCACGACGCCCACGGTCATTCCCTTTGCGTTGTGCACAGCCTCAGCCACACACTCCATCAGTCCGAGGTTGCATCCGCCGAACACCAGCGTATGCCCGTTGGCACCCATCCAGGCGCCCAGCTCGCGCGTGCGGTCGAAGTATTCGGTGGGAAGATTCGAGTTGGCGGAGCAGAAAATACAAATGTTCATTGCTATTATTTTTTTATTATTAACTAAGCCTTTCTAAGCCATTGCTGACTAAGCCTTCCTAAGCCTTCTTAGGCCTTTCTAAGCCTCTTTAAGCCTTCTAAGCCGAGGAAGAACTGCTAACTAAGCCCTCCCCGACGGGGAGGGTTGGGAGGGGCTTTGGGAGGGGCTGCTCCTCTTTAGACTATAGTATCCGAATCGGCAGCGCAGGCAATCCTTCCGCTCGCAGTAGCGGTGCTGCAGCTGTATGAGCGCCTGCGTGTCGGCGGCGTTGCTCGCCTCCACGCCGCACTCCTTCCATAAGCGTATATACGTGTTGTCCTCGGCGGGCAGCTCTTCGAGCCAGTCGAGCGCACGCTGCACCAGTCGCTCGTCGTCGCGGTAGCAGCCCCAGGCGTGCAGCAGCGGCACGGCGGCGTTGATGATGAGCAGGTTTATGGACGAGGCAGAGAGGCGCTTGTCGTTAGCGCGACTCTCCTTGCCGAAGGTATAGTGAGTGCGCCAGTATTCGCCCACGCCGGTCTGCAGCACAGCGTGCAGCTTCTTCACACTCTCGCATGCCGTTATATCGGCAAGCGCCGCACGGCGCGAGCAGTAGAGCTGAGCCAGCTGCGACATGCGTATATAAGGGAAGTTCTGCGGGCGCAGACGCAGGAATCGCCATGCCTGACGCGACATCGGCTCGAGTCCGAACTTGCGCGAGAGATAGCCGAACTCGCGCTTCAGACTGAGGAAGTAGGCGTCGCCCTCAGCCGCCTCGCGCGTCTGCGGCGTCATCTGCGTCTCGTCGAGCAGTCCCGCCATGCCCATGAACATCGCCTCCACCTGAAACAGGTCGTCGCGGTGGTGCGCAATCTGCATCAGTGGCAGCCGTTCAGCCCACTGTCCGAACGCCTCGCTGTTGACGCCGAAGCCGAAGCTGCGCGCCATCGTGGCGAAGAACGCCGCCTCCCATGAGCCTTCGAACAGCTCCACGCGGCGGCGTATAGCCTCCGTCTTATCGTTGAGCCGCTCGGCAAGCAGCGCGCTCAGCCACGTGCGCTTCTTTATCGAGTCGAGCGGCAGCACGGCATCGCGGCACGGCGGATAGCGGTCGAAGGCAAGCAGACGACGATAGTTGGCGAGCACGTGCTGCGGCACCTCGAGCTGCACCTGCGGCAGGTGGTCGCCACGTTCCGTCACGACATCGGCATCCACCACCGCCGCCACGTGCAAGACCACGTTGTTGTACGCCGCGTCGGTGTCGTGACCATGCAGAAACCAGTCGGCAGAGCGCTCGTGAATCTCCACATTGCCCACCCACATCACGCCGTCGATGCGCACCTTAGCGTTGAAGAAGTCGGGTCCGGCGTGCATGTTATGCAGTCCGGGGTCTATCACCTCCACGCTGCGCCCGTCGGTAGTTTGCAGTTCGGCGAGCGGCAGAATACGATGCTTCCATATATAGTGCAGTAGCTTTTCCATAGACATTCGGATTTTAACGACCTCAAAGTTACGTTTTTTTTCACATTGAAAGTGGTTTTTATATTCAAAAAATCAGTAATTTTGTAAACAGAACCAATTAACTACATAAAGAAATGAAACGCTATCTACTATCAGCCGCTGCGCTCTGCTTCGCAATGGCAATGAGCGCACAGTCGCTCTTCGTGGGATCATACAACATACGCTACCATAATTCGGACGACGACCGCAACGGCAACGTGTGGAAGACACGCTGCAAGGTGATTTGCGACCAGGTGAACTTCGAGAGTCCCGACATCTTCGGCGCGCAGGAAGTGCTGCATGCGCAGCTCGGCGACCTGCTCGGCGCACTCGACGGCTACGACTATATCGGCGTGGGCCGCGACAACGGCAAGACAAAGGGCGAATATGCCGCCATATTCTATAAGAAAGACCGCGTGAAGCTGCTCAACAAGGGCAACTTCTGGCTGAACGAAACACCCGACAAGCCGAAGCTGGGCTGGGACGCTGCGTGCATACGCATCTGCTCGTGGGGCGAGTTTGAGCAGGCAGAATCCGGTTTCCGCTTCTACTACTTCAACCTGCACATGGATCATGTGGGCGTAGTGGCGCGTCGCGAGGCTGCAAAGCTCGTCGTGAAGAAGATTGGCGAGATAGCAAAGGGCGCTCCCGTCGTGCTCACTGGCGACTTCAACGTCGACCAGAACGACGAGATATACCGCATCTTCACATCGTCGGGCATACTCAACGACTCGTACACGCACGCTCGTCTGCGCTTCGCCGAGAACGGCACGTTCAACGACTTCAAGCCGTACATGAAGACACAGTCGCGCATCGACCATGTGTTCGTTTCGCCCGAGTTCAACGTCGACCGCTACGGCATGCTCACCAATATGTACTGGACCGACGACGCTCAGACCGACGCTCAGAACAGTAACCAGGCGCCCAGCGAGCTGGAGCTCCGCAAGATTACTCTCCGCACACCAAGCGACCACTATCCAGTGTTTGTAAGAATCAATTATAAGAAATGATGTTGTTGTGTTGAGATGTTGAGATGTTGAGAAAAGATGGTGAGATGTTGAGGTGTTGTTGTGTTGAGATATGCACTAATGTCAACATCTCACCATCACACCACAACAACATCAACTCACAACATATCTCACCATCTCAACACCACACCCTCTCAACACCACACCCTCTCAACACCATAACACCACCTCACCATAACACCACACACATTATGACCAACATTCATCCAGTAGGCGTCAACGATCGCCACAAAACACTCTTTGAGGGTCTCTGGCCCTTGCCGTTCGGCGTAAGCTACAACGCCTATATCATCGACGACGAGAAGGTAGCGCTCGTAGACACAGTAGAAGTAGACTTCTTCTCGCAGTTCATAGACAACGTGCGCCGCGTCATCGGCGACCGTCCTATCGACTACATCATCGTCAACCACATGGAGCCCGACCACAGCGGCTCGCTCGCACTCATCAAGAAGTATTATCCCGACGCAAAGATCGTGGGCAACAAGAAAACGTTCGACATGATGCGCGGCTACTACAACGTGGGCAACGAGGAAGACGAGATTGTAGAAGTGAAGAACGGCGACACGCTCTCGCTCGGCACACACCAGCTGGCGTTCACCATGATACCTATGGTTCACTGGCCCGAGACGATGGTTACGCTCGACGTCACAGAGCACGTGCTCTTCTCGGGCGACGCCTTCGGATGCTTCGGCGCACTGAACGGCGCATACGTAGACAGCGAGATGAACTGCGACGTTTATTGGAACGAGATGCAGCGCTACTACTCGAACATCGTGGGCAAGTACGGCGTGCCCGTGCAGCAGGCACTGAAGAAGCTCGCCGGCGTGCAGATCGACTATATCTGCCCGACGCACGGACCGATATGGCATGAGCACATCGCACGCGTTATCGGCGAGTACGACCGCATGAGCCGCTACGCTACAGAGCCGGGACTCGTGGTCTGCTACGGCTCTATGTACGGCAACACGGAGCGCGCTGCCGAGAAGATAGCAAGCGCAGCAAGCCGCGCCGGCGTGAAGAACATCGTCATCCACGACGTGTCGCGCGAGAACCACTCGTTCATCCTCAGCGACATCTTCAAGTATCGCGGACTCATCCTCGGTGCGCCCACATACAACAACGGACTCTATCCCGAAATGGAGATGCTGCTCAACGAACTCGCTGAGCGCGGCATCAAAGACCACCTCCTCGGCATCTTCGGCTCCTACACATGGGCTGGTCAGGCTGTGAAGAAGATTACGGAGTGGAACAAAACACGCATGAAGTTCGAGCTTGTAGGCACACCGGCTGAGATAAAGCAGAGCCTCAGCGCAGAGACTGAAGCGGCTTGCGAAGCACTCGGCAAGGCAATGGCAGAGCGACTGAAGTAAGAAGCGTAATGTAATAAATTCATACGTATATAAAACCAATAAACGCCCGTGCTTTACACGGGCGTTTATTGGTTTTATATACTGATAATGTTAATCTGGCTTTGTGTTTAACAAAGTAATGGTATTGGTGAACTCCGTTACTAAGTCATTAAACTTCGGGTTGTCTCTACGGATAATCAATGCTGCGTAATTTTCGTTGTCCTCTTCGTCGTAGACAACTTGTGGCAAGAAGAGAAATTCATCGTGTTCGGCATAAACACCAAACCAAAAGTGAAACAAGCGGTTTCTCATCTTTTGCATACCATCGCCGGTTTCACAAATATAAAGTAGTGCAGCTTCGTTCTTTGCAAAGAATTCCCCGATAATGGCTAATATGGTAGTTCTTACTTTATTATCGCGAGGCGATTTTTTCCCTTCATAATTGGTTAAGGCGAATTGATAAGATTCGCCACTCTGCAACAAATCGTTTTCTTCGAAGGCCACACTGAACCCCACCTGATAGTCGCTAACGAACTTATATAGTCCGGTTCTGCTATCAAGTTGTACTTGATATGGCGCTACAGCATTGATTCTGTCTAAAGAAAGTTCTACCATTACAATACGTTGAATGTTACCGGTTCCTCTCCTGTTCGCGTCTTGTAGTCATCGTAAAGCATTTCGCGCATCTTTTCTACCATAGCCTTTTTCTGTTCTTTGGCAGAATTCCAGCGTCTCAATGCTTCTGCTTTAGTTATTTTCTCCATTTTGAAAAATCTTTATATTATTCTATCATTTGCAAAAATACACTTTTTATTTCTATTCCTCAAAATCTTTTCCATAATCTTTTTACTCTTTTACTCTTTTACTTTTTTACTTTTTAGTAACTTTGCACTCGAATTCAGGATTTATATTTTACGGGAAGCTGCCCTAATGTCTTCAATCAATTTCTTATTCGCTAAAGATACGACGTTGTGACATGGCTGGGGAAGACACCGAGCAGCTACAGATTAGAGTTAAGTCCACCCCTTTTTAATATTAAGCAGCTTTGCGAAGCCTCTGGCTTGCAAGCATTAAAGAAACAACATTTTTACATTGAAGACATTTGAAGAATTGGGCGTAAGCGAAGAGATTCGCCGCGCCATCGAGGAACTCGGCTTCGAACATCCGATGCCGGTTCAGGAGGAAGTTATACCGTTTTTGTTGGGTAATGGCAACGATGTTATCGCACTTGCGCAGACCGGAACCGGCAAGACAGCCGCTTTCGGCATTCCGTTGCTGCAACGCACCGACCCAACAGACCGCACTACGCAGGCTATCGTCATCTCGCCCACACGCGAGCTTTGCCTACAGATAGCCGACGACCTGAGGTCGTTCTCAAAGTATATTAAAGGAATCAACATTGTAGCAGTATACGGCGGTACGTCTATCGTCGACCAGATGCGCGCGCTGAAGCACGGCGCGCAGATTATCGTGGCTACACCGGGCCGTCTTATCGACCTTATGCACCGCGGAGCAGCCAAGCTCGACGCCGTGCAGAACGTTGTGCTCGACGAGGCTGACGAGATGCTCAACATGGGTTTCTCTGACAGCATCAACGAGATATTCGACAACGTGCCTGCCGACCGCAACACGCTGCTCTTCTCGGCTACGATGAGCAAGGAGATTGAGAAGATTGCGCTCAACTATCTGCACGACCACAAGGAGATTGTGGTGGGTTCGCGCAACGAGGGCGCGGAGAATGTCAACCATATCTACTATATGGTGAATGCGAAGGACAAGTACCTCGCGCTGAAGCGCATCGTCGACTTCTATCCGCGCATCTACGGCATCGTGTTCTGTCGCACCAAGGCTGAGACGCAGGAGGTGGCTGACAAGCTCATACGCGACGGATACAACGCCGAACCGCTGCACGGCGACCTCTCGCAGCAGCAGCGCGACATCACTATGCAGAAGTTCCGCCAGCACATCACGCAGCTGCTCGTGGCTACAGACGTGGCTGCACGCGGACTGGACGTGGACGACCTCACGCACGTCATCAACTATGGTATGCCGGGCGACACCGAGAGCTATACTCACCGCTCTGGCCGTACGGGTCGTGCGGGCAAGAAGGGCACCTCTATCTCTATCATCCACACCAAGGAGCGCGGACGTGTTCGCGAGGTGGAGCGTGTGATAGGCAAGGAGTTCGTTGACGGCACGCTGCCTACGCCGCAGGAGATTTGCTCTAAACAGCTTTTCAAGGCCATCGACGAGATAGAGAAGGTGGATGTGGACGACGAACAGATTGCTCCGTTCATGGAGGACATCAACCGCCACTTCGAGTACTTCGACAAGGAGGATATCCTGAAGAAGATAGTTTCGCTGGAGTTCGGCAAGTTCCTGAAGTACTACGCCAACGCACCGGAGATTGTGAAGCCTTCTACCACACGCGACCGCAAGGAGCGCGGCGAGGGCCGCGACGGCAGAAAGCGCGAGAAGCGTGCGCCGGAGGCAGGCTATCGCCGTCTGTTCATCAATCTGGGAAAAGACGACGGATTCTATCCTGGTGAGGTGATGCAGTTCATCAACCGCAACGTGCATGGCCGCCAGGATGTGGGACACATCGATCTGCTTGCACGCATTTCGTATATCGAGGTGCCGGAGCAGGACGCTGAGAAGGTGATGCGCGCGCTGAACGGAGCTACATACCGCAACCGCACCGTGCGCTGCAACGACGCCGATGACACGGCTGCTGCTTCAAGTGGCGACGGAAAGCGTGGCTCGCGCCGCACTTCCGACCGCGACGGTGGTCGTACATCGCGCCGCAAGGACGCTGCCAACGACGCCAACCCGTACGAGAAACGCTCTAAGCGCCGCAACGAGATGGAGGGTCGCAACCGTTCGCAGCGTGGTCAGCGCGGAGGTTCGCGCTACGAAAGCGGACGCCAGGACGACTGGCGACAGTTCATCAACAACCCCGACATTCAGCTCAAAGGCGAAGAGCCAGACTTCTCTGAAGAAGGATGGGCACGCCGCAAGCCGAGAAAGAAGAAGTAAAGAGTTTATATATACGTAGCGGAGGTCTCCGGCCTCCGCAGCACCAAGTCTATAGCTAATATTCGCTATTTACTATGTTGGATGCTGCGGAGGCCAGAGACCTCCGCTACGTTTTTTGTTGTTACTTCCTGTACTTCGCCGTGTGCTCGCCAGCTTTCACCACGTACACGCCCTTAGCGAGCGCCGATATGTTCACGGTCTCGCCGCGCCATGCCTCGCGATGGAGCACGCTTTTGCCGCCTGCGTCGTAGACATAGAGTGGGGCTGCGATGTTGATGTCCCATCCGTTGAAGCTCATCTCTGCGCCGTCTGTAGAGACGGTGAGCGTGAGCGTGGGCTTGCTGTCGGCTGTGGCGTCGTTGAGCGCCGTCGTGTTGAGCGAAATCAGAATCTTCTGCACCTTGTCGAAGGCGTACGTTGTGCCTTTCTCGTCGGAACCGACCACCACGAGGTCGTCTTCGCCCAGTTCGATGCGCGCCAGCTTATCCATATCGTACGACTTCTGTCCGTTCTGCGTCACCACCGTCACCACATCGTCAGCGTGTGTGCCGAGAGCCGTGGCGAGCAGAGCGAGTATAGCAATTATTCTTGTTCTCATAATGTATCCTTTCTCTTACTGTTTGTGATGGAGTGGGGGCATCAGCGTGCCTGCAGCGTCAGACCCTTGAGGTTGATGTAGCGTGTGTCGCCGCCCGAAACGGCGCGCAGCAGCTTGTCCTCGTTGCAAGTGAGCTGAGTCTTCGCATCGTTCACGTCGAACACGATGCTTATGCGCTCGCTGCTTCTGCCGTCGGCTGTGCCTGCGAGTACGCCCGAGACGGTTATCTGCTTAGCCGTAGCGTCGTATGTGTACGACGCGGTGCTGGCTATTATCTCCTTCGTCTCGTACATATCGCTGGTCAGCGTCACCTGCACCTTCACAGAGCCTTTCGCCTCCTTGCCCGCATAGTTGTGGTTGAACTGCAAGGCGAACATACCCGTCGACATAGTGTTCGAGTCGTACCTGCCAGAGACTGGCGCTGCGAAGTTCTCGGCGCCGTCCCATTCAGCCGCAGCCGAAGTAGAGTATTTCATCGTCGTGAGGTCTACGAGGAACGTCATCTCGCTGCCCGTCGTGGGCTTCATCTTCACTACGCCGTTCTCGTATGTGTACGTGCCCTTTGCGGAGCCGTATGTGGCGTTGCCGAATCCGTCGAGCACCAGAGCGTCGCCCGTTCCGCTTTCGGGCAGGAATGTGCCTGCCTCCTTGCCCTTCAGCTGGAATGTGGGCTGTGCCGTCTCCGAAGCGCGTGTGTAGCGGAACAGCGTCTCGCCTGCAGCGTTGCTCACGAGAGCGTCGGCGGCGTCGGCTACCGATGCGCCCTTAGAGAAACTGAGGCTCACCGGCTCGATAGAGTTAGAGAGACGGTCGTAGTAGTACCAGCGACGTGCGGCGCCTTCAAGCAGTTCCAGAAGGTAGCGCGAGCCGTACGAGTCGCTTGCGGCAGCCGTGTATGAGCAGTCGGCGGTGCTTGCGAAGTAGTAGCGGTTGTTGTCGGGCTTGTCGTTGTTAAGGTCGTTCACCACCACGAGCGCGTCGCCGCCCTCAAACCACTTGCCCGAGACGCCGTACGTGCGTCGTCCCCACACGTCAGCGCTGTACGCGTCGTCGTAAGAAAATCGGTTTGTGGCGTCGTTGAACGTGTAGCATCCGCCGAAAGTCTTCTCTCCGCTCACCGTAGCGTGGAACGACGAGTTGGCGGCGAGGTTGAGGCTGAGCGTAGGCTCTGCGCTCTGCAGCACGCCGTTTGTGCCGACAGAGATGGGGAAGCCCTTATAGTCGCCCACGAAGGCACGACCTGCGAACGTAGTCTTCTCCTTGCCCACGGTCTCTATGGTTATCGGCTCCGCCGGCATGATGCAGAGCCAGCACGTGCCGAAGTCCTCGTCGTCGGTGACGTACTCGTAGGGCACGTCGTCACCGCTGGCAGACGTAATCTTCAGCGTGCCGTCGAATCCGTAGTCGCTATACCACACGAATTTCACAGGCTGTCCGGCAAGCTGGTCGAACTTTCGCTCCGCCGGGTCCTTGTCCCAGTCGTCGCTCGCGTTGTACATCACGATGGTTGTGCCCTTGCCCTGCTTCAGCGTGATAGGCAGGTAGAACTGCTGTGTGCCGTCGAACGTGATGAAGTCGACGTCCGAAGCGGGGAATGTAGCTACAACTTTCTTGCCTTTCACAAGATACAACTGACGGGTGCTTTGTGCTTGTGCGAGTCCTACGGCAGATGCCAGCAGACCCAGTGCGATTAACCTGTGTTTCATTACGATGGTTTTTTTTAATGGTTATGCCACGTTCTGTTAGTCTAACAGCATGACTTGTGGCAAATGTACAAAGAATTGGCGAAACATCAAACAAATATCAATGAAATGTTGGTTTTTAACTATTGCTTGTCCTGTAAGCTTTTCTCACCGTTTCCGTCCGCCGTCCGAACAGATTCCGTCCGCCGTCCGATCAGATTCTGTTCGCCGTCTGATCGGATTCCGTCCGCCGCCCGATCGGATTCCGTTCGCCGCCCGATCGGATTCCGTTCGGGTGACGATGACTTTTCGTGAGGTTTTACTGCGAAAATATAAAAGACTATTGCGGTCTGTTTTACCGAATAGCAATAGTCTTTAACGTACAAACTGTAGTATTCGTAGTGATGAAAAGCACAGACTTGGTGCGTAGAAACGAACAACGGATTAATCGGATTAATCGGATTCTTTACTCAATGAAGAAAATCCGTTCAATCCGGTTAATCCGTTGTTTAGTATATAATATTCTAAGTCCGGTTAATCCGAAGTAAAACATTATTGTTAAAAGCGGTTCAACCAGCTTGTTCAGTACGAATTAAGCCAGCTTCTTCTCCAAGCGCTCGCGGATGGCAGCGATGAAGCCTGCAGAGTTCTTTGTCTGCGGAGTAACGCCTTCCATAAGACCAGCGAGGTCCTTCGTTACGATACCCTCGTTGAGAGTGTCGAAGCATGCAGCCTCGAGAGCGTCAGCGTAGCGTACGAGTTCGGGCAGGTTGTCCATCTCGCCGCGCTTGCGCAGAGCGCCGCTCCAAGCGAAGATAGTAGCCATCGGGTTGGTAGATGTCTCTTCGCCCTTCAGATACTTGTAGTAGTGGCGTGTAACGGTGCCGTGAGCAGCCTCGTACTCGTACTTGCCGTCCGGCGAAACGAGCACAGAAGTCATCATTGCCAACGAGCCGAATGCGGTAGAAACCATGTCGGACATAACGTCGCCGTCGTAGTTCTTGCAAGCCCAGATAAAGCCACCCTTAGAGCGGATAACGCGTGCTACAGCGTCGTCGATGAGAGTGTAGAAGAACTCCAAACCGCGCTTCTCGAACTCCTCCTTGTACTCCTCGAATACCTCGTAGAAGATAATCTTGAACTGTGCGTCGTACTTCTTAGAGATGGTGTCCTTTGTAGAGAACCAGAGGCTCTGGTTGGTGTCGAGTGCGAACTTGAAGCAAGAGTGCGCGAACGAACGAATCGACTTGTCGGTGTTGTGCATTGCCTGGAGCACGCCGGCGCCCTTGAATGTGTGAACCACAACCTCCTCGTGCTTGCCGCTCTCGCCGTCGAAGACGAGCTTAGCTACGCCCGGTTCGTCGGCACGAATCTCAACGCTCTTGTAAACGTCGCCGTAAGCGTGACGAGCGATGGTGATAGGCTTCTCCCAGTTCTTCACTGCAGGATGGATGCTCGGGATAGTGATAGGTGTGCGGAATACGGTGCCGTCGAGGATAGAGCGGATAGTGCCGTTCGGGCTCTTCCACATCTGATGGAGCTTGTACTCGTCCATGCGCTGGTGGTTAGGTGTGATGGTAGCACACTTAACGGCTACGCCCAGACGCTTTGTAGCCTCGGCTGCGTCCTTTGTTATCTGGTCGCCGGTCTCGTCGCGCTTAACGAGTCCCAAGTCGTAATACTCTGTCTTGAGGTCAACGAACGGAAGGATAAGCTCATCCTTGATCATCTGCCACAAAATACGGGTCATCTCGTCGCCATCCATCTCTACGAGTGGAGTGGTCATCTGAATTTTTTCGGTCATAGTTATTTGGATTTAAGAATTTTGAGTTTTGAATTTTGAGTTTTGAATTGTTGCCGTTGGCAATTTTGACTTTTGAGTTTTGAATTTTGAATTGTCGGTTACGCCTATGGGTAGTTGTTCAATGTTGAATTTGTAATTCACAACTCAACAACTCAAAATGCGCGAAGCGCACAATTCAAAACTCAAAACTCAAAATTCAACATTTAGAGCTTGTTCTTATAATAGTTCATCAAGCAGCCGTCTGCCAGAATCTGACGCTCGTCGGCGGTGAGGTTCTGGAAGAAGAGGTGTATAGGCTTGACGCCGTCGCGAGCGATAACCTGCGCGTCGATCTCCTCCTTACCTGCGAGGATAGCCTCGCGGATGCCCGGCACGAAGAGCTTGTCGCCCGGCTCGAAGTTGAACTCAACGTCCTTGGCGATGGTGAACGGCACGATACCCCAGTTGATACAGTTAGAACGGTAGCGCTTTGTAGCGTACTCGTAGCAAACGTTAGCGTCGCCGCCGAGCACCTTCTGGCAAGAAGCAGCCTGCTCGCGAGCCGAGCCGTCGCCAGGACGATTAGCGAATACGCATGAGCCAAACGATGTCTCCTCAGCCTTTGCGCCTACCTTAGCGAGAGCCTCTGCGATGTTTGCGCTCACCTCACCTGCACGGCGTGCGAGGTCCTGCTTCTGAATCTCCTTGCTCAGACCTACGTACTCAGGCACGCGGCGAGAGAGGGCGAACTCAGAAAGCTTCAACGGGTTAGAACGGTAAGAACTTGTCTCGCCAGACGGGATAAGCTCGTCGGTAGTTGTAACCGGGTCGTGGATAACAGCTGCCAACTCGAGCAACATGTTCTTCTGCATCGGATACATTGTAGGCCAGTCCTTGATGTTCGGACCGTAGCGAAGCTCTGTCTCAGGACGCGGTCTGCCGTAGCCGTTGTATACGCGGCACTTGTATATCTTGTCGTCGTAAACGTATGGCTTGTGAGTGTTCTCGTACTCTACGTCTGTCGCAGCCGTAATCACGCCGCCGTTGGCTGCTGTAGCAGCGATAGAGCGTGCGTCCATAAGCGCAACGAGAGAGAGCTGACCCTGACCAGGCTTAGAACCCTCGCGGTTGGGGAAGTTGCGTGTGGTGTGGCGGATAGACAGACCGTTGTTAGACGGAACGTCGCCTGCGCCGAAGCACGGACCGCAGAATGCCGGCTTCATCACAACGCCTGCCTCGATGAGGTCGGCTGTGATGCCTTCGCGTGTTACAGCCATTGATACCGGTGTCGACTGCGGATAAGCCGAAGCTGTGAAGTAGTCGTTGCCGATGCTCTTGCCCTTAAGGATAGCGCCAGCCTCTGCGAGGTTGTCGTATGTACCGCCCGAGCAGCCTGCAATGATACCCTGGTCGGCGTATACCTTACCGTCTACGACCTTGTCAACAAGATGTACGTCTACCTTGTCGCCGAAACGCTTCTTGGCGTCTTCCTCGATGCGTGTGAGGATGCCCACTGGGTCGGCCTGAAGCTCGTGGATAGTAACTGCGTTCGACGGGTGGAACGGCAGAGCGATCATCGCCTCCTGAGAAGAAAGGTCGATGCGAATCATCATATCGTAGTAAGCTACGTCGCCCGGCTTCAGTTCCTTGAAGTCCTGCGGACGCTCGTGTATGTCGTAGTGGTGCTTCACCTCTTCGTCTGTAACCCAGATAGAGCTCAAACAAGTGGTCTCGGTAGTCATGATGTCGATACCGTTACGGAAGTCGATAGGCAACTCCTTCACGCCAGGACCTGCGAACTCGAGCACCTTGTTCTTCACAACGCCGCTCTCGAATGTAGCCTTCACGAGCGAGATAGCCACGTCGTGCGGACCTACGCCCTTCTTCGGTTTGCCCTCGAGCCATACGAGCACCACTTCCGGTGCGTTGATGTCCCATGTGTTCTTGAGCAACTGCTTCACGAGCTCGCCGCCGCCTTCGCCAACGCCCATGTTACCGAGCGAGCCGTAGCGTGTGTGAGAGTCGGAACCGAGAATCATATTGCCGCACTTCACCATCATCTCGCGAGCATACTGGTGGATGACAGCCTGGTTGGCAGGAACGTAGATGCCGCCGTACTTCTTAGCTGCTGACAGACCGAATACGTGGTCGTCCTCATTGATAGTGCCGCCTACTGCGCAGAGCGAGTTGTGGCAGTTTGTCATAGCGTAAGGCAACGGGAACTCTTGCAGACCGCTTGCGCGTGCTGTCTGAATGATTCCAACGTATGTAATATCGTGCGACATCATAGCGTCGAAGCGGATGCGCATCTTCTTTCCCTTCGAGCCGTCCACGTCGTGAGAGCGGAGGATGCCGTAGGTGATAGTGTTCTCGCGAGCTTCGTCGGGTGTCATGCCTTCGTACTTGTCGCAAACTTCGGTACCGTTGAGGAGATAGACTCCGTGATTAATAAGTTCTACCATAATGCCAAGGTTTTAAGTTATTAGTTTGTTTAATTATTAATATTCTTTTGTTGTTAGTATGTTTGTGTACTTCTATCCTTTGTCGTAGGATGTCTGTATTTTTTTTTCTTCTTCTTTGTTAGTATGTCTGTATGCTTCCGATGAACACGGTGAGCGATAGCATGTCTGCTGCGCCTCCTGGCGAAATGTTCCGCTCGGTGTAGCGGCGGTCCATATCTTTGAGAGCGAGAAGTTCGGCTGATGCGCACTTCTCTTCTATGGCTGATGTGCACTTCTCTTTGTCTTCAGCGGCGTATGCCTCTTCGAAGCTGGCGAGCAAAGCTCTTGCTTCCTGCTTCACTTCTTCTGCCGTGGCGACGTTGGTGCGATAGATTACGTTGGTGTCGTCGAGGTCGCACATGATGCGCAGCAATGTCTTGTGCAGAGCGTGCGCATCGTGGTTCTTTCTGCGTTCGTTGTAGAACGGCAGCCATTCGGCGAACAGTTTTTCGTAGCCTTCGCGGGCGTTGTCGAGCGCTCCTTTTATGGTTGTTGTGCCGTTGGAGAGCAGCTTTGCCTTGCTGCCGTGCGTGCCGCTGGTATCGGGGAAGCTGGCTGCGAGAGCCTTTATTGTGATCTGGAGTGAGGATAGAGGGGATGTTAGGCTTTCTAGGGGGGCTAGGTTTTTTAGAGAGACCTGGCTATCTTCTTTTTCTTCTTTTTCTCTTTCCTTTCCTCTTTCTTCTTTTCTTTCTTCTTTTCCTCTTTCTTCCTTGTTAGCTGCTGCTTTTTTCTCCTCATAGGCTGCTGCTACTACGGCTAAGCCCATTGAGAAGAGGGCGCCTTTATGCGTGTTTACGCCGTTTGTGGCTGCGAGCATAGCCTTTTCGGCTTCTATTCCGGCGTCTCTTATGACTGTGTGAGACGGGAGAGTGTCGGCGAAACCGAGGAGTGCGAGGCGCACGAAGTAGGGGTGGAGCGTGTTGATGCTGAGTTGCATCATCGCATAGTCCATGTCGCGGTGCGCTCCGTTATTGTCTTTGTCTACAAGACCAGGCTTCGGCGTGGTGTCGAGCTCAGCCTGCAGCGCTTGTGTAGCGAGGTGTGCTATTATATAAGGTAGGGTAGTGGGCGGCACGAGCTGTCTTATTGTGTTCATTTCGCCTTCTTCCATTGCCTTGCGAACACGCGATGCGCTTACTGCGTTGCCGTCTTTCTCCAGTCGATCTATCTCGCGAACGTCTTTGAGCGCTTCGTGCATCAGTTGGTTGTAGCGTCGTGTGAGCTGGTCGGTAGGCTCTGTGCCTACGAAACGCACGGTTGCGCCAAGAGCTGGCGCGATGTGACGGCGGAACAGATCGAGGTCGAGCAGCATCTGCGTGTCGGCAGCGTCGTCGAGTCGCTTTAGAAAGTAGGTAGGGAACGTCGCGCGACTGATTGCATAGTCGCTGCCGTCGATTACGTTGACGTTCTCGATGTCTGCAACGCCTTGTTCTACCATCGCTTTGCGCTCAGTGTATGCGAAGAGCGAGCAGTCTTCTCTTACTACCATTACGTACAACCGTTCCACTTGCTTGGCGGCTTGCTCTATGAGGTAGCGGTGGCCGAGGGTGAAGGGGTTGCAGTTCATTACCACAACGCCTCCACGAGGCGGTGTGGTGTTGAGATGTTGAGGTGTTGTGGTGTTGAGATATGGGGTGTTGAGGTGTTGAGGTGTTGAGGTGTTGAGATTTGTTTTTACTACCTCTTTACATTCCTTACTATCCTCTTTACACTTCTTGTTGTATTCTTTATACTTTTCTGATTCCTCTTTTATCTTTTTCAGAGCCTCGACCGTATTGCTGATTCCTCCGATGCCGGTCTCCATGAGTATTGCTTCGGGTGCTTCGGCGAGCAGGCGAAATGAGAGACTCTCGAAGAGTTGACGGTTCTTGGGCTTTGTGAACAGCTTGATGCAGCTGTAGCCCTCCTGGTTGGCGTGCGATATGAGGTGCGAGACGAGCGTGTTGGCTATAGCTTCGCCTTTGTGCGCATCGTCCACTGCAACGCACTTTATTACGTCGTCCTTCAATCCGCCACCGGCTATCATCTCGCCGTCGTCGTCGAGCACTGCGGCGTAGTAGTTCATGTCGTCGATGCGCAGTGCGTTGCGTTTGAGGAACGCTTCTATGCGTTGGCGCTGACGGGGTGTTGCGGGGTTGAGGGTCTGTATCTCCATAGGTTTAAGTATTAAGATTTGTGGGCTTCGACGTAGCTGTCCACCATTTCGTTGATTTTCGCCCATATCTCTTCTTGCGTGTGCCAGCGCATCCTCATGCAGTAGCGCGCTTCGTGGTCGCAGACGAGACAGCGTCGTGGCTTTTCGCCGATGGCGTCTCTTGAGACGGGCACGCCGTCGGCGTTGATGATGTCGATGTCGAAGAGTCGTCCGAGTGGGTGGGTGTCTTCGATGTTGACGGCTATGCGCTTGGCTTCGAGGAGCGGCATCGGGGTGATGAGGTAGGCTTCGTAGCCGGTCTCGAGGTCGAGCTCGAGGAGCTGCTCTTGACCGAAAGCTTTGCGCATGGCTTCTACAGCGGCGTGTGCTGCCGTGAGCGACTGCTGATTACGCTTTACGCTTCCTGGCATGACGACAGTAAGGCACACCAGTGTCTTTCCCGAGTGTTCAGCCAGCAGCTTCTGCTGTGTGGCATGGCGTGCGTCGCGGCTCGCCAGAAGTTCGTTGAGCGTAATCATTCTTTAAATTTTGAATTTTGAGTTTTGAGTTTTGAATTGTGCGCTTCGCGCATTTTGAGTTCTGAATTTTTGAATTGTGAATTCAACATTGAATAATTCAACATCGGCGTAGCCAACAACTCAAAATTCAAAACTCAAAATTCAAAACTTATTCCTTGATATTCTTGATAACATCCATTACCGAGCCGTCGCGGTTCATCACGACGCCTACCACCTTGTCGCCGAACGGCAGCGGTGCGGGGTTGCCGATTACAGAGAGTGCGCGGTCGCGGAGCTCCTCGAGTGTGACGAGCTTCAAGCCGGCTGCCTTCAGGCGTTCAGCTATCTCCGGTCGAGCCGGGTTGACAGCGATGCCGTATTCGGTTACAACCACGTCTACGGTGCGACCCGGAGTGATGAGCGTAGTAACCTCGTTAACGACGCACGGTATTCTGCCGCGTAGCAGCGGGCAGACGATGATAGAGAGTGCCGAGTCTTCTGCTGTGTCGGGGTGTCCGCCGATAGCGCCGCGTATGATGCCGTCGCTACCTACGAGCACGTTCACGTTGAAGTTGACGTCCACCTCAAGTGCCGAGAGTATCACGATGTCGAGATAGTGTGTGGCAGCGCCCTGCTCGTGCATACTTGCGTATTCGCAAGCCGACACCTCCTTGTGTTTCGGGTCGTTCTTGAGCGACTCTGCAGCCACCTTGTCGAACGACTGCACGTCGATGAGGCGCTCGATGAGTCCTTCCTCGTGCATCTTCACCATGTGAGCGGTGATGCCGCCGAGGGCGAACGATGCCTTGATGCCCTGGTCTATCATGCTCTGACGTATATACTTCACGGCAGCGAGCGAAGCGCCGCCCGAACCGGTCTGTATAGAGAATCCGTTCTTGAAGTAGCCGCTGTTCACGATCACCTTCGCAGCCTGCTGAGCGAGCAGAATGTCGCGTGGGTTCTTGGTGTCGCGGATGGCTCCCGAAGCAATCTTCGACGAGTCGCCTACCGATTCTACCTCGACCACGTAGTCGACGTCGTGCTCCGAGATAGAGTTCGGAGTGTTAGGATAAGGCACGAGGTCGTCGGTGAGGATTACCACCTTGTCGGCGTAATGAGCGTCGGGCAGCGCGTAACCGAGCGAGCCACAGATACTCTTAGCGTTCTCCGAGCGCGAGTAGCCGCAGGCGTTGCCGAGCGGGTCTGAAGAAGAAGCGCCGAGGAATGCCACGTCGATGTGCAACTCGCCCGAAGCGATAGCCTCGCCGCGTCCGCCGTGCGAGCGGAACACCACCGGCTTCTCCATAAGTCCGTGCGAAATCTCCTTAGCCAGTTCGCCGCGCAGACCCGATGTCGAAATCTCTGTGATTACGCCGTTGCGAATGTGCTCGATGAGCGGTTCGTGCACGTCCTGCAAGCTCGAAGCCGCGAGGTGCAGATTCTTGAATCCCATCTCTGCGAGCTTAGCCACAACCATGTTCACCACCTTGTCTCCACCGCGGAAGTGGTGGTGGAACGATATTGTCATGCCGTCCTTCAGTCCCGAGTGGCGAATAGCCTCCTCGAGCGTCATGAGTTTGGGGCTTTTCTGCTGCAGTTCGAGGCGTGGCGTGATGTCCTTGTGTGCCTCTACATTATTATATACGCTCTTTCCCATGGCCTGAGCCACCTGCTCGGCGAGGGTATGTCTTTCGTTCAGTGTGCTCATGCTATATCCTCCTGTTTAATTACGCCCGAAGCCAGTGCCAAATCGATGACGCGCTGTGCGCGTATCACCACTGGTCGGTCAACCATTTTACCGTTCACGGCGATAACGCCCGAACCCTTCTTCTCAGCCTCCTTGATGGCAGCGATAACGGCGAGCGCCTTGTCGATAGCCTTCTGAGTCGGCGTGAACACCTCGTTGATGATTTCTATCTGGCGCGGGTTGATGATCGACTTACCGTCGAAGCCCAACTGATGAATCAGCTCCACCTCCTTGCGGAATGTCTCCATATCGTTGAGGTTAGAGTAGACGGTGTCGAGCGCGTCGATGCCTGCAGCGCGTGCAGCCACCACGATAGTCTGGCGTGCCATGAGCAGCTCCATGCCCTCGGGTGAGCGTTGTGTCTTCAGGTTGGCGCAGTAGTCCTCGGCGCCCAGGGCGATGCCCATCATGCGCTTAGAAGCGGTAGCTATGGCGTAGGCGTTCACCACGCCGAGCGTGCTCTCCAGTGCAGCCATAATCTGCGTGCGACCCACGCAGCCCAGCTCCTGCTCCACCTTCTCTATCTCGCGCTCCACCTCGATCACCTCCTCTGCGGTCTCGGTCTTAGGCATACGGATGACGTCGACGCCAGCCTTAACGACAGCCTCGATATCCTTCTTGCCGTACGGAGTGTTGAGCGGGTTGATGCGCACCACCATTTCCGTCGTGCCATAGTCGATGGTCTTCAATGCGTTGTAGACGAGCAGGCGTGCCGCGTCTTTCTCTGCCATTGTAACAGAGTCCTCAAGGTCGAGCATTATTGAGTCGGGATGATATATATATGCATCCTGCATCATACCGGGGTTGTTTCCCGGCACGAACATCATAGTTCTTCTTAGTCGTTTCATAGGTCAAAAAGTTTTTTTAGGGGTTAGTCTTTCCACACGTCTTTGCCCGTAGCTCTTACGGCAGCCGCAGTGACGCGTGCGCGGATAGTGCAGTCGAGCGCGCCCTTGTCAGTGGCGTGCACCTCGGCACGGGTGATACCGAGTCCTTCGAGCGTCTCAGCTATCACCTTGCGTATCTGGTCGCCGAACTGGTAGGCAACCGAACTCTGCAAATCGATGTTCAGTCCCTCTTTCTCGCAAGGGGCAATCTGAATCATGATGTCGCCGGACTCCATTGTTCCGGCAGTAGCTTGTTTAAGTTCCATAGGTATAGTATTTAAAAAGTTTGTGGTCTTTAGATTCTTTGAGAGATATGGGTTCGGCGTCGTGTGCTCCGACGGGCGCCAGCACGTGCCTTGCGGGCATCAGCACGTGCATCGCTTTAACTTGCTTTGCGTGCTTGATGTTTCCATGCGCTTTTGCATGCTTCAGCATGTGTGTTGCTTTTGCTTGCTTCATGGGCGTCAGCGTGCCTGGAGAAGATGCGGTTGGGAGTGGTGTGGAGTAAAACGTAATAAAACAAAAATCGCGTAAATACAACAACACTTCCTTCCGTCTTAACACCGAAGAGAACCGAGTTATACTTACGCTCGCGCGAGCAGTATATAAGGGTAATAATGTCTGTGTCCGCACAAAACACGTTCTGCGTGCGGATTTCTATTTCGCGGGGTAAAGATACGCATTAATTGTGAAACGAGCAAGCATTTTGCGAGGATTTTTTTGTTGGGGTACCCCAAGGGGGTGACTAAAGGGGGTGCACTTGTCTCAAGTGCACCAATTGCTTTGTTTGGTGT
>ULZA01003728.1_pt1 | contig 57492 bp, 38 predicted proteins | sample 1962681 | NCBI WGS metagenome assembly ULZA01 (sample SAMEA4835877, study PRJEB28245) | human gut metagenome | biome: gut microbiome; material: fecal sample | place: Denmark | collected 2008 | reverse complement strand
CATATTCAAACGATTACGTGATTATTAACAGAGTATTGATTTTGGGAACGTTTGCGGAAACGTTCCCAAAGTTTGCCTCCGTTTTTTTCTTTGCCATAATCTTTTTGCAGTTTAATTTTGCAAGCGAAAAGAGAAACGAATAACTAAAAAACAATAACTAATAACTTAAAAAGATTATGGCAACAAACGTTATCAACAAGTATTCTTACGACCGCAATTCGGTAAAGGCTGGTATCCTTCATTTTGGTGTAGGCAACTTCCATCGCGCTCACCTCGAGTACATGACATCGCATCTGCTCGAAGACCCCACACAGCGCTCTTGGGGTATCTGTGGCGCAATGATTCTGCCCAGCGACGAGCGTCTGTACAAGGCTCTGAAGGAGCAGAACGGCGAGTACACGCTCACCGTATGCGGACGCGACGGCAAGAACGAGGTGTATCGTCTCGGCGCTCTCGTAGAACTCTACTGGGGCATTGAGCAGAAGGAGGCTATCCTCGACAAGATTGCCGACCCCGACATACGCATCATAACGCTCACCATCACCGAGGGCGGCTATAACATATCAAGACAGACGGGCGAGTTCATGCTCGACAACGCGCAGGTGGCTCACGACCTCGCCAACCCCACCAATCCGCTCACAGCCTTCGGCTACGTAGCAGAAGGACTCCGCCGCCGCAAGGCTTCGGGAGCCGGACCTATCACCATTCTCTCTTGCGACAACCTGCAGCACAACGGCAACACCGCACGCCGCGCGTTCATGTCGTTTGTCGAGGCGCAGGACCAGGAGCTCGCTGCGTGGATGGAAGAGAACGTGACGTTCCCCAACTCGATGGTAGACCGCATCACGCCAGCCACACGCCCCGAGGACATAGAGCGACTGAACAAGGAGAACGGCACCGACGACAAGGCACCAGTCTACTGCGAGGACTTCATACAGTGGGTCGTTGAGGACAACTTCGCTGCCGGTCGCCCTGCATGGGAGACCGTCGGAGCACAGATGACCGACGACGTTACGGCGTTCGAGAACATGAAGCTCTCGCTGCTCAACGCTTCTCACACGCTGCTCTCTTATCCGTCGTTCCTCTACGGCTATCGCAAGGTGGATGCTGCCATGCACGACGAGCGCATCGCCAAGTTCGTGCGCCAGTTTATGGATATCGACATCACTCCGTACGTGCCTGCTCCGAAGGACACCGACCTCGAACTGTACAAGCAGACGCTCTGCGAGCGCTTCGGCAACCGCACTGTGAGCGACCAGGTGGCTCGTCTCTGCTTCGACGGCGCTTCGAAGTTCCCCGTGTACGTGATGCCTAATCTCGAGAAGATGATTGGCGACGACAAGGAGCTTATCCGCGTGGCTTATCTCTTCGCCGCTTACCGCCACTATCTGAAGTATCACACCGACGACAACGGCGAGCAGTTTGAGGTGGCTGACCCGTGGCTTACCGTAGACGACCATAAACTCATCGACAGCGACGAGCCGCTCGACTTCCTCCAGCTCTCTCCGTTCCGCAGCACCGACCTGCGCGCAGCACACAACTTTACACAGCCGTATCTGCGTATGGTGGAAAGCATAAAGAGCAAGGGAGCGATGAAGACTCTCGAAGAAATTCTGTAAATTATAGTTGAGAGTTGAAAATTGAGAGTTGAGAGTTGAGAATTGAGAGTTATGATATGTAATGCAGCTGTAATATATAGCAAACACTTTGTCGGCTGTGGTAATCATAACTCTCAATTTTCAACTCTCAACTCTCAACTGATAAAAACTCTCAACTGATAAACTCTCAACTCTCAACCCTCCTAAAAGTCCTAAACAATATGAAAACCCTAAGCCTAAAGATCGCAGGTCCGTTCCTGCTACTCACCTTTATATACTTCATCGTCGGTTTCCTCACCACCGTCAACGGACAGTGTCAGGGACCGCTCAAGGTGGCGTTTCTCTCCGATGCCACCACGATGCGCAACTCGCTCACCACACTCGTCTCCTTCGCCTTCTTCCTCGGCTATCTGCTCAACAGCTCGCGCACGGGGCGTATGCTCAACAAGATAGGCTACAAGCGTACGCTGATACGCTCGCTCATAGTGATGGTTGGCGGACTGCTGTTCTACACCGCCTCTGCGTTCTGTGCCGAGTACGTGCCCTGCGAAGGCGTCGCTATACACGGCGACTTTGTGCCGTTCGGCTACTTCGTGTTCCTCGTCGGTTCGTTCCTCATGGGTACGGCTGCCGCCATGCTTCAGGTGGTCATCAATCCGTACATCGCCGCCTATCCGCTGCCAGGCACAAGCGCCGTGCAACGCATGAACTTCACCTGCGCCGTCAACTCGTTCGGCACAACCATTGCGCCGCTCTTCGTGACGGGCATAATGTTCGCCGGTGTGCCGCTCGACAGCGTGCAGGCTTCGCAGCTCACGCTGCCGTTCATACTGATGACTCTGTGCATTGTAGTCACAACAATGACAACGCGCCGCCTCGCGTTGCCCGACATAGAGGGCACACGATCTGCCTCAACAGACGCAACAGCTTCAGACGGAAACACACGCAGCGTGTGGTCGTTCCGCAATCTTAAGTATGGCGTCATCACCATCTTCTTCTACGTAGGTACGGAGGTGAGCATCGGCAACAACATCAACCTTCATGCTATGGAGCTTAGCGACGGCGGATTGAATGTGTCGCCAGCCTTGCTCGCCACTATCTATTGGGGCGGCTTTCTCATCGGGCGTATGGTGTCGGCTTCGATGAAGAGCGTGAAGCCGCGCCCTATGCTCATCACCGTTGCGCTCGGCGCTATAGTGCTAATGACAGCCGCAATGCTCACCGAGAATCTGTGGCTCTTGTCAGCCGTCGGCTTGTTTCACTCCGTAATGTGGAGCTGCGTGTTCACGCTTGCCGTCGACGGACTCGGCGAGTACACCTCGCGTGCTTCTGGCGTGTTCATGATGGGTGTGTTCGGCGGTGCGGTGTTCCCCGTGCTGCAGGGCATGATGGCAGACTGGATAGGTGCATGGCAGTTCACATGGACCATATCGCTCTTCTGCGAGTTCGTGCTCTTATGGTACGGACTTAGAGGATATAGAAAATAAAAATGGTTAGCTTGCCAGAAGCAACGGCTGGAAGATAGGCTGTTGAGGCTGGAAGATAGGCTGGAAGATAACTCGATTAGCGGAATATCTTCCAGCCTTTATTGTGCTTGTACTCTGAGAGTTGCGGCGATTCTGGAAGATATGGCAGATTTTTTTGCATACTTAATTTAAATATATCACTTAGTGTCTCGTTAAAATTGTGACACTAATAGTTGATAATATAAAAATATGTAAGCATTCTCCTTAATTCTGTATAAATAATTTATTGAAAATCTATAACTTTGCACCGTAATCAAAGAGATCTCACAGTTCAAGCAAGTAACGGGTATGACCCCGAAGGTGTTTCGCGAACTTGAGAAATCTGGAAGAACACCCCTTGATGCATTGTAATAAAGGTTTAGAGATTGTTAGGAAGGTTAATTGTATGAGAAAAATATTGATAAGTTTATTGGGATATACGTTTGTGTCGCAGCAGATGCTGGCGCAGACCGATAGCATAGCCGATACTCGTGAGCTGAAAGCCGTGGTGGTGAAAGCCACGAACGGCATCAAGTCGAGATTCCGGGTTGACAACGCCGAGATAATAGGGCAGGGACAGCTGATACGTGCGGCTTGCTGCAACTTAGGCGAGTCGTTCACAGCCAATCCGTCGGTAGACGTGAGCTACAGCGACGCTGCCACCGGCGCCAAGCAGATAAAGCTGCTCGGACTGAGCGGCACGTACGTGCAGATGCTCACCGAGAACGTGCCCAACCTTCGAGGCGCAGCCCTGCCATACAGTCTGGGCTATGTGCCGGGTCCCTGGATGCAGTCGATACAGGTGAGCAAGGGAGCGTCGAGCGTGAAGAACGGATACGAAAGCACAACGGGTCAGATTAATATAGAGTTTCTGAAGCCGCAAGGCACCGATGGCGTGCGTGCGAACGTTTATCAGGACAGCGAACTGAAAACGGAGGTGAACCTCGACGGAAGCGTTCATCTCAACGAGCGCCTTTCTACCGCAACACTTCTACACTTCGAGAACCGACAGATGGACCACGACGGCAACGGCGACGGCTTCATGGATATGCCGAAGTTGCGCCAGTATAACCTGATGCACCGCTGGGCGTATGTGTCGCCACGCTGGATCAGTCAGCTGATGCTGCGCGGCTTGCACGACGAGCGCAATGGAGGGCAGAGCCGCAAGCATGCCGCAGCCGACTCGTCAGAACCTCTGTATACCACATCGGTGAAGACCAACCGTTACGAGGCACAGTGGAAGAACGGCTTTACGCTGAACGCCGACCATAACACATCCGTCGCACTTATGCTGCACGGATCGTGGCACGATGCAGACAATGTGTTCGGACGCACCGAGTATGATGTGACGCAGAAGAACGGATATGCGCAGCTGATGTTCGAAACCGACATCACGGAGCATCACAACCTGAGCGTCGGCGCATCGCTCAACCACGACTATTACGACGAACGCTTCAACCCGTTGGGCGCACTGGCACGGGCTGAGAGCACGGTTACTAAGGAGACGACACCGGGTGTGTATGCACAATATACATATAAGTTGGGCGAAAAGCTCACGGTTATGCCTGGCGTGCGTTGGGACCATTCGAGCCGTTACGGCGGTTTCTTCACGCCGCGTCTGCACGTAAAATACTCTCCGAACAGCATTGTCACGCTCCGCACATCGGTGGGCAAGGGCTATCGCTCGCCACATGCTCTGGCTGAGAACGTGTCGCTCTTGGCAAGTGGCAGAGAGATATTCGTCTCGCCCGACCTAAAGCAGGAGGAAGCATGGAACACGGGCGCTTCGTTGGGCTTTAACATACCGCTCTTCGGCAGAAATCTGGAGCTGAACGCAGAGTATTACTACACCGACTTCGTCAATCAGATGATAATGAACTTCGACGGAGCGAGTGGACAGCACACGCTTCGCTTCGAGAATCTTGACGGCAAGAGTTATAGTCACACCTTTCAGGTTGACGCCACATACGCGCTGTTCAGCGGCATGACAGCAACAGCCGCCTTCCGTCTTAACGACGTGAAGTGCACCTACGACGGCAGTCTGCGACAGAAGCCCCTCACTTCGCGCTACAAAGGCTTGCTCACGCTCTCGTATAAGACGCCGCTCGAACTGTGGCAGTTTGACGTGACGGGTCAGCTGAACGGTGGCGGCGAGCTGTACGACCAGAGTAGCTATCCTGCCTACTTCCAGTTGCAGGCGCAGGTGACCAGGGAGTTCCACCGCTTCAGTCTGTACGTCGGCGGAGAGAATCTCACCAACTATAAGATTGACGACCCGATACGCCATGCACACCATCCGTGGAGTGCGGCGTTCGACGCCACACAAGTATGGGGACCCGTTACGGGAGCGATGGCATACGTCGGAGTACGCTTCAAACTTGAAAAGTTATAGTAACCAATATATAGTAACCAATAAAAATAAGGATAATATGAAAAAGAATCTTTTAATGGCATTTATGCTCATGCTTGCCGGCAACAGCTTTGCGCAGACTGCAACCGACACTTTGGTAGTAACAACGCAGCCGCAGATGCACTGTCAGAACTGTGAGAAAAAGATAAAGAGCAACATCCGCTTTGTGAAAGGCACAAAGAAAATCGCAACCTCTGTGGACGACCAGAAAGTGACTATCGTGTACGACGGCAGAAAGGCCAAATACAACGACTATGTTGAGGCTTTCAAGAAAATAGGTTACGAGATAAAGAAAAAGTAAAATCCATGGTTAGTGCCATGCCTTAGCGAGCCATTTTCTCACCGGCTCGTCGTATATCTTCAGGCAGAGCCATGCCAGCACTATGCTGCTTGCTACCACCGCCAGAGCCACGTACCATGTCTCTTGTATGGTGTACTGCTCGGTTTTGATGAGCCAGCGGTAGAAAGCGTACATCAGCGGATAGTGAACAATATAGAGCGGATAAGAAATGTCGCCGAGAAAGCGGCAGATGCGTGTAGAGACGACGTCGGTGGTCTTACCCGATGCGGCAAGCCACACTATCAAGGGGAAGATTGCGACGATGCATACGCTTTCGAACATACCATTCAGACTCAGTGTGCCAAAGATGTCGCCAAGCGAATAACTTATACCTATAAAAGGTACATGGAAGAGTGCGAGTAGTACGGCGGTGCTAATCCAAAACGCACCACGCACGTTATTGAAAGGCTTGAAGACGCGCGAAAGCAGTGCGCCGGCGGTGAACGGGCAGAGCATGCGCAGCGATCCGCCGAGCATATTCATGCTGTCCACAGTCCAACCCACACCGATAGACCCGTAGCCCGACTGATTGGTGACGGCGAACCACGTCAGTGTGCAGCACAAAGCGACCGTCAGAAGGGAGAGCAAACGTGTGGAAAGTCGGCGTATGACAAGCGCATAAACGATGTTGCCGATATACTCGAAGAAAAGTGACCAACACGGTCCGTTGAGCGGAAACATCTCGCCGTTGCCACGCACCTCGCGTGGCATACCTGGCAGAGCCGGCAGCATCAAACAGCCACAGACGAAGGCAAGAAGTGTAAGCCCGAGAGTGGCGTGTGTGCCGTCCCAACGCTCCATGCCAGTAAGTAGAAAAGACACGGCACCGATGAGTGCGCCCATGCACACCATCGGTTGCAGGCGTATCAGGCGGCGACGGAAGAATCCGCCCGTGGTTAGTGTCTTGCCCCAACGGCTGTCGTAGGCGTAGCCCACTACGAAACCTGAGAGGATGAAGAAGAAGTCGACAGCCAGATAACCGTGATTGATGAAGTCGATGACGGGCTTGTTGCCGGCGAACTGGAAGCCTTCGAACACGTGATACCATACGACGAGCAGAGCTGCTACACCGCGCAGGCCGTCGAGTAGGGCGTAGTGAGGTTTGGAGTTGTATACTTGCACTATTTTTATTTTTATTATGTTACTTTTACGAGTCGCTAAATTACTAATAATTTTGCAATTTGGCAAGTGTATCTCGTAATGCAATGCGGCTGCTTATGGCTCATGTCGCCGACAGCGCGAAGTGTGCAGAGGACATCGTGCTGCACGGCGAAATCATAGACCGAGAGTCGACGGCGGTGTAGGTTTTCAACGAAACGATATTAAAAATCTGTGAAAATGTGTTTGTGTTCGTGCACATACGTTGATTTAGGTCAACAATAAGGCATAAAATCGAATGTTTTGCTTATATTGTTTGCGCAAACAGCAGATTGTTTATACCTTTGCATCGTCAAAAGATTAATAGATTGTTTAGGTTAGTAGTAATAGATTTAGGTTTTTAGTTATTAGGTTTAAGGTAACGATTGTTTAACAAGGTAGCCATGAAGGCTCGTGAGAATCTTCATTGATTACGAATTTTTTTCAAGTTAAACATAGTGACTGTGGCGCTGCTCGTTGAGAGTTGCGCCACAGTTTTTTTATGCCTATGCGTTATGCAGTATAAGCTGCGCGTTATTGCGTTATGTGGTTTAGAAATTGATGCCGAAGTGGGCGCAAAGGGCGCGCAGAGCGAAGAACAGAATAGGCATGAAGAGTGCGGGCAGCAGATTGATGGTCTTGCAGTCCTTGATATGCAGAATGCCCAAGCCGGAAGCGGTGATGAGGATGCCGCCGACGAGCGACACTTCGGTGATGAGTTCGTGCGAGATGAGCGACTGCGAGAGCAACGCTATGCCGTAGATTGACGACATCCAGACGAACACGGCGATGACCGTGAACGCTATACCGAAGCCGTACGACGAGGCGAGCACCAGAACGGTGACGAAGTTGAGCGTGGCGGCAGTCATGAGATAGGTGTTGTCGTCGTAGAGCGCACTCATTACGGGTCCCATCATGGCGAGGGTGCCTACGCAGCAGAGCAGAATGGCAGTGGTGATGCCTTCGGCGAGGTTGGTGGCAGAGATGCTGCGCGTGGCGCGGTCCATGCGCTGGTCCATCTTCAGCAGGGTGCCTACGAGTCCGCCGATAGACAGACAGAAGATGAAAAGCACGGGATACTCTGTCTTCTGCATGCTCTCCATCGAGACGTTCATGCCTAAGGTGATGGCGCAGAGGCCCATTGCGGTGTTTAGCACGTTGACGTATTTCTCGCTGATGCCTCGCTGGAACAAGGCTCCGATGGCGCTGCCGATAATGATGGCTACGGCGTTGATGATGATTGCGTACATATTGGGTAGTTGGATGGATTTTTTGTTAAACAATTATGTAAATGCAAAAATAATATGAATGTACCAAATCGCCAAATTTTAGAACACAAAAATCGCTTTCATGGTCTTTTGAATACGAAAAAAGTCCTATAAAGGCTTTGTGCATGGTTGCACATTGTCTTTATAGGACTATGTTTGTTGGAGCAGTTCTTGCTCGGTTGGTGCAGTTCTTGCTCGGTTGGTGCACTTGAGACAAGTGCACCCCCTAAAGTGCACCCCCTGAGGTTACTTCTGGATGTCCCAGCCTACTGCTGATGCGCCGAGCACAGCAGCCGATGAGCCTTCGAGAGCACTTACGAGGAACTTAGCCTTGCCCTTGAAGATGTTGAGCACGTTCTCGTCGTATGCCTTCTTAATCGGGTCCATGAGCAGAGCGCCTGCCTTTGTCAGACCGCCGAAGAAGATGAATGCCTCTGGTGAAGAGAATGCTGCGAAGTTAGCGCACGACTCGCCGAGCAGACGGCCAGTGAACTCGTAGATTTCGTGAGCAATCTTGTCGCCCTTGGCTGCAGCCATAGACACGTCGTAAGAAGTGATCTTTTCAGGGTCGAGCTCGCGGAGCAATGAAGGCTCGTCACTGTTAGCGAGGAACTCGCGTGCTGAGCGTGCTACGCCGGTAGCCGAGCAGTATGTCTCGAGGCAGCCCTTGCGTCCGCATCCGCAGACGCGTCCGTTCTCCTTCACGATAACGTGGCCGAGCTCGCCAGCGAAACCGTCGCAGCCGTAAACGAGCTGTCCGTTCACTACGATGCCAGAGCCAACGCCTGTGCCGAGAGTGATGACGATGAAGTTCTTCATGCCGCGAGCTACGCCGTAAGTCATCTCGCCGATGGCAGCAGCGTTAGCGTCGTTGGTGAGCGCTACGGGGATGCCGAGCTTGTCGCTGAAGAGCTTAGCCAAAGGCACTATGCCGTCGCGTCCCCACTCGAGGTTCGGAGCGAACTCGATGGTGCCGTTGTAGTAGTTGCCGTTAGGAGCGCCGATACCCATAGCCTTGATCTTGCCGATGCCGCCTACCTGGTCGATGATAATCTGCAGAGCGTCTACAGCTGCGTCTACGTAAGCCTGAACGTTGTTGCCATATCCCTGGGTCTTGATAGCTGTAGTAGCCTTAATTTCACCACGGCTGTCAACGATACCAAACACAGAGTTTGTGCCTCCGAGGTCCAAACCGATTACATACGGTTTCAATAAATCTTCTGTCATTTCTTTGCTTTATTTAGTAAATTAATAGTAATGTTGGTAAGACAAGTTCTACTTGTCTATGGGCAAAGGTATTAAAAATGTCTTAATCGGACAAAGTTTTAACACTAAAATTTGCCTATATCGCATAAAATTCGCAATTTTGCAGTTGTTATGCAGTTTCCAATTCAATTAGATATTTTAGACTTTGTATTCCATGGAATACTGATTGGCATCATGGCATCGGCTCCGATGGGGCCGGTGGGGGTGCTTTGCATACAACGAACTCTGAATAAAGGTCGCTGGTATGGTTTTGTCACGGGTATCGGTGCGTGTGTCAGCGACTTTATATATGCGCTGTTCACAGGTGTCGGTATGAGTTTCGTTATGGACTTTGTGAGCAACGAGCGCACGCGCTTTCTGCTTCAGATAAGCGGTAGTATCGTACTTTTGATTTTTGGCATCTACTGCTACCGTTCGAACCCAACGAAGAATATCCACAAGAGCGCCAAGCCGCAGAAAGGCACGCTGATGCACAACGGCATCACGGCGTTCCTTGTCACGCTCTCCAATCCGCTCATCATCTTCCTCTTCATCTTCCTCTTCGCTCAGTTCGCCTTTGTGGTGCCGAAGCGTCCGCTGGAGATGTCGATAGGCTATGCGAGCATTGTGCTTGGCGCCATGCTGTGGTGGTTCGGTCTGTCGTGGCTCGTAGACAAGGTGCGCGGCAAGTTCGACCAAAGCGGCATCCTCATCATCAATCGTGTGGTGGGCTGCATAGTGGTCATCTTCTCGCTGATAATGCTCCTTGGTACGGTGTTCAACCTCTACACGCTGCCGTATTAAAAGTAAAAAGGAGCCCCTCCCAACCCTCCCCGTCGGGGAGGGCTTAGTAAGGCTTAAAGAGGCTTAGTAAGGTTAAGGAGGCTTAGTAAGGTTAAGGAGGCTTAGAAAGGCCTAAAGAGGCTTAGTAAGGTTAAAGAGGCTTAGAATGGCCTATTTAAAAAGATAATTATGTTTATTTCTCAGGAATTAAGAAAGAAGAGCACGGCGGAGTTCGTGCTCTATATGTGGCAGGTGGAGGACATCATCCGCGCCTATGGCTGCCAGCTCTCGCGCATCAAGAACGAGTATATATCGCGTTTCACCGAGTACAGCGACGAGCAGCGCGAGGAGATGGTCGACTGGTACGGCGCCCTCATCACTATGATGAACTCGGAAGGCAAGCGCGACGGCGGACATCTCGCCATCAACCAGATTGTAGTGAAGGACATGAACGACCTGCACAACCAGTTGCTGCAGAGTTCTCGCTTCCCGTTCTACAACGCCGAGTATTATCGTGTGCTGCCCTTTATTGTCGAGTTGCGCAACAAGGGCGACAAGGACGTGAACGAGGTGGAGACTTGCCTCAATGCGCTCTACGGCACAATGATGCTGCGCCTGCAGCATAAGACGATCAGTCCAGATACCGAACACGCCATCAAGGAGATTTCTACCTTCCTCGGCATGCTCAGCGACTATCACATCAAGGACAAGACCGAAGGCCTCAAGTTTGACGACGACGAGATGTAATAGCCCCTCCCAACCCTCCCCGTCGTGGAGGGCTTAGTTAGGCTTTCTTCCTCGGCTTAGAAAGGCATAAAGAGGCTTATCCTATCTGAAACTTCCTCGGCTTAGAAAGTCATAAAGAGGCTTAGTTTGGCTTATCCTATCTGAAACCCTATTAAAGAAAAGTATGAATCAAGAAATAGAACGCAGGCGAACTTTCGCCATCATATCACACCCTGACGCCGGTAAGACTACGCTCACCGAGAAGTTCCTTCTCTTCGGTGGACAGATTCAGGTGGCAGGTGCAGTAAAGAACAACAAGATACGCAAGAGCGCTACGTCCGACTGGATGGAGATTGAGAAACAGCGCGGTATCTCGGTGTCAACATCAGTTATGGAGTTCGACTACGAAGGCTACAAGGTGAACATCCTCGACACACCGGGTCACCAGGACTTCTGCGAGGACACCTACCGCACGCTTACAGCCGTCGATTCAGCCATCATCGTTGTCGACGGAGCAAAAGGTGTGGAGACACAGACACGTAAGCTCATGGAAGTGTGCCGTATGCGCAACACTCCGGTTATCATCTTCATCAACAAGATGGACCGCGAGGGCCGCGACCCGTTCGACTTGCTCGACGAGTTGGAGGAGGAGTTGCAGATCAGCGTGCGCCCGCTCTCTTGGCCTATCAATATCGGTGCCAAGTTCAAGGGCGTGTATAACATCTTCGAGCATAAACTCGACCTCTTCAAGCCCGATAAGCAACGTGTGACGGAGAAAGTAGAGGTAGACGTCAACTCGTCAGAGCTTGATGCACAGATCGGCGAGCAGGATGCGCAGCAGTTGCGCGACGACCTCGAACTCATCGACGGCGTATACCCGGAGTTCAACGTAGAGACATACCGCTCGGCTGAGGTGGCACCGGTCTTCTTCGGTTCGGCTCTCAACAACTTCGGTGTGCAGGAGCTGCTCAACTGCTTCATCAAGATAGCTCCGTCGCCACGCCCCACAAAGGCCGAGGAGCGCATGGTAGACCCCGAAGAACCGAAGTTCACGGGCTTCATCTTCAAGATTACAGCCAACATCGACCCCAACCACCGCTCATGTATTGCCTTCTGCAAGGTGTGCAGCGGCAAGTTCGAGCGCAACAAGCCCTATCTGCATGTACGTCAGAACAAGACTCTGCGCTTCTCTTCGCCAACACAGTTCATGGCTCAGCGCAAGAGCACCATCGACGAGGCTTGGCCGGGCGACATTGTAGGTCTGCCCGATAACGGCATCTTCAAGATTGGCGACACGCTCACCGACGGCGAGAAGCTCCACTTCCGCGGACTGCCATCGTTCTCACCTGAGATGTTCAAGTACATCGAGAATGACGACCCGATGAAGGCAAAGCAGCTTGAGAAGGGCATCAACCAGCTTATGGACGAAGGTGTGGCGCAGTTGTTCGTCAACCAGTTCAACGGTCGCAAGATTATCGGCACCGTGGGTCAGCTTCAGTTTGAGGTTATCCAGTATCGTCTTGAGAACGAGTACAACGCTAAGTGTCGTTGGGAGCCGGTACACCTGCACAAGGCTTGCTGGATAGAGAGCGACGACGCCGCAGAACTCGACCAGTTCAAGAAGCGCAAGTATCAGTATATGGCTAAGGACCGCGACGGTCGCGATGTGTTCCTCGCCGACTCTGGCTACGTGCTTTCGATGGCACAGCAAGACTTCAAGCACATCAAGTTCCACTTCACAAGTGAGTTCTAAGTCTATAGGATTCTGACAGTAGGATCCTATAGCAAATAGGATTCTAACAGTAGGGTCCTAAACAGATATAGTTCTTACATATTATGGAAACAAAAGACAGAGAGCACCGCATCTACTTTGTCACGCTCATGGGCAGCGTGGTCAACATTGTGCTGTTGGTGTTCAAGTTCATGGCAGGCATCTTAGGCGGCTCGGCTGCGATGATAGCCGATGCCGTGCACTCCTTGTCCGACTTCATGACAGACATCGTAGTGCTGTTGTTCGTGAAGATTAGTTCCAAGCCCGAGGACAAGGACCACGACTATGGTCATGGCAAGTACGAAACGCTTGCCACGTCCATGATTGGTGTAGCATTGCTCTGTGTCGGACTTTACATATTGTACAGCGGAGCCTACCGCACGTGGGCTGCTTTCAAGGGCTCTCCTATAGAGCAACCTGGCATCGTGGCGCTGTGGGCAGCACTCTTTAGCATTGTTATGAAGGAGTGGACCTACCGCTTCACGGCGAAAGTAGGCAAGGAGGTGCAGTCGCAGGCTGTAGTTGCCAACGCTTGGCACCATCGCAGCGACGCTCTCTCATCAATAGGCACGGCTGTAGGCATCGGCGGAGCCATATTCCTCGGAAAGGAATGGGCTGTGCTCGATCCGATAGCCGCCGTCGTGGTGAGCATCTTCATCATCCGTACGGCAGCAATGCTCGTGAGCGGAGCGCTCGACGAACTGCTCGAGAAGAGTCTGCCCGACGAAGAGGAGCGTAAGATAGAAGAGATTGTGCAGAGCGAGCCTGAGGTCAGCGGCATACACCATCTCTGTACGCGCCGCATTGGCAACCGCATCGCGATAGAGATGCACTTGCGTATGCCTGGCGAGATATCGCTCAACGAGTCGCACGTACATGCTACGAACATTGAGCGCAAGCTGCGCAACCATTTCGGCGAGCGCACGCACATTAACATTCACGTTGAACCTTTAAAGTAATCAAGTAGGAGAAGGTTGTGTCTTTGAAACTTTGACACATCCTTCTCCTATATATATATTAAAAACCTAAGCTATATGGACAAATCAACAGACAAACTCCCACTTTCTCCCGAACTTGAGGCACGTGTGCAGCGTGCGGTAGACAACTTCATGCAGGGCTACGGCTGCTGTCAGTCGGTTGTGGCTGCCTTCGCCGACTTGTACAACCTCGACGACAGCATGGCTAAGCGCATTGCTGCGGGCTTCGGCGGTGGAGTAGGGCGTATGCGCATGATGTGCGGTGCCGTTTCGGGCATCGTTATCCTCACTGGATTGGACTGCGGACAGACTGACGGCGCAGACCGCGAGGGCAAGTCGATGTGTTATAAGGTGGTGCAGGAACTGCTCAACGAGTCGAAAGCGCAGAACGGATCGCTTATCTGTGCCGAACTGCTCGGACTGAAGGGCTACGAGAAGGCGCACTCAAGCTATGTCGCTTCGCCTCGCACAGCCGAATACTACAAGACACGCCCGTGTGCGGCGAAGGTGGAGAGCGCAGCGCGCATCTTCGCAGAATACCTTATGAATTATTAATTTTTAATTATTAATTATTAATTGTCGGCTTCGCCGATGAGGAATTGTTCTGTGTTGAGTTATCTTTAGACTTAGAAGGTTAAAGAGGCTTAGAAGGCTTAAAGAGGCTTAGTTAGGCTTAATGCGCTCTTTGAGGAGGCTTAGCTCCTCAAAAATAACAATCTACTTAAATTTTAAAAACAACCTACTTAAATAAAAACAATGAACAGCAAATCAATTATTTCTCTTGCAGCCCTCTCCTGCGTAACGGCAGCTTATGCTCAGCAGCAGAAGACTCAGCAGCATCCAAATATTGTTTACATCATGTGCGACGACCATGCCTACCAGTGCATCAGCGCATACGGCAGCGCACTCTCCAAACTCGCACCAACTCCGAATATCGACCGACTCGCTGAGCGTGGCATGCGCTTCGACCGCGCCTTCGTCGAGAACTCGCTCTCTACGCCGTCGCGCGCCTGCCTTATGACCGGTCAGTACAGCCATCAGAACGGACAGCGCCAGCTGGGCGAGGGCATCGACACCACGCGCACGTTCTTCACCGAACTGCTGCAGGAGGCTGGCTATCAGACAGCCGTTGTGGGCAAGTGGCACATGGGTTGCGACCCTAAGGGCTTCGACTACTATCATGTGTACAACGACCAGGGACAGTACTGGAATCCGCAGTATCGTGGCACCGACACCAACAACGAGTTCGTCGTGGAGGAGGGCTATTCTACAGACCTCACCACCGACCATGCTCTCGACTTCATCGAGCACCGCGACCCGTCGAAACCGTTCTGCCTGCTCCTTCACCATAAGGCGCCGCACCGCAACTGGCAGGCAAACCTGAAGTATCTCGGCATGTACGACGACGTGGAGTTCCCGATGCCAGAGAACTTCTACGACGACTATGCTACGCGCGGCTCTGCCGCTCGCACGCAGAAGATGTCGGTTACGCGCGATATGCGTTGGGAGCAGGACTTCAAAGTGCCGGAAATGCTCGACCTCAACAACCCCGACAGTCAGGATTCGTACAACGCTCTCATGGGCGAAATCAACCGCATGACTCCCGAACAGCGCTCGGCTTGGGGACGCTACTACTTCCCGCGCAACCGCCGTCTGCTCGAGGCGCAGCTCAAGGGCAAGGACCTCGACAACTGGAAGTATCAGGTTTACATCCGCGACTATATGTCTGTGATAGCAAGCGTTGACGAGAGCGTGGGCCGTGTGCTCGACTATCTCGACAAGAACGGACTCACCGACAACACAATGATCGTCTACACCTCCGACCAGGGCTTCTACATGGGCGAGCATGGTTGGTTCGACAAGCGCTTCATGTACGAGGAGTCGCTGCGCACACCGCTCATCGTGAGCTATCCGGGTCACACCAAGCCCGGCTCTGTATGCAACCGCCTTGTGCAGAACATCGACTATGCTCCGACGTTCCTCGCTCTCGCCGGCGTTCAGCAGCCGAAGGACATGCCGGGACGTTCGCTCGTTCCGGTATTCGACAACGGCGACAACGTGAAGAACTGGCGCCAGAGCATCTACTACCACTACTACGACTATCCGACATACCACATGGTGCGCAAGCACGACGGCGTGCGCACCGACCGTTATAAGCTCATCCATTTCTACGGCAAGGGCGGACTCGACGCTGTGCCTGAGAACAAGTATCAGAACGTGCCGGGCACACGCGAGTATGCTACGCTTAAGGGATTGGAGTCAATCGGCTACTTCGAACCGAAGGATGAGGCTGTAGACTACTGCGAGCTCTACGACTTGCAGGCTGACCCACACGAGCAGAACAACATCTTCGGCAAACCGGGTACGGAAAAGATTACGAAGCAGTTGCAGCGCGAGCTGAACAAGTACAGAAAGACTCTTGCCGTTGACGAGTATTAGAAAGAGTACAGAAAGACTCTCGCTGTTGACGAGTATTAGATAGGTTTCAAGTCTTCAACTGCGCAGCAAATACATAATTACCGCGTAGCAAAAATCTTGTTACCGCACTTCGGTAACATCGTTACCGTGTAAAGGTAATTTCCTTACCAGTTCGCGGTAACAACCGATGTACGCAGTTTAACTTGCTTTTGTCTTACCATATATATAAAAAAGGTAAAGAAGTAAAAGATTAAACACAGCAGCTTATGCTTTTAATCTTTCACTTCTTTACCTTTTTATTTTTGAAAGTCCTTTTTACCTTTTTACTCTTTTACCTTTTTACTCTTAAATCTTCACTCCCAATCTCACCAATCCAACGCACTTGTTTTTGCCGTCGGTGTTGGCAAAATGCAGCGCCGGTTGCAGCGAGAATATCTTGTTGAACTGAATGTTGCAGGTGAGCTCAGTCGCCCATTCGTCCTTTTCGTCGATACGCGTGTAGGAAGAGAAGACGCCGAACTCAGCCTTCTTGTACGCATACCTGCCGCAGACGAGATAGAAGTCGTGGCAAGTGATGTCGTTGCCGAAGGCATGCGAATATCCGGCAAGCACGGAGAAACGTTCCGTCAGATCCTGCTCGGCATAAGCCCAAACAACGGGGCGCATCTGCTTTTGCGCCGTAGCATGCAAGTCGCTGTAGAGCACGCTGCCGCCTACGTATGCGCGCGTCGCGTTCTTGTCGTATTCGCCCTGCGCCATGAGAAACACGCCGTCGCTTTCGGGGCAGATGCGGAACACATTGTCTCTCTTGCTGAAGTCTTTGTAGCCGACGCCGTTGTAGAGCGACGTCTCCAGCGAGAAAGCGTCCTTCGAGTAACCATAGTGGATGCCGAGTGCTGATACGGGATATACGGCGATGTCGTAGTTGGAGGTGATGGTAGGGAAGGCTCCGCACGAACTGTGCGTGAACAGTCCGAGCATATCGCTGCAGAAGTAGTTATCGTCTATGCGATGGATGCCCGCAAACAGATGGTGGCGCTCGTTAATCTGCCATGCCAAACCCGCCGTTGTGAGCGCAAAAGGTATGTTCGGAGCGTCGATGCTCGAGAAGTTCTGCAGGCAGTTGGTGAGTATCGCCTCGTCAGTTGTCAGCACACTTATCGACCCCAACTCAACGGATAGCTTGCTCGTGAGCGGCAATTGCGCGCCCAACTCAAGCAGATTCACCGATTTCAGCTTCTTGAAGTCGGTCTGCACCTCGCCCGTATACTCCAAACCGAATGTCGGACGTGGCTTTTGCACGTCCGTTTCCTGTGCCATCGTGCCGTTATTGCCGCCGAGGAGCGATACAAAAGTGAGTATTCCTATCTTAAAAATCTTTGTTTTCTCCATTTTCATTGCAAAGTTAGGCTTTTTCTGAGACATGCCCAATACTTATTCTTTATGTTTTGCGTGTCTGTCGTACCATTCCGATACCTAAAAATAGTTATGAAAAAGGCTTTTTTCGAGGGCTTTGTCTAAGAGAATATTGCTTCTGCTATTTTTATAATGTATATTTTCTGTCCGGTCATCAAAAATGGGTAGTGCTTTTCGTCCTTTTCGTTTACCATATTTTAAGTATTGTCTACATTTTTTCTTAAAACTACCTTTGCACTCGTAAAATTATGACAAAGATGAAGAAATCTACAATCATTTCTATGGCGTGTGCAGCGGTGGCAGTATGCAGTCCGCTTGCGTCAAATGCGCAGACAGTGGCTGCAGACAGTGTTATGCAGCACGCCCGAGGTTCACGACTCAGCGTCGGCGGATACGGCGAGGTGGCTTACAGCCGCAACTTCTACAGCGACAGTGGCAACAGATACAGTTCGGCTAAGCTGCATAAGAACGACCCCAGTCACGGACGTTTCGACATTCCGCACGCAGTTATCTACCTCGGCTACGACTTTGGCAAGGGCTGGACGTTAGGCACAGAGATTGAGTTTGAGCATGGCGGCACCGGTTCGGCTATAGAATATGAGGCAGAGGAATCTATTGAGTTTGAGCAGGAGCAGGAACGCGGTGGCGAAGTGGAGTTGGAGCAGTTCTGGATTCAGAAGTCGTTCGGACGCTTTGCCAACATACGTGCTGGCCACATCGTCGTGCCCGTAGGCCTGACCAACGCCTACCACGAGCCGCTTAACTTCTTCACCGTCTATCGTCCCGAAGGCGAAAACACCATTCTGCCTTGCACATGGCATCAGACCGGCGTTTCGTTCTGGGGACATGCCGGCGACTTCCGTTACGAGTTGCAGATGATTGCAGGACTCGACGCATGGCAGTTCTCGCGCGACAACTGGATTAAGCCCGGCACTACGAAGCCCTTCGAGTTTGAGGTGGCTAACAAGTACGGCTTTGCTGCGCGCGTAGACAACTATACAGTGCCTGGCTTGCGATTGGGCTTGAGCGGCTACTTCGGTCAGTCGATGCACAACGCCGTTCCGCACGACATGGAGACGGGCAACAACAAGCGCATCAAGGGTAACATCTATCTCGGCGCGTTCGACTTCACATACAACGCCCACAACTGGGTGGCACGTGGCAACGTCGACTACGGCTACGTGAGCAACGCGAAGGAGATTAGCGCCATGCGCAAGCCGAACACACAGTACGTGAAGCCATACCAGTCTAATCAGGTGTTCGGTTCGCACGCCATTGCCACAAGCGTGGAAGTAGGCTACGATGTCTTCTCGCAGATTGAGAAGTTGCGCGCAGCCCATCAGAAGATGTACGTGTTCGGCCACTTCGAATACTACAACTCGTGCCTCGGCGGATCGAAGGAGTATACAAGCAAGAAGATCTTCTCCGGCGGCGTCAACTACTATCCGTTGCCGCAGATTTGCGTGAAGGCAGAATATAGCTATCGCAAGTTCAAGCAGCAGTATAACGACGAGCCGGCTCTGAACATAGGCGTGGCTTATCAAGGACAATTCCTTTAAAAGTAAAAAGACAAAGTTCCTATAGTAATAATAAATAAAACATCAAAGACACAATGAAAAAGTTTAAGCAGTTAGTAATGGCGTTCCTCGTCGGAGTCGTTTCGTTCGGCTTCACAGCATGTGACGACAACAACAACGATGTGGAGTTCGAACTTCCTGAAGTTGGTCAGGCTACAGTAAACGTAAGCTCTTCAGACAAGGAGATGCAGAAGGTAGCAAAGGTTTACGTAAACCAGGTTGTTTATCCCACATATCAGGCACTTGCCGCAAACGCACGCACACTCTACACCACAACTGCCGCTCTCTACACCGCAGCAGAGGCAGGCACCATGACACAGGCTCAGATTGACGCAGCCTGCGAAGCCTTCAAGGACACACGTCGCGAGTGGGAGCGCAGCGAGGCTTTCCTCTATGGTTCGGCTTCCGACAACGAGCTCGATCCGCACATCGACTCATGGCCTCTCGACCACGAAGAACTTGTGAACGCCCTCAAGAATCCTACACTTGTAGCAGGCTTCAAGGGCAGCGACCCGGCTAAGTTCGTGTCAGAGAACAACAGCCACTTCCAGTCGGTACTCGGTTTCCACGGCATGGAGTTCGTTCTGTTCCGCGAAGGTAAGAACCGCACCGTAGACGCACTCAAGGCTAACGAGACAGAAGAAGGCATGACCTCAGTAAAGGGCATCGACGAGCTCGCATTCCTTCAGGCTGTAGCAGCCGACGTGCGCAACATCACCGCACTTCTCGAGTTCACATGGATGGGTAGCGCAGCAAGCAACGAGACAAAGAGCGTGCTCAGCAACGCAAGCTACGTGTTCTCATCGCTCCGCTACAACGGACTGGCAGCCAACGGCACAATGTGCTACGGTCAGTTCCTGCTTTCGCCGTCTGTAACAACGGGATACAACTCATGGCAGGGCACCGTTCGCCAGATTTTCGTAGGCGGTTGCTCTAACATCTGCGCAGAGGTTGCCGACCAGAAGCTCGGTCAGGCTTACCGCACAGCCACCGGTTCGGGCTCAGCAGAAGACTCTCGCGACTATATCGAGTCGCCTTACAGCCACCGTTCGTTCATCGACTATCAGGATAACATCTACTCTATAAAGAATACGCTTTACGGCACACGCGACGTGAACGCCGCTTCTCCGGCAGAGCACTCGCTCCTGAACCTGCTCAAGGCTATGAACTACTCTGGTCTGAACGACTTGACAGCGGCTCTGAACAATGCCATCCAGGCACTTGAGACAGCCAAGAACAGCGGCAAGTCGTTTGTTGAGGCTCCGGGTGCTCAGCACGTAAAGGACTGCATCGACGCTGTCTCGGCTCTCGACGAAGAGCTGAACAAGGCTGGCGACTGGGTGAACAAGCAGGAGGCGCTTTAAGCGCCCTGCCTTGTTCGGCAGTTTAGAAATACAAAACCAAGGCTTTTTAAAATTATACAGCAATGAAACGAATCTATCTCATGGGCTCATTAGCAATGGCCCTCTCTCTATCGCTGTTCTCGTGTACTGACGAGAACAGCGATCCGTCGGGTGACGACTTCAAGCCAATGGAGTCGGACGGCAAGTATGTAGGCGAGGCTGTCGGCAACTTCTCTAAAGAGGAGTGGTATCCTGGCGGCGAACTCGGAACAACCGATAACGTGGCTTCTGGATGCTACGAAGACGAATCACCTGCCGTAACCGCACAGGGACTTATCGACGACTTTAACGCCGGCGAGAAGTTCTTTGAGCGTCAGTTCACGTCAGCCAACTCTGGCTTCAAGGGACTCGGTCCGGCTTCTGTGCGCCGCTCGTGTCTCGACTGCCACCCCAACTACGGACATGGCCGCCGCATGGACTCTTACACAACGTCCTACGGCAATGGCAACGGCTATCTGCTCGCTGTGTATCACCCCGTAGACGGAGCCAACAGCAACGACGGCGGCTACGTAGCCGAAGTGACGGGTATGCCGCAGACACAAGCCACAGAACCATTCAAGGCGCCTATCGATGAGAGCCAGGTCAAAATGCAGTGGCATCACGTAACGGCTATGGAGAGCGGCTTGCCGATGAAGTTCCCCGACGGCGAGGCTTACGACCTTATCTATCCTGAGGTTACGATTCCGCGCTCGGCGTTCCGCACCAACCCAAATCCTTACGATACGGGCAATAAGGCAGTGGCTGTCCGCGTAGAGTCTACAATCGGCGTGATGGGTACGGGTCTGCTCGACGCCATCACTGAAGAGGATCTCAAGGCGCAGTATGCCTCTACAGCCAACTACTACAAGAACGTAGCAAAGGTGGCTAACGTGTCGGAGTACGTTAACCCGAACTTCTGGGACGCTTCTGCCGACAACTTCGCTGCCGGCGCATGGTATCCCGGCACCGAGAACACCGGTGTATACGCCGACGGCGGCAATGGCAAGCCGATGGTGAAGCGTTTCACCTACGCTCTTACACGTGCCACACTGCAGGACGGTCCTGGTGCCAACGCCATCTGGAACATCACGAACGTGACCCGTCCCGACCGTCCTAAGCTCTACACCACAAACGCTTGGGCTGCGGCAATGGCTGAAGACAAGGAAGTGATAGAGAAGATAAAGAACGACCCTACATCACCGTTCTGGGCATCTACCGACGACGAGATAAGCAAGCGTGTGAACGGACTCCTGCAGCCCGGCACCAACCAGTTCAGCAACGAGTGGCACAACTTTGAGCCGGAGATGTCTGCCGACCACTTCTACGAGTTCATGGTATGGCATCGCGGACTTGCCATTCCGCGCGCCCGCAACCTCAACGATTCGCGTGTGCAGCAGGGCAAGAAGGTGTTCATGGAGATAGGTTGCGCCAACTGTCACCGCCCGTCGTGGAAGACCGGTTCGGATAATTACTGGACACCGAATATGATTGCCGGCAAGAAGTTGCCGCGCTACGCCAACCAGACCATCTATCCGTACAGCGACATGATGCAGCACAAGCTCTACATGGTGAACGACATACACGGATCATGGTGTCGCACAACACCGTTGTGGGGACGCGGACTTGCCGCAACCAACGGTAGCGGCGTAGAACGTCTGCACGACTGCCGCGCCCGCAACGAGGTAGAGGCAATCATGTGGCATGCTTACTCGAAGAACTCGCACGCCTACAACTCGGCGCTCAAGTTCTACAATCTTTCCAAGGCAGACCGCGACGCAGTGGTCATGTTCCTTCGTTCTATTTAATACTTTATTCTCCCATGCCTTCCTGCGAAGTGCATGGGAGAATAATCATATTTAAGCAAACCGAATTATGCAAAACCCTTTAAAGAAGACGCTTTTCGCGTTGTATGTTTTGGTGATAGTCTGCATGGCAGCCGCTACAGTAGTGGAGAAGTATAGCGGAACCGACTTTGTGCGCTCCAATGTGTACGGCGCATGGTGGTTCTCGCTGCTTTGGGCTGTGCTCACGGCTGCTGGCGTCGTCTATTTTCTGCGCCACCGCTGCAAGTCGTGGTCGGGCATAGCGCTCCACCTCTCGTTCGTGGTGATACTTGCGGGTGCTTTCGTGACACACGTCAGTTCGGAGCGCGGCACGGTTCATCTGCGTCAGGGTGCATACATCAGCACCTGCGTGATGTACGACCGTCACAACCAGCCGCACGACGCGCAGATGCCGTTCCAGATGCGCCTCGACCGCTTCGATGTGCAATATCATGAAGGCACCGACGCGGCAGAAGACTACGTGTCGCAGTTCACAATCATCGACCACGGCAAGCAATACAGCGGCAAGGTGTCGATGAACCGCATCTTCAGATACGGAGCGATGCGCTTCTATCAGTCGTCATACGACAATGACATGCTCGGCGCATCCGTCTCCTTCAACTCTGACCCCATTGGCATACCACTTACCTACACGGGCTACGCTCTGCTGTTCATCTCGCTCGTATATATGCTCTTCGATCCGCACGGAGCCTACCGCAAGCTCTTGCGCCTCTCGCATCTGAAGAAAGGACTGATGATGATGGCGCTGCTTTTCGCGCTCGGCTCAGGTTCGGCTCAGGCACATGTTCTGCCTAAGGAAAGCGCCGACCGCTTCGGACGTCTGATGGTGCTGCACAACAGTCGCATCTGTCCGCTGCAGACCTTCGCCATCGACTTCACCAAGAACCTCTACGGCAAGGCATCGTACAACGGCTACTCGCCCGAGCAGGTGCTCACGGGCTGGATGTTCTACGCAGACGACTGGATGCAGGAACCGATGCTCCGACTGAAAGGCGCAGAGATGCGCGACCGTCTGCAACTGCCCGAATACGTGCCCGTGAGCCAGTTCTTCAACAGCGCGATGGGCGGCTACACGCTCGGTCCGTACGTGCAGGAATATTATGGCGGCAACCACGATGCGTTCCATTCGCAGGTGGCTGCCATAGACAATAAGATACAACTGATAATGGAGCTGCGTAGTGGCTCGCTTCTTAAACTCTTTCCTTATACACATAAAGGCAAAACAACATGGTTTGCGCCTACAGACGACCTGCCCAATGCGATGGACAGAGAGCACCAGCAGTTTGTGCGCTCGATATGTCTGCTGCTCGGCGACTGCGCCCTTGCGTCCGACTACACGCAGATGGACGCCGTAGTGGGCAAGATGCTGAAGTATCAGCAGAAGAATGGGGGAGCTTCGATGCCTTCCGACCGACGTGTCGCAGCCGAGCGCATATACAATCGCATACCTTTCGCCACAATACTCTTCATGCTGTGTCTGGCGATGGGCATTATCTCTTTCCTTTGTGCTATAATAAGAATGTGTCGTGAGGACAACGGCGCGAACGCTAAAGGTGCAAACGGCAATGACGGATTGAGCGTGTGCAGCAAGAGGTTGCACGTATCGTTCTTCGGTGTGAGTTACGCCGTGCTGCTTCTGTCGTTCTGCGCGCTCACCTACTGCGAGTATCTGCGCTGGACTATCAGTGGCACGCTCCCGATGACCAACGGCTACGAGACTATGCTCTTCGTGGCGTGGCTCGTGCAGCTGCTCGCGCTTGTCTGCGGTGTGCGCCTACGCTTGCTCGTGGCGCTGGGCTTCCTTATGTCGGGCTTCTTCCTGCTCGTGAGTCACATCGGACAGATGGATCCGCAGATAAAGCACACGATGCCCGTGCTCAATTCGCCTCTGCTCAGTGTGCATGTGTCTATAATAATGATGGGTTTCGCCATGCTCTCGTTCACGTTCATCAGTGGGCTCACCGCGCTTCTGCTGCGCCTCGTCAGTCGCACGGCGCAGCCAAAGATGGTGCAGCTGCAGCAACTCTCGCTCGTGTTTCTCTATCCCGCACTTGCTGCGCTCGGTATCGGCATCTTCATCGGAGCCATCTGGGCTAACGTCTCTTGGGGCGAGTATTGGGGATGGGACCCGAAGGAGGTGTGGGCGCTCATCACGTTCATGATATACGCCATACCGCTACATGCGCGTTCGGTGGCTCAGCTGCGCCGCCCTACGGCGTTCCATCTCTTCATGACGCTGGCTTTCCTGACGCTCGTAATGACCTATTTCGGTGTGAACTACTTCCTCGGCGGAATGCACAGCTATGCATAACGACTCTTTGCTTTAAACAGAATATACCTGCAGGCGTTTTAAACCGGACGCTTGCAGTTTTTTTTGCATCTGCAGAGTAGGGTATAAAAAAAACAGTGGCACAACTCTCAACGAGCTGTGCCACTGTCACTATGTTTAACTTGAAAAAAAATTCTAAAGTAATGAAGAGTCTCACGATCCTTCATAGCTACCTGTTAAACAATCGTTACCTTAAACCTAATAACTAAAAACCTAAATCTATTACTACTAACCTAAACAATCTATTAATCTTTTGACGATGCAAAGGTATGAATAATTAGTTGTTTGCGCAAACAGAATAACAATTTTATTACATATACCTATGTTTTGTTGATATGTATCAATCAGAATCCGCTTCTTTTCTTTTGCTTCTGTAGTTTTATGCTGATGCATTGCCCGTATACGTGTTCGGCATGTGAGGGTTGCAACTACGCTTTCTCTCCGTAAAAGCACACGAAAAGTCATCGTGCTCCGTACGCCGCCCGATCAGATCGCGTACGGTGTCCGATCAGATTGCGTTCGGTGTCCAATCAGATTGCGTTCGGTGTCCGATCGGATTGCGTTCGGTGTCCGATGAGAAAACGTTGAGATAATAACAAGAATTGTTTTGTTTTTATCCTTTTTATTCGTAATTTTGCGATATAACTTTTAATCCATCCTTTTGTTATGGCAGACTTTGAAGAGAGAAGACTACCGGTTGGCATACAATCGTTCAAGGAAATAAGAAGAAACAACTACGCCTATGTCGACAAGACCGAGATTGTTTGGAACCTTGTCAACAGGGGAAAGAAGTACAACTATCTGAGTCGTCCGCGACGATTCGGAAAGTCGTTGCTTGTAGATACGTTGCAGACTTATTTCGAGGGAAGAAGCGACCTTTTCGAAAGACTGAAGATAATGAATCTTGAAAAGGAATGGAAGAAGTCGCCCGTGATAAGGCTCGACATGAGTCGCGCTGGCGCATCGGAAAAGACCATCCGCTCGTATCTCAGCATGGCGTTCTCGCGCGAAGAGGCGAAGTATGGTATAACAATGCACGAAGGCGCTTCGTTAGCCGACCGCTTCGATACAATCATTCAGACTGCCTGCCAGCAGACTGGCGAGTCGGTGGCGATATTGATAGACGAGTACGACTCGCCCTTGCAGCATTCATGGAAAACGCCCGACCATGAGGCGTGTACAGCGGTCTACCGCGAAGTGTTCGCCATTCTGAAAGCCGACGACGAGTACGAGCGTTTCGTCTTCATCACTGGCATCACGAAGTTCACGCAAATCTCCCTCTTCTCCGTTCTCAACAATCTCAGCAACATCAGTTTCGACGAGCCGTTTGCAGCCATCTGCGGCATCACCACTCAGGAGATAACCGACTATTTCGGTCCAGAAGTGAAGGCAATGGGCGAGGCGAACGGATGGACAGAAGAAGAGACGATGGCTCGACTGAAGACCAACTACGACGGCTATCACTTCTGTCGTAGCAACATGGTTGATGTATACAATCCGTTCAGTCTTGTGAACGCTTTGGCAGACAAAGATATCAAGAACTATTGGGCTACATCGGGAGCGACCTCGCTGCTGCTCAAGTTTGTAGACGACATGGAGATAAAGCTGACAGACTACGACCATAGCGCAATACTCAGCACCATCATCGAGACATCTGACGTGACAGGAGGCGGAGCGGAACTCTTCCTCTACCAGTCGGGCTATCTCACGATAAAGGGATACATGAACGGACTATACTTGCTCGGATTCCCCAATCACGAAGTTCGTCAGGCGTTATATGAAACCGTGCTGCCAGCGTTGGCTATGCGTAAGCGCGGAGACATACAGTCGGCGCAGGCATATCTGTACATGCACATGTACATGGGTAATGCAGAAAAGGCAAAGAAGTTTATGAAGGCTCTTATAGCCGATGTGCCTTACAGCAACAAAAAGCTGGCAAGCATGGACATGGAGGAGCGCTATCGGCTGATTATGAGCACCATCTTCAACGCCATTGGCTTCCGTGTGGAGGTGGAGCGAATGATTGCGACTGGCAGGATAGATATGGTTGTAACAACAGACAACTACATATATGTCATCGAACTGAAACTCGCAAAGAATGGAGGCATAGCCGCTGCAGAGAGACAGATAATCGACAACCGATATACCGAGCCGTTCAAGGCCGACAAGCGTAAGGTTATAGCCCTTGCCGTTGAACTCGACGACCAAGGAAAGGGGCTTGTTGATTGGAAGCAAGTGGATGTTACGGAACAATAATCCGCAAAAAGTGCGGCATTTCTGCTTGTATCATTGTTTTGTTTTTATCCTTTTTATTCGTAAATTTGCGATATAACTTTTAACCAATCTTTTCGTTATGGCAGACTTTGAAGAGAGACTATTACCGATTGGCAATTTTATTGCAAAGATGCTACTGTTTTGTGTAGGCATAAGTTTTGCGATGTCTGTGAATGCTCAAGAAAGTATCGGTGGAAGAGTGTTAGACGAACAAAACCAAGGACTTGATGCAGCTGTCGTCATGTTGGTATCTCTGCCAGAGAATGTTCTAATAGAGACAACCGTAACTGATAGTACTGGGTGTTTTTATTTGCCTGTTCATAAAGGTGAGTTTCTTTTATGCATAAGGACCTTGGGTTATAAGGAGATAAAGAAGAATATAACGTTATCAGGTTCTACCGCTATTCCGAACATCTATTTGGAGCCTGACGAGATTTCTCTGCAAGATGTTGTAGTCACAGCACAGAAGTCACGTCCAATGACAACTTCTTCGAACGGCAAGATTCATATTAATGTTGCCCAATCATATCTTACAGACATCGGAAATGCTTTAGAGGTTCTGAAGCATTCTCCAGGCGTTTCCGTGAATAACAAGGGCGAAATATCCTTGGCTTCACTTGGTGGTACAGCCATATATGTTAATGGTAGAAAAGTAATGCTGTAGGGAGACGAGTTGTCAACTTATCTCCGCTCCATGTCTTCCGAGAAAATATCACAAATAGAAATATCCCATAACCCGAATGCAAGTTTTGGGTCAGAGGGTGCTGGCGGTGTAATAAATATTATTCTTAAAACATCTGAAACATCTGGTTTTTTCGTAACGACATCACATAGCGTTGGTTATTGGGAAAATCTAAAACAGAATTCCGATTTCGCTGTTTCTTATAATACGAACAAATGGCAATTGGGTCTGAACTATAATCATAGTTTAGAACACCATTCGATGGATTATGGTTACGATAAGGTTCAAAATGGAGACAAGAATATTTCAGAGACGACAGATACAGACAAACGAAACACTTATTCTGCAGGCATTGATTTTTCGTGGCAACCTAATCAAAAGAACAAACTTTTTATGAACAGCACTGTAAATGTGCTTGTTGGACCAGGAGAGACTGAGACAACAACAGAAATCTATCAAGGAACAAATCTGTTGGATAACATACTCAAAGCACGCAACAACTATATTGAACAGAAAAACCTCCAATATAGCAACAACGTGAATTATCAGTATAGACCATCATCAAAGATGCAGTTTTCGTTTTCGGCAGATTGGACACATTTTGATGGCAAAGCTCGTTGCGAGCAGCCTAATGAGTACTTCTCTGCGACCAATATGCCTATACGTTCCGATCTTTTCTATTCTGAGCCAGATAAAGACATTGATATCTATGCGCTTCTTGCAGACTATAAATACAACCCGAATGCTCAGAACGAAATACTTGCAGGTGTCAAGACTACTCTTATCAATAGTAACAATACGTTTCTCTTCAAAAAGAATGGTGTAATAGACATACAGCGCTCAAACAACTTCTATTACGAGGAGAAAAACCTTGAGGCTTATGCTCAATACACTCATACTTGGAATAAAATCGAGTTGAGTGCAGGACTGCGTATGGAGTATATGCACACATACAACAGACTCCAATCGCAAACGAATCAAGATTCTGAGACAAACAAACTGAGTCATTTTCGATTGTTCCCAAATCTGAGTGCATCATATACAATAAATGAAAAGAGCAAAATCGCTCTGCTATACAGCAGAAGACAGGACAAACCCCGTTATGAAGACCTGAATCCATTTGAGTATCTGCTTGACGAATTGACTTATTGGAAAGGTAATCCGTTCCTCGAACCTCAAATAAGCAATAAGATTATGCTTTCCTATACATTGGGAAACCTGTCTTTGAATCTATATTACAACAAACTCAACGATTATTTTACATCAATTACTGATGTGTATGGTGAGAACAAAACAGTCATGACGACGAAAAATATAGGCAAACAGCAACAAATAGGTCTTGATGCCATATTCTCAAAACGCGTGGCTTCTTGGTGGCAGTTCAGTGCAAATGCAGGATTATACTACTTTATGAATAAACTGGATTACGAAACATATAAACATGAATACAAGCGTCCATCCTGCTTCTTGTCTGCAACCAACAGTATTTTCCTGCCTGCCGGTATCACCCTTGAAGTATCAGGAAGGTACTATTCGAAGCGACAAGGTGGAAGCTATGAAGTGAGCAAGTCAACTGGAAGTGTAGATGTTGACCTTAACAAGAGTTGGCATGATGGACGTATGCGTCTTTCTCTTTTGATGACAGATATCTTCCATACTGAGCGTTGGGACAGCTATGGCGTAAAGGATGCTTTGAATATTTCGTCTTGGGGCCATGGAGAAAGTCGTAAAGTTATGCTACGATTCAGTTATAGCTTCGGAAAGCAAAAGTTTGAAAAGGTGGACAAGAATATCGAAGAATTAAATAGATTGTAATATTTTTATGATACTTTTTGCTTGTATATGCGAGAAAATAAGTAAGTTTGCAACCGAAAAATATAGTACGGAAAAATGACTTATACTATTGAAAAGGTAACAACGCTCATCGGAGCCCACCGCTTTGGCACAGCAGACGCCAACATCGGGTTCCTCCTTACTGACAGCCGATCGCTCTGTTTCGCTGAGGAGACATTGTTCTTCGCTTTGAAATCGGGACGCAACGACGGTCACAACTACATCTCTGACCTCTACCGCCGCGGAGTGCGCAACTTCGTCGTAGAGGATGTTCCTGCCGACTATAACACAACATACGCCGACGCAAACTTCTTGAAAGTGGAGAACTCGCTTGTCGCCCTGCAGCGACTCGCCGAGCGTCACCGCGAGGAATACGACATACCTATTGTGGGCATCACGGGCAGCAACGGAAAGACCATTGTGAAGGAATGGCTCTACCAGTTGCTCTCGCCGGAGATGAAGGTTACGCGCTCGCCGCGTAGCTACAACTCGCAGATAGGCGTGCCGCTCTCTGTATGGCTGCTCAACGAGCAGAGTCAGGTGGGAGTGTTCGAGGCTGGCATCAGCGAGCCGGGCGAGATGCAGGCTCTGCGCGGCATCATACAGCCCGACATCGCCGTGCTCACGTTCATCGGCGACGCCCATCAGAAGAACTTCTCGTCGTTGGAGGAGAAGTGTCGCGAGAAGGTGGTGCTCTTCCACGACACGAAGACCATCGTCTATTGCAAGGACGACGAGGTGGTAGACCGTGTGGTGCGCAGCGTAGGCTACAAGGGCGAGAACCTCGCGTGGTCGATGAGCGACCGCTCGGCTGCGCTCTTCGTGGAGAGCGTGGAGAAGAAGGGTCTAACATCCACTATACATTATATATATAACGACGAGGCAGGCGAGTATGTGCTGCCGTTCATCGACGAGGCGTCGGTGCGCAACTCCGTAACGACGGCTGTCGTAGCGCTGCATCTCGGACTCTCGCGCGAGCATCTTGCCGAGCGCATGGCGTCGCTCGAACCGGTGGCGATGCGCCTCGAAGTGAAAGAGGGTCAGAAAGGCTGCACGCTCATCAACGACTCGTACAACTCGGACATCAACTCGCTCGACATAGCGCTCGACTTCATGAGCCGCCGCCCAGACCACAAGGGACGCAAGCGCACGCTCATACTCAGCGACATCTACCAGACCGGCGAACCGCTCGACGTGCTCTACAAGGAGGTATCCGACCTCAGTGTGCAGCGCGGCGTTGAGAAGATAATAGGCATCGGTCCGCAGATTATGGAGCATGCCGACCTGATAAAGGTTCAGGAGAAATACTTCTTCCACGATGTTACGTCGTTCATTCACAGCAAGGTGTTCGAGTCGCTGCGCGACGAGGTGATACTCATCAAGGGTGCACGCCGCTTCGGTTTCGACAACATCACCGAACTGCTTGTGAAGAAGGTGCACGAGACCATTCTCGAGGTGAATCTCTCGAACGTGGTGAAGAACTTGAACTTCTACCGCTCGTTCATGCGACCGGAGACTAAGCTCGTGTGCATGATTAAGGCAGACGCTTACGGCGCAGGTGCGGTGGAGATAGCAAAGACGCTGCAGGACCATCGCGTAGACTACCTCGCTGTGGCTGTAGCCGACGAGGGCGTGACGCTGCGCAAGAACGGCATCACGTCGAACATAATGATAATGAACCCCGAGATGTCGGCGTTCAAGACGATGTTCGACTACGACCTCGAACCCGAAGTCTACTCGTTCCGACTGCTCGACGCGCTCGTTCGCGAGGCGCAGAAGGAGGGCATAAGCAATTTCCCCGTACACATAAAGCTCGACACAGGTATGCACCGACTCGGCTTCGACCCCGACAAGGATATGCCGGAGCTGATAGATCGCCTGCAGCATCAGTCGTCTATCGTGCCGCGCTCGGTGTTCTCGCACTTCGTGGGCAGCGACAGCGACTCGTTCGACGAGTTCTCGGCTCATCAGTTCGAACTCTTCAAGCGTGGCAGCAGTCAGCTTTGTGCGGCATTCCCACATAAGATTCTGCGCCACATCGACAACTCGGCTGGCATAGAGCACTTCCCCGAACGCCAGCTCGACATGTGCCGACTCGGACTCGGTCTCTATGGCTACGACTCGCGCGACAACTCGATGATTAACAACGTGACGACGCTGAAGACAACGATTCTTCAGATACACGATGTGCCAGCAGACGAGACGGTAGGCTACAGCCGTCGCGGCAAGCTCATGCGCAACTCGCGCATCGCTGCCATACCTATCGGCTACGCCGACGGACTGAACCGCCATCTCGGCAACCGTCATTGCTTCTGTCTCGTAAACGGAAAGAAGGCTGAGTATGTGGGCAATATCTGCATGGATGTGGCGATGATCGACGTTACGGACATCGACTGTCAGGAAGGCGACCAGGTTGTCATCTTCGGCGAAGAACTGCCAGTGACAACGCTCTCAGATGCCATCGACACCATACCGTATGAGGTGCTTACCGGCATCAGCAACCGCGTAAAGCGAGTTTATTATCAGGACTAAAAACATAGTAGCGGAGGTCTCCTGCCTCCGCTACATTTATGCGTTTAATGCTATAGTGTCTATAGCCAGAATATATAAGCCAGGCTTATTAGGCTGATGCTTATCCAGAGCATCACGCCCTGCAAAAGCGGTTTTAGACCAACACAGCGTAGCGTCTCGCGCGTCAGCGACGCTCCGATGAAGAAGAGCGAGAGCGTTATGAGGTTCTTTGCAAGCTTGTTTACGGCGCTGCTAAACTGTGTTCCGATTTCGGCAGCCGTGTCGCCGATGAGCGCGGCGTTGCTCAGCACGTATGTGTTGAACAGGATGGCTACGACAAACCAGATTATGAAGCGCGGCACGCAAGAGTACCAAGGCTTCGTGGCGCCGTCGGCTGCGGCAAGCTGCTTGCGGAAGAAGAACGGCGTGACGAGGGCAAGCACCACAATCCAAAGCGCACGTGTCAGCTTGATGGTCGTAGCCACCTCCAAAGCGCTCACGCCCTGCTGAGCCACAAGCTCAGGGTGCATCTGGTCGTAAGCTGCACCGGCTCCAACCACCGACGACGTGTCGTGTATGGCTATAGCCGCCCACATGCCGAACTGCTTCATCGTCATGCCAAGTGCGTCGCCGATAGTGGGGAAGAGGAACAACGCAATGCCGTTGAGCACGAACACCACACCCAACGCTACCGACATACTCTCTGCCTTAGCACGTATGATTGGACCTACTGCAGCTATCGCCGAACCGCCGCAGATGGCTGTGCCCGAAGAGAGCAGGTAGCTCGTCTGTGTGTCTACGCCCAGCAGCTTTCTGCCCAGCAGCCATCCGAGCGCCAATGTTCCGAACACGCTGGCGATGGTGAACATCATTCCTTCGGCGCCCGAAGCGAGCGCCTTGTCTACGTTCATGCCGAAGCCGAGTCCGATTACGGAGTATTGCAGCATCTTCTTCGACATTGTCTTGTTGAAATCGGGAAAAGCCTTGCCCAACAGCAGCGCAAAGGCGAAGCCAATGGCGAGAGCAATAGGCGACGAAACCCAACCGGCAACCCAACTGAAACTGCCCAAATCGAGATGGAACACTTCTACGGCGAAGCTTAGCAGCAGCGAGACGCCAAGCACAGCTACAATAACGATGTAGCAGAGTTCTTTCTTTTTCATTCTTAGTATGTTTCTTGTTTTTTAGATACGAAAAAATCCGTATCGCTATTTGTGTTGCGAAACGGATTTTTCTTCACATTATATTATTGTTATATTTCGTTCAGAACGCTTATTCGTCAGCCTGCTCCTCAAGAGTATACTGGCTCGAACCGTCGAAACAGTGGGTACATACCTGACACTTCGGCAGTCCGATGGCTGCGATGAGCTGCTCAATGGTGTTGAACTTCAGCGAGGTGAGGCCCAGCTGCGAGCGTATCTCCTCAACCATGCGCTTGTACTGCGGCGAGTCGGTTGTAGCATACTTCTCAAGATCCTTATTGGCGTCGCCTTCAAACTTCTTGATGATGCGTCGTGTGATAAGCTCCATATCGCTCTTCGACGATGTGAAGCCGATGAACGGACAGCTGTATACGAGCGGCGGACAAGCGATGCGCATGTGGCACTCCTTCAGTCCAGCCTGATCGAACAGCACGTGTACGTTGTCGCGCAACTGTGTGCCGCGAACTATTGAGTCGTCGCAGAACAATACGCGCTTGCCCTTAAGCATTGCCTTGTTCGGGATGAGCTTCATCTTGGCTACGAGCGAACGCATCGACTGGTTGGACGGTGTGAACGAGCGCGGCCATGTCGGAGTGTACTTGGCAATGCAGCGCTGGTAGGGCACACCCTTGCCAGCAGCGTAGCCCATAGCCATACCAGTGCCCGAATCAGGAATGCCCGAGCAGCAGTCGACCTCCACGTCGTCGGTCTTTGCGAGGTTGTAGCCGTTGTCGAAGCGAGCCTCTTCAACGTTCTTGCCCTCGTAAGTAGATGTGGGGAAGCCGTAGTAGACCCAAAGGAACGAGCAGATCTGCATCTTCTTGTTGGCAGGGCGAATCTGTGTCATGCTGTCGGCTGTAAGCTCTACGATTTCGCCCGGTCCGACGTTGTAGCACTCCTCGTAGTCGAGGTTAGGGAACGACGATGACTCGCTCGAAGCAGCGTATGCTCCGTCCTTCTTGCCAATAATAATAGGTGTGCGGCCCCATGCGTCGCGAGCGCAGATGATAGAATCCTCGGTGAGAATCATCATTGTGCATGAGCCCTTTATGTGATGAAAGACATTCTCTATACCTTCGCGGAATGTCTTGCCTTGAATAATGAGCAAGGCTACGAGTTCGGTTTGGTTTGTGGCGCTTTGCGAGAGTTCGGCAAAGTGCATGTTCTTCTCAAGCAATTGCTTGGTGAGTTCCTCCAGATTCGCAATCTTCGCTACTGTGCAGATAGCGAAACGTCCGAGGTGTGAGTTGATTACGAGCGGTTGTGCGTCAGTGTCGCTGATTACGCCGATGCCCGCTGTGCTACCTTCGAACCGGTCGAGTGTCGGTTCAAACTTAGTCCTGAAATACGAACTCTCCAGATTGTGGATAGAGCGTGTGAAACCCTTCTCTTTACTGTACATGGCGAGACCGCCACGGCGAGTTCCGAGGTGTGAGTTGTAATCGGTTCCGTAGAAAACATCTGCAACGCAGCTTTTCTTGGAGATGGTGCCAAATATGCCTCCCATAAGAATGTTGTGTTTTGAAAATTTGTGGTGCAAAGTTACGTATATTTGTTGAATAAACGGTGCTTTAACTTTGAAAAAACTTGCTCCGCCGTATTATTTCTTGACATAATTATGGTGCAACATGTTGCAGAAAGTGCATTTTTAGAGTTCTTAATTTGGCTGATTAACATAAAGTTATTACTTTTGCATATCATTTAAATGGAAAATTTACTATAATTTATTACTAATTATAACTATGAGTTTGAAAATTGTTGTACTTGCCAAGCAAGTACCCGACACACGAAACGTCGGCAAGGACGCTATGACAGCCGAAGGTACTGTCAATCGCGCTGCCCTACCGGCAATCTTCAACCCCGAAGATTTGAACGCGTTGGAGCAGGCTCTGCGTCTTAAGGAGCAGAACCCGGGTTCAACAGTAGGTATTTTGACAATGGGTCCTCCGCGTGCTGCTGAGGTTATCCGCGAGGGTCTCTACCGCGGTGCAGATACAGGCTGGTTGCTTACAGACCGTCTTTTTGCTGGTGCCGACACACTCGCTACATCTTACGCTCTGGCTACAGCCATCCAGAAGATTGGCGACGTAGACGTAGTGATCGGTGGCCGTCAGGCTATCGATGGTGATACAGCGCAGGTAGGTCCGCAGGTGGCTCAGAAGCTTGGCTTGTCGCAGGTGACATACGCAGAGGAAATCCTCAAGTGCGAGGACGGCAAACTCACCATCCGTCGCCACATCGACGGCGGTGTAGAGACTGTTGAGGCTCCGATGCCGCTCGTAGTTACAGTGACTGGCTCTGCGGCTCCGTGCCGTCCGGCTAACGCCAAGCTCGTCATGAAGTACAAGCGTGCCACAGCTCCTATGGAGCGCAAGCCTGAGGATAAGTACAACTACCTCTACGAGGAGCGTCCTTATCTCACACTCAACCAGTGGACCGTTGCCGACGTAGACGGCGACCCGCAGCAGTGCGGCTTGAGCGGTTCGCCTACTAAGGTGAAGGCTGTTAAGAACATCGTGTTCCAGGCTAAGGAAAGCAAGACTCTCACAGGCTGCGACGCCGACATCGAGGGCTTGGTAAAGGAATTGTTGGACGAAAAGATTATTGGATAATGAACAACGTATTTGTATATTGCGAGATAGAAGGCACTCAGGTTCAGGAAGTGTCTCAGGAACTTCTCACCAAAGGACGTAAGCTCGCCAACCAGCTCGGCGTAGACCTTAACGCCGTAGTTGCCGGCACTGGCATCAAGGGCAAGGTGGAAGATCAGATTCTGCCTTACGGCGTCGACAAGCTCTTCGTCTTCGACGCTGAGGGCCTCTTCCCTTACACATCGGCTCCTCACACCGACATCCTTGTGAATCTCTTCAAGGAGGAGCAGCCGCAGATAGCGCTCATGGGTGCTACTGTTATCGGTCGCGACCTCGGTCCGCGCGTTTCTTCTTCGCTCACCAGCGGTCTTACAGCCGACTGTACGGAGCTTGAAATCGGCGACTACGACGACAAGAAGAGTGGCGTTCACTACGACAACCTGCTTTATCAGATCCGTCCGGCTTTCGGTGGCAACATCGTGGCTACTATCGTCAACCCTGAGCACCGTCCGCAGATGGCTACCGTGCGCAGCGGCGTGATGCAGAAGGCTCTCTACGAGGGCGAGGCAAAGGGCGAAGTGGTATATGCCGACGTAGCTAAGTACGTGCCCGAGGCTGACTTCGTTGTGAAGGTGCTCGACCGCCACGTTGAGGCTGCAAAGCACAACCTCAAGGGTGCTCCTATCGTTGTGGCTGGCGGCTACGGCGTAGGCTCTAAGGAGAACTTCGATATGCTCTTCCAGCTTGCCAAGGAGCTTCACGGCGAGGTAGGCGCAAGCCGCGCTGCCGTTGACGCTGGCTGGTGCGACCACGACCGTCAGATCGGTCAGACCGGTGTAACTGTTCACCCGAAGGTGTACATCGCATGCGGCATCTCTGGTCAGATTCAGCACATCGCTGGTATGCAGGACTCTGGCATCATCATCTCTGTGAACAACGACCCGGACGCACCTATCAACAAGATTGCCGACTACGTAATCACCGGCACTGTTGAGGAGGTACTTCCGAAACTCATCAAGTACTATAAGGCAAACAATAAGTAATGGCTAACTTTTATACTGACCATCCGGAGTACGATTTCTATCTTAATCACCCGGAAATGCAGCGCGTAGTAGAGCTCAAGGAGCGCAACTTCGCCGACAAAGATAAATATGAGGATGCGCCCGTCGACTTCGAGGACGCCATCGAGAACTATAAGCGTGTGCTCGAGATCACTGGCGACATTGCTGCCAACATCATCGAGCCGAACTCTGAGGATGTAGACCTCGAAGGTCCGCACCTCGTAGACGGACGTATGCACTACGCATCGAAGACATACGACAACATCGAGGCTACACGCCAGGCTGGTCTGTGGGGCATCTCTATGCCTCGCCGCTACAACGGTCTGAACATGCCTATCACTCCGTACTCAATGGCTTCGGAGATTGTTTCGGCTGCCGATGCTGGCTTCCAGAACATCTGGTCGCTGCAGGACTGCATCGAGACTCTCTACGAGTTCGGTTCAGAGGAGCAGCGCCAGAAGTACATCCCGCGTGTCTGCGCTGGCGAGACAATGTCAATGGACCTTACAGAGCCTGACGCAGGTTCCGACCTTCAGCGCGTAATGCTCAAGGCTACACAGGACGAGGACGGCACATGGCGTCTGAATGGTGTGAAGCGTTTCATCACCAACGGCGATTCTGACATCCACCTCGTGCTCGCACGCTCTGAGGAGGGTACACGCGACGGTCGCGGTCTGTCGATGTTCATCTACGACAAGCGCGACGGCGGCGTAACCGTTCGCCACATCGAGCACAAGCTCGGTATCCACGGCTCACCTACCTGCGAGCTTGTTTACAAGAACGCAAAGGCAGAACTCTGCGGTTCTACACGCCTCGGACTCATCAAGTACGTAATGGCTCTCATGAACGGCGCACGTCTCGGCATCGCCGCACAGTCGGTAGGCGTTAGCCAGGCTGCTTACGACGAGGCTCTGAAGTATGCTCGCGAGCGCAAGCAGTTCGACACAGCCATCGTTAAGTTCCCGGCTGTTTACGACATGATTGCACGCATCAAGGCTAAGCTCGACGCCGGTCGTTCTATCCTCTACCAGACAGCACGCTACGTAGACATCTACAAGGCTCTTGAGGACATCTCTCGCGAGCGCAAACTCACACCTGAGGAGCGCGCAGAACTGAAGAAGTACTCGCGCCTTGCCGATGCATTCACCCCGCTTGCTAAGGGTATGAACTCGGAGTATGCCAACCAGAACACATACGACGCCATACAGGTACACGGCGGTTCGGGCTTCATCATGGAGTACAAGTGTCAGCGCCTCTATCGCGACGCACGTATCTTCTCTATCTACGAGGGTACGACACAGTTGCAGGTGGTTGCCGCTATCCGCTACATCACCAACGGCACCTATCTCGGCATCATCAAGGAGATGCTCGAGAAGGAGGTTGCAGAGGAGTTGCAGCCGCTGAAGGCTCGCGTCGTTGAGATGGTGAAGCTCTACGAGCAGGCTCTCGATTACGTGAAGCAGGCTCAGGACCAGGAGGTGCAGGATTTCCTCGCACGCCGTCTGTACAACATGACTGGCGACATCGTTATGTCGCTGCTCATCCTCGAGGACGCTACACGTTCGGCAGAGCTCTTCTCTAAGAGCGCTAACGTATACGTTCGCATGGCTCAGGCTGAGGTTACGGCAGAGCATGTGTACATCATGAACTTCGTAAAGGAAGACCTTCCGAGCTTCCGCGCTGAGTAAACGAATGTAATATAAATAATAGAAAAGGGTATGCAACTATCTGCATACCCTTTTTATTTGTTTACATGAAAATATCTACCATATCTTCCAGTTCTTGTGTAGACGGTTGTTTATTAATAAGTTAAAGGCTGGCAGATATGCGTTCTATCTACCAGCCTTTGACGATATCTACCAGCCATTTGCGATATCTTCCAGCCTTTATTCGATAAAGAAGTCGTAGTCTTCTTCCGTGTCTTTCTTCTTATCCTCCGACGGCTGCTTGGGCTTCGGTTCCTCCTTCAGCTTTCCGTCCTTGTCGAACATGCCGTACGTTGTGCGCAGCACGATAAACTCGGTGCGGCGGTTCAGCTGGTTGCAAATCTCCTGCTTGTCCTTGTCGAGCTTCAAGATAAATTCCTCTGAGAGCACGTCGCCTTCCTTTAGCCACGGATACTTCTCGGTGAGTTTCTTGCGGATTGTCTTCGGTTTCTCCTTGCCGTAGCCCACGGGCGAGAGACGGTCGCGCGAGATTCCCTTTTCTGTGAGGTAGGCAACCACCGACTCGGCACGGCGCTGCGAGAGTCCCTTGTTGTACACCGCCGAGCCCTTATAGTCGCAGTGCGACGAAAGCTCTATCGTCACGTTCGGGTTCTCGTTAAGCAGTTTCACCAGTTCGTCGAGCGCAGCCGTCGACTCTGGTCTGAGCGTTGCCTTGTCGAAGTCGTAGAAGATGTTGTCGATGAGCACCGGCGCCGTGATTGACGCCAAAGCGAACTGCAGCACGTACTCTTCCGACTCCTCAGCCGGCTTCACGCGCAGCTCCTCTTTATGGTTGAGGAATCCCTTGCACGTTGCGAGGAAGATATAGTCGACGTTCGGGTTTATCACGTACTCGAACGATCCGTCGCCCTTCACGCTCACCTTCTTGTTTGTGCCGTCCGATCCTACGATGTACACAAGCGCTTCTGGCAGTTCGTAGCCGTCTTGCTCGTACACCCATCCCTTCACGTTCTGCACAATTTCCGGGTTCTCGAAACTGTAAATCTTGTCCCATCCCCTGCCGTCGTTGCGGTTCGACGAGAAGTAGCCGCGGTTGTGTACGCCTTCGAACGTCATGCCGAAGTCGTCGCCCTGCGAGTTGAGCGGATAGCCCGGATGCTCTATGTCGTAGCCGCCTTTGTCGTTAGGCGAAGCGATGTAGATGTCCAAGCCGCCCATGCCTACATGACCGTCGCTTGAGAAGTAAAGGTCGCCGTTGGCACGAAACGTAGGGAACATCTCGTTGCCCGGCGTGTTAATAGGTTCGCCCAAGTTCTCCACACCGGCAAGACCGAGCGACGTGATGCGTGCTCGCCAGATGTCGAGTCCGCCCAGTCCGCCTGGCATGTCCGACACGAAGTAGAGCCACTCGCCGTCGGGCGACACCGCAGGGTGGGCATAGCTTGAGAGCGTGTCGTTCGTCACCTTGAACTCCTCGGGTTTTCCCCAAGCCGCATCGGCACGCTGCGAAGTCATAATCTGTGCAAAGCGCGGATACGACGGGTCGGTCTGACACTGCGTGATGTACATCGTCTTGCCGTCGGGCGACAGTGCGCATGCACCCTCGTCGTACTCCGTATTCAGTCCGCCGTTCACCGGCTCCGGCTTCTGCCACTTTCCTTTCTCGTCTTTCTGCGAGACGAATATGTCAGCAGCCTTCGCTCCGGTGATGCCGCTCAGTTCGTTGCCCGTAGCGTCGTTGCGTGTAGAGGTGAAGTAGAGGTAGTCGTACTGGTCGCCGCCGAGCACCGGACTGTAGTCGTCTCTTCTCGAGTTGAACACATCCATGCGCTTCACCTGATAGCGCGAACCATCCTTCTTCCATTGCGGAGCGTTCTCAGCTGAGGCAAGTCCGTTCTTTGCGAGCATGTTGTCTGGCATCGAGTCGAGCACAGTGCGAAACTCGGTCTCTGCCTGCTTGTATGCGCCGTTCTTCAGCAGCAGTCGGGCGTAGCTGAGTCGGTCCTGCATCGACGCCTGATTGTATCTGATGGCGTTGCTGTATGCCGCAAGCGCCTTCTGTGTAGAGTTGATACGCTCGTTGCAGAAAGCCACCTTAAGCGCTATCTTGCCGCGCTTCTCGCGCTCCTTCGGCGCTGTGCGCTGGTAAGCACGCTTGAACTGCGTCGCTGCGTCGTAGTATTCGCCCACGGCAAGATACTTCTCGCCCTTCTTCATGTTCTTCTCTGCGCCGCATGCGCTGAGCATGAGCGCAGATAAAGCGAGGATGAATAGGGTAGAGTAGAGTTTTATTTCTTTCTTCATTGATTTTTGTCCTTTAATAGACTTAACGGAGAACAGCGTTTTTTATTGTGTACCGCCTTTATTTTGTAGTTTTGACGCACCCAATAAAAAAATCCTCGCAAACGCGTTAGCGTCTGCGAGGATGATATAGTATTGTTAATCGTTGATTAACGCTTCAAGTTCGGGTTCTTCTCAACCTCAGTTGTCGGATAAGGACAGTAGATAGACTCGTCGCCAGCCCATGTAGACTTAACAACCGGAACGCTCTCCTTAGCTGTGTACTCCTTACCGTTCTCAACAGCCACAACAACAGGCTTGTTAGCAACGCGGTAGTCGAAGTTCTTCTTGAGCTCGTTCATACGGAACTCGTCGGCGCGGCGTGTAACCATCTGTGTCCACTGACCTGCAACCTCCCATCCGTGCTCGATGTAGCAAGCCTCAGCGAGCTGGTCTGCAGTCATGTTAGCGATAGCAACCTTTGTGCCGTCTGAGAGAGTTACGTTCTCTACGTCGTTAACGGCGCGCTTGCGTACCTCACGCAGATACTCCTTAGCCTTAGCCAAATCGCCACCAGAACGAGCTGCGCTCTCTGCGTACCAGAGGAGAACCTCTGCATAACGGATCAGACGATGACGACGACCGTTAGTCATGTTGGTGTAGTTAGGCTCGAGATAGTTGTACGGAGCGAACTTCTCTTTAGCGAGGTTGTCGCCGTCGCAGTTTACAGTGTAGATAGCGAACATCGGGTGATAAGCCTCTACAACCGGCTTGCCTTCAGCATCGAGATCCCACCAGTTGCAAACCTTAGTGATTGTAGCACCGTCCTGGAATGTTACCTTCGGAGCATACACAGCATCCTTACGCGGTCCTTCCGGATAGCGCTTCCAGAATGCGATTTCGCCCCATGCATCGCCCCAGCCACCGTCGCCGAGACCCTCGAAGCGGCAGCAAGAAGTAAGCTCAGAGTCGTGATCCCAAGAACCAGAGTTCCAGTTGTTGTCGATACCGAGGATGGTCTCCTTGTTGTAGTTGTGGCCCATTGAGTAGACGTGGTTCCAAACCGGATCGTTGTAGAAACCGTATGTGCCGTTGTTGTCGATTACTTCCTTAGCCTTTGCAGCAGCGAGAGCGTAGTACTCCTTGCCCTTGTTGAGCGGGTAGCCTGCCATTGCCATGTACACTGCAGAGAGTGTAGCCTGAGTGGCCTGCTTTGTAACCCATGCGTCAACGCCGTCATGGTTGCGCGGAGCCTGGCTGTAGCTTGTAGGCAACCAGCCTTCAGCCTTCTTCAGGTCATCTACGATGAGGTTGTAGATTTCCTCAACGCTTGACGGAGCAACGTTTGTTGCGCTCGGGTCGGTAGTTACAACCATCGGCAGCGGGCCGAAGATGCGTACCATGTAGAAGTAAGCGTATGCACGCCAGAAGTGTGCGTTGCCGAGAGCGATGTTGATCTCCTCCTGAGATGTAGGAGTCTTTGATGCGTTCTCGATTACCCAGTTACATGCCTTGATAAGAGCGAAGTGCTGGCTCCATGCGTCCTTAACACCCTTGTTTTCGCCGTCAGAGCTGAATACGTCAAGAGCTGCAACAGCCTGCTTGTTAGAGCTTGGGTTGGCTGTCATGTCGTCGCCCTGCCACTGCGGGTACATTGGGTTAGTCCACGACTGTGTCTGGTTCAACTTCTCGTAGATTGTATGGATGCTTGCATCAAGGTCAGCCTGACTCTTGAATACGTTGGCTTCTGACATCTGTCCCTTCGGGTCCTCGTCGAGGAAGTCGCTACATGATGTTGTTGTTGTCAGCACCGAAGCAGCGAAAAGGCAACCCAGTAATATCTTTTTATTCATTTTGTTTCGTTGTTTAGATTGTTAATTGATGGTTTAGAAGTTCAGACGTACACCGAATGTGAAGGTACGCGGGTTAGGATAAGCACCCATGTCGATACCGTTGTTGTTGTCGACGTTGTGCTCAGAGAATGCTGCGCCTGCAGGATCCATGCCCTTGTAGCCTGTGAGGGTGAAGAGGTTCTGTGCAGAGAGCGACAGACGAACGTCAGCGAACTTGGTCAGCTTGCGCGGCAGAGTGTAAGCTACGCTCACGTTCTCGCAACGGAGATAGTTAGCGTTCTCGAGCCACTTGTCTGAGTTGCCGTATGACTTGTTGCTTGCTGCGTCGAGAGACGGCATTGTCTTGCCAACCTCTGAGAAGTATTCGTTATCGGTTACGAACATTGATGCACCTACTGATGTGTTCATTGTGAAGCGAACGAGGTTGAGGCGCTTAGCACCGAATGCTGCATTGAAGAATGCGTTGAACTCCCAGTTCTTGTAGTTGATGGTGTTGTTCCAACCGAATGTCACGTCCGGGTTAGAGCGTCCGAGAACGAAGCGGTCCTTGTCGGCGTCCGGAGTGCGTGTTGTCTTGCCGTCGGCTGTGTAGTATGTGTCATAGAACTTGCCGTCGTCGCCCTTCTCAAGACCTGCCCACTTGTAGCCGTAGAATGTACCGATAGCCTCACCCTCGGTGATGATGGTACTTGCTTCTACTGTACCCGGTGACGGGCTGTAGCCGTAGAGACGCGGAGTCTGAGCTGTAAGCTTAGTTACCTCGTTCTTCAAGTAGCTAACGTTGAGAGTAGATGTCCACTGGAGGTCCTTCTTCTGCAGAATCTGTGCTGTCAGGCTAACGTCAACACCCTTGTTGCTAACCTCGCCTGCGTTTGTCCAGTAGCTCTGACCACCGAGGTAGCCCGGAGTGCTCTGCTGGAGCAGGGCGTCTGTGGTGTTCTTCCAGAAGAGGTCGACACCGAGGTTCAAGCGGTTGTTTAAGAAGCCGAAGTCGAAGCCGAGGTCGAACTGCTTAACCTTCTCCCATGTCAGGTCAGGAGTAGCGATGCCGCCAGCCCAGTAGCCTGAGTATGTGTTCTTTGTGCCGTAGTTGAAGCCGGTTGTAGAGAGACTTGCGAGTGTAGAGTACGGAGTGATATCCTGGTTACCGATGATACCGTAGCTTGCGCGGATCTTGAAGTTGTTAACAATGTTGCGCATCGGCTCCCAGAACTTTTCGTTAGAAACAGTCCATGCAGCTGCTACTGACGGGAAGTAGCCCCACTTCTTGTTTGTGAAGCGGCTCGAACCGTCGGCACGGAGTGTACCGGTGAGCATGTAGCGGTCAGCGTAGTTGTACATAACGCGAGCTACGCCAGAGAGCATTGTCCACTTGCTGTAGCCGTTGCTTGCGTCGCGTGTAGCGGCGTTCTTCACGTTCCAGTAGCCTACGAACTCCTGAGCCAGATCCTTACCCTCGATACCCATAGAGCGTGTCTCGCGGCTTGTTGCCTCCCATACGCCGGTAGCAGTAAGGTTGTGGTCGCCCCAAGAGTGCTGATATGTAAGGTTGTTTGTCGACTGCAGACCCATCACCTGAGCGTTGTTGTTGCCCATGTTTGTAGTACCGTTAACGGTCTTGGAAGAGAGGCTGTACCACTTGTAGTCGTTGAAGTCGATACCGTTTGTTGTAGTGAATGTCAAACCGTCGCAGATGTTGAACTTCAAGTCGACATGGCCAGTAACCATTGTACGGTTGCGGTCGCTCTGGTTAGCGTGAACCAAGCCCCACGGGTTCTGCTGGATGTTGTTGTACTGGTCCTTGTTGTAGTTGCCGTTAGCATCCATCATCTCCATTGTCGGAGAGTAGTTAAGACCTACCCAGATCGGGTTCGACTGGTTCTGAGCGAAGCCTGCCGAGCCGCTGTTCTCTGTACGAGAGAGGTTAGCGTCGGCTGTGAGCTCCAACCAAGAGAAGAGCTTGTTGTGGATGTTGAACTTAACAGAGTAGCGCTTCGACTCAGTGTCGCGAATAACACCTTTCTGGTCCATATAGTTGGCAGAGAAATATGTCTGTGTGCCGGTTGTACCCTTAGAGATAGCCACCTTGTAGTTCTGTGTAACACCGGTGTGGAGCAGCTGGTCCATCCAGTCGATACCCTTGTTTGTGCCGTTGATATAACCAGCGAGAGCGTTAGCGTCAGCACCCTTGTACTGCACCAAAGCCTTTGCGTAATCCTGAGCGTTCATAGCTTCAGGAACGTGGTATGCGTTAGAAACACCGAGCGAAGCGTCAAATGTAACCTGAGTTGTGCCGGCCTTACCCATCTTGGTCTGAACCATTACAACACCGTTAGCACCGCGCGCACCGTAGATAGCTGTAGAAGAAGCGTCCTTCAGCACCTGGATGCTCTGGATATCCTCAGGGTTGATACCCTCGAGACCTGTCTCGCGAACGATGCCGTCAACAACGTACAACGGGTCGTTGCTCTTGTTTACAGAGCTTGCACCACGCACACGAATCTTCATCGAACCGCCAGGAACGCCAGAAGACATTACCTGCACACCCGACATACGACCGTTGAGGGCGTCCTCAACACGTGCTACCGGCTGGTCCTTAAACGACTTGTTATCCATGATGGCAACAGAACCTGCCAAGTCGGCCTTCTTTACTGTACCGTAACCGATAACGACAACATCGCTCAGCATCTCGGCATCCTCATGAAGAGTAATGTCAAGGGTCTTCTTGCCTGCTACAGACATTTCCTGAGTCTTATAGCCTACGTAAGAAACTACAACTGTGGGTTTTGAAACGCGGAGAGTGAAGTTACCATCAATGTCGGTAACTGTACCGTTCGACTTGTTGCCTTTTTCTACAATGCTAACGCCAATAAGCGGTTCGCCAGCGGCATCAAGTACGCGACCAGTAATCTGCTGGTTCTGCGGTGTTTGAGCTACATTGTAAACCGAACGCGCGAGTTCGTCTGCTGCTGTTGCGTTTGTTGCGCAAAGCATCATGCCTCCTCCCATCAACAACGAAAGCGCTAACTGCTTTGTCATAAGCGGAAGTAAAGGTCTCTTTACTTTTTCCATAGATTTGGTTTTTAAGTTTAGGACATCGTCCGCATTGCCGTAGTTTCCTTAGGCTGTGAGCTGACACATCCTTTTTCTTGTTAATAATAGTTATGTAGTATATATTTTATAACTCGAAATTAAACTAATTGTCACTATCTTTTCACCTTGTGTGTTTTTACAGAAGTGATTTGTTTAAGTAGGCGATTGGTTTTTAATTCGGGTGCAAATTTACAAAAATTTCTTTATGCACAAAAAAATCATTAAATTTTTTTATGAAAACGTTTGTTCTGCACGTTTTTTGTGCAGCAATCGTTCGTCGGTTTGAAACAATTTGCGTAAATTTGCAACTGCAAAATCGCAATGGTTCCGTAGCTTAGCTGAATAGAGCGTCAGATTCCGGTTCTGAAGGTCGTGGGTTTGAATCCCACCGGAATCACCAAGGGGGTGCAGTTGTCTCAACTGCACCTTTTTTATTTTTAGAGCAGAAAGACTTGGTCGAGAAAAGTTCTGAAGGTCGTGGGTTTGAATCCCACCGGAATCACCAGGGGGTGCAGTTGTCTCAACTGCACCTTTTTCGTAGCGGAGGTCTCCGGCCTCCGCAGCATACAATATAAGGTTTAGTTGTCTCAACTGCACCTTTTTTATTTTGAAGCAGAAAGACTTGGTCGAGAAAAAGTTCTGAAGGTCGTGGGTTTGAATCCCACCGGAATCACCAGGGGGTGCAGTTGTCTCAACTGCACCTTTTTCGTTTTGAAGCAGAAAGACTTGTTGTATCGGAAACATTTTATAAAATTGCAATGATATGGGAACATTAGAAGCATTCTTGGTAATATTGGCAGTGATTAGCGGCGGTCTTGTCATTTGGTCTTATACCAAATCTGGCAAGAAGTGGCTCAACAGCCTCTAACTTTATGTACTATGCTCGATTCCCGCGGTCTGGTAATAATACTTTAGATATGCGGTAATAGTATTTTTGCTATGCGGTAATGAGATTTTTACTGCGTGGTAATATCATGGTTCTTTGCAAGAACATATTAAAGGCTCACTAAAAACATACTAAGGGCTAAGTATAAACACAAAAAGGCTGCACACTTCGCCGTGTGCAGCCTTTTTTAATATAATTAATTGTAGGAGGAAACGTTACTTCACGAGAACCTTCGCCGTGCGTCCGCCCACCTTCACGATGTAGCATCCGGTTGGAACGCCGACTGCGGCATTCTTCTCGCCGGCTGAACGCCATACGCACTTGCCGTCTACGGTCCAAACGCCTGCCGAGAGGCTGCCGATTCCGCTCAGAACGATTGTTCTGCCCGCTACGTAAACCTTGCCCTCAGACGCTGTGGTCTCGGTGATTGCAGAAGTGGAGTTGACGCTGAGAGCGTTTGAGAAGTCAGACTCGCCCTTGTCGTAAACCACCGTCACGCGGTAGGTGTACTCGCCCGTGCTGCTTGCCTCGGTGTCGTCGTACGAGGTAGCCGAAAGCGGAGTGGCGTTGAGCTTAGCGCCGTTGCGGTATACATTGTATCCGTTGATAGCGAGCGCCTGCTTCTGAGCGCCCGCCGGCACGAAGCTGATGTCGTCGAGGAAGAGCGCCGTGTTGATGCCCTCAACATAGATGGCGAAATACTTGGCGCCTTCAGGCAGGTCGAACGAGTATTCGGTCCACTGCTCGGGTATGTCGGTCACTTCCTTCAAGTCCATGAAGTCGGCTGTCTCGTTGCCCGTTGTCGAATAGAGTAGGGTGAAGCCCTCGAGTCCGTCCATGCGGTAGTTGAGGCTCTTAGCGTTGATGGTGATTCGCTGCTTGCCGCCGTACAGTTCGGGCGAGATGAGCCAGTCTTGCTTCATGCTGCCGCAGTAGGGCGAGATGAGAATCTTGTCGCCAGAGACGCTCGACCATCCGTCCTCCTCGGTTCCGATAATCTGTGTGAGGTCGATAACCTGGAAGCTGATGCCCTCGCCGCTGTTCGGGTAGGTTATCCATCTGCCGTCGTTGGTCTGGAACTCCATAGAATATTGGTTGCCGTGAACGTCTACCACCTTCCACTTGCCGAAGTCGGTGATGGTGAACGCCTCGTACTGCTCGAAGCTCTCAACGCTCGACTGCGGAGTGAGGCTGCTGAGGTCGGGAGCCGACCACTTCAGACTCATTGCCGATCCGTTCCAGCCGCCGCTGAGGTCGCTCACCGTGGGATAGGTAGGCGCCACGAGGTCTGCTACGGTCTTCACGGTATCGTTCTTCGTGTTCTCGTCGGCACCGTATTCCACAACAGCCTTGAGCTGCATAGCCGGAAGGTCGCGCACCTCGGGAGTTACGCTAAACTCGAGTTCGGCTGTCTCGCCAGCCTTCAATGTCGTGCCCTGCTTCTCAGCCAGCAGTCGGTCGGCGGCGTAGAGTTTCACGCCGTAAGCCGCGGCGTCCTTCAATCCGACGTTCTTCACGACGGCAGAAACAGTCTTCTCCGTTCCGACGTTCATCTTTGACGGTGTCTTCAGCTCAGCCATCTTCAGGTTGTGCTGCAGATTGTCCGACATGCGGATGTTGTCGATATAGAGCTTCTCGTTCGACTTGATGTTGTCGGTGCGGAACGCCAGCTGCACGAAGCGGTTAGCGGCGAACGCCGAGAGGTCGTAGCTGTATTCGGTCCATCCGTCTACGCTCTGGCTGAGGTCGACGGAAGCCACCTTGTGGTATACGTTGTCGGGTGTGAGCACCTCGAAGTCCATATTGTCGTTGATGGCAGAATGTTTCACCCAGAACGAAACGACGGGCTTCATCGTGTCGTCAACACGAATCTTCGGCGATACGAGCAGCAGTTCGCCCGTGCTGCCCACGTTGGTGTAGCCGATGCTGCCGTTGTCGCCGTCCTGCGACTCGCTTGTGGTGCCGCCCCAGCTGCGTTCGCCCATTCTTGGCACGGCAGCCCACTCAGAGTAGGTGGCAACCGCATTGCTGAACGACTCCGCTATCGGCGTCTCGTACGGCTTGCCGGCAGAGATGGCGTAAGAAGTGGCGTCGGCGCTTGTGCCGGCTGTCGATACGGCGTTCACAACGTAGATGTACGAGCCCTGCTTGTTGCCGAGGTCGCTGATGACGTCGGTAGCCGAACATTCGCCGTCCTTAACGTTGAGCGACATCCAGCCGTTGCGCTTCACGGTGTAGGTGAGCGCCTTCGGGTCTACATATCCGCCGTTGACGCCCTTGGTAGGAGCCTCCCAGCTTACGACTACGGTGCCGTCAACCGGTTCGCTGAGCGTGATATGCTCTACCGCTGCCGGTGTGTCAACGCCTACGTATGCCTTCAGCGACGCGTCGTCGCCCTTGCCCTTGGCGTTGCTCACAACCACCTTGTAGGTGTTGAATCCGTTCTGCGGTTGGTTGTCGGTCAGGGTGAGCTTCTTTCCCGACTGCAGGGTCTCATCGCCGCTTGCGAACGACTTCAGCAGGGTGCCGTCTCTGTACACTTCGGCTGTGGTGAGCGTGCCTACAGCCGCACCGCCGATGGTCTTTGAAGGCAGCGTGAACGATACCTCCGACTTCAGTTCGCCCTTTGCGGTTGGCTTCACTGCGAGGTCGGCTACTGCGGCTGGCGTGTCGGTAGTGGTGTACTGCTCCACGCTGATGTCCTGTATCTCGAACGAGTGCATGAGAGCGTCGCTCAGCAGATGGAAACCAAGATAGTAGTCGCCGTCGGAAGGCACGATGAACTTCGCTTCTACATTCTGCGTCTCGAACAGCGTGCTGAACTCTGTGGCGGGCATCACGCTGGTAGTCATGTTCTCTGCCTCGGGCAGATTGCCGAGAGCCACGGCGAGGAGGTGCTTGTTCTGCGAGTTGCATCGCACGTTGAACGTCACCTTATAGTAACCGCTCTTGTTGAGCTTGAGCGGGGGCAGGATGAGCCAGTCGTCTGCCTTCACCGTAGCGTCGCCCGCATATTCAGCGGTCTGCGAGTACTCGTTGTAGCTCCATGTCTTGCTGTCGTTGTTGGCATCGAGCACGGTGAAGTAGTCGAATGCTTCCTGCTTTTCGAAGTTCTCGCTGTACGGCGTAGCCTTGCCCGGACCCACGACTACCTTGTTAGAAGCGAGTGTCTCGCCCGACTTGCCGTAGGCTGAAGGTGTCACCTCATACCAGTATTTAGCCAGTTCGCCGCTCTCTACGTTGTCGTAGAGCATGGTTGCGGTGGTGCTCTCGCTCACGGTCTTGGCGTCGGGCTGTCTCACAACCTTGTACGTTACGCTTGCCGGGTCTACATATCCGTTGTGTGCACCCGTCGCGACGGCGTCCCATCGCAACTGCAGACCCTTGTCGAGCGTGCGCTTCAGCGATAGGCCGCTCACCGTTGCCGGAGCGTCCTTGCCAATCCACAGCGAGGTGGCAGCGCGTTCGCTTTCGCCCTTTGCGTTCGACGTCGTGACTACAATCTTGCAGCGTCCTTCGGGCAGGGTGGCGTCAAGCTGCACGGTCTTGCCTGCAGCAGCCGTTCCTTCCTTCTTCTGGTCGCCCAGATACACCTTATAATTAATGTTGCCGCTCAGCGTCTCTCCGCCCTTTGTTGCGGAAGGCATGGTGAAGCTAACCTTTCCGGTGGTGCTGCCGTTGCTGAAACTTGCCTTCAGATCGCTCACCTTTGCAGGTGCGCCCTTGTCGACGTGCGGCAGAATGTAAAGGCCGGTTATCTCCTCCATGCCCGTGAACTGTCGGCAAAGCGTTAGCGCTCCGCTCTGCATGTTCACCTCGTAGAGCGCCGACGTGAAGTCAGACTTCATCGAAGCCCAGTAGCACTTGCCGGTGGTGGGGTCGACGGTAGCCGACTGTGCGTACATAGGCATGATGCCAGTGCTGCCTACAACCGTATATTGAGCGTTGTTCTTGTCTATCTTCACAAGGTTTTCCATGCTTATGCCGTAGAGCTGTCCGCTGTTGTCGAAGAAGAGTGCAGAGAACGTAGTGTCGAAGTTGGCGATGCGGTCGAAGTCGCCCTTCTCTACGTTCAGCGTGCCGAGACAAATGCCGCCGTCAACGTAGCAAGCGTAAATCTTGTCGGTCGTTGCGTCGTAGGCAAGGTCGAGAGCGGCGTGCGCCATCGTCTTCTCCGAGAGCAGTTCCCACGTGTCGGCGTCGTACACGCTCAGCAGCATCTTGTCTACATTGATAGAGTAGTACTTGCCGTTGGCATACGCACCGCCTCCTTGAGCGGTTAGTCGCTGGTCTATCTTCACGGGTGTGAACCCAGAGGCAGACGTTGTGCCGAACGAGTAGATACCCGGTCCGCCACCTGCGCCCCAGTTCATTGAAGACACTACACTACCGTATATCACGGTGTCGTCCTGCGCGAGAGCCTGTCCGCCGTAGGTGGCTGCGAGAAGCAGTGCTAAGGCTACAGACTTGCGCATCATTTGTCTGGTGTCGATTTTCATAAGCATATATATTAATAATGTATAAGTTGAAATTCTGTATGCTGTGGTGAGTAGAAACTCGGTGTATTGTATGAGTTAAACTCGGTGTATTGTATGAGTTGAAATCTGCTTATTCTTTCTCTTCTCTCTTGTTCTTTTGAGCCGATATCTAATATTGATTGCTAAATTACATAAAAAAGTTAACATATATAACCTTTTGTTAGAAAAATGTGTTGCAATATGGAAAAATGTAGAGCTTTTGTGTTTTCTGCTGTATTCTCTGCAATCAAATCTACTTGGACGTCGATTTAAACGTGTTGTGGTACAAAAGTTGTACAAAAATAGAGAAAGTATAAGCATAAAAAAGAGGCAATCATTTGAATATCAAATAATTGCCTCTTTGTGGAGCTGGTGGGATTCGAACCCACGTCCAAACAGGGAAACCATACGCTTTCTACATGCTTATTCTGGCCTTCGGTTTTCGTGACGCAACAAGACCCAGACCACCAATCGCGCCCTTATCCTCTAAAACTTCACCCGTGCGGCGAGGCACACACTGGCTATTTCCGATTTACCTGCACCGCTTTGTCCTCAGATTCGGAACAACATCCTTGGAGCGATGTCTCGTTCCGCCAAACCTTGTGGCGGAATAAAGCTAATCTACTATACTTCGATTAAGCAGCGAGAGCGTAGTTGTTTTCGCCAATTAAATTTTTGATCACTCAGATTAAGGAGCTAGCCATCGAGGCTCCGCATGCTTACATACCATTTCATCCCGCTGTCAAATCCAGTCAACCCCGAGATGTCGCACCACACTGAAATTCAGTGTTTTGCGTACTAAGAACCCCCATCGTGTGGACAATGTGTGGACACAAATCCTTGATTGTCATCCCCATTTCAAGCGATTTCCTATTGCAAAATTAGTATAAATGCACGAAACTGCAAAATAAAATGCTAACATTTTGCATGTGTGTGGACAATATGTGGACAACTTTTTATCGCGGTTCCTTAGTGAAGGTATCTGCCATCTTTGATTTTGCGGTTTCAATGGCACAAAGTCCCAATTCCTCTTCACCTTCAAGCGCATCCAATATCTTGTCAGCAAGCCACAATGTTAGCATTTCCTTTTCATCCACCTGAAAGTATTTTGCCAACATTATCACCTGACTACGCTTCGCTCGTCTGTCCCCACGTTCAATCTTACTGAACATGGGAGTATCTATTTCTAAGTATGCAGCCAACTGGCGCTGCAATACACCTTGCTCGTCTCTAAGAGCCCTTATCTTGTTTCCGAATAACATGTTCTTTGTATTTTACGACACAAACTCCGTTATAATATGATTTTTTCGACGTAAATCGGTAAAAATTACGACCTATTTCAACCTCAATGGGCATATTGGGTCGTAAAAAGGTCGTAATTAAGAAATTAGGTCTTATTACGACCTTATTATCCACTTTCGTCCTTTGGTTGCTATTAATTCATTTTCATCCATCTCAACAAGCAATTTGCCCACCATGCGCAGTCGCTGTTCGTCTGTTTTGTTGGAAGGAAGTACATCCCTCAAGTATTCATAAATACTGTCTCGCTTTGCCCCTTCGTCACCTGCGTTTTGTAAAAATTGCAGTATCATCTGGCGTAATTTCTCCTTGTCCAATCCTTTTGTCTTTGTATAAGAAGGAAGTTGATGCGTGTTTTTGGCAATGCTAAGAGAAATGCTGTAATGGGGAGCATCACCTTCAATAAGTCCACGTTTGAGCAAGTCTTGAGCTATATCCTCATGAATGGTTCTGCCTTTTTGTACTGCATCAAGCGAGATGCAATTCCATAGAGAAAGAGTGTCGTTTGTCTTCAACAAATCAGTGTGTCGTTTGTTGATTTCATTGCCGTAAATGCGGACAACTACTTTCTTCTTGATCTGGTCAATCTCATAGTCTGGCATAGGGAAATGTCTGCGCCATTGCTCATTGAACATTTTCTTGATACCACGACTTACGGTATCCAACCAAAGAATCTTCTATCCGCTGCCATGCCTTCTTGTGGGCAAGGACTGGGCGACGAGGCAAGTGCTTTGGGATATGTATTATCCATACTCGCTTGTTTGTATCTTCTGTCACAAACTCCTCTATGCTTAATTCTTCTGAAGAAAGATAAGTGCATTGTTCGGTGAGTTTGAATGTGGCTGACTGCGTGTTTGCTGGTTGGCCATTAAATGTAAGCCTTGAAATGTCCGTCCCAACGATTTCGAGTGTCTTGTCTTTAACGCCAATTACAAGATGGCCTCCCTCCATGTTGGCGATTGCCGACACGTAGGATATGACATCATCTTTCTCGTTCCCACAGAACGAGTTCTTCAAATTCTTAAATTCCTTCCACTCACAGCGAGTATTCTCTTGTGGGTATTTGCAACGGAGATATTGTTGTAGTTCTTGTTCGAGCATGATCAATACTTCTTTCTGTTTCAGTAATATTTATATCTCAATATAATCACTTCTTCGTGATAATGGTAGTTCTCTGAAAATAACAGGATTCCCTTCACGTGTCAAAAATAAGGACACTCTGTTTTCATCAAACTTGGTTAGGAATAAATGAAAACTTTTGAGTCCATCATCTTCACAAGTCCATTCTTCTATGGGAACAAGGAAATACCCATCGCCGATATTGTTATTCTGATAGTCTGACTTCCTTACCACCAAAACATCTTCATTTGTGTCATACATTCTTATCAGATCCATCTTTCTTCTTATATTTATTGAACATTGCAATTGAATAGTCGTCGTATGCTATTAATCCTTTTCTAATTAGGCTTTGCAAATACCTCATAAAGTTTGTTGGATGCCCAATTGTGTTGGTCAGTTTGTTTATTACATCTTTTTCAAAATTAATCCCTCTAACAATCCGTGCCATTTTAATATAATTGCTATTTTTGGAGTAGTTGGACTCAGCGGTTTTCAGTTCCTGTCTGAATCTGTCGGCATTGGCTATCTCGTATGTCATCATAATATAATGAGCCAACGCATCACATGCCACAAATACGACAGAGTCTGAATCTGTCTGAAATGTTCCTTTGCGGAATCCTTCCTTCAGAAGTTCATCCTTACAATTAATGAGATAAGGCGGCTTGTCGAAATCTGCAAGAGAACAAAAACTGTGCTCTAATTGCTTTGTCCTATAGTTGTAGTGAAAAGCCACACTATCCCCAAAACTTACCCATTGGCATTCTGTGTCTGATAGTTTCCATACAGCCACTAATGTGGCAAAAGACCCTTCATCATAAAATTTGTTCAAGGACAACCCTCCTAACTGTTTGGCATCTTCCTCACATTGGTTATAATATGGTTCCCAAATATCACTAATCCATGCATCTAGTTCATCTGCACTACTAATCGGTGTGGAAGGCAAATGGTTTAACAAATACTTAGACCATCGTTCGGCAAACAACCCTCCGCCTCCTGCTCCGTCTGAAACTGCAATGATATTTTCTCGGGCAATAACTGCATCTTCATTGATGCAGCCTTGTTCTGGCTTTCCTATAGAATTTGCAAAACTTCTCATTGGGCTTGACTTACATTAGTCGGAGTTCCGATATCCATCAACTTTATTAATGTAGTCGCATCTGCATTGACACCCATGGCACGGTGGCGCCCTGCACGATTGTCATTCAAGTAACGGCTGATGTCTGCATTGTATCTTTCTGGCAGAAGACTCGACATATTGAATAGCGTTTCTGCATAATTGTTACCACCTAACTCTAAAATTTCAATCGGGCACACCACTTCTGCTGCTGACTTGCTAGCAGTAAAGTGAATGTTGAACAGAATAACATTGCCGTCATTTGTAAACATCGACTTCAGTTCATTGACCTGCTGCAAGACTTCCTCTCGTTTTGCGCCATTAAACTCTCCATCTGTAATGTTAATAATCGTTGGCGGGTAACAATCCTTGTCATGGTGTTTCTCCATCCATTGGGTGAGCAATTGCTGAGCCTTGGCAAATGCCTTGTGCAAGTGTGTCCATGATCCGTCATGCTTTGCTTCAACCCATTGCACCTTCTCAACCTCCTTTACTACGACTCCCTTGCGCGTTCGTTTTTCTTCACGGGTGATGATTTTCTTGTAAGGATGTTCGCGCAGTTCCTCTGGCGAAACAAAGTCCCTGCCTTCCAAATCTCCATTCCAACCGCTATATGCCTGTTCGCCATAACCAATCACAGCGATATCATAATAATGTCTTGTATCATTCGATTTGATGCATCGAAGTACTAACTCGTTAATTTGTCGGTTCACAATTCTTGCAGCCGCTTCTGCCATGGTCATATCTTCTCCAAATAGGCTGGTCGTCTTATTCATGCTGACTGAGTGATCCACAAGAAATATGAAAGCAGTAGGCGTATTTCGAGTTATTTGTGCGGTATAGGCCATTTTGCTCTGCAATACTTTCGGTTTATTCGGAATAGGGATACCAAAGTTACCGATATTCTTGATATACTCCAACGGGATGAAATTCTTTACCAAAACCTCAGCCTGATAGAATTTCTGCTCTTCATCATCAAGGTCAAAGTGCTTCAGTACTTTGACTGACGAGAAATGAATGGCCTTGAAATCTTCAACGTCTCCTCCCACACGAGCCCCATTCTTCGTGGCATTGCGGTCGGCATACTTGCTGTCCTTCCAATAGATGACTTGAGGGTCTATCTCCAACAGTACTGGATTGGAAATGCGTCCTTCATTCATAGCCACATACATCATCGGATGTTGTGTGACGAAACTTACACGTACATAGCGTTGTAATCCATCACGAGCGTCAAGCGAACGTGAACTATCGCTGCCACCAGGTTTTGCAATGGAGATTCCTTTCTCTTCACAATCCGCCCAAGAGTAAAGACCTCCGTTTTGAATGATGGATTGCAGGTTGTCACGGTCAGTGAAATGATACAATTTCATAATACTCTGTTGTTCTATGATGGCTTGATATTCTTGCCAGTTAGTTTTCTTATCCATATAACTCTTCATTTAGTCAAACAGCGAAAGCTGCGTTGGTAAATCTTCTTTATTATCAATTCCATTTGAGAGTCTAAGATCATCAAACGGATAAAGTCCTTCAGCGTAAGCCTTTACCAGGTAGGCATGAGAGAGTGGCTTTGCCTCGTCGTCCACGTCACAGCAAGTATTATAGTCCAACAGGACAATTGTTTTTGTTTCGCTTGCCTTGCGTAGCCGTTCAATTATATCCATTGCTTTGTGCTCCAGCATCCATCTGTACGTGGGGATATAGATTTGATGTTTCGCTTCCATATATCCAAGAATCTCCGTACCATACACACCTTTTCTATGTCCCAAAACACATCCATGCTTGCGCACAGTCCGCTTGATGCCTTTCATTGTGTTGTTACGGAACATGGATGTGTCAATATCTTCGTTTTCAAACACCTTTAACCCCTGCCATATACCCTCTACGCAAGTAGCAGTATACCCCTCGCTGAATGGTACAGGGATACCACCATGTGGATAAAAAGGGCTTAACCTAACTAATCCATCTTTTGCTTGACTTGTTACATCAGCAATGATGGCATTGGGATGCTTCTTGAGGATATTCTCAATTTTCTTTCGTTTGGATTCTACAATTATCATATCTCAATCACACTTTCTTTAGATATAACATAATAGTTTCCATCTATAAATATAAACGATTGCTCCAATTTTGTAGCATTAAATAAATCATTAAAATCCTCTTGACCTATATCTAAACCATCATACACTATGTTGTCATTCCATTGTTTAAGAGTATTAGGGTTGATGTAGAATCTATTGTCATATTGAAAACCAATAATAAAATGTGGCAATAATCCACATTTTATGCATATCTCACATTGCTCTGGATAAATAGGCTCTTGATGTGTCGGAAGTTCCATTGATTTTACAAACTGACTGTATTTTCCAACATCTTGGTAGTTGATAATACATTTTTTTATGCCTTTCTTTGGAAGCCATCCATATATAATGATATTATTATCTCCCTTAAATTTATCTGCAACTGAATATTTTGTTGATGTTGAAAGAAAATAGCTTTCTCCATTTCCAGATTTCCCTATAGTATGAAGAATGGATAAATAATAATCTGCAACTTTATTAGCTTCTGCAACAGATAATTGCGACAAACCTTCAAAATGTTCCTTATTGTGTTCATCTGAGAAATAATTATTGAGCATAGGATTTTCTTTCAAAAACTCAGGAATACGCTTCCTAGTGCTATCTGATGCAAAATTCAATTTACATACTTTGTTATGAAATTTATCCCATATTAAAGTGAAAAGACTTTTACCTCAAATCCGCAACCTATAGGGTTTAGTGGGATTTT
>ULZA01041224.1_pt1 | contig 69772 bp, 51 predicted proteins | sample 1962681 | NCBI WGS metagenome assembly ULZA01 (sample SAMEA4835877, study PRJEB28245) | human gut metagenome | biome: gut microbiome; material: fecal sample | place: Denmark | collected 2008 | reverse complement strand
GGGTTTTTATTCTCTTTGGAGTTTTAGCGGACAGCAATAAATTTTTAACTTAGAATGTAATTCTTATTATAGATGCCAAATGTTATGATGGCTGTAAGATGAACTTATCTGCCTGGCAGATGGCTGGTAGATAATCCCGTTTTTAGAGTTATCTGCCAGCCTTTATTGCGCTTATATAGAGTGGGTTAGGGCAGGTGCTGGGAGATATGGTAGATTTTTTCACCAACAGCATTTATATATAGTCATACGATACGAAATTTATATATAGCCATACGATACGAAAAAACGGGGATGCACCCTATGCAGGTGCATCCCCGTGTGTTTAGTTTATGCTTATGGCTTATGCCGTCGAAGCAGAGGCTGCGAAGCCATACGCCGCGGCAAAAGACAGCTGATTACTTCTGAAGCAATGCCATAGTGTCCTTAGCAATCATTAGCTCCTCGTCGGTCGGGATAACGCAAACCGTTACCTTAGACTCCGGTTTAGAGATGATAGCCTCCTCGCCGCGTACCTTGTTAGCCTCTGCGTCCATTTCTACGCCGAGGAACTCAAGGCCCGAGCAAGCCTCAAGACGAGTGCCAATCTGGTTCTCGCCTACACCGGCTGTCCATACGATGATGTCAACGCCACCCATAGCGGCAGCGTAAGCGCCGATGTACTTCTTGATGCGGTAGTTGTACATCTTCAGAGCGAGCTGTGCGCGCTTGTTGCCCTCAGCGGCAGCGCTCTCTACCTCGCGCATGTCAGAAGAGATGCCGGTGATGCCGAGCACACCGCTCTCCTTGTTGAGGAAGTCGGCCATCTCCTGCGGCTTCTTGCCGAGCTTCTCCATGAGGAAAGTAACGGCAGACGGGTCGATGTCGCCAGAACGGCTGCCCATCATCACGCCAGCGAGCGGAGTGAGACCCATAGAGGTGTCGACGCACTTGCCGAACTTAACGGCTGACACAGAAGCGCCGTTGCCGATGTGGCAGGTGATGATGCGCTGTGTCTTGATGTCGCGGCCAAGGAACTCGCACACGCGCTGCGATACGTAGCGGTGGCTGGTGCCGTGGAAGCCGTAGCGGCGTACGTGATACTTCTCGTAGAGCTCGTAAGGCACGGCGTAGAGGTAGGCGTAGTCGGGCATGGTGCTGTGGAATGCGTTGTCGAACACGCATACCTGCGGCACATCCGGCATCAGCTTGTCTACGGCGCGCAAGCCCTTCAGGTGGCCTGCGTTGTGTACAGGAGCGAGGTCGCAGAGGCTCTCGATGCCGTCCTCTACCGACTTGTCGACGATGACGCTCTTCTCGAAGAGGTCGCCACCCTGCACGATGCGATGACCTACGGCGTCGATCTCGCTGAGCGACTTGATAGCGCCGAACTCAGGGTCGAGCAAGCACTGGAACACGAAGTTGACGCCTTCCTTATGGTCGGGCATGTCGTGCATGATCTTCTTCTTCTCGCCGTTAGGCAGAGTGATTTTGATGAATGCCTCATCAAGACCGATACGCTCAACGCCGCCTGCTGCCAGCACTGAGTTGTCGTCCATATTGTACAGCTTGTACTTGATTGAAGAGCTGCCACAATTAAGAACTAATATCTTCATTTTTACGAGTTTTGAGTTTTGAATTATTACTTAGCGTCCATTGCCTGGCAAGCTGTGATAGCCACCATGTAGTAGATGTCCTCTATAGAGCAACCGCGAGAAAGGTCGTTCACCGGACGAGCGATACCCTGAAGGATCGGACCGATAGCGAGGGCGTCGCCCAGGCGCTGAACGAGCTTGTAAGAGATGTTGCCCACCTCGAGGTTCGGCACAACGAGCACGTTGGCGTGGCCTGCGATGAGAGAGCCCGGAGCCTTCTTCTCGCCTACAGCCGGCACGAGGGCAGCGTCTGCCTGCAGCTCGCCGTCGAGCTTCAGCTCAGGAGCCAGCTCGTGAGCGAGGCGTGTAGCCTCAACAACCTTGTCTACCACCTCGTGCTTTGCAGAGCCCTTTGTAGAGAAGCTCAGCATAGCCACACGCGGGTCCTGAATGCCAGCCACCGAGCGTGCTGTCTGCGCTGTACAAACAGCGATCTGAGCCAGCTGCTCTGCTGTAGGAACCGGTGTAACGGCAACGTCGCCCATCACGATGATGCCGTCGTCGCCGTACTGGTGCTCGTGGGTGAGCATGAGCATTGCGCCGCTCACGCATGTCACGCCGGGAGCGCACTTGATAATCTGCAGTGCAGGGCGCAGAGTGTCGCCCGTTGTGCTCAGCGCACCAGAGATCTGGCCGTCGGCACCCTCGGTCTTGATGATCATGCAGCCGAGGTAAAGCGGGTTCTTCACGAGTTCGCGAGCCTGCTCGATGGTCATGCCCTTCTTCTTGCGAAGCTCGGCGAGAAGCTCTGCATACTCCTTAGCCTTTGGGTTGTTCAACGGGTCTACGATGGTAGCCTTGTCGATGTTGTGAAGGTCCCACTTTGCAGCGAGAGTCTTCAGCTCGTCGGGGTTGCCGATGAGGATAAGGTCAGCCAGGTCGTCAGCGAGGACGCGGTCGGCAGCCTTCAGAGTGCGCTCCTCTGTTGCTTCAGGGAGCACAATGCGTTGTTTGTTGCTCTTTGCGCGAGCTACAATGTGTTCAAGTAAGTTCATATATCTATGATTTAACTAAGTTCCGTATTCTTACAGTGTCTGCTTTACCTCAATCTCTGTGAAGGTCTCGAGCACGTCGCCCTGCTGTATGTCGTTGAAGTTGACGAGCGAGATACCGCACTCGAAGTTGGTAGCAACCTCCTTCACGTCGTCCTTGTAGCGCTTGAGGGCTGCGATGTCGGCTGTGTGAACCACGATACCGTCGCGGATGACACGAGCACGGTCGACACGATGTACCTTGCCTTCTGTTACGTAGCAGCCGGCAACGGTGCCCACCTTCGAAATCTTGTAGACCTCGCGCACCTCTACCTGACCGGTGATAACCTCCTTCTTCACCTTGTCGAGCATACCGATCATAGCCGACTTGACGTCGTCGATAGCGTCGTAGATGACAGAGTAGGTGTTGATTTCAACGCCTTCCTGCTCAGCCAGCTTGCGTGCTGCGGCAGACGGGCGCACCTGGAAGCCCACGATGATGGCGTCTGAAGCGTCGGCGAGCGTTACGTCGCTCTCCGAGATCTGACCTACTGCCTTGTAGATGACGTCCACCTTGATCTTCTCTGTAGACATCTTGATGAACGAGTCGGAGAGAGCCTCGATAGAACCGTCGGTATCACCCTTGACGATGATGTTAAGCTCCTTGAACGAACCGAGAGCGATGCGGTGAGAGATATCAGAGAGGGTGAGACGCTTCTGTGTGCGCAGACCCTGCTCGCGCTGCAGCTGCAGACGCTTGTTGGCGATGTCGCGTGCCTCCTGCTCTGTCTCGAGTACGTGGAACGAGTCGCCGGCTGTCGGCGCGCCGTTCAAGCCGAGGATGATTGCAGGTTCAGCCGGACCTGCCGACTGTATGCGCTGGTTGCGCTCGTTGAACATAGCCTTGATGCGTCCCCATGATGTGCCGGCGATGATGTTGTCGCCCACGCGCAGCGTACCGTTGCTTACGAGCACCGTAGAAACGTAGCCGCGGCCCTTGTCGAGCGACGACTCGATGATAGAACCCGTAGCCTTGCGGTTAGGGTTGGCCTTCAGGTCGAGCATCTCTGCCTCGAGGAGCACCTTCTCCATGAGGTCGCTGATGCCGATGCCCTTCTTGGCGCTTATCTCCTGACACTGGTACTTGCCGCCCCATTCCTCTACGAGGAGGTTCATGCTTGCAAGTTCCTCACGTACGCGGTCGGGGTTAGCACCCGGCTTGTCGATCTTGTTGATTGCGAACACCATCGGCACGTTGGCAGCCTGAGCGTGTGCGATAGCCTCCTTGGTGGTAGGCATCACGGCGTCGTCGGCTGCGATGATGATGATGGCGATATCCGTCACCTGAGCACCACGGGCACGCATAGCGGTGAACGCCTCGTGACCCGGAGTGTCGAGGAACGTAATCTTACGTCCGTCCTCCAACTGCACGTTGTATGCACCGATGTGCTGTGTGATGCCGCCAGCCTCGCCAGCGATGACGTTTGTCTTGCGTATATAGTCGAGCAAAGAGGTCTTACCGTGGTCTACGTGACCCATCACGGTTACGATCGGAGCGCGCGGAACGAGGTCGTTCTCGTCGTCCTCCACCTCGGTGATTGCCTCCTGCACTTCTGCACTTACGTATTCTGTCTTGAAGTCGAACTCCTCAGCAACGAGGTTGATGGTCTCGGCGTCGAGGCGCTGGTTGATAGACACCATGATGCCCACGCTCATGAGCGTACCGATAACCTGGTTCACGCTTACGTTCATCATCGTAGCGAGTTCCGATACGGTAACGAACTCCGTCAGCTTCAGTGTCTTGCTCTCCTTCTTCTCCTCGCGCAGCTCCTCGTTCATCTTCTCCTGAGCAGCCTCGCGCTTCTCTTTACGATACTTGGCGCCCTTCTTGTTCTGGTTCTGCTTGTTAGTAAGGCGTGCGAGCGTCTCCTTTACCTGGCGTGCTACGTCCTCATCGTTCACCTCAGCCGGCTTCTGCTGTCCGCCGCGGTTGCGGTTCTTCTTCTTGTTCTTGTTGCTTGTGCCGGCATTGCCGCCACCGTTCTGCTTGCCGCCGTTGTTGTTGCCGCCGTTGGGCTGGTTAGACGCAGCGTTGATGTCTACGCGCACCTTGTTGATGCGTTCGCGCTTCTTCTTGTCGCCGCGCTGCTGCTGCGCCTTGTCCTCACGCTCCTTGCGCTTCTCCTCCTTCGACTTCTTCTTCGGACGAGTGCTCTGGTTGAGCGTAGAGAGGTCGATCTTGCCCAATACGTTCACCTTCGGCGCGTTGAGTATCTTCTTCTCGCTCTTTGTGGTGAAGATGCCTGTCTCTGTCTTCGGTGCTTCTGCCGGCTTCTCTGCGGCTTCCACCTTCTTCGGGGCGCTTGCTGTGTTGTTTACAACAGTCTTTGCTGCTTCCTGTTTCTTTTCCTGCTTGTGCTCTTTGTTCTGACCCACAGTGTTCTGATTTTTGTTTTGATTGTCCACTTTAGCCTCTGTGCTTGCTTTCTGTGGTGCTTCGGAATTTGTTGCCGGCTTCTGACTTACGGCATTAGTCTTTGCCTGCGGCTCTTTATGAGTCTCAGGTGTTGCTGGCTTTTTCTGTGCCGGTTTCTTGTTCAGACTGTCCAGATCTATCTTGCCCAGCGGCTTGTACTGCTGCTGAGTAGACGATTTGAGGAGCGGCTCAGCCTGGGTCTCCTCGCTGCGTTTCTTCTCTTTCGGCTTCTTCTGCAAGAGTTTCTCGGCTTGAGAACGAACCTCCTTGTCCTGCTGGAAGGCTCCAGCGAGTGCGGCGTACTGTGCGTCGCTCAGCTTGAAGCTGGGCTCTGCCTTTACCTCTCCAAGGTCACTTCTTTTCTCAAGGAACTCCACTGCCGTCTGGAGCCCGATGTTCAACTCTCGTAATGCTTTGTTTAACCTGATGCTCATATTTTGCTGTTTTAAAAGTAAAAGAGTAAAGGAGTAAAAAAGTAAAACGTCTGCCTACCTCTGCTTCGGCCTCGTGCCCTTTTTCGGGGCGTTGCGTGGAGAAAGCTACCCGCTTTACGTCTTTCCTTTTCCTTATAAAATTTGTTTATAAATATGTTAGTGTGTAGATACTCGCTAAGGGAGCTTCAAAAACCATGCGGTTTTGAGACTCCCTTATATGTGTATCTTGATTACTCGAATTCGGCGCGCAACACCTTCAGCACGTTGTCGACAGTCTCCTCTTCGAGGTCTGCCTTCTCAACGAGCATGTCGCGCGGAGCGTTGAGCACTGCCTTGGCTGTGTCGAGACCGATGCCCTTGATGGCGTCGATAACCCACTGGTCGATCTCGTCGGCGAACTCGTCGAGGTAGATGTCCTCGTCGGCGTCCTCTTCAGACACTTCGCGGAATACGTCGATGGTGTACTCTGTGAGCAGCGATGCGAGCTTGATGTTCAGACCGCTGCGACCGATGGCGAGGCTCACTTCCTCTGGCTTCAGATATACCTCTGCCTTCTTGTTCTCCTCGTCAATCTTGATGCTCGATACCTTAGCCGGTGAGAGTGCGCGCTGGATGAAGAGCTTTGTGTTGCCGGTGTAGCAGATGACGTCGATGTTCTCGTTGCAGAGCTCGCGTACGATGCCGTGAACGCGGCTACCCTTTACGCCGACGCATGCGCCTACCGGGTCGATGCGGTCGTCGAAGCTCTCTACTGCTATCTTGGCGCGCTCGCCGGGGATGCGTGCGATGCGGCGGATGGCGATGAGGCCCTCTGCGATTTCGGGCACTTCTGCTTCAAGCAGGCGCTGGAGGAACATCGGGCTGGTGCGCGAGAGGATGATCTTCGGGTTGTTGTTTTCGTTGTCAACGCGCTCGATGACGGCGCGTATTGTCTCGCCCTTGCGGTATACGTCTGCCGGAATCTGCTCTGCCTTCGGGAGGATAAGCTCGTTGTTCTCGTCGTCTACCACGAGCACCTCGCGCTTCCATACCTGGTAAACCTCGGCTGCGATAACCTGGCCTACGCGGTCCTTGTATTTGTTGTAGAGCGAGTCGTGCTCGAGCTCAAGAATCTTCGAAGCGAGAGTCTGGCGCAAGTTGAGGATGGCGCGGCGACCGAACTTGGCAAAGTCGACACGCTCCGACACGTCTTCGCCCACCTCGTAGTCGGGCTCTATCTTGCGTGCCTCCTTGAGCGACACCTGCTTGTTCTCGTCCTCTACCTCTCCGTCAGCCACTACCACACGGTTGCGGTATATCTCGAAGTCGCCTTTGTCAGGGTTTACGATAACGTCGAAGTTCTCGTCGCTTCCGAATATCTTTGCGAGAACGTTGCGGAAGCTCTCCTCCAAAACGCTTACCAAAGTAGTGCGGTCGATGTTCTTTGTCTCCTTAAACTCCTTGAAAGAGTCGAACATGCTCACCACGTCGTCTTTTTTAACTGCTGCCATAGCTTATTTGAAATTTATTAAGTATTTTGTATATTTCACTTTATCCATCTGGAAGGTGTGGTCTGTGTCTACGAGCTGCGGGCGCTTCTTGCCTTCCACCTTCTGCTTCTCCTGCACCGTCACAGTGAAGTCGTTGCCTTCAACGGCTTTGAGCACACCTTTGTACTTCTTTCCGTCTGCGTCGAGCACTTCCACGTCCTTGCCTACGAAGCAGTGGTACTGCTGAGCCACCTTGAAAGGCTGTCCCAGTCCGGCTGATCCTACTTCAAGTTCATAGTCCTCTTCGTCGCGGCTGAGGTGGTCTTCGATGAAACGGCTCAATTCTACGCAGTCTTCAATCCACACGCCGTCGGCATGGTCAATTTCTACTACGATACGGTCGTCGGGGCTTATCTCGATGTCAACAAGGAAATACTCCTTGCCGTCAAGCCACTCTTCTACGATACTTCTTACGGTGTCTTTGTTTATCATATATTGCATTTATAAATAAAAATGAGGAGCTCTCTCGGAGCCCCTCATTCCACTGAACGATGCAAAATTACTAATTTTCTGCAACGTTTGCAAATATTTACTGAGTTTTCTACCCTGTTTCGGGCGTTTTATCGTCTAAGCCACGGCTCCGGGTTGAGTCGGGTGCTGTTCTTGTGCAGCTGGAACTGCAGTATGCCTTCGCCGCCGACTGCTCCGAGCGCCTGACCGGTCGACACCTTCTGGTCTTTATGCACGCCTACCGACGTGAGGTTGCAGTAGACCGAGATGTAAACGCCGTGGCGCACCATCACGAGCCACTGTCCGCCGATGCCGTACACCGCACTTACTATGCCGTCGTATACGGCGCGTGCCTGGCAGCCTGGCTGTCCCTTGATGTTGATGCCCTTGTTGTCGAGCGTCACGCCGTGCAGACCCTCGATGGTGTTCTGTCCGTAGTGCGACACGATGCGGTAGCCGCCCGATACAGGCATGGGTAGCCGTCCGCGGTTTGCCTCGAAGCCGCCCGACATCATGCGGTCTACCGACGACACGGTGTAGGTCTGTTCCACTTCGCGCTTGGCGTTGGCAATTTCTTTCTTGGTGCGGCGCTCGTCTGCCTTTGCCTTGCGCTCTATAGCCTCGCGCTGCGCCTCTGCCTCGCGAGCCTGCTGCTCGGCGCGTGCCTTCTGCTGTGCTGTGGCTTCGCGAGCACGCTGCTTGGCGCGTTCCTCAGCCTCGCGAGCTTCGCGCAGTCGGCGTTCGTTCTCGGCGCGTGCTCTTTCTGCTTCGGCACGCTTGCGAGCCAACTCCTCCGCACGGCGCTTCTTTGCAGCGGCGGCTTCGGCAGCCTTGCGACGTGCCTCCTCCTCGGCACGCTTGCGCGCCTTCTCCACTTCTATAGCGACGAGTCGGTCGATCTGTGCATTGAGGGCGCTGGCGTCCTTACGCTGCTTCGCAATCACGCTCTGTATAGTCTTCTGCTGCTTCTGCAGCGAGTTGACCATAGTCTGCTGTTCGCTCTGCTTGCTTTCGAGCGCGCGGTGCTCCTGTCTGCCCTTGTTGAGCATCACGTTTTTCTGTCCGCGCACCTGCTGCAGCTGCTTATGCTTCTCGTTCACCTGCAGCTGCTTCGACTTCACCATCTCGCCCTGCGCCTTCTGCCACGACGAGTATTCGCGCACGAAGCGCAGACGGCGGTACATCTCGGTGAGACTCTTCGCCGAGAAGATGAACATCAGGCGGTCCTGCATGGTGTGTTGTCTTGAGATGTAGCGCATCGACTTTACGTACTTCGCCTTGCGCTCCTTCAACTGCTGCTGCAGTGTGGCGAGCTGGGCGTTGAGCAGTCCGATGTTGCCGTCGAGGTGTGTTATGTCGCGCTGTATGCCGTCGATGTTCTGCTTGTGGCGGTCTATCTCACTGTTGAGGATGAGCAGGTCGTTGAGGCGCTTCTTTACGTCGGCTTTGTTGGCGCGCAGAGCCTCCTCCTGTTTCTTTATCTCTTTCTGAATGCCCGAGCGCTTGCTCTGCAGTCCGCGAATCTCGGCTGTAGAATACTTTGCGTTGTTCTGCTTTGTGCTTCTCTTCTTTGTAGCGGTTTTCTTGCGCTGCGTTGTCTTCTTTTTTGCAGCGGTGGCGTGTTTTCTTGCCGTCGTTGTCTTCTTGCGCTGAGTGGTTGTCTTCTTTGCGGCGGTTGTCTTGCGCTGCTGTTGCTCGGCGTTGACGCCGTTCGCCGTGCAGGGCAGGGCGAGAGCTATCAGGGCGGCGAGCATTATGTTTATTAACTTCTTCATTCTTGCGACGTGTTTATTGCATCAATTGCGCTGTGTTTTTTACTGCAGCGATGTTATCTTGCGGAGCAGTTCGTCTACCTCCACCTTGCGATACTTCGACGACACCTCGGTCTTGGCGTCCCAGTCGGCGCTGGTCTTCGGCGCAGACATCTGCAGCGTCACCTGCGCTGCATGGTTCTTGCCGCCGTAGTTGGTGTTGAAGCCGAACTGCTGCGTCATCGGGAACTTCTTTGCGCCTACGGTCTTGAAGTCGTCGTAGCTCCAGGCGAGCGACGATGTGCCGTGCGCAGCGCTGCGATACGAGATGTCGGCGTTCTTGATGAGCGCCGTGGCTGCGTCTACGCTCCATTTGAATGTCATGTTGCCGCTTGAGAGCGACACAGGCACACGCGAACCAGCGGCAGTTATGTCTGCTGCGAACTTCTTCAGGTCGGCGGCAGACAGGTGCTTGGCGCCGGGCGCCGTGAGCTGGTTCCAGAACAGCGACTGCAGGCTGTAGAACGAGATGCCGTTGTTGGCGAGGAAGCTCACCTCCGAATACGAAGCCTTTATGTACTCCTTATGGTAGCGGTCGATGAGCAGCACATAGTCGGGCGTGAACTCGATGCGGGCGAGTTCGCTGCGCAGGATAGGCATGAGCAGCTGTATGCGTATGCACTCGTCTTTGCGCATGCTGAGCTTAGTGGGCACCGTTATCTCTTTGCTGCCCGTCTTCAGCGTGAAGTCGCCACTGGCGAGTATGTTCGCTGTGGTGGCGTTGTTGTCTGCAATGCGCTGCACGAACTGCAGCGACTGCTTCTCAGTCGACTTCTCGGTCTGTGCGTGTGGCAGCGAGGGCAGTTTTGTGCCGTCGGTGATGGTCTTCTTGCTCGCACACGAAGCCATGAGCAGCATAGCCATGGCTATTGGGGCGTATCTTAATATCTTCTTCATCTTATTATTGTTTTCTGTTTCGTTTCGTGGACTTTTTTGTTTTATTCGGGTGGTTGCATGCCGCGGCAGCGTCGGTGCGCTACTTCAGCTTGCGTGTCTTTATCTTGCGTTCGAGCTGAGTCTTGTCGCCTCCGTTCTCAATCGCCTTCTGCCAGTATTCTACGGCTTTCTGCTTGTCGCCCGTCATCAGATAGATGTCGCCGGCGTGTTCCCAGAGCACGTTGCTCGGGTCCTTGTCGTTGGCGAGAGTGAGGTCGATGTACGCTTTCGCCTCGTCGTAGCGCTTCTGCAGGAACAGGATCCAGGCGTAGGTGTCGAGGAATGTGGCATTCGTAGGTTCCTCCTTCAGCGTCTTCAGACTCATCTCTGCCGCGCTGTCGAGGCGTGTGTTCTGCATCGAGAGATAGTAGGCGTAGTTGTTGAGCACCTGCACGTTGTCAGCCTTCATCTTCAGCGCCTCCTCGTATGCGCCGAACGCCTCGTCGTACTTGCCGTTGCTGTAGCTGATGTCGCCGATGAGTCCGTACATGTCGGACGCCATAGTGCGCTGTGTCTCGTCGGCGTTGCTGAGGTCGACGGCGCTGAGTCCGCGTTTGAAAGTGTCGTAAGCCTCAGCGTCCTTGTCCTGCTGCACGTAGGCGAGTCCCATAAAGTAGTAGAACATAAGTTCCTCGGGCGTGTATTGTATGCCCTTGTCGCAGAGGTCGACCACCTCGTTCCACTTCTTCTCCTCCCACAAGTTCTGCGTCAGCGTGAGTCGGGCTGACAGGTTGTCGGGCTCGAAGGAGAGCGTGTGGGCGTATGCGGCGTTGATGCTGTCCTGCGGCATTTTCTTCAGTCGCATGTACACAGCCTTGAGGTTAGACAGGTCGGCGTTGTGCGGCGCTGTGCGCATCACGCGGTCGAAGAGGTCGAGCACGATGGTCGAGTCGCCGCCCTGCTCCTGCTCGTTCTCGCGAATGGCCTGCTGCAGCATAGACAGCTTCGTCTTTATGTCGGTCTGCTTGCTGAACAGAATGTTGTCGCGCAACTGTCGTGCCTTTGCGTCGTCGCCAGTGTTGCGGTAGTAGTCGTAGAGCGAGTTCAGTGCGAACTCGTTCTGCTTGTCGTCCTGCAGCGCACTCTCGAACCACTTGAACGCCTCGCTCTTGCGGTCGTGCTGCATGAGCCAGTTGCCGAGCATCACCTTGTACGACGGTTCGTTGGGATGGTCGTCGGTGAGCGCTTTCAGTATGCGGTAGGCGTTCTTCTTGTCGCCCTGCTGCTCGTAGATGCCCATGCGCATGAACGAGATGTCCTCGCTCGGTCCGTCTGCCTGCTCCATGCGGTCTACGGTGGAGAGCATCTTCGCATAGTCTTTCTTCGCATCGTAAAGGCGAACGAGAATCTCGAGCACGTCGCTGCGGTCGCGGTGGTGGGCGTAGAGCTGTTCGTAGGCTTCGATGGCGCGGTCGTACTCACGTTGGTGTATGTATGTCTCGGCTACGTTCTCCAGATAGTTGTCGTTGTCGGGCTGCAGCTCGGCAGCTCGGCGCATATACTCGATTGAAAGCGAGTCGTTGCCGCGTTTGGCGTATGCTATAGCCTGCGAGTAGTAGACCTCGGCGGCGTCGGGTCGCATCTTGCGGCACTGCTCCAGCAGGTCGAAGGCTGTGGAGTCGCTGTCGATCTGTCGGCACACGGCGTCGAGATAGAGTCGGTCGAAGAGTGGCGTCTCCTTCAGCAGCGAGTCGGCTGAGATGCTCATCGTGTCGCACTTCTGGTCTACTGCTGCTCCCGTGCGCGCTCCGCCTATTGCGAAGAGAGGGGCGATGGCTGCCAAAGCTATCGCAAAGAGTATGATTTTCTTCATTTTTCTTCTTCTTTAATTGTTTAGAAGTGAGTTGCCGATGGAGGGCTAACCGTAGGAGGCTTACTTCACTCCGGTATGTCCGTATCCGCCCTCGCCGCGCTCGGTCTCGTCGAGCTCCTCTACGAGGCAGAACTCGCCCTGCTCGTGGCGTGCGATTACCATCTGTGCGATGCGCTCGCTGGCTTCAATCACGAACGGTTCGGTAGAGAGATTGATGAGCAGCACGCCCAGCTCGCCACGATAGTCGGCGTCGATGGTGCCGGGCGAGTTGAGCACGGTGATGCCGTGCTTCAGAGCCAGACCCGAACGGGGACGCACCTGCGCCTCGTAGCCTTCGGGCAGCGCAATGTGCAGTCCGGTGGGGATGATGCGGCGCTCCATAGGCTGCAGGGTGATGGGCTCGGTGATGTTGGCACGCAGATCCATGCCTGCGCTCTGCGGTGTGGCATACGCTGGAAGCTGCTGCGTTCCACGGTTCACTATCTTTATCTTTACCATTATGTGTTTCTATTTTAGTTTATGACGTAATGTTTCAAACTGCAAAAGTACTTAATTATAACGAGATAACGCCGTTTTGGAGTATTAAAAAACTGGAAATGGCGACGCCGACTGCGCAATCTTCTTGTCTATTCGGAATAATAGTTTTAATTTTGTGCTATAAACGATAAAACAAAACCACTATGGCAATGAACTGGCAACAACTCATATCTAACAAGCGTCTCGGACAGGAGCTGCGCCACCCTGAGCGCCACGACGACCGCTCGGAGTTCAAGCGCGACTACGACCGCCTTATCTTCTCGGCGCCCTTCCGCCGCATGCAGAACAAGACACAGGTGTTCCCGCTGCCGGGCAGCATCTTCGTGCACAACCGACTGACTCACTCGCTCGAAGTGGCGAGCGTGGGCATGTCGCTTGGCAACGACGTGGCGCGAGCCTTGAAGCGTGTTCGTCCCGAACTCTCTGGTACGCTCTTCGAGGAGCTTGGCACCATCGTGAGCACGGCGTGTCTGGCGCACGACATGGGCAATCCGCCGTTTGGTCACTCCGGCGAGAAGGCTATACAGGCGTTCTTCCGCGAGGGTCGCGGACTGGCGCTGAAGCCTTGTGTGTCGGCGCAGATGTGGGAGGACCTCACGCACTTCGAGGGTAACGCCAACGCCTTCCGACTGCTCACGCACCGCTTCCACGGACGCCGCGACGGCGGCTTCGTGATGACTTACTCTACGCTGGCTTCCATCGTGAAGTATCCTTACTCGAGCGAGTGCGCCGGCAAGAAGGGCAAGTTCGGCTTCTTCTGCTTCGAGCAGGAGGCGTTCCAGCGCATCGCCGACGACCTCGGCATGCTGCGCCTCTCGGCTGAGGGCGAACCGCTGCGCTATGCACGCCATCCGCTGGTGTATCTTGTTGAGGCTGCCGACGACATCTGCTACGAGATAATGGACATCGAGGACGCTCACAAGCTGCGCATACTCTCCTACGACGAGGCAAGCGGTCTGCTGCTGGGCTTCTTCGGCGACGACGCGCGCCGCCATATCCTCAACCGCATCGACGAGGAGGGCATCACCGACAACAACGAGAAGATTGTGTATATGCGTGCCTGCGCCATCGGACTGCTCGAGAGCGAGTGTGCGAAGGCGTTCGTGCAGCACGAACAGGAGATTCTTGAAGGCAAGCTGCAAGGCTCGCTCATCGACCATGTCTCTCCGCTCGTGAGCGCCGCCTACCGCCATTGCATCGAGGTGAGCGTGCAGCGCATCTACAACTCTAAGCCGGTGCTCGACGTGGAGCTCTCGGGTTATAAGATTATGGAGACGCTGATGGATACGCTCATCGAGGCTGCCACCGAGCCCGGCAAGTTTCACTCGGAGCAGTTGCGCAAGCGCTTCAGCAGTCAGTACGACATCAACAGCGACGACTTCGAGACGCGTGTTATGGCTGTCATCGACTTCATCTCGGGCATGACCGACATCTTCGCGCTCGATATCTATCAGAAGATACAGGGCATCTCGCTGCCGATCGTATAGGGTGCGGCATGCTGCAATGTTCTCCCACGGATTTTACTCTAAGGGGGTGCACTCTAAGGGGGTGCACTTGTCTCAAGTGCACCGACCGAGCAAGAAGTGCACCAACCGGCAACAAATGAATGCCGTCTGCTTTGTTGGTGCAGCTGAGGCAGCTGCACCCCCTGAAGAATGTCATCAGCTTTGTTGGTGCAGCTGAGACAGCTGCACCCCCTGAAGAATGCCATCAGCTTTGTTGGTGCAGCTGAGACAGCTGCACTCCCTGGATGGTACGTTTAAAACAAAAAAGAGGAGTCTCGGTGTTTGCCGAGGCTCCTCTTTGTCTTTATTATATGCTTGTCCGAGTGTCAGACTTAGCGTACTATGAATTTCTTGTTGTTACTTACGAGCACGCCGTGCTTGCTTGTGGCTTTGCGACCGCTCAGGTCGTAAAGAGTGGTGTCGGCGAGCGTTTTTTTTTCATTCTTGTTGTTCACAACGCCATTGATGGCAGAAGACGGGTCGGCATCTACGCCGCCGAACATGAACACGCTGTTAGCAGGCAGAGTGAGTGTGAGCTGCTGGTCGATGTCGATAGCCTCGCCCTCGGTGAGACCCTCCAGAGCTGTCTGGTCGTCGAACGGCTTTGTGAGGACGATCTTGCCAGAGATGTTAGCCGGAATCTCCAGAGCCTCGCGCAGAGTGAGAGTGATTGACTTCGCCTTTGTGTCGCCGTTGCGCAGGGTGAGTGTCGACTTCTTGCCGTTCCATGCTGCCCAGCCGTATATCTCGTGGCTGTAGCCGTTCCACGGATTGCCACCTACCCAGTGAGCGTCCATCAGCACGTCAGCGTTGTCCTTCTGCCATTTGATGAGGTCGGCGAGGTCAGACCACAGCTTGCCGTTGTTGATGTTGTCCATGAGCTTATAGTCGTTGTAGAGCTCTACCATGCCGCTACCGCAAGCGAATGCGCAGCGCAGCTCGTTGAGAGCGTTCTCGTAGTTCATGTTCTTGCTCACGTCGCCGTGCTCGGTGAGGATGAAGCCGTGAGTCATCAGCGTGTTGATCGGGCAGAGCGGAGAGTCGGTGACGTAGATGTTATATACCTGCATGTCGCGATAGGTGATCCATGCCTCGCGGTCGTTCGGGTTGGTGCCGATCTTCTTCCAGTCGGCATCCTGACGCCATGTAGCGTCGGTGATCTTGTACCAGAACGGAGAAGCCCATGTGCCTACTGTAGTGTTGAAGAAGATGTCCTCCTTGAGGTTATCGCGGATGTACTGCTCCATACGGATGATGCCCTCAGCGTTCTCGTTGCCGGTGTCGCCCGGGTCAGGACCAACGGCTGTACCCTGTGCAGAGATGCCGTCGAACTTGAAGAAGCCGAACGAGCCCTTGCCGTTCTCGTCGTGCTGGTTCTTCACGAGGTTTGTTGCTGCTGCGAGGAATGTGTCGTAGTATTTAGGGTTAGAGAGCTGCATGCCACCGTTGTTCTTCCAGTAGTTGCGACGATATTCGCCGCTCTGTCCGTAGCCACCTACCGGACCGAGCCAAGCACCTACGCTTGCGCCCATGTCGGCAGCCTGCGAAGCAATGTCGCGCATCTCTCTTGGGAAACCGCTATGGAATGTCCATGTGCCGTAGTTGTCCCATCCGTCGTCGATTACGAAGTTCTTCGGAGCCACGTTGTAGCGGTCCCAGAGGCTGCTCTTCCAGTGTGCCAATACGTCGAGCACGCCGTCGGCAGTCATGTTTGTGTATTCTCTGCCAGGAGCAGCGTTGTTGCGGTCGATGTTAAGCTCATACCAGCTGATGTAGCATGGGTTGGCACGCCAAGGCACTGCACGCTCGCGCTCAGAGTAAGCCAGGAACGAACGGCGCTTCTGTGTCTCGCGGATGTTCTTCGAACTCTGCTTGCCGTCCTGTGCGATGAGGCCCACAACGGCAGACACCTTCCATGTGTCGCCCTTCTTCAGAGTGGTGTGGCGGCTCCACATACCCTGAATTACAGAGTAGTCGGTGTTAGCCACGTCTTCTACGGTGTTGAAAGCTGTAGGAGTCTCAAGACCAGCGAATATCTTGTCGTTCAGAACCACCTGTCCGCGTGTGTTGCCGATAGCGCTCGGCTTGCTGCCTGCAGCCTTGGTGTCCACCTTGTACGACATCGGTATGATGCTGAACATATCCACGTCGTCTACGCCGGTGAGTTCCATCTCGGTGCGCAGGTAGTGGCTGCCCGAGCGCAGCACGGCGCGCCATACGATGCTGATCTGCTGTCCGTTGTACGAGTATGTGTAGTTAGCCTGCAGAGCCTTGCCGGCATAGTGCTTGGCGCCGCAGATGGCGTTCGGCTCGGCAGCGAGGTCTACCAGCTCTACCTTTCCGAGAGTCATCTGGCTTGCTGCCACGCTCACGCCCGAACCGAAGTTCACGTAGAAAGGCTCAGTGCCAGCCACGAGGTTCATAGCCTTAGAGCCGAGGAAGTAGATAGCCTTCTCGGTGTTGAGGAAGCTTGCCTGGAGCACGTTGTTGCCCAATGTGTATACGTTGTTATCCTGCCATGCAGACGCGTCGCCCACCTTGTCCTGCTGAATAGGATAGAGCCATGCGTTGGTGTACGGCTCGCTGTCCTCGAGTGTGGGCAGGTCGTAGTATGCTACGGTGATGGTCTTTGTCTCGGGGTCGATCTGTACGGTGGCGAACTTGCCTTCCTTCTCGGGAGCGGTGACGTCGCTCGGCAGTAGCGAACCGCTTACGGTGATAGTCTCGCCGTCGTTGTATGTCTTGCCGTTGATTGTGACGCTTGCACCGCTAATGGTGTACGTGTTCGACACCATCTCCTGCAGCACCCATGCACTGCCGTTGTCCTGCTTGCCGTTGTCCTGCCACAGGCCCACGGTGATAGTCTTGTTGTCGAGCGGGTTGAAGTCGACGCCGCCGTGCCAGTTCATGTATTTGTCAGCCTTGCCGGTAGAGGTGATAGGCTGGAACTCGTAGGCAGCCGAGCCGTTCTGCGCGGTTGTCTTGTTGGCCTTCCACGGCTGAGCGCTCGCCTTGTCGCTGATGAGCTTAGCCTTGCTCGGACCGTTGCTGTAGCTGTAAGCCTGGTCGTAAGAGACCCACACCTTGCTGTCGACGTTATAGATGAGATACTGGCCTTCTGTGCTTGTGGCATAGAAAGCGAACTTGCCTGCGTTCTCGCTCTTTTGTGTAGGCGAGGTGTACGGTGTCATCGTCAGCCCGTTGCAGTTGCTGATGGTGTACACTCTCTCGGGGTTGTTTACATTCGCCGAGGCAGTGATGTCACTGGTCTGTGCCCATGCTGAAGATACCCCCCCAGCAGCAGCGAACAGCGCCAATGAAAGAAGATAACGAATACTCATTGTCTTTGGTTTTGCAACACTTTTAGTTAGTAATAAATAATAAAGTAGCCTGTGTAACAGAAGATAGTAGTTAGTTCTTGAAGTATAGTCTGTCATTCCACGCCTTGTCATGTTGTAGAGTCAGCTTGCTTCAGTGTTGCAAAAATCAAGTAGCTATGATTCTACAATAGACGCTGCAAAGTTACGAATAATTTCTGATATGTTGGTTGTTTTCCTATGATATTTCAAGGCTGCACTTGTCTCCGCTCGGCTTTGCCGCTTGCCAGAGCAAGAAGTGCACCGACCGAACAAGCAGTGCATCAATTCAAGGGGGGTGCACTTGTCTCAAGTGCACCGACCAAGCAAGAAGCGCACCAATTCAAGGGGGTGCACTTGTCTCAAGTGCACCGACCATGAAGTGCACCAACCATGAAGTGCACCGACCGAGCACATGAATGCCGTCTGCTTTGTTGGTGCAGCTGAGACAGCTGCACCCCCTGAAGAATGCCGTCCGCTTTGTTGGTGCAGCGGAGACAGCTGCACCCCCCTGAAGAATGCCGTCTGCTTGGTTGGTGCAGCGGAGACCGCTGCACCCCCTGATGTTTGTTCCAAATCGGTCATTAGAGTGAGTTCTGCGTGTTCTGTGGAAGCTGACTTCTGCACTCTGAAAATTTCTCAAAAAAAAACTTTGGAACCCTCCGCCAAACCCCATGCAAATATTGTACAAGTGAGTGCAGCGAAAAAGTTCATTATAGAGAAATGGAAGGCGTGTTTTTAGGTTTAAAAAGGCGAAAGTAGGACGAAAGACAATAAAATCTGAGGGTTTTTAGTGGAAAAACATAGAAAAACCAAACTTTTCGTGAGACTTTACATGGTAATAGCTATGCTTTTACACGGTAATAGCTATGCTTTTACATGGTAATAGCTATGCTTTTACATGGTAAAGTCTCACGAAAAGTTAGGTTTTGCTGAAGCGGAAACTGCACACTTTGGCGCTTAATGCCGTAAAGCGTTGTGCGCCATGTGTTTATGCGTGCACACTCCGAACGTGCTCAAAACTCGCGAAAAACCGACGACGGATTTTGTTTTTGATTTTTCGCGAAATATGGAGGGTCAAAAACGACAAATATCGTCTTGGCAAAAAGTATGCCAATGCGGAGCGCTCCCACAGATTTCACTCTGCTGAGATGTTCTCCCACAGATTTCACAGATTTACACAGATTGTCAGGGTGCGTAGTGTCTCCCACAGAATTTCACAGATGTATGGTGCAAAAAAATCCCACAGATTTCACTCTGCTGAGATATACTCCCACAGATTTCACAGATTTACACAGATTGTCAGGGTGCGTAGTGTCTCCCACAGAATTCACAGAATTCACAGAAGTATGGTGCAAAAAAAATCCCACAGATTTCACAGAGCACGCAGAAGTCTTAGCCTAAAACATCTGTGTAATTCTGTGAAATCTGTGGGAGTATATCTCATCAGAAGCTTCTGTGAATTCGGCGTATTCCGTGGGAGTACATCTCAGCAGAAGCTTCTGTGAATTCGGCGTATTCCGTGGGAGGACATCTCAGCAGAAGCTTCTGTGAATTCGGCGTATTCTGTGGGAGTACATCGCAGCAGCAGGCTGTGTGGGGTAGGCAGGGATGCCGTACCCTCCTATGCGCGTTCTTTGTAGATGACGTTGTTGGCGCCGCTGGTGATCTTGAGCGCTTCGGGGTGCTCCTTGATGAACGAGTCGATATGGCGCACGCGCTTGCTTTCGAGAATCTCGTCGACGGCGATGAGGATGCCCGTCTCCTCAACGTCGCCGAAGCCGTAGTTGATGGCGGTGCCGAAGAGCTTCATGGTGGGCGAGAGCGACATGTAAGCGTTCACGAGCGGCGGGATGTTGTAGCCCAGCGCACGAATCTCGCGGTTGAGTATGAGATAATCCTTCTTGAAGTCGTCCTCGCAGAACAGCGCCGCAAGCTCCTCCTCCGGTGTCTCTATCTTCAGCGGATGGAGCGGCAGGATGAGGTCGTCCTTGTCGTCGAAGTGCTTCTTTAGGAAGTAGAGAATCATGTCGCGGCCGCGGCGGATGTACGACGGGTACATGGTCATCTTGCCGAAGAAATACTTCACGTTAGGCTTGATGACAGTGAGAGCGCCGAGACCATCCCACAGGTTGTCGAGTGCGAAGAGGCTTTTCGCTCCGCGTCGTGTGCTCTGGTATTCGAGCGTCACGAACGAGCGTCCCAGCTCGATGGTGTAGGGCATATAGTCGTCGATGAACTTGTCGGAGAAGTGGAACATGTGGCTTGTGGCGAGCTTCGGCTGGCGGTTCTCGTCGAGCTCCCAGTCGGTGCCGAGCAAGTATCGGTATCCGCCGATTATCTCCTCCGCCTCGGGGTTCCACACGATGAGCTGCTTGTAGCAGTTCGCGCAGGTGTCGAACTCGTCGATGTCCATCGACTTGCCGGTGCCGCCGCCCGCTTCGCGGAATGCTATCTCGCGCAGTCGGCCTATCTCGCGCATCACGTTCGGCGCGTTGTGTGCCGTGATGATGTATATCTCGTTGTTGCTCTTGTTGGTCATGCGGAGCTGGCGCTCGGGCGTGAGTTCGCTCTTGAGCAGCTCTTTGCTTACCGGTTCAATGATTGGTTCTTCCATTTGTGTGTTGTTTTTTCTTGCTTTCTCTTCTGGTTGGGGTGGTTCTTGGTGGCGCTCTTTTGGTGGCGCTTGGGCCTTTCTAAGCCTTCTTGGGCATTCTTAAGCCTTTGCTAACTAAGCCTTTCTAAGCCTTCTTGGGCCTTCTTAAGCCTTTCTAAGCCTGGCTAACAAAGCCTTCTTGGCATTCTTAAGCCCTCCCCGACGGGGAGGGTTGGGAGGGGCTTAGCTTGTACACCTCCTGCTGCACCCACTGTGCCCACTCGTACGGCGTGCGGCTCTTGTCGAACGTCTGCCAGGGTATAGGCTTTCCGATGTATATGTCGAAGTGTTTGCCCACATTGCGGTACATCTCGTCTACGAGGAATATCATGGCGAGGTTGAACGGCAGCCAGCGGTCGCTGAACTTGGCGATGCGGTAGAAGCGCTCCGAGTTGCGTCCGCTGAAATAGATGGGCACCACGTCGCGGTGGCACTCCACGCTCTTCGTTATGAACGTCTTCTTCCACGGCAGGTCGTGTATCGAACCATCCTTCTGCTTGCGACTGTTCAGTCCGGCGGGGAACATAAGCATGTGGTTGTCGCTCTTGAAGCCCGCCTCAACCATGCGCGGGAAGTCGCGTCCCTGCCGACCGGTCTTGTTGATGCCGATGCACACCGGCGCCAAGCCCGGCAGATTCATCAGCAAGTCGTTGACGAGGTAGCGGAAGCGTCCGTCGTAGTGGCGTCCGATGATTGAGCCGAGCGCCACGCCGTCCTGTCCGCCCAGCGGATGGTTGGACACGAACGTGTATAGTTTGCCGTCGTCTTTCGGCGGAAGGTTCTCCTTGCCGATGATGCGTATGTCCATCTTCAGATAGCGCACGGTAGACTCCAGCCACTCTACGCCGCTCTCGTCGCGGTGCTCCCAGATGAACGCGTTCACCTGGTCCTGGTGGATGATTTTCTTGAGCCATCCGACGAGCAGTCCAGGCACGTAGCGCGCCTTGCTGCCCATCTTGCTGCGCAGTATCTTTTCGATGTCTATTGTCTTTTCTGTTATCTCGTTCATATACCCGAAATATCTGTTACTTTTTCGATATTTGGTGCAAAAATACTACATCTTTTTTACATACGAACAATTTCGCACAAGAAATGTCGTATTTAAACAAAATTGATAAAGATTTGTAACCATGTGTGCGAATTTTTGTGTACCTTTACACCCAAATACGCATATATAATGTATAAGAACAACACTGACAATCCTACAACAGCAACAACATATCATGTACCGGTGCTTCTCGGCGAGAGCGTCGACGGACTCGACATCAAGCCGGGCGGCGTTTATGTAGATGTCACCTTCGGTGGCGGAGGGCACTCGCGCGAGATACTCTCGCGGCTCACCGACGGCGCACACCTCTACAGTTTCGACCAGGACGCCGACGCCGAGCGCAACATTCCCGACGCCGGCGACAGCTTCACGTTCGTGCGCAGCAACTTCCGCTATCTGAAGAACTGGATGCGCTACTACGGCGTGGAGCACATCGACGGACTGCTCGCCGACCTCGGCGTGTCGTCGCACCACTTCGACGACGCCGAACGCGGATTCTCGTTCCGCTTCGACGCGCCGCTCGACATGCGCATGAACAAGCGTGCCGGACGCACCGCTGCCGAGATAGTGAACACGTACGACGAGGAACGACTCGCCGACATCTTCTACATCTACGGCGAACTGAAGAACTCGCGACGCATAGCCGCGGCGCTCGTCAAGGCACGTCAGCAGGCGGAGATAAAGACAACGAAGGATTTTCTGGCTGCCGTGGAGCCTTTTTTCAAGCGAGAGCGAGAGAAAAAGGACATGGCGCGACTCTTTCAGGCATTGCGTATTGAAGTGAATCACGAAATGGATGCGCTGCGCGAGATGCTGCTCGCTGCCACCGAACTGCTCGCCCCCGGCGGACGACTCTCGGTGATAACCTACCACTCGCTCGAAGACCGCATGGTGAAGAACATCATGAAGTCGGGCAACGTGGAGGGAAAGGTGCAGCAGGACTTCTTCGGACGTATCGAGACGCCGTTCCGCCTCGTCAACAACAAGGTGATACTGCCATCGGAACAAGAACAAGAAGAAAACCCACGCAGCCGCAGCGCAAAACTAAGAATTGCTGAAAAGAAATGAGACAATGAAAGAAGATAACCCCATAACAGACGCCATAAAGGTGGATGTGACCAACACAGAAGACAACGCTAAGGGCGAACAGACGACTGGCGAAACGGCTGCCAACGACGTAGACAGCGCACCGTCGCTGCGCACAATCATACGACAGCAAGCCATAGAAGACGAACTGCCGCTGACGAAGAACGTGACGCTGGGAAAGATTCTCGGTGGCGAAATGCTCAACACGCAGTTCCTGCGACAGCAGATATGGGTGATAGTGTTAATAACGCTGTTCATCATCGTCTATATCTCGAACCGATACAAGTGTCAGCAGAACCTCATCAAGATAGACAATCTGCAGAGCGAGCTGGAGGACGCAAAGTACAGAGCACTCTCAAGTTCGAGCGACCTCACGCAGCAGACTCGCGAGAGTAAGGTGCTCGAACGCCTGCACAACGACAAGGACAGTACGCTGCACATACCTACGCAGCCACCGTATATAATAACCATTCCTAATCAAGAAGAGAAATGAGCAAGTTTGATAGCAAGAAAGTAATGCCACGCTATGCGTTCCTTGCCGTTATAATGACGCTGGTGGCTATAAGCGTGCTGGGAAAGACGCTGTATATCATGACGGCAAAGCGCGCATACTGGGAGGAAGTGGCAGACCGCGTGAAGGTAGACAGCCTCAAGACGCAGCCTATGCGCGGAAACATACTGAGCTGCGACGGACAACTCATGGCGTCGTCGCTGCCGCAGTATAACATATTCATGGACTTCAAGGCGCTGCGCGAAGCGAAGAAGGACACGCTCTTCTGCGAGAAGATCGATTCTATCTGCACAGGGCTCAACGCTATCTTCCCCGACCGCACGGCGGCTGAGTTCAAGAAGCATCTCATGGAGGGTTTTGAGCAGAACAAGCGCCACTGGCCCGTGTGGAACCGACGCATCAACTACAGCACGTTCTCAGAAGTGAGGCGTCTGCCCGTGTTCCGTCTGAAAACCAATCAGGGCGGTTTCCACTGGGAGGAGCATAACGCTCGCAAACTGGCGTACGGTTCGCTCGCAGGTCGCACCATCGGAAAGATGTTCGGCGCGAAGGATACCGCACAATGCGGACTCGAACTCTCGTACGACTCGTTCCTTAGAGGCGTAGAGGGCATCAGGCACAGACGCAAGGTGCTGAACCGATATCTCGACATCACGGATACGCCGCCGGAGAACGGCGCCGACATCGTCACTACTATCGACGTGTCGATGCAGGACCTCGCCGAACGCGCGCTGCTCAAGGAGCTGCGACTCATCAACGCCAATGTGGGCGTGGCTATCGTGATGGAGGTGAAGACCGGCGACATCAAAGCCATCGTCAATATGACGAAGTGTGACGATGACGACTATCACGAGATAAAGAACCACGCTATAAGCGACTTGCTCGAACCGGGTTCGGTGTTCAAGACCGCAAGCATAATGGTGGCGCTCGACGACGGAGTGGTCGACACAACCTACCGCGTGGAGACTGCCGGCGGCGTCTGGCCGATGTATGGCAGAGAGATGAAGGACCACAACTGGCGACGCGGCGGCTACGGCATGCTCACTCTGCCGCAGACGCTCATGGTGAGCTCAAACATCGGCGTAAGCCGCATCATCGACGACCACTATCACAACACACCAGAGAAGTTTGTGCAGGGAATATACCGCCTCGGACTCGCCGACGACCTGCACATTCCGCTGCAAGGCGCATCGCCGGCACGCATCCGAATGCCGAAGAAAGACTCGCGAGGCAAGCAGTATGTCAACTGGAGCAAGACCACTCTGCCCTGGATGAGCATCGGCTACGAGACGCAGGTGCCGCCTATCTCCACTCTTACCTTCTACAACGCCATTGCCAACGGCGGAAAGATGGTTGCGCCGCGCTTCGTGAAGGCTGTGATGAAGGACGGAGTAGTAATAAAAGAGTTCGACCCCGTAGTGCTGCGTGAGCAGATAGCCAAGGAGTCGACGATAAAGAAGATAACCACGATACTTGAGCACGTAGTGAGTCAGGGTCTCGGAAAGAAAGCCGGCTCGCCCTCGTTCCTCGTCGCAGGAAAGACCGGAACGGCTCAGATCTCGAAAGGAGCCGCCGGCTATAAGAGCGGACAGATGAACTATCTGCTGTCTTTCGCCGGCTTCTTCCCCGCATACGAGCCGCGCTACAGCTGCATCGTCTGCATACAGAAGTCGGGTCTGCCGGCTTCGGGCGGCGGCATGAGCGGCGTTGTGTTCCACGACATCGCAGAAGGTATCATGGCGCAGAGCCTCAAGCTGGAGGCTTCTGACGCCCGCGACTCGCTTTCTGTTCTCATCCCGCAGGTTAAGAGCGGCAATGTGCTGGCTGCAAGCTATGTGCTTGAGCATCTCGGCGTGAAGCAGCGCACAGACTGGGACGGCTCTTATCTCAACGGAAACCCCATCTGGGGACGCGCCGACGAGAGCGACAGAAGTGTCATTCAGCTGAAACGCGTAAACGAAGGCGACAAGTCGGTAATGCCCGACGTTCACGGCATGGGAGCTCGCGACGCCGTCTTTCTTATCGAGAGCAGAGGCGTAAAGGTTAAGCTCACGGGCAGAGGAAAGGTAACGGAGCAGAGCATCGGCGCAGGAGAAAGGATAAAGAAGGGCATGGTATGCTCGCTTAAACTCGGATAAAAAAACAAAGATATATGAAACTTAAAGAATTGCTTAAGAACATCACCGTTCTTGCTGTTAAAGGCAGCGATGATGTAGAAGTGACGGGTGTCAACATAGACTCTCGCCGTATCAAGGACGGACATTTGTTCGTGGCAATGAAGGGCACTCAGGTAGACGGACACAAGTTCGTACCTAAGGCGGTGGAGCTCGGCGCAAAGGCTGTGCTCTGCGAGGAGATGCCAGAACAAACCAACGAAAACGTAACTTATGTGCAGGTGGCAAGCACCGAAGACGTAGTGGGTGAGGTGGCAACAACGTTCCACGGCAATCCTTCTACCAAGCTGAAGCTCGTAGGAGTGACCGGAACGAACGGTAAAACCACTATCGCCACCTTATTATATAATATGTTCTCGAAGATGGGACATAAGTGCGGACTGCTTTCTACCGTGTGCAACTACATCGTTGACGAGGCTGTGCCGGCTGACCACACGACGCCAGACCCGATAGCGCTGAACGAACTGCTTCACCGCATGGTGGATGCAGGCTGCGAGTACGCCTTCATGGAGTGCTCGTCTCACGCCATAGCGCAGAAGCGCATCGGCGGACTCACTTTCGCCGGCGGTCTGTTCACCAATCTCACACGAGATCATCTCGACTATCACAAGACTTTCGAGAACTACCGCAACGCGAAGAAGGCTTTCTTCGACATGTTGCCCAAAACTGCCTTCGCCATCACCAACGCCGACGACAAGAACGGCATGATTATGGTGCAGAACACTAAGGCTCAGGTGAAGACCTACTCTATACGCAGTGTGGCTGACTTCAAGGCTCGCATAATAGAATGCCACTTCGAGGGCATGTATCTCGAGATTGACGGCAGGGAAGTAGGCGTACAGTTCATCGGTAAGTTCAACGTGAGCAACCTGCTGGCTGTCTACGGCGCGGCAGTTATGCTCGGCAAGAAGCCCGAAGACGTGCTCGTCGTGATGAGTACGCTGCACAGCGTGAGCGGACGTCTCGAACCTATCCACTCGCCGGAGGGCTACACCGCCGTTGTCGACTATGCCCACACGCCGGATGCTCTTGAGAACGTGCTCAACGCCATACATGAGGTGCTCGACGGAAAGGGCGAGGTAATCACCGTATGCGGAGCCGGCGGCAATCGCGACAAGGGAAAGCGTCCGCTTATGGCGCAGGAGGCTGTGAAGCAGAGCGACCGCGTGATTATCACAAGCGACAACCCGCGCTTCGAGGAACCGCAGGACATCATCAACGACATGCTTGCCGGACTCAACGCGCAGCAGATGAAGAAGGTGATAACCATTGTCGACCGCCGCGAGGCTATACGCACCGCCTGCATGATGGCAAAGAAGGGCGACGTAGTGCTCATAGCCGGCAAGGGACATGAGAACTATCAGGATGTAAAGGGTGTGAAGCATCACTTCGACGACCATGAAGTGGTACGTGAGTGCTTTTAGAATTTAAATTCAAAACTCAGAAATGTTATATTATCTTTTTCGTTTCCTCGAAGAATACGGCATTAGTGGCTCGCACATGTGGGGCTACATTTCGTTCCGTTCGCTGTTGGCGCTGATATTGTCGCTCGTTATCTCGGCATGGTTCGGCGAGAAGTTTATCAAGTATCTCAAGCGCAAGCAGATTACTGAGACTGCGCGCGACGCAAGCATCGACCCGTTCGGTGTGAAGAAGATAGGAGTGCCGTCGATGGGAGGTGTCATCATCATCGTCTCCATCCTTGTGCCGGTGCTTCTGCTCGGACGCCTGCGCAACATCTACCTCATATTGATGATTGTCACCACGCTGTGGCTCGGTGTGCTGGGCGGCATGGACGACTTCATAAAGATATTCCGCCACGACAAGGAAGGCTTGAAGGGCCGCTACAAGATAGTAGGTCAGGTGGGTATCGGTCTGATAGTGGGTCTTGTGCTGTGGGCGTCGCCGGACGTCAAGATGAACGAGAACCTCGTTTACGAGCGTCAGGGTCAGGAGATAGTAGTGAAGCATCAGAGCGAAGCGCACAAGTCGCTCAAGACAACCATCCCGTTCGTCAAGAGCCATAACCTCGACTACTCGCGCATTACGAGCATCTTCGGCGAGCACCGCGTTGCGGCAGGCTGGATATTGTTCGTGATAATGACCATCATCGTGGTGACAGCGGTGAGCAACGGTGCCAATCTCAACGACGGTATGGACGGCATGTGCGCCGGCAACTCTGCCATCATCGGTGTGGCGTTGGGCATACTGGCGTATGTGAGTTCGCACATAGAGTATGCGAGCTATCTTAACATAATGTACATACCGGAGTCGCAGGAGCTTGTGGTGTTCCTCTGCGCCTTTGTGGGTGCGCTGATAGGCTTCCTTTGGTACAACGCCTATCCGGCTCAGGTGTTCATGGGCGACACCGGCTCGCTCACAATCGGCGGTATCATCGCCGTTACTGCGATAATCATCCACAAGGAGCTGCTTCTGCCGATACTATGTGGCATCTTCTTCGTGGAGAGTCTGAGCGTTATACTGCAGGTCTACTACTACAAGCTGGGCAAGCGTCGCGGCGTAAAGCAGCGCATCTTCAAGCGCACGCCTATCCACGACAACTTCCGCACGCAGGCTTCGCAGCTCGACCCCGACTGCAAGTATCTCATCACTCGACCGAAGGGTGCATTCCACGAGTCGAAGATTACGGTTCGCTTTTGGATTACGACGATAATCCTGGCGGCTATGACCATTATAACATTAAAGATTAGATAGGAAGGGTGATGAGATGGTGAGATGGTGAGGTGTTGAGATGTTGACATTTCCATTGTTATGTTGAGATGTTTGCATTTCCAATGTTTCAGAATCGTCTCATTTCTCAGCAGAAATACATCTTTCTTGGTTCTAAAATCATAAAACAATGAAAAGAATAGTTATTCTTGGAGCCGGCGAGAGTGGAGCCGGTGCCGCAGTGTTGGCAAAGAAGGAAGGTTTCGACGTGTTCGTTAGCGACATGTCTGCCATCAAAGACAAATACAAGAAGCTGCTCGACGACCACGCCATCGAGTGGGAGGAGCGTCAGCATACCGAGGAGAAGATTCTCTCTGCCGACGAAATCATCAAGAGTCCGGGCATACCGAAGGAGGCTCCGATGGTGAAGGCTGCGATGGAGAAGGGTATACACATCATCAGCGAGATAGAGTTTGCGGGCCGCTACACCCACTCGAAGATGATCTGCATCACCGGCTCGAACGGCAAGACAACAACGACATCGCTCATCTATCATATCTTCAAAACGGCAGGCTACGACGTGGGCTTGGCGGGCAACATCGGACGCTCGCTTGCGCTGCAGGTGGCTGAGGATCCGCACGAATACTACATCATAGAGCTTAGTTCGTTCCAGCTCGACAACATGTACGACTTCCACGCCAACATTGCCATCCTGCTGAACATCACGCCCGACCATCTCGACCGCTACGACTACTGCATGCAGAACTACGTGGACGCGAAGATGCGCATCATACAGAACCAGACCGACAAGGACTCGTTCATCTACTGGAACGACGACCCAGTCATCAAGCGCGAGCTGGAGAAGTACGACATCAAGGCTATACAGTATCCGTTCTCGGAGCTGAAGGAGAAAGGATCTATCGGCTATATGGAGGACGGCGAGTACACCATAGAGAAGCCTACGCCGTTCAACATGGAGCAGGAGGAGCTGTCGCTCACGGGCAAGCACAACATATACAACTCGCTGGCTGCGGGCATCGCGGGCAACATCACGGGCATCAAGAAGGACGTGATACGCCAGAGCCTGAGCGACTTTCCGGGCGTGGAGCATCGTCTGGAGAAGGTGTGCAAGGTAGGCGGTGTGCAGTATGTCAACGACTCGAAGGCTACGAACGTAGACGCCTGCTGGTATGCTCTTGAGAGCATGAAGACGCCTACCATCCTCATCATCGGCGGCAAGGACAAGGGCAACGACTATAACGAGATTCTCGATCTGGTGAAGCAGAAGTGCAAGGCGCTTGTGTTCCTCGGAGCCGACAACAAGAAGCTGCACGACTTCTTCGACAACGTGGGCGTGGAGATTCGCGACACCCACTCGATGAAGGACTGCGTGGCGGCTTGCTACGAGCTGGCTGAGCCGGGCGACACCGTGCTGCTGAGTCCGTGCTGCGCAAGCTTCGACCTCTTCAAGAATATGGAGGACAGAGGCGAGCAGTTCAAGACGTTGGTGAGAGGGCTGTAATAGGGTGTTGAGGTGGTGAGATGTTGAGGTGTTGAGAAATGTGTTGAGATGGTGAGGTGGTGAAAGAAAGGTGGTGTGGTGGTGTGATGGTGTTATGTTGAGATTTGTATTGCTAATGTCAACATCTCAACATCTCAACACTTCAACACCTCACCATCTCACCATAACATCACACATCTCACCATCTCACCACAACAACACCTCAACATAAAATAGCAACAAGCAATGATAAACAAGACATTAGGCAATATATTCAAAGGCGACAAGGTGATATGGATGGTGTTCTTCTTCCTGTGCCTTGTCAGCATCATCGAGGTGTATTCGGCTTCGTCGCAGCTCACGTATAAGGCGAGCAGCTATACGGCGCCGGTGCTGAAGCATATCATGCTGATCGTGATCGGAATAGTCTGCATGGTGGTGACGCTCAACGTGAAGTGCAGATACTTCAAGATGGCTACGCCGTTCGTACTGCTTTTCGCTGTAGTCACGCTGCTATGGGTGGCTATTGCCGGCGCCTCCACCAACGGTGCGCAACGCTGGATAGTACTCTTCGGCTTACAGTTTCAGCCGTCGGAGATAGCGAAGGGCGCTATGGTGCTGGCTACGGCGCAGATACTGAGTGCGTTGCAGACGGAGAATGGCGCCGACAAGCTGGCTTTCAGGTATATACTGATGGTGTGCCTCCCCATCGTGCCGCTCATCATGGTAGAGAATCTGTCGACGGCGATGCTGCTCTGCTTAGTGATATTCATGATGATGCTGCTCGGGCGTGTTCCGGCGCGGCAGTTGGGTGCGCTTCTGGGCATCGTGGTGCTGGCTGTGGCGCTCCTGGTGTGCTGCGTCATGGCGTTCGGTACCGACGAGGAGGCGCAGAAGCCCGCTAACCAGACGCTTACCGAGCAGACTGTAGAGCAGAAGAAGGAGGATAAAAGCACTGTAGAGAGGGTGTTCCACCGCTTCGATACGTGGAAATCGCGCATCAACAAGTTCCTCGCCCACAAGGATGTGGCGCCGAAGGACGTAGACCTCGACAAGGACGCTCAGGTGGCGCACGCCAACATCGCCATTGCTACGTCGAACATCATGGGAAAGGGACCGGGCAACTCCGAGGAGCGCGACTTCGTGTCGCAGGCGTTCAGCGACTTCATCTACGCCATCATCATCGAGGAGATGGGCATCTTGGGCGCTACGGGCGTGGCTATGCTCTACATCATACTGCTGTTCCGCACGGGGCGCATAGCCAGCCGCTGCGAGAACAACTTCCCGGCGTTCTTCGCCATGGGACTGGCGCTGCTGCTCGTGACGCAGGCGCTGTTCAACATGTGTGTGGCTGTGGGCTTGGTGCCGGTGACGGGTCAGCCGCTGCCGTTCATCAGTAAGGGCGGTACGGCGACCATCATCAACTGCGTGTACATCGGCGCGATACTCAGCGTGAGCCGCTCGGCGCAGCGCAAGCAGGAGATAATAGCAGACACGAACGTAGCGTAGGCTTTCAGAGTGCTGAAGCCTTTGAATCGGAAAGTAGAAGCAAAACATACGTACAATTCCCGCAGCGCTGGAATGCAATTACAGCATATATGTAACAACACTACATCATATCGGTAATTGCATTCCAGCGCTGTGGGAATTTTTTTGTTCTATACGTACGTTTAAGTCCGTTCTGCGCATTCAAGCAATAGGGTCTCAGAGTGTAGGTTGCAATCGGTTGCACATTAATTAAAAAAAGCGTAATAAAAAAAGCACAATAATCTACATTATCAGAAAAAATGATTAATTTTGTAAGTTGAAAGAAATGTGAGCAAATGGAACAGGAATTAAGAGTCATTGTTAGTGGCGGCGGCACCGGAGGCCATATCTTCCCAGCCGTATCAATAGCCAATGCAATTAAATCGAAGTGCCCCAACGCGAAGATACTCTTCGTTGGAGCCCTCGGACGTATGGAGATGCAGCGTGTGCCCGACGCAGGCTACGAGATAGTAGGACTACCGGTGAGAGGATTCATCCGCCCGCTTTGGTCGCCCCGTAACATCGGTGTTGCGCTCGACTTCCTGCGCAGCAAGCGAATGGTGCGCAAGACAATCCGCGAGTTCGCGCCCGACGTAGTGGTCGGCGTAGGCGGATACGCCAGCGCAGCCACGCTCGACGCAGCCAGCTCGATGGGCATCCCCACGCTCATACAGGAGCAGAACTCATACGCCGGCGTAACCAACAAGCACCTCGCCGCAAAAGCGCGCAAGATATGCGTGGCATACGACGGCATGGAGCGCTTCTTCCCAGCAGAGAAGATAATAAACACCGGCAACCCCGTGCGCCAGAACCTCATCGAGACCACCATCTCGCGCGAAGACGCCCTGCGCAGCTTCGGTCTCGACCCAGCTAAGAAGACCATCCTACTCGTTGGCGGCAGCCTCGGAGCACGCACCGTGAACGAAAGCGTGCTGCAGCACCTCGACCTCGTAGAGAAAAGCGGCGTGCAGTTCATCTGGCAGACCGGCAAATACTACAGCGCAGCCGTAGCCGAGCAGCTCAAGGCACACAAGCCCCTGCCCATGCTTAAGGTGATGGACTTCATCGGCGACATGGGAGCGGCGTACAAAGCTGCCGACCTCGTGATAAGCCGCGCCGGCGCAAGCTCAGTCAGCGAGTTCTGTCTGATAGGCAAGCCCGTCATACTCGTGCCTTCGCCCAATGTGGCAGAAGACCACCAGACGAAGAACGCACTCGCCCTCGTCAACAAGGACGCAGCCCTCTACGTGAAGGACGCCGACGCACCCGCAACGCTGCTGCAGCTCGCCGTCGATACCGTGAACGACCCCGAGCAGCTCGCGCAGCTCACAGCCAACATAAAGAAACTTGGCAAGCACAACTCTGCCGACGTCATTGCCGACGAAGTGCTCAAGCTCGCCAACAAAAAATAAAGAAACAGAAATGGAACTCAAAGATATCAAAGCCGTTTACTTCGTAGGCGCAGGCGGCATCGGCATGAGCGCCATCGCACGCTACTTCATACGCAAGGGCGTGGTAGTGGCAGGCTACGACAAGACACCCTCAGAACTCACAAAGCAACTCGAACGCGAAGGCGCACTCCTCCACTACGAGGAGAACGTAGACGAGATACCGCACGCCTGCCGCGACCCGAAACAGTGCCTCGTGATATACACACCCGCAATACCAGCCGAACACAAGGAGCTGCAATACTTCCGCGCAAACGGATTCACCGTAGAAAAGCGCGCACAGGTGCTCGGCACGCTAACACGCACACACAAGGGACTCTGCGTAGCCGGCACACACGGCAAGACATCGACCTCTACAATGTGCGCACACATCATGCACCAGGGCCACATCGACTGCAACGCATTCCTCGGCGGAATATCAAAGAACTACAGCACCAACTACATCATCTCCGCAGAAAGCGACTATGTAGTGATAGAAGCCGACGAGTTCGACCGCTCCTTCCATTGGCTCCGCCCATGGATGAGCGTCATCACCGCCACCGACCCCGACCACCTCGACATCTACGGCACTAAAGAAGCATACCTCGAAAGCTTCCGCCACTACACCACACTCATACAGCCCGGCGGCGCACTCATCATTCACCGCGGACTCGAGATGCACGCCGACGTGCAGCCCGGAGTGAAGGTATACGAGTACAGTCGCACAGAGGGCGACTTCCACGCCGAGAACATACGCATCGACAACGGAACAATCACCTTCGACTTCGTTTCGCCTATCGAGAACGTAAAGGACGTAGAACTCGGACAGCCCGTGCCCATCAACATCGACAACGGCATCGCAGCAATGGCAATGGCACAGCTCGCCGGATGCACAGCCGAAGAACTCAAGTACGGCATGAAGACATACCGCGGCGTAGACCGACGCTTCGACTTCAAGATAAACGACAGCCGACACGTCCTGCTCTCCGACTACGCACACCACCCCAAGGAGATATACCAGAGCGCAAAGAGCATACGCGAACTCTACAAGGGCCGCCATATCACAGCCATATTCCAGCCCCACCTCTACACTCGCACACGCGACTTCTACCGCGACTTCGCCGATGCGCTCAGCCAGCTCGACGAGGTGATACTCACAGAGATCTACCCCGCACGCGAGCAACCCATCGAAGGCGTCACATCGCAGCTCATCTACGACAACCTCCGGCCAGGCATCGAGAAGAGCATCATACGCAAGGACGACGTGCTCGACCTCGTTAAGCAGCGCGACTTCGACGTGCTCGTCATACTCGGCGCAGGCGACCTCGACAACTATATGCCACAAATAACAAAAATAATAGAAAACAAGAAGTGAAACTGTCTCCAAGCAAAATCTTCTTCATCCTAAGCGATGTACTGATAGCCGTATACCTGGCGTTCGCGTTCTGCTCATTCGACAAGAAAGGCGGAAACCATACGCTGTGCAATAAGGTGAACATCGACATCGCCGACAACGCCACAAGCGGATTCATCGATGCGAAGATAATAAAAGACAGACTGCAGAAAGGCGGCGTCTACCCCATGGGCAAGGAAATATGCAAGGTAGACGCGCGCCGAATTGAAGAAATGCTCAAGGCGAGCCCCTTCGTGCAGACAGCCGACTGCTACAAGACAGAAGGCGGACACGTATATATCAGCGTGACCCAGCGCATGCCCGTGATAAGAATCAAGGCCGACAACGGCGACGACTACTACGTAGACGACAACGACCGCGTAATGCCCACAACCCACTACGTGAGCGACCTCATCATCGCAACAGGAGCAATCAACCGCTGGTACGCCACCAACTTCCTCTCACCCTTGGGACGCGTGATAATGGCAAACGACGTGTGGAAGAACCTCATAGAGCAGATAAACGTGCTGCCTAACCACAGCGTAGAAATCGTGCCGCGCGTAGGCGACCACATCGTACACCTCGGACGACTGCCCGACGGCAACCGACGCACAGACCATTACACGCTCATACGCAAGTTCATGGAAGTGAAGATGACCCGACTGCTGAAGTTCTACAAGTACGGACTCTCAGAAGTTGGCTGGAACAAATACTCGTACATAGACATCGAGTTCGACAACCAAATCATCTGCCGAAAGAAGTCGGCAAAGCATCAGGCTACAGCCCCCGTGCAACCAGCCGCCGAAACAACACAACCGCAGAACGAGACTACGACAACTCCGACCTCAGACACGGAGAAAAAGACCGACAACGCCTCAAACACCGACCGGACAAAGAAGAAATCGGAAACGAAATCTGAAAAGAAGTTGGAAAAAACCGAGAAGAAGACAGAAAAGAAGTCGGACAAGTCTGTGAAGAAGACCGAGAAGAAGACCGAAAAGCCCGAGAAGGCAAAGAAGTCGAAAGCCGGCAAAGCATAAAATTCGAAATCAAGTAACAAAAGATAATTAACACTCAACAAGATAAAAAACGTATGGCAAAGGATTTTATAGTAGCTATTGAGCTCGGGTCGTCAAAGATGACCGGAATTGCCGGAAGGAAAAACCCCGATGGCAGCATCTCTATTCTTGCTGTCGCTAAAGAAGACTCCGCCTCGTACATACGCAAGGGCGTAGCATATAATATTGAACGTACCGCACAGGGACTGAGCAACATTGTAAGCAAACTCAAGAATACTCTCAAAACCGAAATAGAACAGGTATATGTAGGCATCGGAGGCCAGAGCATACACAGCGTCAAGAACTCCATCGTGAAGGAACTGCCGCTCGACTGCATCGTGTCGCAGGATATGGTGAACGAACTCATGGACACCAACCGCAGCATGGAATACAAAGACTGCGAGATTCTCGACGCCATAACACAAGAATACAATGTGGACGGACACTACGAGGACGACCCCGTAGGCATCCAGGCAAGACATCTTGAGGGCAACTTCCTCAACGTGCTGTGGCGCCGCTCGTTCTACCGCAACCTCAATAAGAGTCTCGACAACTCAGGCATAAAGGTGGCTGAGATGTATCTCGCCCCGCTCACGATGGCCGACTGCGTGCTCACCGACGCCGAGAAGCGCGCAGGATGCGTGCTCGTAGACCTCGGCGCTGACACCACAACCGTATCGGTCTACTACCGCAACAAGCTGCGCCATATCGCCGTGCTTCCGCTCGGCGGATCTAACGTGACCAAAGACCTCGAGTCGTTGCAGATAGACGAGATAAACGCAGAGGCGATGAAGCTGAAGCACGCCTCGGCTCTGACCAACGAGAAAGATATAGACGCCGACGCAACTCTACCCATCGGCGACGGCAGAACGATACCCAGCCGCATGTTTATCCAGGTGGTTGAGGCGCGCATGCTCGAGATAGTGGAGAACGTGAAGTATCTCGTGCCACACGAGTTCGCCGACAAGCTGCTCGGCGGCATCGTGCTCACCGGCGGCGGCAGCAACATGAAGAACATTGAAAAGCTCTTCCACGAAGTGTTCGACGTGGAGAAGGTGCGCATCGCGAAGTCTACCACACTCAACATCAACAAGAAAGACTCCGAAGTGATTCTCTCTGAGGACGGCACCACGAACACCATCCTCGGTCTGCTCGCAAAGGGCGACATGAACTGCGCCGGACGCGCCATCAGCGGGTCGCTCTTCGACGAAGAAGTGGAGCCGGACTCAGAGAACACAGTCACTCTCGACCCGACGCTGGCAACAACAGGCACAGGCACACAGCCTGCAGCGCAGACCACAGCACAGCCCGCTGCCAATGCAGAGGAAGAAGAGGAAGAGAAGGCTCCGGAGCCACATAAGCCCACAAAGTTCAGCCGCTTCTTCGGCTCGCTCAAGAAGTTCGGAAGCTCTATCTTCGAACCCGATGTCAATGAATAACCCTTAACACGATTATTACTATGTCAGACAATATCAACCCGATGGTGGACTTCGGTGCACCTGAAAAAGAGAATACTATTATTAAGGTGATTGGTGTAGGTGGAGGCGGCGGCAACGCCGTCAACCACATGTACCGCGAGGGCATACACGACGTGTCGTTCGTGCTCTGCAACACAGATATGCAGGCGCTCAACGATTCGCCCGTGCCCATGAAGCTGCAGCTCGGCAAGGAAGGACTCGGAGCCGGCAACAAGCCAGAGAAGGCGCGTCAGGCTGCCGAGGAGAGCATCAACGACATCAAGTCGATGCTCAGCGACGGCACGAAGATGACCTTCATCACCGCCGGAATGGGCGGCGGAACAGGTACGGGTGCTGCGCCGGTTATCGCCCGCGTGTCGAAAGAACTCGACATCCTCACGGTAGGCATCGTCACCATCCCGTTCCGCTTCGAGGGCAAGAAGAAGATCAACCAGGCTCTCGACGGCGTAGACGAGATGGCGAAGCACGTGGACGCGCTCCTCGTTATCAACAACGAGCGTCTGCGCAAGATTTATCCCGAGCTCACCGTGCTCGACGCGTTCGGAAAGGCTGACGATACGCTCAGCGTGGCAGCGAAGTCAATCGCCGAAATCATCACTAACCACGGACTCATCAACCTCGACTTCAACGACGTTAAGACCGTGCTCAAGGACGGCGGCGTGGCTATCATGTCTACCGGCTACGGCGAGGGCGACGGTCGTGTGAAACTGGCTATACAGGACGCACTCAATTCGCCGCTTCTCAACGACAACGACATCTTCAACTCGAAGAAGATTCTTCTCAGCATCAACTTCTCAAAGGGCAGCGACAAGGAGAACCAGGCTACTGGCGGCCTCATGATGGAGGAGATGAACGAGGTGAACGACTTCATGGAGCAGTTCGGTTCCGACTTCGAAATCAAGTGGGGTATCGGTCTCGACCCCGATCTCGGCAACAAGGTGAAGGTAACGATTCTCGCTACGGGCTTCGGCATCAGAGACGTCGACGGAATGGACTCGCACATCAAGAAGGTTGTGCAGGAGAAAACCGCCGCGGCGACAGAGGAAGATATTAAGAAAGGCATACGTATAGTTAAATACTATCCCGACGGCAACGGTGGTACGGTGTACAAGCGCCGTCCGCAAATCTTCCGCTTCCAGCCAGAAGACCTCGACAACGAGGAGGTTATACTCGCCGTCGAGAACACTCCGACATACAAGCGCACATCGCAGCAGGTGAAGGAGCTGCAACTCCGCGTATCTGACGAGCGCGAGCAGGTGAAGCAGCAGCCTGAAGAGGAGGTTGTACGCACCATCAAGTTCTAATGACCGAACACTCTGTCGCTTGCAGGCTGAATGCAAACAAAGCTGTAAGCGGCATATACTTGTAAAACTACAAATATAGCACTACGAAGGGCAATATCAAAAATCAACAGGATGGCTTGATATTGCCCTTTGTTGTTCTCAAGAAACGAGTTCTTTGCCGTTGAGGGAAACGCATGTCGGGTTGAATAAACGCAATATTGGTAAGTTCTGCCGTATTGGCGGTATGCGCCGTATGAAACATTATGCGTAACTTTGCAATCTAAAAAACGTAAAACATAAAAAATAAAACAAGCATGTACATAGAAAAGATTAAGTCGCCAGCCGACTTGAAAGGGCTGGACATAGAGGCGCTTAACATTGTGGCGGACGAGACACGCAGGGCGGTGCTCAACCGCGTGAGCAAGCACGGCGGACACGTAGGTCCGAACCTCGGCTTCGTTGAGGCGACCATCGCACTTCACTACGTGTTCAATGCGCCGGTGGACAAGTTCGTGTTCGACGTCAGCCACCAGTGCTACCCGCACAAGGTGCTTACAGGTCGCGCCGCAGGTTTCCTCGGCGATGTCGACGACATGAACGCCATATCGGGCTACTCGTCGCCGGCTGAATGCCCCGAGTACGACAACTTCGAGGTGGGTCACACCTCCACATCCGTTAGCCTTGCCACCGGTCTGCAGAAGGCGCGCGACGTGAAGGGCACGCACGAGAACATCATAGCCGTCATCGGCGACGGCTCGCTCTCGGGCGGTGAGGCGTTCGAGGGTCTCGACGAGGCGTCGGAGCTGGGCACAGGCATCATCATCGTGGTGAACGACAACGAGATGTCTATCGCCGAGAATCACGGCGGAATATACAAGAATCTGCGTGCGCTGCGCGAGAGCAACGGCACATGCGAGCACAACTGGTTCAAGGCGTGGGGCTTCGACTACAAGTATCTTGAGGAGGGCAACGACATCGCGAAGCTCATCGACGTGTTCCGCAGCGTGAAGGACACCGACCGCCCCACCGTGGTGCACATACACACGGAGAAGGGTCACGGCTATGCGCCCGCCGTGCAGAACAAGGAGGCGTGGCACTGGGGACTGCCCTTCAATCTCGACGACGGCTCGCGCCCCGTGCGCAATGCCGACGGCTCTATGCCCGATGTAGTGCCTGCGGAAGACTACGCCGTGCTGTTCAGCGACTGGATGCTGCGTGAGATGAAGCTCGACCCGACGCTCATTGCCGTCACGGCAGGCACGCCTGCAGCCGGCGGATTCACAGCTGCAAAGCGCAAGGAGGCTGGTTCGCAGCATATAGACATGGGCATAGCCGAGGAGCAGGCTGTAGCAATGATATCGGGCATGGCGAAGGGCGGACTGCATCCCGTATGGACCGTCTACAGCACCTTCATCCAGCGCACGTACGACCAGATTGCGCAGGACCTCTGCATCAACGCCAATCCGGCTGTCATCAACGTTGTGGGCGGCGGCGTGCGCTCCATGAACGACATCACGCATATCTGCCTGTTCGACATACCGATGCTCTGCGGCATACCCGGTCTTGTCTATCTTGCGCCCACTACCTGTGAAGAGTATTTCGCCATGCTCCGTTGGGCTATAAAGCAGGAGAAGACGCCCGTTGCGCTGCGTGTTCCGACGGGTGAAGTGGTGCACACTACTGAGCTGGTTGATGCCGAGTACGCCTTCGAGCCGCAGTATAAGGTGGCGCACAGAGGCTCGAAGGTGGCTGTAGTTGCCGCCGGTTCGTTCTATCAGAAGGGCGAGAGCGTCGTCGGTCTGCTCGCCGAGAAGGGCATCGATGCAACGCTCATCAATCCGCGCTACCTTAACGACGTTGACGCCGCTACGCTTGATGCGCTGAAGCCCGACCATCAGCTTGTGGTGACGCTCGAAGACGGATGCAAGGACGGCGGATTCGGCGAGCGCATCGCCGCCTACTACGGCACTTCCGATATGAAAGTGCTCGTATGCGGCGTGAAGAAAGGTCTCTACGACCGCTTCGACGTAGAGCAGTTGCTCTCCGACAACCGTCTGCTCGACGCTCAGATTGTAGAGGATGCGCTCGCCATCGTTGAATAAGCGACCACCTCACCATCACACCACAACAACATCACCAGTAGCGACGGTATATTGCCGCCGCATATAAACAGAAAACGCGCCGACCGTTACGAATGTTCGTATCGGTCGGCGCGTTTGTGTGTCTATTCAAATAGTTTTCTACTCCAGATAAGTGTAGCCGTAGAGACCTGAGCGATAGTTGCTGAGGAACTCCTTGCCTTCTTCGAGCGAGATCTTGCCCGCCTTGACGCTCTTCGTCACCCAAATCTCGAGCTGGCGCACGAGCTTCTTCGGGTTATACTGCACGTAGTCGAGCACCTCCTCAACGGTCTCGCCGTCGAATATCTGGTCGATGTGGTACGTGTTGTCCTTCACCGAGATGTGCACGGCGTTGGTGTCGCCGAAGAGATTGTGCATATCGCCCAATATCTCCTGATAAGCACCCACGAGGAACACGCCCAGATAATACTCCTCGTTCTTCTTTATCGTGTGTACGGGCAGCACGTGCGACGCCTGTCGGTTGGTTACGAAGTTGGCAATCTTGCCGTCCGAGTCGCAAGTGATGTCCTGCAGCGTAGCGTTGCGCGTAGGGCGCTCGTCGAGTCGCTGTATGGGCACGATAGGGAAGAGCTGGTCGATAGCCCAAGCGTCGGGCAGCGACTGGAAGAGCGAGAAGTTGCAGAAATACTTGTCGGCAAGCACCTTGTCCAGTCCGCGCAGCTCGTCGGGCATGTGCTTCATGCTCTTAGCCATGGCGTTCACCTCGCGGCAGACGCTCCAGTACATGCTCTCTATCTCGGCGCGTGTGCGCAGGTCGACGATGCCGTGCGAGAAGAGGTCGAGCGCCTCGTCGCGTATCTGTTCGGCGTCGTGCCAGTTCTCGAGCATCGTGCGCGGGCTCAGATTGTCCCAAATCTCGTAGAGGTCCTTCACAAGCTGATGGTCGTTCTCTGTAGGCTCAAACTCCTCGCGCATCTGCGGCAGCGATGTTGTCTCGAGCACGTCGATGATGAGCACCGAGTGGTGAGCCGACAGCGAGCGTCCGCTCTCGGTGATGAGGTTCGGGTGCGGTATCTCGTTCTTGTCCGACGCGTCGACGAAGGTGTAGACGCAGTCGTTCACGTACTCCTGGATAGAGTAGTTGACCGAACTCTCCGAGCTCGACGAGCGTGTGCCGTCGTAGTCGACGCCGAGTCCGCCGCCGCAGTCGACGAAGTCGATGTTATAGCCCAGCTTGTGCAGCTGCACGTAGAAGTTTGCAGCCTCGCGCAGGGCTGTCTGTATGCGGCGTATCTTTGTAATCTGCGAGCCGATGTGGAAGTGGATGAGGCGCACGCAGTCGTGCAGACCCTTCTCGTCGAGCGTCTGCAAAGCCTGCAGCAGCTCCGACGAGCGCAGACCGAACTTCGAGGCGTCGCCGCCGCTCTCCTGCCACTTGCCCGAGCCCGACGAGGCGAGCTTGATGCGTATGCCGATATTTGGGCGTACGCCGAGCTTCTTTGCGGCAGCGGCGATGAGCCCGATCTCGTTCATCTTCTCAACGACGATGAATATGCGCTTGCCCATCTTCTGCGCCAGCAGCGCCAGCTCGATGTAGCTCTGGTCCTTGTAGCCGTTGCAGACGATGATAGAGTCGCTCTGGCACTGTACGGCTATCACGGCGTGCAGCTCGGGCTTTGAGCCGCACTCCAGTCCGAGGTTGAACTTGCGTCCGTGCGAGATAATCTCCTCTACGACGGGCTGCATCTGGTTCACTTTGATAGGATAGACGATGAAGTTCTCGCCCTTGTAGTTGTACTCCTCAGCCGCCTTCTTGAAGCAGCTCGAAGTCTTCTCGATGCGATTGTCAAGAATGTCGGGGAAGCGCAGCAGCACCGGCGGCGTAACGTCGCGCAGCTGCAGTTCGTCCATCACGTCGCGCAGGTCAATCTGTACGTTGTCTTTGCATGGCGTCACGTACATGTCGCCCTTGTCGTTTACACCGAAGTAAGACGTGCCCCAACCGTTGATGTTGTAGAGCTCGCGTGAATCGTCAATGGTCCATTTCTTCATCTCTTGAGTATTTTTCTCAGGTTTTCTATTGTTGTTTGTATTTTCGTGAAATTGTCGAGCAAGTCGACGTTTAATGTATAATTTGCTTTAGTATAGAACTCCTCGCGCTTGGCGAGCTGTTCGACGATGAATGTCCTCACCTCGTCGGGCGACTTGCCGAGCAGCAGCGGGCGCACGCGGCGTCCCATCTGCAGATGTTCGTAGAGCACTTCGGGCGACGCCTTGAGGTAGACCACCTGCGCCTGCGAGTTCATGTAGTCGATATTGTCGTAGAAGCATGGCGTGCCGCCGCCGCACGAGATGACGACGTTCTCGAACTCCGCCACTTCGTGCAGCATGTTGTGCTCGATGCGGCGGAATCCGTCTTCGCCCTTCTCGTCGAATATCTGCTTTATGGTGCGGCGCATGCGTGTCTCTATATACCAGTCGAGGTCGTAGAACGTCACGCCGAGCTCCTTGGCGAGAGCCTTTCCGATGGTTGTCTTGCCGGCTCCCATATAGCCGATGAGGATGATTCGTGTCATTCTTCTACTTCTTCTTGGCAGCGGTGCGCTTCTTCGGCGCCGGCGGGTTCTTTATGATGTCCATGCACTGCTCGTATGTGAGTTCGGCAGCCTTCTCGTGCAGGTCGCGCGGTATGCGGTAGTTGGCTCCGTCGTAGGCAATGTACGGGCCGTAGCGTCCGTTGAGCACTTCGAGCTTCGGGTCTTCGTCGAACTTCTTCAGATGGCGCTGCTCCTCCGCCTTGCGCTTCTCCTCGATGAGCGCGATGGCTGTCTCGAGAGTTACGGTCATCGGGTCTTCGTTCTTAGGCAGCGACACGTACTTCTTGTTGTGCAGCACGTACGGACCGAAGCGGCCTGCGCCTATGGTGACGGTCTTGCCCTCGTATTCGCCGATGGTGCGCGGCAGCTTGAACAGTTCGAGCGCCTCCTCCAGTGTTATTGTCTCCATGCTCTTGTCGGCAGGCATCTGTGCGAAGCGCGGCTTCTCGTCGTCGTCGGCTGTTCCGATCTGAACCACCGGACCGTAGCGGCCTATCTTCACGAACACAGGGTGTCCGCTTACGGGGTCGACGCCCAGCTGACGCTCGCCTGCCTTATGCTCCGAGCGTGCGTTCATCACCTTGTCTACAGTCGGCTCAAACTCCTGGTCGAAGTGCTTCATCATGTCTGTCCACTCCTCCTTGCCGTCGGCGATCTGGTCGAACTGCTGCTCTACCTTTGCCGTGAAGTTGTAGTCCATGATGGCAGGGAAGTTCTCCATAAGGAAGTCGTTCACCACGATGCCTATGTCGGTAGGCAGCAGCTTGCCCTTCTCGTTGCCGGTAAGCTCCACCTTGCGTGTCGGCGTAATCTTCAGACCGCGCAGGGTGTCTATCACGTACGGACGCTCCTCGCCCTTCTTGTCGCCTTTCACAACGTATTCGCGCTGCTGTATTGTGGAGATTGTCGGTGCGTATGTAGACGGACGGCCTATGCCGAGTTCCTCCAGCTTGTGTACGAGGCTTGCTTCGGTGTAGCGTGTGGGGCCTTGCGAGTAGCGCTCTGTCGACGAAATCTCGCGGCGTGTGAGCACGTCGCCCTCCTTGATTGGCGGCAGGTTGTGAGCGAACTCGTCCTGCTGCTCGGTGTCTTCGTCTGTTGACTCGCGGTACACCTTGATGAAGCCGTCGAACTTCACTACTTCGCCGTTGGCGATGAAGCGCTCGTCGAAGTTCGACGATGCTATGTTCACGGTAGTCTTCTCAATCTGCGCCTCCGCCATCTGGCTTGCTGCTGTGCGCTTCCAGATAAGGTCGTAGAGTCGGCGCTCCTGCGCTGTTCCCTCGATGGATGTGTTCGCCATGTATGTGGGGCGGATAGCCTCGTGAGCCTCCTGCGCTCCCTTCGAGTGGGTGTGGAAGTTGCGCGGCGAGCTGTATTCCTCGCCGTAGAGCTTTATGATCTCCTCCTTGGCTGCGCCGATGCACAGACTTGAGAGGTTGACGCTGTCGGTACGCATGTATGTGATAAGACCGCTTTCGTACAGGCGCTGCGCCACCATCATGGTCTGCGACACCGAGAAGCCCAGCTTGCGGGCTGCTTCCTGCTGCAGCGTAGAGGTGGTGAACGGCGGAGCGGGCATACGCTTCAGCGGCTTCTTCGTAACGTTGGCTACGCTGAACTCGGCGTCCTTACACTTCTCGAGGAATGCGATTGCGTCGTCGTGTGTCGTGAAGCGCTTGTCGAGCTCGGTCTTCACCTCCGACTGCGATCCGTCGGCGTTAGTGATGGCGAAGATGGCGTTGATGCGGTAGTAGGGCTCGCTCTTGAACTGCTGAATCTCGCGTTCGCGCTCTACGATGAGTCGCACGGCTACCGACTGCACGCGTCCGGCAGAAAGCGCCGGCTTCACCTTGCGCCACAGCACGGGCGAGAGCTTGAAGCCCACGATGCGGTCGAGCACGCGGCGTGCCTGCTGGGCGTTCACGAGGTTCATGTCCAGATGGCGCGGGTTCTCGATAGCGGCGAGAATCGCCGGCTTCGTGATTTCGTGGAATACGATGCGGTTGGTTGACGCCTCGTCCAGTCCGAGCACTTCGCAAAGGTGCCATGAGATGGCTTCTCCTTCGCGGTCCTCATCGGATGCAAGCCACACCTTGTCGGCTTTCTTAGCGCTTTCGCGCAGGCGCTTTACAAGTTCTTCCTTGTCCTTCGGTATGACGTAGGCTGGTTGCAGCGTTTCTTTGTCTATGCTGAGTTCTTTCTTCTTCAGGTCGCGGATATGACCGTATGACGACATCACCTTAAAGTCGTCGCCCAAGAATTTCTCAATTGTCTTTGCCTTTGCAGGGCTCTCGACGATAACTAAGTTTTCTTGCATTTTATATCTGTATCTTTAATTTGGGCGCAAAAGTAAGCATATTTTTCTACATACACCTTATTATATATGGAAAATTATGTTTTATTATATTGCGCTTTGTCGGAATGAAGCTTAAAACAAGGGTTGTTACCGCCTGCTGGTAATGGTGTTACCGATGCGCGGTAATGACGTTACCGATATGCGGTAACGCGGTTTTCTCTACGCGGTAATCGTGCTTCCGGCAGCGACGAACGCGTAAAGGTGCGTCTGTCTACAGGCAGATGCTCTCCACTTCCTGCACTTGCTCGCAGCAGAAGTGGCGGTCGCCGCTGATGGTTACGGTGTTCTGGTCGGTGGGCGAGAAGCGCGTGAAGGCTTGTTCGTCCATCTCGCCCGTGCAGACGTACTGCAGGTTGCCGATGCGGATGCGCTCGCCGCGGCGACAGCCTCGCAGGGTGACGCGTATGAGGTGGCGCCGGTTGGGCACGAGGTGCACCGTGAGCGTGTCTTCGTTCTGCTCGGTGAGGAGCGGTGTGTATATGTGGCTGATGCGGGCGGCGTTGTCTACGAGCGGATTGATGCGAAGCGGATTGTAGCCGCAGATGTCTTCGGAGGAGAGAGGTGTTGTTGTGTTGAGGTGTTGAGATGTTGAGATATGTGGTGTTGTTGTGGTGGGGTGGTGAGATGGTGTTATGTTGAGGTGTTGAGATGTTGAGGTTTCTTTTACAGCCTGCCACATCGCCAACGGCTGATTGGCATCCGTCCATCGGTACGGATATAGATTGCGGTTCATCGCTTCGCCGCCGTCGCACGTCTGCCACGTGTCGGCATGTCGGCAGAGCCAGCCGGCGTTGCCGTTGAGGGCGAAGCAGGGTCGGTCGGTTCCGCTTACGGCGAAGTGCGAGCTGTCGGCGGCGATGCCGTAGAAGCAGACGCTCAACTGGCGGCGGGTGCGCATCGAAGGGCAGTAGAGTAGGGCTATCGTGTTGGTGTCGGTGCGCAGAAAGCGCTGCACGTCGTAGGCTATCGTTGCTACGGCGGTGTCGCCCTTCTGTCGGTCGGGCGTGAAGAGCGCCGTCGACACGTTGCGCCCGTTCACGTAGAGCACGAAGCGGCCCGTCGTGGCTACACGTATATAGGCTGCGCGCGGCATATCCTTCTCGCTCGTTACAATGGTGCGGCTGAACCACACGTGCGACGTGTCGTCGGGCGTCGGATGCGACAGCCAACGGCAGTCGAAGTCGCCTGTCGTTGCTGTTGAGGCTGCGGCTGTGGCGGCTGATACGATGAAGAGTATGAGGATATTTATTAAGCGGAGCATTTATGTGTCTTGTTGGGTGTGGCAGAGACCGTAGACCTCTGCTGCTTGTTGTACAAAAGGAAAGGCTTGTACCCGAAACTCCTTGAAGATTCATGGTACAAGCCTTTATGTGTCTTAACGTGTTTAAGCGTCAATGTTAGCGTATGTTGCGTGTTCCTCGATGAACTTGCGGCGCGGTTCTACGTCGTCGCCCATGAGCATCGAGAAGATTTCGTCTGCCTCAGCAGCGTTCTCTATAGTCACCTGGCGCAGCAGACGGGTCTTCGGGTCCATTGTGGTCTCCCAAAGCTGTTCTGCGTTCATCTCGCCGAGACCTTTGTAGCGCTGTGTGTGTATCGACTTGCCGTCGTCTACGCCACCTGCGTACTTGTCGAGGAAAGCCTGGCGCTGCTGCTCGGTGTAGCAGTACTCCTTCACCTTGTTCTTGTAGGTGCAGAGGTAGAGCGGCGGGTTGGCGATGTAGAGGTGACCCTCCTGAATAATCTTCGGCATGAAGCGGTAGAAGAGTGTCATGATGAGCGTGTCGATGTGCGAGCCATCGACGTCGGCATCGGTCATGATGATAATCTTGTCGTAGCGCAGCTTGTCGATGTTCGCCTCCTTGTCGTCCTCACCCTCTACGCCGAAGCGTACGCCGATGCTCTGGATGATGTTCATAACCGACTCCGACTCGAACACCTTGTGCCACATCACCTTCTCCACGTTCAGAATCTTGCCGCGCAACGGCAGGATAGCCTGTGTGTAGCGGTCGCGTCCCTGCTTTGCCGAGCCGCCCGCAGAGTCACCCTCGACGAGGAATATCTCACACTTCTTCGGGTCGCGGTTAGAGCAGTCGGCGAGCTTGCCGGGAAGTCCGCCGCCGGTCATCGGGTTCTTGCGCTGCACGCTCTCGCGAGCCTTGCGTGCCGCGATACGTGCCGTAGCTGCGAGAATCACCTTGTCGCAAATCATCTTTGCCTCCTTCGGGTTCTCCTCAAGATAGTTTGAGAGAGCCTCGCCTACAGCCTGCTGCACTGCGCCTGCCACCTCGCTGTTGCCGAGCTTGGTCTTTGTCTGACCCTCGAACTGCGGCTCTGCCACCTTGATAGAGATTACGGCTGTGAGGCCCTCGCGGAAGTCCTCGCCTGCTATCTCTATCTTCGCCTTCTCTATCTGCTTAGAGATAGCCGGGTCGTTGTCGGCGTAAGCCTTCAGCGTGCGTGTGAGGGCTGCGCGGAAACCGGTGAGGTGTGTGCCGCCCTCTATGGTGTTGATGTTGTTTACGTACGAGTGGATGTTCTCCGAGTAGTCGGTGTTGTACATCACAGCCACTTCGATAGGTATGCCCTGCTTCTCGGTCTTGAGATAGATGACGTCGTCGAAGAGATGAGTGCGGTGGCGGTCGACGTAGCGCACGAACTCCTTGAGTCCGTCCTTAGCGTGGAACACTTCCTCGCGTGTCTTGCCCTCTTCGTCCGGGCGCATATCGCGCAGGGTGATGCGGATGCCAGCGTTGAGGAACGCAAGCTCGCGCATACGGCGTGCTATGATGTCCCACTGGTAGTGGGTGGTGGTGAATATGGTGGGGTCGGGCCAGAACTGCTGGCGTGTGCCTCGCAGGTCGGTCTCGCCTACTACCTTCACGGGGTAGAGCGGCTTGCCCTTCTCGTACTCCTGCTGATATATCTTTCCGTCGCGGAACACCTGCGACTTCATGCGTGTTGAGAGCGCGTTGACGCAGCTCACGCCCACGCCGTGCAGACCGCCGCTGACTTTGTATGATCCCTTGTCGAACTTGCCGCCGGCGTGGAGCACGGTCATTACGACCTCCAGAGCCGACTTGTGCAGCTTGGCGTGCATGTCTACCGGGATACCACGACCGTTGTCCTGAACGGTTATCGATTCGTCTTCGTTGATTGTCACCTCGATGTCGGTGCAGTAGCCTGCCATTGCCTCGTCGATGGAGTTGTCAACGGTCTCGTTCACGAGGTGGTGCAGACCCTTTTCGCTGATGTCGCCGATGTACATTGCCGGGCGCTTGCGCACGGCCTCAAGTCCTTCAAGAACTTGTATGTTACTTGCCGAGTAATTGTTCTCGGTGTTTTGTATTTCTGCCATTTTCGATTATCTATGTTTGGACTACAAAAGTACTAATTTTCCGTGACTTACGGAAATATTAATGCTTAAAAATGTGCGCCGAAACCAATTAGTTTCTGCTTGTTTTTCAGTTACTTGCGGTGTGCTTGCGGACGGAAACAAAAAAAAGTCACACTTCGTTAGAAGTATGACCTTGTATGGGGCTCTGTCAGCACACTCTTAGCCGAGCTTGCTGATATGCAGACACAAACTTGACTTCAAGTTTGCAGCTTTGTTCTTGTGGATAATGTTAGTCTTTGCCAACTTGTCCAGCATTTTCTGAACAGAAGGATAGAGCTTTACAGCCTCTTCCTTGTCCGTCATTGCGCGCAGCTTGCGAACTGCATTACGCATAGTCTTTGCGTAGTATCTGTTGTGCAAAGCCTTAACCTTGTCCTGACGGATTCTCTTAAGTGATGATTTGTGGTTTGCCATCTTGTTTTTTCAGTTTTTTATTTTTTTTATTGTAGTCCCTAGGAGAGTCGAACTCCTCTTTAGAGAATGAAAATCTCTCGTCCTAACCGATAGACGAAGGGACCAACACTACTTGCATTTTTGCGGATGCAAAGGTACTGCTTTATTTTAAACCCACCAAATTTTCTTTGTTCTTTTTTCTTTAAATCGTGCTTTTTTCATTAATTTTGCCCTTAAATAGACTAAAACAATCAGAAAATGTTGGAAAAAACGCGCGCAATAGTGCTTAACTCATTGAAATACGGCGAGTCGCAAATGATTGTTGACATGTATACCGAGGGGCGCGGACGCCTCTCTTTCATACAGCGTATTCCGCGTCAGGGGCGCGGCGGCATTAAGAAGCAGTATTTCCAGCCGCTCACCATTCTCGACATCGAGTTCGACTACCGCGCTACGCAGCGTCTGCACAAGTTGCGTTCGGCTGCTGTGGCGTTTCCGTTCCGCTCTCTGCCGTTCGATATGGCGAAACTCTCGATAGCCCTGTTCGTGGCTGAGTTCACCATATACGTAACGCGATCGGAGCAGGCCGACCCTGCGCTGTATGCTTTCGTAGAGAACAGCGTGCGATGGCTTGACGCCTGTGATGGCAGCTTTGCCAATTTCCACATTATATATATGTTGCACCTCACGCGCTTCATCGGCTTCTATCCTAACGTGGAGGACTATGCCGGCGGTTGTTGCTTCGACATGCGCGAGGGTTGTTTTGTCTATGCGGCGCCTCCGCACGCCGACTTCCTGCCTCCGCACGAGGCTGAGAAGATTGGTCTGCTGCTGCGCCTCAACTATGCAACGATGCGCCTGCTGCGCCTCACGCGCGAGGAACGCAACCGCTGCGTAGATGTGCTGCTGGCTTACTATAGGCTGCACCTGCCCGACTTCCCCGAGATGAAATCGCTCGCAGTGCTGAGGGAGCTGTTCGGGTAGCCCCTCCCAACCCTCCCCGTCGGGGAGGGCTTAGCCAACAACGGTTTAGAGACCTGAAGGGCCTTAGCTCGGCTTAGTTGGCAAAGGCTTAGAAAGGCTTAGGAAGGCTTAAAGAGGCTTAGAAAGGCTTAGTTCGCCTTAGTTAGCAAAGGCTTAGGAAGGCCTAAAGAGGCTTAGTTCGCCTTAGTTGGTTAAGGCTTAGGAAGGCTTAAAGAGGCTTAGAAAGGCTTAGACGCTGCCCTAAAAACGCTGCAAAAAAATAACTTAAAACCAAATAATATGACAAAAATCCGCATTCCGGCTATGGACATCGCGCGTCGTCACCCGCTTTTCTTGAAGGGAACGACCGATGCTGCATACGCACGCTTTGCCTCAGACCTGGCAGAGCTTATGGAGAAACTGAACATTCAAGAATTCAAAGGCGACAATCTGCGTGAGCTCGCTATCGTGCTCACGATGTATTACGAGGATATGATTTCGGATCTGGGCATCTGGAACGCCCTTACCGACACCTTCCAGGAACTGTACGGACGTCAGTTGCCGTTCTACGACGTAGACATGCAGAACTATTATCGCAACGAGCCGAACGTGGAGGACATACGCTTCCTCATCTGGTTGCTCATGACACGCACCGAGCCGTCGGCTGTGGTGTCGCCCGACACGCCGGCGCTTGAGGCGGCTGCACGCACGGCATGCTCGCTGATGGACAAGCGCTTCGAGGACATGCCTGTGAACGAGGAGCTGAAGGAGTTCTTCGAGAAGGCTGAGTTCGCCGAGAACTTCTACGCGCAGCTCGACCTCATGAAGTGGTCTTTCTACGCTTGCTATGCGTCGTGCAACGAGAATGCGCCGATGCTCATACGCCAACAGGCACAGCGCCTCTCGCAGTCGCTCAACTGTCCGCCGCCTATCGCCATGAACGTGGCTGAGAGCATCGCCATGTTCGAGAGCCGTCTGCAGCCGCTGGCTATGCGTCCGCAGGACTGGCTGGCTCGCATCGTGCGCAACAACGGCAACGCTGAGGCTGCCGACAAGATTGCGGCACAGCGCTACCTGCCGTTCGACTTCTATCGCATCGTCGACTCGAAGAAGGGCGAGAGCATGACGTTCGAATCGCTGCGCGGCGATAAGTTCACGCTGACCGACCTCACCATGTCTCACCCGCAGACGGAGTGCTATGACAGCAAGTCGGCTATGGCGTTCTTCGTGGAGTACGGCGGCGAGTTCTACCTCGGTTCGCAGGCTTCATGGTCGAACAACACCGAGGCTTTCGACGCCGAGAAGGCTCAGCGCAAGCATAACACCACGCTCTGTCTCGAAAAGCGCAGCAAGCTGATAGAGCAGAACAGCGGTTCGCCGTTGTTCTACTTCAACAACGCCGACATGCTGCGCCTGTTCCTCATCGAGCGTGTAGGACTGTCGAAGCGTGCCGTGTCGCAGCTCACGCTGCCGCAGGACGAGGTGGATTTCACCGTGTTCGTGCGCGAGTCTGACTTCAACGTGGTCTACTTCCCCAACGTGGCGCGACTCATCTGCGACCCGCGCAACCCGCTCTACGATGCCGAGTACGCCAAGGCGCACACCTTCGGCAACATCTTCATGCTGCCGGGCGACATGCTGCGCTACCTCAACGCTCACGACATGCTGCCCGAGGCTCGCATCAACTGCTTCGGCGGTGAGGAGGAAGGTCGCAAGGTGGTGAAGGAGAACTTCGACTTCTTCGCGCGAATGATGCAGGGCAGCGCCTACTAAGCAATCGTAGCCTGCATCGGCAGCGCCATCTATAAACGACGGCGCTGCTATCTGTAAACGGATGCGGCGCTTACTATATATAAATAATGTAATAAAACAAAGAGATTATGAAGATAAAGAGTATGCTCCTGCTTATAGCGTTCGGCCTGTCTGCCTGCACGAGTGGCAGATATGCCGGTGTGCCAGCTAAGTATAACAAGCTGATAGACCAGACGATGGCTACAGCCGGTGCCAATGCGAAGGAACTGAAGAAGGCGCTGAAGGAAGCGCCCACAAGTCAGCGCGAGGGCATGGCGTTCCTCATTTCGTACATGCCTGAGAGAGACGCGAAGTCGCTCTCAGCCGACTTCCTTCTTGAGAACGTTGAGTACGCTTACAAGGCTCGCGCCGAGTTTCCATGGGCAAAGACCGTGCCCGACAGCGTGTTCCTGAACGACGTGGTGGCTTACGTGAATCTGAACGAGGCGCGCGAGAACTGGCGCAAGGACTTCTACGAGCGCTTCAAGAAGTACGTGGCGCCGTGCAAGACGATGCGCGAGGCTATCGACTCGGTGAACAAGAACGTGCGCGATGAGCTGCTCGTCGACTACAACACGAAGCGCGAGAAGCCCGACCAGGCTCCTTACGAGTCGATGCGTCAGCACATGGCTTCGTGCTCCGGCCTCTCTATCCTGCTTACCGATGCGTTCCGCGCCGTAGGCATTCCGTCGCGCGTGGCTGGCACTCCGGCTTGGCACGACGACCGCGGCAATCATAACTGGAACGAGGTGTGGATAGACGGTCAGTGGCGCTTCACCGAGTATTATCCTTCCGACGACCTCGACCAGTCGTGGTTCCTCACCGACGCGGGCAAGGCGATAAAGGAGGACGTAAGAAAGGCTATCTATGCGGCTTCGTTCAAGCCCACAGGCTATTACTTCCCGTTGGTTTGGGACGACAACATTCGCTATGTTCACGCCGAGAACGTCACCGACCGCTACACCAGCCTCTACCGTGCGCAGCTCTCTGCTACACCTGCCGACGACAAGCACGTGGCTCTGCGCGTGATGGTGTTCAAGGACAAGGATCATGCCGAGAATTCGGGCGACCGCGTGGCTACCAACCTCGATGTGTTCAAGGGCGATAAGCAGCTCTATGGTGGTCGCAGCACGGGCGCTACGCAGGACATGAACGATGTGCTTACGTTCAATGTGGAGAAGAACCAGCAGTACATCGTTAAATATATGAACGGCAAGGGCGAGATGCAGACGCAGACCGTTGACGTTGGCGACGATACCACAACGCTCAAGCTCTACATGCAGTAATCCTTAAGGGGGTGCACTTGTCTCAAGTGCACCTTTTTTATTGGCGCACTTTTTTATTGGTGCACTTGAGACAAGTGCACCCCCTTTGAGGTCCCGTTCACCGCTTACGCTTGTTCCATTGCGCCATGATGAGACTTGTGGTGGGCGTGGTGACGATGTTGAGCACGAGGAAGTAGAGGATGACATGCCAGTCGCTGCTCTCGCCAGTAATGTCGAAGCCGAGCAGATAGAACACGCCTGAATACACCATCAGAAGCACGAAATAGAGAATAAACTCGCAGGTCTTTTCTGCTGTCACTTTGTTTGCTGTCATAACTGTATGTTTTTGAAGATTATTATCGGGTTGATACTGTTTGGAGGGTGTCGATATTGTTTGGAGGGATTGTGATATTATTAGAAGGGATGGTGATATTCTTAGGAGGGATGGTGATGCTGTTAGAGAGGTTGCTTGGCTGCAGATGCTGATTGCCTGCGCAACTGCACCATTGCGCCAATCAGCACGACATCGCCAAGCACCCATGCAGCATAGGCGAACCACTCGCTGTATGCCTCGATGCTCAGCAGCGGCATGAGGAAAGCCAGTGCGGTTGCGGCGTCGAAGAAGTCTGACTTCAGCAAACTGCGCACAATGGCACACAGACGGCGACGGTCGGCAAGGGCGAGCCACAGCGCTCTGCCCGCTACGGCGAGCAGGAGCACGGCGCAAGTGGCGATGAGTAAGGGCGACACATGCTGCATGCCGTACTCAATCAGCGCGTCGAGCTTTAACCACAGGCAGAGCAGCACGCCCATAGCCATTGTTGTCTCGTTTCTATACTCGTTTGTTTCCATAGCGTGTTGTTGTTTTTTTATCAGAATGGATGTTATGGTTTTAATCAGACGAGGCTGTTTCAGCGTTTTGTATTGTACGGGTTGTCGATGTCTAAAAACAGGTCGAGCAGCACGCCAAATGCGAACACGGCTGCGTACTTCAGTCGGCGCCATCCCGTGCGCGGCTTCTTCGTTGCGGGCGCCTTTTCGGTGAAGTATCTCTCGGTGGCGAACAAGCCCATTGTAGCCTTTGCCTCGCGAATGTCGTCGGAGTCGTCGTCGGTTTCGGCAAGCATCTGCTTCAGCTTTGCCTCCTCCTGCTCGCTCAGCGTGGCGTCGAAATAGCCCTCTATCAGACTGTGTATATCGTTCTTTGCCATCAGTTTTTGTTTTTATAAGTTTCACGAATCTGTTTTCGCGCTCTCGAAAGCGTCTGTCTTACGTTCTCCTCCGTCATGTCTACGGCGGCGGCAATCTCGGCGAACGAGTATCCCTCGTAGTCGCGCATCCAGAGCACGCGCCGCTGCGTGTCGCTGAGCTGCATCTCCACAATTCGCTTCACGGCGTCGAAGCGTTCGCGCATGTCCTGCTCCTTTGCGTCGTCGGTGGCGCCGCAGACGTTGGCGGGCTGAGCGCTGCGGTGGGCTGAGCGCAGATAGTCGATGCTCACGTTCTTCACTATTGTGGCGGCTATGCGCTCCGTCTGCTGCTGGTCGGGCGGCATGTTCTTCAGCGTCCACAGCTTGCAGAACGCGTCCTGCAACACATCGTCAGCGTTGTCCTCACCGGCTATGCTGCGCGCCGTGGTGTGCAGTCGTTGACGTATGCGCGTGAATATTGTCAGTACGTTGTTTTCCATTGTCGTGTCGGGGTGCGTTCTGGGTTTGTCGGTTGCTTGTTACATATATATAACGTGCGACGCGCGGTTTTTGTGACAAGCTGGTGCAGTTTTTTTTAAAAGAGGGTGCATTTGTCTCAACTATCAATAGGGGTGTAATAAAAACGAACACGAATAGCGCGAATATCACGAATGGATAAACCTCGCATTCGTGATATTCGCGCTATTCGTGTTCGTTATAAAAAGCAATTGATATTATTGCACGGATTTTTACTCAAAGGGGGTGCACTTGTCTCAAGTGCACTTCATGCTTTGTTGGTGCACTTGAGACAAGTGCACCCCCTTAGATACCCTCCTGATTCGGCTTAATACTGTATCATCTGCAGCACGTCGGCAATCTTCTCGATGCCCTCCTGCAGCGGCTTCTTCACCATCTGCTTGATGAACATGTTGAGCTCAGCCTTGATGGTGAGCTTCATCTTCGATGTTGTGGAGGTGACGGGCAGCAGCTGAATCCAGAAGTTGAACGGGATAGGGCTCTGCTCGCTCTCGAACTTGATGCACTTCGGCTCGTCGCGGTCTACGATGCGCAGGCGGATTGATCCTACCGGCGGCACGTTGACAGAGAGCGAGTCGGAGTCGAACGTCATATCCTTAATCTTCTCCGCCTGCTGGCGCGCCTCCTCGGGCATCGTGTCCTTCATCAGCTCGTAACGCTCCTTCAGAGCCTGCAGGTTGCTGAGGTCGCTGAGCTTGTTGTAGACATTCTGCTGCGGATAGTTGATCTGTCGTATTGTACTTTCGAATGTTGTCATGTTTTTTTTTCGAAAAATGTTGAGGTGGTGTGAAGTGGTGTTGTGATGTTGAGGTGGTGAGATGGTGAGATGTGATGGTGTTGCAATGTGATGTTGTAATGGCGAGAGTAGTCTCAACATCTCAACGCCTCAACATTTCAACATCCATTCTCACCACTTCAACATCTCACCAATACACCACCTTTCATCTCACCACCACACCATCTTATTACTTCTTCCAGTTAGCCGGGTCCTTGCGCCACTCGTGCAGCAGCTCTACGTCCTCGTTCTTGATGTAACCAGTCTCAAGAGCCTGCTCTACGACGTGGTCGTAGTCGGTGAGAGTTTCGAGGCGTACGTCAGCCTCGGCAAAAGCCTGAGCTGCAATCGGGAAGCCGTAGGTGTAAGAAGCCACCATGCCCACTACCTGGTAGCCTGCCTCGCGCAGAGCTGCAACAGCCTTCAGCGAGCTGCCGCCGGTAGAGATGAGGTCCTCTACAACAACCACCTTAGCACCTGCTGGCAGTTCGCCCTCGATGAGGTTCTGCATGCCGTGGTCCTTAGCCTTAGAGCGCACGTAGACGTACGGGAAGTTGAGCTCGTCGGCAACCAGCGCGCCCTGAGCGATAGCGCCGGTAGCTACGCCTGCCACAGCCTCTGCCTCGGGGAAGTGCTCGAGGATGGTGTGTACGAGTTCGAGCTTAACGTACGAGCGCAACCAAGGGAACGAGAGAGTCTTGCGGTTGTCGCAGTAGAACGGAGATTTCCAACCTGATGCCCATGTGAACGGATCGTTGGGCTGAAGCTTGATGGCCTTTACTTCGAGAAGCTTAGAGGCGAAGTCTTTTTTGAGTGTACTCATTGCTGTAATTATTAATTTTTAATTCTTAATTTTTAATTGTTACCTTTCGGATATTTAATTGAGATGTTTAGTCTTGGGTATTCAATAATGCAAATGTAGATAAAATTATCGAAAAACCGATGTGTTATGCCCTACAATTTGTAAAATTCAATAACTTTGCAATCAATTCAAAATTCAAAACTCAAAAATGCTCCACACTCTCAACGTCTCCATTCCCTCACCCCGCCAGTTCACCTATCCGTTCTGCTACGACGTAGACCCGCTTGCTGAGGCTGCGTCGCTGGAGCTGCAGCGCTACATCGCCGATGCCGACCTGATGAGCACGGAGAAGGGCTGCGGTAAGATGTTCGGTGTGCTCGTTGTGGAGTATGAAGACGAGGAGGGCGCATTGCAGCGCGGCTTCCTTGCCGCCTATTCGGGTTTGCTTGGTGGCAGGAACGACTGGCCTTACTTCGTGCCGCCCGTGTTCGACGCGCAGCAGCCCGACGGCCATTTCAAGCGTACGGAGCGCGAGATAAGCGCCATCAACCGTGAGATTGTAGCCATTGAGCACGACCCTGAGTATCTGCAGAGCGTGGAGCAGCACGAGCAGACGAAGAAGCGCTTGCAGGCTGAGGTGGACGCATTCAAGGCTGAGGTGGACGCTGCGAAGGCGCGACGCGACGCACGCCGCAAGAGTGGCGAGCCGCTGAGCGAGGAGGAGCATGCGGAGATGATACGCGAGAGTCAGTTTATGAAGGCTGAGCTGCGCCGCCGTCGCAAGGCGATGGAGCAAGCCGAATCAACACTCACTACTCAACATTCAACATTCTTAAAATCGCTTCAGCGCAAGCGCAAGCAGATGAGCGACGAGCTGCAGCGCTGGCTCTTCTCGGCTTATCGCATACTCAATGCCAAGGGCGAGGAGCGCGACCTTATCGACATCTTCCGCGAGTACACGCACGCCATGCCCCCAGCCGGAGCCGGCGACTGCTGTGCGCCGAAGCTCCTGCAATACGCCTATCAGCACCATCTGCGCCCCGTCTGCATGGCAGAGTTCTGGTGGGGCGAGTCGCCTGCGTCCGAGATTCGCCACCATCTGCATTATTATCCTGCCTGCCGCTCGAAGTGTCTTCCCATCCTCACGCACATGCTCAAGGGACTCGATGTGGCGCCCAATCCGCTCGCGCAGAAGCGGCACACCGCCGAGCCGCGCGTGCTGTATGCAGACGAGTATATAATGGTGGTTGACAAGCCGGCGGGCATGTTGTCGGTGCCGGGAAAGGCGGAGAGCGTGAGGTCGAAATTCTCTGACTCGGCGAATATCAGCGTAGAAGAATACTTCGCAAACAATTCAAAACTCAAAATTCAAAACTCAAAATTCCTCAAAGCCGCCCACCGCCTCGACATGGACACGAGCGGACTGCTTGTGCTCGCCCGCACCGAACAGGCGTATGTAGAGTTGCAGCGTCAGTTCGCCAGTCGCGAGACCGTGAAGCGCTACGAGGCTGTGCTCAGCGGCGTGCCGAAGCATACAACTCCACATTCCACATTCCACATTCCACATTCTTCCACGCAGCCGTCAGGCTGCTTGGAAGCCATCTCTCTGCCCCTCATTGCCGACATCAACGACCGTCCGCGCCAGTGTGTGGACATGGAGCACGGCAAGCCCGCACTAACATTATATAATATAGTAGAGGTGAGGGCAGTGGATGCGAATACTGCCGTGGCGTACACAACAAAAAAGGTGGACAAGGGCCGAACCCTTATCCACCTGTATCCTAAAACCGGTCGCACGCACCAGCTCCGCGTGCATTGCGCCCATCCTTTAGGTCTCGCCTGTCCTATCCTCGGTGACCCCCTCTACGGCATAGAGCGCGCCGACCGTATGTACCTGCACGCCGCCGAACTCACGTTCCGTCATCCCATCACGGGCGAAACGATGCACTTCCTTTCGCCCAGCGGCTTTTAGCAAACAAGTAGTGGAGGTCTCCGGCCTCCGCAGCACCGTGTATGCCCTTAATAGTTATCAAGTAGCGGAGGTCTCCGGCCTCCGCAGCACCGTGTATGATCCTCATGTTTTTTTATATTTTCGCAGTAAAACCTCACGAAAAGTCATCGTCACCCGAACGCAATCCGATCGGACGGCGGACGCAATCCGATCGGGCGGCGGACGGAATCTGATCGGATCGCGTTCGATGTCCGATGGATATATATGGAGTCCTCGATGCTTACCTTCGAGTAAATCAAGAGTTTTTGATGTGAACTATTAAAATGATTGCTTTGTTATTAGTCGTATTTCAAATAAAAACATTATCTTTGCTCCGAAAATGTGTCACAAGTGACAGCTTTTCGTAAAGTATGATAGTAGATAGAACCACTTATGTTGACCAATTAATCCGTTCCAAAGGCAACGGACTAATTAAAATCATTACTGGATTGCGGCGTTCAGGTAAGTCTTTCCTCTTAAAAACGCTATTCCGAAAACATCTGTTGGATGAGGGAGTGCAAGATGATCATATAATAATCATTGATATGGAAAGTCGAAAAAACAAGGCTTTCAAAGATCCTGATTATTTGCTTGATTGGGTGGAAGATAAGATGGTTGATGATTCCGTATATTATATCATCATTGATGAAGTACAAGAAGTAAAGGACTTTGTGGAAGTCCTTTCTACATTATCTGTTACTGAAGGTGCTGACGTGTATGTTACTGGCTCAAATTCTCGTTTCTTGTCATCTGACGTGGTTACGGAATTCCGTGGCCGTGGTGATGAAATTCATGTCTGGCCTCTTTCTTTTAAAGAGTTCATGTCTGTTTATGATGGCTCAAAAGAAGAAGCATGGGCAGAATATTGTATGTTTGGAGGCCTTCCTCAACTACTTACCCAAATTGGTGATGACAAAAAGTCTGACTTCTTGCGTCACCTTTATCGTACTGTTTACCTTCGAGATATATACGAGCGAAATACAATCGAGCTAAAACCAGAATTTGAAGAGTTGTCTAAGACTGTAGCTTCCAGTATAGGTGCGCCTCTTAATGCCTTAAACATAGCAAATACATTTAAGTCTGTCAGCAAAGTACAAAACATAACTGACAAAACGGTGTCGGCATATTTGGCGTATATGCAAGATGCTTTCCTTGTGGAAAAGTCCGAGCGATATGATATTAAAGGTAGAAAGTACATAGGCTCACTCTCCAAGTATTACTATCAAGATGTGGGGTTGCGCAATGCCATACTTTCATTCAGACAGAATGAAGTTACCCACATCATGGAGAATGTTATATACAACGAAATGCGTATGCGTGGTTGGCTTGTTGATGTAGGCAACATAAATCACAGAATAAGAAATTCTGCTGGGCAGCAGCAACGGGTCACACTTGAAGTCGACTTTGTTTGCAATAAAGGAAGTGAACGTATTTACATCCAATCTGCCTATAAGATGCCTGATGCTGAAAAATTTGAACAAGAAAAACGTTCTCTAAAGTTGATAGACGACTCTTTCAAAAAGTTCATCGTTATTGGAGAACACACAAAACCATGGTGTGATGAGGATGGTATTCAAATCATAAGCATCTATGATTTCTTGCTTAATTTGTCATGTTGAGGAACCGCAAGTGCGGTGTATGAGAGGTCGGAAAACGAAAGTAGGAAGAAAACAACTTCGTTTTCCTCCTACTCGATGTATGATGTGTTATCCGTTCAGTTTGTTCTTGCTTCTCATGTACGTGCGCTGTCCGTAGATGGCAATCACGACGAAGCAGACGAACGGCAGAACGAACGAAACGTTCACGGCTGGCATGCCGAAGAGCTCGCCGCAGTCGATTATCGAAGCCTGGAGCGGAGGCAGAACGCTACCGCCGAGGATTGACATGATGAGACCCGCAGCGCCGAACTTAGCGTCGTCGCCCAAGCCCGTGAGCGCTATGCCGTAGATGGTGGGGAACATGAGCGACATACATGCGCTCACGCCTACCAGACAGTACAGACCGTAGATGTTCTGCAGGAAGATTACGCCGCAGACGAGTGCGCCGCCCACAATGGCGAGCGTCATAAGCAGGTGGCCGGTGTTGACGTAACGAAGCAGGAATGTGCAGATGAAACGCGAACAGCAGAAGATGATCATCGCGATGATGTTGTACTGCTGCGACATCACCTCGGCTGCCTGCTCGGTCATGCCCTCAGCCATCAGTATGCGCGTGCCGTACTGGATGATGAATGTCCAGCACATGATCTGAACGCCTACGTAGAAGAACTGCGCTATCACGCCCTCTCTGTAGTGGGGCAGCGAGAAGATACGGCGCAGCGTCGGCACGAAGTTGATGTCGTGGTTCTTGTCGCCGTTATGCGGCATCTTCTTGAAGAGGATGAGCATGAACATGGCGAGGATAACGATGCCGATGGCAAGGTACGGACCGATGAGTACGCTCAAGTCGCTCTCCTTCACCGCTGCAAACTCCGCTTCGTTGAGCTGTGCGCGCGCTGCCGTGTCGAGCGGACTGATCTTAGCCTGGATGAAGTTCATCGCCACGAACATGCCCAGCAGCGAGCCCATCGGGTTGAACGACTGCGCAAGGTTCAGACGGCGTGTCGCTGTCTCCTCGGTTCCCATAGACAGGATGTAGGGGTTCGACGAGGTCTCGAGGAACGACAGACCGCACGTCAGTATGAAGTAGGCGACAAGGAACGGATAGTATTCGCCCGTCATCTTAGCCGGATAGAACAGCAGCGCGCCGAGCGCATAAAGTCCGAGTCCGACAAGCACGCCAGCCTTGTAGCTGTAGCGGCGTATGAACATGGCTGCGGGGAACGCCATAGCGAAGTAGCCGCCGTAGAACGCTACCTGAACAAGTGCGCCGTCGGTAGCCGACATGCGGAAGATTTTGGAAAACGCCTTCACCATAGGGTTCGTGATATCGTTGGCGAAACCCCACAGGGCGAAGCACGACGTGATGAGGATGAACGGTACGACATAGCTCACGCCGTCCTTTGATAGAATAGATAGTTTCATTTGCTTTGCTTATATTTCAATTTTACGCATCTCTGCTACCGATTCCACTTCGCCCTTGGCGAGTGCCTGGCAGAGTATGTTGCCTATGGCTGTTGCCTCTACGGGTCCTGCCTCAACGGGCACGCCGAGTGCCTCTTCGGTAAGACGGTTGAGTAGCTTGTTCTGCGAACCGCCGCCGATGATGTGCAGTTTCTTTATCGGCGTGGGCAGCATCGCGTTGAGGTGTGCCGTTGCCTCGGCATACTTCGCTGCGAGCGACTGTAGCACGATGCGCGTTGTGGCAGCCTTTGTCTGCGGCACTTCGAGGCCGTGCGCGACGCAATAGTCGCAGATAGCCGCCTGCATCGACTTCGGATTCTGAAACTCCTTTGCGTCCACCGGTATAATGGTCTTTATCTCCGCTTCTGCGGCAGCTGCGAGCAGCGTGTCGTACTGCTGTTCGTCGCCTTCTTCCTTCCATTCTGTCATGAGACGCTGCAGAAACCACAGTCCGGTGATGTTCTGCAGGAACGTAATCTTGCCGCCTATGCCACCCTCGTTGGTGAACTCTGTGCGGCGTGCTTCCTCGGTGAGTATCGGCTGGTCGAGCTCTACGCCAAGCAACGACCATGTGCCGGAGCTGATGAACGCCACCGGCGACTCGTCGTCCTTAGCCGGAACCGCCGCTACGGCACTCGCCGTGTCGTGCGAACCGACAGCTATCACGTCCACTTCGCCCAGTCCGGTCTCCTCAGCGATGTCCTTGCGCAGCTTTCCGCGCACGGTGCCCGGCATAACGATAGGGCAGAAGAGGTGGCGCGGCAGCTCGAGACGGTCTATGAGTTCCCAGTCCCAGTCGCGTGTCGTGGCGTTGAGCATCTCGGATGTTGAGGCTATTGTGTACTCGGTGTTGGCTTCTCCGGTGAGGAAGTAGGAGAAGAGGTCGGGCGTGAAGAGCATCTTGTCCGCGATCTGCAGCTGCGGCGAGTTGGCTTTCTTGAGGCTCAGGAGCTGGAACAGCGTGTTAATCTCCATCACCTGCGTGCCGTTCACGCTATAGTGAGCCGTGCGGTCGGTATTGGCGAAGAACTCGTCAGCCATGCCCTGCGTACGGGCGTCGCGATAGCAGACGGGGTTGCCCACAAGGTCGCCGTTGCGGTCGATGAGTCCGAAGTCTACGCCCCATGTGTCCACGGCGATTCCCGACACCTTCAGTCCGAGTTGTGTCGCCTTGCGCAGTCCGGTCTTCATGTCCTCGAAGAGAGCCGGAAAGTCCCAGTAGACATGCTTGCCAAGGCGCACCTGTCGGTTCTGAAAGCGGTGTACGAGCTGCATCGTGAGCTGCTTCTTTCCGCCTTCCGCCGTAATGGTTCCGGCGACGACTCGTCCTGAGCCGCCGCCGAAGTCGATAGCTAAATAAGTCATATTGATAATGTTGATGTGGTGAGGTGTTGAGGTGTTGAGATGTTGAGGGTTGATGGGTTGATGTGTTGAGATGTTGAGATTAGATGTTGCTATTGTCACCATCTCACCATCACACCAATCTCACCACCTCACCATCTCACCATCTCATCATCTTTTTATCCCTTCTTGCCCAACACGTAGCTCTCAAGGTCGTCGATTTCCTCGTTGGTCAGCGTGTTGTACTTGCCACCGCTGAGCACGATGATGCGACATGCCATCTCGAAGAACATTGCGCGCTCGAACACTTCGTCGAAGGTCTTGCCGCAAACCACCTGACCATGCTTCAGCATGAGAGCAGAGTTGTGGTCCTTCAGCGCAGCCTTAACAGCCTCTGCAAGCTCGGGTGAGCCCGGACGGAAGTAAGGTATAACCGGTATCTCGCGACCAACGTGGCACGGCACCTCAGCTGTTACGTTGAAGTCCTTCGGTGTCTCTGTCATGCACGACACAACGGTTGCGTACTTCGACTGGAAGTGGAGCACTACGTCGCAGTCGGGGCGCTCGCGGAGCACGCCGAGGTGGAAACCGCTCTCCATAGAAGGCTTCACGCCGTTGAGCACTTCGCCGTCGCTAATGCGGCAGATAGACACCTTCTCTTTCGGAAGTGTCGGCACCCATGAGCCTGTGCCTGAAACGAGTGCTTCGTCGCCGATGCGCCATGAGATGTTGCCACTTGAGCACAATGTCAAGCCTGCATCGCCTACGCGGTGAGCCTGACGCAGAAATTCCTGTATCTGATAATCCTGTATCATTGTTTTTTTCTTTGAAAAAGTTGAGAGTTGAGAGTTGAGAATTGAGAGATATGATTACCTTTTTGGGGTAAATTTCAACTGTAATATATAAACAGCAAAACATATCATAACTCTCAACTCTCAACTCTCAATTATAAATTATTTGTAAATCGGTCCGTAGTTCTTGCAAGCGCGGAAGTCTGCGCCCTCCTTGTCCATGCCGAATGCGTTCCATGAAGCCGGGCGGAAGATCTTGTCGTCCTCCACGTTGTGCATGCAAACCGGAATGCGGAGCATAGAGCAGAGCGTGATGAGGTCGGCGCCTACGTGTCCGTAAGTGATTGCGCCGTGGTTAGCGCCCCAGTTGTTCATCACAGAGTAAACGTCCTTGAACGGAGCCTTGTCTGTGAGGCGCGGAACGAACCATGTTGTAGGCCATGTCGGGTCGGTGCGCTTGTCGAGAACAGCGTGGATCTCGGGGTCAACGTCTACGGTCCATCCCTCAGCGAGCTGTAGAACCGGGCCGAGTCCCTTCACGAGGTTCAGGCGAACCATTGTAACGGGCATGCCGCCGCGTGTGAGGAAGTTAGAAGAGAAGCCGCCGCCGCGGAAGTAGTCGCGGTTAGCCGGATACCATGTGGTAGCCTGGAGGCAAGCGTCTACGTCCTTGTCTGTCATCTCCCAGAAGTGCTTCATCACCGGCTTGCCCTCTGCGTCGGTAGCTGCGCCAGAGCCGTCGAGTGTTGTAGCGCCCGAGTTGATGAGGTGGATGATGCCGCCAGCAGCCATTCCGGTGAGCTCCTTGCCGGTTACGCGCTTCACAGCCTCGGGGCTCCAGTATGTGCGCACGTCAGAGAAGATCTGTGCTCTGCCCGTGAGCAGATGGTTGAAGAGCATAGCCACGCCGTTGCCTGCGTCGTTCTCGGTAGCCAGTGTGATAGGCTCGCGCAGACCGTTCCAGTCGAACGAGGTGTTCATGAGTGCTTCAGGATAGTCGCCGTTCGGGTAGAAGTCGGTCCACTGGCGCTGGCCCTGGAAACCGCCTGCGATGGCGTTGTGGCCGATAGCCTCTTCCTTGTAGCCGAGCTCGGCGAGGCGCGGGTTGCCGTGCATGAGGTCCTTCATGATCATCATCATCTTCACGATGAACTCCCAGTCCTGGTCCTTCTGCTCGCGTGTCTTTGCCTTCTCGGGGCGGTTAGCGATGTCCTCGCCCTCGTTTGTCATGCAGTTTTCGCGAGTCCACTCCATAGCCTTCTCGAACTCTACGTGGTCGTAGATGCCTTCTGTCATGCGGCGGATAATCTCGGTGAGGTCAACGCTCTCGTTGCGCATGCCGAGATACTCCTGGAAGAAGTTCGGGTCGACGATAGAACCGGCGATACCCATGCAGGCAGAACCCATAGAGAGGTACGACTTGCCGCGCATTGTAGCCACAGCCTGAGCGGCGCGTGCGAAGCGCAGAATCTTCTCTGCTACGTCAGCCGGGATAGAGTCGTCGGCGAGGTCCTGCACGTCGTGTCCGTAGATGCCGAATGCGGGCAGACCCTTCTGTGCGTGGGCCGCGAGCACTGCAGCCAGATATACTGCGCCCGGGCGCTCTGTGCCGTTGAAGCCCCATACAGCCTTCGGCCAGTGTGGGTTCATGTCCATTGTCTCAGCGCCGTAGCACCAGCATGATGTGACGGTGATGGTAGAGCCGACGCCCTCGCGCTCGAATTTCTCGGCGCAGGCAGCGCTCTCTCCGACGCGTCCTATTGTAGAGTCGGCGATGACACACTCCACGGGTGAGCCGTCACCGTTGCGTAAGTTTTCTGTGATAAGCTTTGCAACCGAACGTGCAAGGTTCATTGTCTTCTCTTCAAGACTCTCGCGTACGCCACCCTGACGACCGTCGATGGTGGGGCGAATACCAATTTTGGGATACTTGTTCATAGATTCGTTTTTTAGGTTTTATATGAATGTTTTTGTTTTTTCGTAGATTGTCGTGTGCTTTGCGCACATGAATAGTGCAAAATTACAGCAAAAAAACGAGATGTACAATTATTCCGGTTAAAAGCTTTATGGCACAGATTGGCATATTCTTCCAACAATTGAGTGAAAATGTGAACAAATTAACGGAATTAATGCTATTTAACTATTCAAAACCCGCAGTATTTGTCAATTGTTTATACATTTGCGATGCTCTTTTAATTTATTAGGGCGCTTTTCTTCCGCAATGCCTATGGCTAACGCCCATGCGGAGAGGGAGGGCGTCCTATGAAAACACAACGTATAACGGCATGGTTCGTGGGCGTTGCCGTGCATCTAAATTCAAACAATTATGAAGAAATTATTTCTCATGGCAGCTTTCGTGCTGTCTTCAGTAGCATCGTTCGCACAGCAGGCAGCAGGCACATTCACTCTGCAGCCTAAGGTTGGTCTCAACGTGGCTTCAATGACAGAGCTTGACGGCTCTGACCCGCGCATCGGCTTGGCTGTAGGCGCCGAGGGTCAGTATCAGTTCAGTGACCTCGTAGGTGTTTCGTTCGGCTTGCTCTACTCGCAGCAGGGCGCTACCGGCGAGTTCAATTTCATGGGCATTAACGCCGACCAGACAATGAAGCTCGACTACATCAACGTGCCTATCCTCGCCAACGTATATCTCTTCAAGGGCCTCGCCGTTAAGCTCGGTATCCAGCCGGCGTTCAAGGTGAACAGCTCTGTGAAGACAACTGTTAATGGTAATAGCAAGTCGGTAGACCTCGACGGCGTTAAGGGCTTCGACTTCTCTATCCCCGTAGGTCTCTCTTACGAGTTCAGCAACGTAGTGTTCGACGCACGCTACAACTTCGGTTGCACAAAGACTTTCGAGAAGGCTGACTCACGCCACAGCGTGTTCCAGTTCACACTCGGATACAAGTTCGCGCTCTAAACTGACACTTTAGGGGGTGCCTCAAGGGGGTGCACTTGTCTCCGCTCGGCTTTGCCGCTTGCCAGAGCAAGAAGTGCACCAACAAAGCATACAGTTAGGGGGTGCAGTTGTCTCAACTGCACCAACCAAGCAAGCAGTGCACCAACCAAGCATGCAGTTATGGGGTGCAGTTGTCTCCGCTCGGCTTTGCCGCTTGCCAGAGCAAGAACTGCACCAACAAAGCATGCTGTGCACCAACAAAGCATAATACTAATTGATTTTTACAAAGAACACGAATAACTCGAATTTCACGAATACAGAATATCTCCATTCGTGCTATTCGCGCTATTCGTGTTCGTTTTTTTTATTACAGCTAATTCTGCAAGAAAGCGGATTAAGCGTTTTCTATATAATATCCATGGTTGTTTCGGCTCCGTAGCGGCGGTATCCTGCCGCCGCAGCAATAAAAAACGCTAATTGATTTATGACAAACACGAATAACCCGAGCAAGGGCGTCGTACCCTTATACGTTAGTATCTCAATCCGATAGTGAGATAGGCGTTGCCGTAATTGTCGATGCCCTTGGTGCGCGAGTCGAGGTATCTGTAGCCAAGCTCCACGATCGGTGAGAACTTTTCAGTTTTGAGGTACCAAGCCAGCGAAGCGTCGTAAGTGTTGCGCTTCCAGTCGGGACTGCCCAGGGTGCTCAATGACTTCACACGCACGTCGAGCGCATGCTTGCCCTTCACGCCGTTGAGCAGCTTGAAGCCCAGTCCGCCGCCCATGCTACACCCATTGGAGTAGCTCTTCGCACCGTCGTTCTTGTAAAGCGCGATGTTGTCCTCCGCGGCGATGAAGATATAGGCAAAAGGAAGAAGGTCAACGTGGAGCTTGAACGAGAAGTCGACGGGGGCTATTCCGTGGTGCTTCACTCCGCTTCCTGCCGACAACTCGAAGAAGGTCATCTCCTTGAATGCCTGTGCATGTACAGACGCCGCTGGCAAAGACAGCAAAAACATTATTGCACAAATCAATTCCTTCATAACAATGTGGTTTATAGTTAGCGATTGCTAATTTAGCGATTATTATTGAAGCGAGCAAGCGGAAAGTCTGGAATGTTCATAATATCGTATGTAAACGTAACAACAGATCAAGTTCTACTATTTAGTGGAAATCCGTTTTATCCGCTTAATCAGCTGTTAAATACTATCGCAGTCTGCTGTTCTTTTCCGTAGCGGCGGTATCCTGCCGCCGCAGCACCAAGTCGGTATTCGTAAAATTCGTGCGATTCGTGTTCGAAACACAGAATATCGTTGTAAGATTCAATTAGTGTTATTGCTTGCTGCGGCGGCAGGATACCGCCGCTACGGTGAGACAATGTCAGTCCTTTGCTCTACCAACTGAGCTATGGCATAGTGTCTGCTGGTTGGTGCAGCGGAGACCGCTGCACCCCCTGATATACAAAAAAAGAGTCACTCGAAATGAGTAACTCTTTAGATTGTGGTGCCACCAGGAATCGAACCGGGGACACAAGGATTTTCAGTCCTTTGCTCTACCATCTGAGCTATGGCACCATTGTGCTTTTTATTAAGCGAGTGCAAAGGTAGGCATTTTAAATTTACTGTGCAACTTTTTTGCCGCTTTTTATGCAAAATAAGTGCAAATAACCAGCAAAGTCCCCGAAAACCCACAAAAAAGACCTCCTTCTGAGAGCGTCACGCTCAAGAAGGAGGCCACCAGAAAGGTCGTTTATCAAAACGCATCTAATAGTTATTTTCCTGCTTAGTAACGAGCTCGTTTTGATCGGCGTTACGATTATATGACCCGCCGGAGAGCTGAAAGTAAAAAGCGGAAGCCGGTTTTTTTAGCTGTTTTTAAACGTTTTTCTCGTGTTTCGCAGCTCATAAACACTTTCAAAGCAACTTTTTTCTATATTTAGATAAATTTTTTACGAAAACTTGCACGTATTACGAAAAAAGTGATTACCTTTGCACTCGCTTTTGAGATATATCTCATCCGGCAATCGGGATGTAGCGCAGTTGGTAGCGCACTACGTTCGGGACGTAGGGGTCGCAAGTTCGAATCTTGTCATCCCGACAAGGCGACAATCGTTTTACGGTTGTCGCTTTTTTTGTGCCCGTAATTGTGGTGCAATCTCATCAAAAAACACTAACTTTGCAAACAATCGCAATATACAAAGCATTTTTAAGATTATAAATTACACATTATTATATATATGGACATTACTAACACTCTCGCCAAGCTCCGCATCAAGGAGCTTAACGCAATGCAGGAGGCTGCTCTCGCTGCAATTCTCCATACCGACCGCGACGTAGTAGTGCTCGCGCCGACTGGCAGCGGCAAGACGCTCGCCTATCTGCTACCCATAGCCACGCGTCTCGACGCTAAGCTCGACGAGGTGCAGGCGGTGGCCATCGTGCCGAGTCGCGAACTCGCACTGCAGTCGTGCGAGGTGTTTCGCAGCATGGGCACCGGTCTGCGCCCGATAGCGCTCTACGGCGGACGTGCTACGATGGACGAGCACCGCGAGGTGATGCGACTCCGTCCGCAGATAGTGTTTGCTACGCCGGGCCGACTCAACGACCATATCGCAAAGCAGAACTTCGCAGTCGACCACGTACACTGGCTCGTGCTCGACGAGTTCGACAAGTGTCTGCGCATGGGCTTTCGTGCCGAGATGCAGACCGCAGTGGAGAGCCTGCCTAACGTGGAGCGACGCGTGCTGCTCTCGGCTACCGATGCCGAGGAGATGCCGCGCTTCGTGCGCATGGGTAGAACGGAGCGCATCGACTTCCTCGACCGCGACGAGCAGACTCCCGACCGCATCAGTCTCTTCACGGTGAAGTCGCCAGAGAAAGACAAGCTGCAGACGCTGCTGCAGATGCTCCTCGAGTTCGGCGACCAGCAGTCGATCGTGTTCCTCAACTATCGCGACGGAGTGGAGCGTGTGGCGAAGTTCCTCGCTGCGGAAGGTTTTGTGATCAGCGCGCTGCACGGCGGGCTCGACCAGCGTCAGCGCGAGGAGGCTGTCTATCGCTTCGCCAACCATTCGGCAAACGTACTTGTTGGTACCGACCTCGCCGCTCGCGGTCTCGATATTCCCGATGTTGCCAATATCATCCATTACAACCTGCCCGTCGGAGCCGACGAGTATGTGCACCGCATCGGCAGAACCGGACGATGGGATGCCACCGGACGCTCGTTCATCATCCTCGGTCCCGAGGAGCATCTTCCCGAATACGTGAAGGAGCAGACAGCCGAACATACGCCGCAGCCCAAGAATGGCACAGCGCCGCAGCCACGCATGGCTACATTATATGTAGGTAAGGGCAAGAAGGATAAGGTGTCGAAGGGCGACATACTCGGATTCCTCTGCAAAACCTGCGGACTCGAAGGTGCGCAGATCGGCAAAATCGACGTCTACGAGCGCTACGCATACGTGGCTGTGAGCCGTTCTGTGGCAAAGCAGGTCGTAAAAATGGCGCAAAACATGAAAATAAAGGGCGTGCGCACAAAGGTAGAACTCGCTTTCTAACCTCGCCGCCCGCGAGATTTTTGACCTTATCGCTTGGATTGTTATTCAATTGTATGTAATTTTGTGCGCATAATAGTATAGATATACCGTATGAAGACTAAGAACGACAGAATAGAGATGCTGAAGATGCTCATCTCGAGCAACGAACTTGGCAGTCAGGAGGAAGTGCTCAACGCTCTGGCTCGCGAAGGCTTTAAGGTGACGCAGGCCACGCTCAGCCGCGACTTCAAGCAGCTGAAGGTGGCTAAGGCGGCAAGCATGAACGGCAAATACGTATATGTGCTGCCTAACGAGACAATGTATCGCCGTGTGTCATCACCGCGCTCGGCGTCCGAAATGGTGCGCCTGCCAGGGTTTCTCTCCATCAACTTCTCCGGCAACATGGGTGTCATACGCACCCGACCGGGCTATGCCAGCTCCATAGCCTACAACATCGACAACGGACATATCGAGGAAATTCTCGGTACTATAGCCGGCGATGATACTATTTTTATAGTAATTAAGGAGGGGGTAACACAACAGCAGGTCGTAACCAAGCTGAGCTACGTAATTCAGGGTCTGACGCTCGAACACTAAAAACTTGGCTTTTAAAGCTCAATTTATACTAAAACCGCCCATTTTGGTTGATTTAAGTCAAATTAAGCCTAAAAATGAAGTTTTTTTGAAACTTTTTTGTCAAAACATTTGCAAGGTAATGATTTTTGTTATACCTTTGCATCCGCTTT
>ULZA01005301.1_pt1 | contig 142216 bp, 120 predicted proteins | sample 1962681 | NCBI WGS metagenome assembly ULZA01 (sample SAMEA4835877, study PRJEB28245) | human gut metagenome | biome: gut microbiome; material: fecal sample | place: Denmark | collected 2008 | reverse complement strand
ATCTCATTCTCAATTACTTATAAAAAATACGTACTTTCCAACCTAAAACGATAGGTTTTGCAAACTTTTCGTGAGACTTTACAATATAAAACGTGAGACTTTACCCGGTAAAAGCATAGCTTTTACATGGTAAAGTCTCACGATAAGTTTGGTTTTACATAAGAAAAAATTGCACAATTTAGCGTTTGTTGCCGCAAGACGTTGTAAACCATGTGTTTACGGTTGCACGCTCAAAACTCGCGAAAAACCGACAACGTATTTCGTTTTTGATTTTTCGGGCACTCCTGAGCGGTTAAAACGTGCAAATATCGTCTTGGCAAAAAGTATGCCAATAAAATGAAAGAGTTACGGCTGGTATGCCGTAGCCTCCTATTTATCCGTCAATCTCCGAGAGTTCGAGCCAGCGCATCTCTTTCTCCTCCAGCTCGTCTTTCACGAGCGGCAGGCGCTTGCTCTTTTCTGTCAGTTCGTCGATGGAGAGCGTGCCGCTGCATAGCGCCTCTTCGATGGTCTTCTGCTCCTCTTCGAGCGCAGCAATCTCCTTCTCAAGGCGTTCGAACTCGCACTTCTCCTTGTATGTCTTCTTGCGGCGTTGCTCGCCTACGAATTCGCGCTTCTCCTTCTTCTCGTTATCGGCAGCGTTGTTCTTCGCGTCGGCTTGTTCCTTCGGTTTCAACGATTCCCACTCTCGGAACTGTGTGTAGTTGCCGGGGAAGTCCTTTATCTCGCCTTCGCCGCGGAACACGAGCAGGTGGTCTACAATCTTGTCCATGAAGAAGCGGTCGTGCGACACGATTATCACGCAGCCGGGGAAGTCCTGCAGATACTCCTCAAGCACCTCGAGCGTCTGGATGTCGAGGTCGTTGGTAGGCTCGTCGAGCACGAGGAAGTTGGGGTTGCGCATCAGCACCGTGCACAGATAGAGCTTGCGACGCTCGCCGCCGGAGAGCTTGTAGACGTAGTCGTACTGCTGCTCGGGCGTGAAGAGGAAGTGCTGCAGGAGTTGCGTTGCGGTGATGTGCTTGCCGCCGCCGTAGTCGATGTAGTCGGCGATGTCGGCTATCACGTCGATGACGCGCTGGTCGTCGCGGAACTTCATGCCGTCTTGCGAGAAGTAGCCGAAGCGCACGGTGTCGCCCACGTCGAAGCGTCCGCTGTCGGGCGCCACTTCGCCGAGCAACATCTTTATGAATGTAGACTTGCCCGTGCCGTTGTTGCCCACGATGCCCATCTTCTCGAAGCGCTGGAAGTTGTAGTAGAAGTCCTTCAGTATCACCTTCTCGTCGAACGCTTTCGAGACGTACTGGCACTCGAATATCTTCGAACCGATGTATACGTTCTTCGACTTCAGGCGCATCTGTCGCTCCTCGATGCGCTGCTTCGCCTTGCTCTCGAGGTCGTAGAACGCCTCCTCGCGGTAGCGTGCCTTGTGTCCGCGTGCCTGCGGCTGGCGGCGCATCCACTCGAGTTCGCGGCGGTAGAGGTTGTTGGCGCGCTCTATCTCGGCGCGTGTGGCGTCTATGCGCTCCTGACGCTTCTCCATGTAGTACTGGAAGTTGCCGCGGTATGAATAGACGGTATGGTTGTCGAGTTCGAGAATGATGTTGCAGACACGGTCGAGGAAGTAGCGGTCGTGCGTCACCATGAGCAGCGTCTTGTTGCCGCGCTGCAGATAGCCCTCAAGCCATTCTATCATCTCGAGGTCGAGGTGGTTTGTAGGCTCGTCGAAGATGAGTAGGTCGGACTCGGTTATGAGCACGTTGGCGAGCGCGATGCGCTTCTGCTGTCCGCCGCTGAGCTGTCCCATAGGCTGCATGAGGTCGGTGATGTGCAGCTGCGTGAGTATCTGCTTAGCCTTCAATATGCGGTCGGGGTCGCCCTGATGGTTGAAGCAAGCGTCGAGCACCGACTCTTCGGGGTCGAACTTTGGCTGCTGTTCGAGAAAGCCAACCTTGATGTCGCGGCGGAAGATGATGCTGCCCGAGTCGACACTCTCCTTGCCCGAGAGCAGCGAGAGCAGGGTAGACTTGCCCGTGCCGTTCTTGGCTATCAGACCTACGTGCTGGCCTTCGGCTATAGAGAACGAGATGTTCTCGAACAGAACGTGCGCACCGAACGCTTTCGATATGTTTTGAACGTCAAGTAATGGAGTCATTTATTCTGCGTCTTTAATTTCGTTCAGTATATTTCCAATGTAGTCGAGCACCTCGTCACGGCCGGTTTTCTTCTCCGAACTGGTGATGAAGTAGGGCGGCAGTTCCTCCCACTGCTCCTTCAGCGAGTTCATCCACTTCGCTGCGTTCTGCTTGGCACGCACAGGTCCGAGCTTGTCGGCCTTGGTGAAGATGATGGAGAAGGGCACCGAGCTCTCGCCGAGCCAGTTGATGAAGTCGGTGTCTATCTTCATCGGGTCGTGGCGGATGTCGATGAGCACGAAGGTGTTCACCAGTTGCTGGCGCTGCAGAATGTACGATGTAATCATCTGGTCGAGCTTCTTCTGCACCGTCTTCGAACGCTTTGCGAAACCGTAGCCCGGAAGGTCTACCAGATACCAGTCGTTGTTGATGATGAAGTGATTGATGAGCAGAGTCTTGCCCGGTGTGGCAGATGTCTTTGCAAGGCCCTTGTGGTTGCAGAGCATATTGATAAGACTCGACTTGCCTACGTTAGAGCGTCCGATGAACGCGAACTCGGGCTTTGTGTCTTTAGGACACTGGCTCACGGTGGCTGCCGATATCGTGAATTCTGATTTCTTTATATCCATATTCTATGTGTTTCGTTTTTTAGTGAATGAATTGTTATTCGTATTGCATTGTCTGCGTCGTGTGTATTATTCGTAACGCATTGAACGTGCGGGGTGGATGTGCGAGATGAGGTAGCTCGGAGCAATGAGCACCACGATGGCTATAAACATTGTGGCTACGTTGAGCGCCACGACGAACAGCCAGTTTATCTCCACCGGAACGGTGTCGACGTAGTAGGTCGCGGGGTCGAGCTTAGCAAAGCCGGTGAAGTGTTGCAGTATGACGAGACCCAAGCCCAACAAGTTGCCCCAAAGTAGACCCTTGCCGATGATGAAGGCGGCGAACCAAAGGAACGTGTGGCGCACCGTCTTGTTGCGTGCACCGAGCGCCTTGAGTATGCCGATCATCGTTGTGCGCTCAAGTATGATGATGAGCAGACCGGATATCATTGTGACAACCGCAACGGCAGTCATGATGGCGAGGATTATCCACACGTTGAGGTCGAGAAGGTCGAGCCATGAGAATATCTGCGGCGACAACTCGCGTATCGTTTTCGACGAGTAGGTGGCGCCGTTGCAGTCCATTGTGCGGTTCACTTTCTTCACGATGATGTGCTCCGTGTCGTCGAGCTTGCTGAAGTCGGCTACGGTAAGTTCGGCTCCCGACACCTGACCGGGACTGAAGTTGTTCAGCTTAACGGTTGTATACAAGTCGCAGAAGCAGATAGCGTTGTCGTATTGCGAGAGGTTGGTCTGGTAGACGCCCGTGATGGTGAAGCGGCGTGCTCTCACTCCGTTCTCGTCAATGAAGTAGGCGAAGATGCGGTCGCCGCACTTTGTCTGCAGCTTGTCTGCCATCGACTTCGATATGAGAATCTTGTTGCCGCTCTTCTCACCAGAGAACTGCGGTATGTAGCCTTCAACCATGTTGCTGTGTATGAACGTGGTGTCGAAGTCTTCGTCAACGCCCTTAAATGCAACTCCAAGGAAGTCGTTGTCGGTCTTCAGTATGCCTTGCTTCATGGCGAAACGCTGCACATGGCTCACGCCGTCAATGTGTTTCAGCACATTTACCATCGAGTCGTTGATAACGATAGGTTGGTCGGTGGCTGATGTCTGCAACGCATAGAAGTTGGCTATCTGTATATGACTGCCGAAGCCTACAACCTTGTCGCGTATGGTATGCTTGAAGCCAAGCACTACGCACACGCTGATAATCATCACAGCCAGTCCGATTGCTACGCCCATCGTGGCTATGCGTATAGCGGGCTTCGACACCTTTTGGCGGTCGCTTATCTGGTTGGAGTATATGCGGCGGGCTACGAAAAGCGGAAAGTTCATAGTCTTCTGTTTGGTAGTTAAAAAATAAGGAGCTAAGAAGTTGAGCCGTTGTTATGGCTTGTTGTATCTGCCGTAAAAACAATGGGCTTAACTTCTTAACTCCTCAATTCTTATGTTCTATTGTCTTAATATCTAAATATATTTATTTTTGAATGTTCTTGATGCTCCGATTAACATGAATGTATTAATCGTTGCTGTCCACTCTGCCTGGATATGCCTCAAGAGCCTTGCGCAGAACGATGAGCGCACGCTCAAGGTCTTCCTTCTTCAGCACGTAGGCGATGCGCACCTGATTGATGCCTGCACCCGGTGTGGTGTAGAAGCCTGCGGCAGGAGCCATCATGACGGTCTCGCCCTCGTACTGGAACTCCTCAAGACACCAGCGGCAGAACTTCTCGCTGTCGTCTACCGGCAACTTGGCTACGGTGTAGAAGGCGCCCATAGGTATCGGCGAGTAGACGCCCGGTATGCGGTTGAGACCATCGATGAGACACTTGCGGCGCTCTACGTATTCCTCGTAAACGTCGCGGTAGTAGTCTTCTGGAGCATCAAGCGATGCCTCGGCTACTATCTGACCAAGCAGAGGAGGAGAGAGGCGCGCCTGGCACAGCTTCATTACGGCTGCACGCACCTGCGGGTTCTTCGTAATCAAGGCTCCGATGCGGATGCCGCACTCGCTGTAGCGCTTTGAAACGGAGTCGATAAGTATCACGTTGTCCTCGATTCCTTCAAGATGGCAGGCTGAGATGTAAGGCGAACCTGTGTAGATGTACTCACGATAAACCTCGTCCGAGAACAGATAAAGGTCGTACTTCTTCACCAAGTCGCGAATCTGGTTCATCTCGCGGCGTGTATAGAGATAGCCGGTAGGGTTGTTCGGGTTGCAAATCAGGATGGCACGTGTGCGCTCGTTGATGAGTTCCTCGAACTTCTCCACCTTAGGCAGCGAGAAGCCTTCCTCTATGGTTGTGGCGATTGTGCGGATCTTTGCGCCAGCCGAAATAGCAAAGGCCATATAGTTGGCGTAAGCTGGCTCAGGGATGATGATTTCGTCGCCCGGGTTAAGGCACGACATGAACGCGAAAAGCACCGCTTCAGAACCACCGGCTGTAATGATGATGTCGTCTGCCGACACATTAATATTAAAGCGCTTGTAATAACCGGTCAGTCGCTCGCGGTATGAGAGATAGCCCTGCGACGGCGAATATTCGAGCACACTACGGTCGATGTGCTTCAATGCGTCGAGTCCTACTTGTGGAGTGGGCAGGTCGGGCTGTCCGATATTGAGGTGGTAGACTTTCACACCACGCTTTTTGGCGTCAACTGCCAAAGGCGCTAATTTGCGAATCGGCGATTCTGGCATTTCAAGTCCTCGTGTTGAGATTTCTGGCATTTGCGTATTTGTTTATTGTTATATTATTTCTTTGAGTATTATGCAAAGTTACGACAATTAGAAATAAGTGCAAAATTTTTATACCTAAAATTCTAATATTAGCCAAGTAAATGGTACACTCCTCCTGCGTATAGCTTGATAACACCTTTCAATTCGAGGCTGAACAAGAGTGCTGAGATGCTGCCAATAGGCAGTCCGGTCTGCACGGCGATGATGTTCAGTTGCAGGTCGTTGTTCTTTTGCAGCAATTCTACTATGCGCGTTTCTTCGGCTGTCAGTTCGGGGAACAGTTGGCGTTCGATGCCTTTAGCCCGAGCTGCCTTTACTTTGTTGTCCTGCTCCCATCCCATTGCGTTTACAAAGTCTTCGGCGCAGGTTATCAAGGCTGCCTTGTTGTCGCGTATGAGTTTGTTGCAACCTTCGCTGTATGGCGAATTCACGTTGCCTGGAAAGGTGAAAACGTCGCGGGCGTAGCTTTGTGCGATGTCGGCAGTTATCAGACTGCCGCCGCGTGCCGCACTCTCCACCACGATTGTGGCGTCGGAAATGCCTGCTACGATGCGGTTGCGTCTCACGAAGTTCATCTTGTCGGGGTTTGTGTTCGTAAGAAATTCCGTCAGAAGTCCGCCGTGCGAGAGCATCTCTTTTGCTGTGTCACGATGGGCGGAAGGATAAAGCATGTCCAAGCCGTGAGCCAATACGCCTACGGTGTCGAACCCGTTCTTCAGAGCGTTACGGTGTGCGCAGATGTCCACTCCATACGCCAGACCGCTCACGATGAGCACATCTGGGCAAAGCTCTTTAAGCGACCGGCAGAAGTTGTTGATGATATCTTGTCCGTAGGCTGTGCAATGGCGTGTGCCTACAATCGACACGATGCGGCGTTGGTTGAGGTCGGCATTGCCACGATAGAAAAGTACGATTGGGGCATCGTCGCAGTTGCGCAGTCGTTCTGGATAATCGTCGCATGCCATCGTCAATGGACGGATGGCATGCGCGTTATCAAATTCTAATTCTGCTTCTGCACGATGCAGGGATTCGGAAACATCGCTCAGCGCATTAATAAGGCGTGGAGAAGCGTCGCTGATAACGTCCTTGATGTTATTGCGGTTCTCCATAATAGCTGTTGCCGAACCGAGCTTGCGGTATAGCTGCAGGCAGGTGGCTGTATTGAAATAGCTAATGCGTGTTAATGCTATAGCGTAAAGTGTTTCCTGTGAAAAAGACATGTGTTTTTTGTATATCCTTATATTGTTATGCGTGCAATAATATGTTTTATGATATTATTGCACGCACTATTTAACATGCATGTATTACTGCCATGCGTGCATCTCTCCGAGGAAGAAGAGCAGTAAGTAGCCAAGTACCAAACCGATGATACCCATTGTCAGACCGATCTTCATCATCTCGTTCTGCTTTACCAAACCAGTTGAGTGGGCGATGGCATTTGGAGGTGTAGAGATAGGCAGAGTCATTGCTACAGATGCTGCTACAGCGATACCGATAAGTACGGTAGGTGTGCCGCCGATGCTCTCAAGCGAGTTGCCCATACCCTTACATACAACGGCAAGGATTGGCACGAGGAGTGCTGCCGTTGCGGTGTTTGAGATAAAGTTTGAGAGAAGGTAGCAGATGATACCTGAAGCAAGCAGGATAACTACCGGCGACCATGAGCTGAACGGAATGCTCTTGATTACGTTTTCTGCGAGACCCGACTCGTTAAGGGCAAGTCCGAGTGCGAAACCACCGGCTACCATCCAAATAACGCTCCAGTTGATTTCCTCCAAGTCGCGTGCTTTGATTACGCCAGTGAAAGCGAACACAACGATTGGCACCATGGCTACAGTGTTTGCACCTACACCGGTCCAGCGGTCGCAAATCCACAACAATACAGTAACGATGAATGTTCCGGCAACTACAATTGTGCGCCAGTTGTGCTGCACTTCGCCTTCAATCTCAAGCTCGATGGTCTTCTTTTTGAACGGGAAGAACTTCTTGAGCAAGAACCAACCGATGAGGAGCAAAACGATTGTAAGCGGAAGCATGTACATCATCCATTCGCCGAAACCGATACCGAGGTTCAAGCCTGTTGGTGAGTTGAGATATTTCAGCGCGATTGCGTTAGGAGGTGTGCCGATAGGTGTTCCCATACCGCCGATATTGGCAGCAACGGGGATAGACAGTGTGAGGGCTACACGTCCTTTGCCTTCTGGTGGAAGAGCCTTGAACACCGGTGCAAGGAATGTGAGCATCATCGCAGCTGTAGCGGTGTTGCTGACGAACATAGAGAATACGCCGGTGATGAGGATGAAGCCGAGGAGCACATTGTCGCTCTTGTTGCCGAAAGGCTTAAGCAGAGTGCGTGCCAGAAGCACGTCAAGTCCCGACTTTGTTGCTGCGATAGCGAGGATGAAACCGCCGAGGAAGAGGATGATTATCGGGTCGGCGAATGTAGCCATAAGAGCGCTATGGTCGAGCAGTTCTTCCTTTTCAATGCCTGAACGGAAGAAGTGGAACGCATTGTCGGATGTTGTGAACAGCAACAAGCCGATAAGCGATACGGATGTTGCCCAAGGCGAAATGGCTTCTGTTACCCACAGGATTGTTGCCAGTGCGAACACGGCGATAATGCGTTGCTGGATAACGGTGAGCCCTTCAATTCCGAAACTGCTTGTAGGTAGGTTCCAGAGCACAATTGTGACAAGAACCGCTAAAGCGAAGAGTAGGGCATTTTTCTTGCTAAAGTCTCCTTTGAGGAGGTTTCTTTTTTCTGTTGCCATAAAGTTTTAATAGGTTAGAATTATTTGTTTTTATAGTTATTAGTAATTCCGCAAAGTTAAGCAAAATAAATTCTCTGTCAAAACTTTTCTGAATAAATTTTTTAAAAGCTGTTAAGCCTCGGTTTATAGCATTCTTGTAATAGTCTATACAAACAAAGAGCCGCTCCATACAATGATGGAACGGCTCTTTGTCTTTATTTGCTATTGAATTAAACGTCATTCAATCTTATGGTATTGAATTATGTCTCTTCAAATTAGTCGTTATTGAATTTCTCGCGCGCCTTTCTCAGTATCTCTGACACGCTTGCAGCTTTCTTAGTAGATCGCTGCCACTGTTGCTTGCGCTCCTCGTAGTCGCGTCGTTGGCGTTCAAGAAAGTTGTCTGCCATAAATCTGCTTATTTGAATTTGCTGTATATGACAGTGATGTTGATGGCACCATTCTGATTCTCGCTTCCGCCAACCAGTTTTGTGCTTGAGATAGACATATCGTGTGTGAGGTTTGTCATTTCGCCTGACGTGTTGTAAGTCGGAGTGACCGGAATGATAACCACCTTATCCCAATCCTTGTTATGCTTGTTCTCGTTCATGTAGCGTACCAGACTTCCGATGTTGTTGAACGTGTACTGGTTCGTCGTGCTGCTGTATGTAGCAAGGAACGATGTCTTGTAGTTGGCTACCTGCTTGTTCTCGAAGAACGAGTACATTTCAGCCTTCGGAATCATCAGCAGAGTGGTGGGGATATTGAGCGCATAATCGCTGTTTACAGTTGAATTGATGCGCGACAGACTAACCTTTGCAGTATTGATAGTATCGTTCTCGTGTCCTCTCATAATCTGCTCAACCGGAATTGTCATCTCGGTAAAGATTCCTGCAGGCGACTTTATGTAAGTGCAAGAGTTATCTTCGGCGAGTCGCTTGATGGCGGCCTTGTCGTTGATGATATTCGTTGTCTGCAACACTTCTTCTGTACCAGGGAACGCAGCTGTAGAGACGATGATGGTGTCTTTCTTTGTGCCATCCTTGGTCGTCGTGGTAGTCTTATGCTTGAAGTATACGTTCAACTGGCTGAGATATACATGTGCCATAGCTCCCAGTCCGCTTCGGGTCTTGAAGTAGAAGCCTGGTGTGACCTTATTAATAAAGGTATAGGCGTTCTTGAAGTCCTCCTTCTTGTCGTAGAAGTGGCGCATGATGTCTGTACCGAACGAAGCGTCGAGCGGTATGCGTATCGACTTGATGTAGTCGGAACTGTTGCGAGTAGCAGCGTCAACATTAAGGTCTACGAGAGTGTACACCTTGTTTACACCATTGCTCTTGTTCACGAAACCTTCTTTCTCGGGATTGAAGTTAGAGTAGTACGTCTTTTCCGGTATAGGCTTCGACAGCTCGTAAGCCGTGAGCTTCATTGGTGCCAGCGAATCGCCGTAATACTCTTTGTAGTAGAGCCGGATGTCGCAAGAGTCTGCAACGATTTTGCCGTTTACGAGGCTCTTGATGCTGTCCTTTTCAGGAAACTCGAATCCTTCGGGCAGATAGAACTGCGTCATGAAGTCGCTGCTGAGGTAAGCGCCCGTCTCCGGATCGCGCACCTTGCCGATGTAGCCGGTGTATGTTCTTGCCAAAACCGAGTCGGCGACGATTGAGCGTGTTTTTATCTCGAAGGTATCTGTGACTATATTCAGGCCGTCGCTGCCGTCAATGAGCGTACCACTGCCGATGTCGCCAGTGGTATCGTCGCATGAGGTGAATATAAAAGTGGCAAGTGCTAAACCCGCCAAAAACTTTAGCTTCATATTCAAAATGTATTGATTTTGATTGTCAGCCCTACAGCTTCTCGTAGAATTCCTTGTAGGCCTCTGTGTAGTTTTCTCCAGGATATTTCAGGATAGGCAAGCCCTTGCTCTCAGCGTATGCCAGCAACTCCGGATTAGCGTTCCCCTCAGCCTCGATTACAGCGTCGCTATTGTCTATAGCCAGTTTGCAGAACTCCATGAAGTCGAAGTCGTCCTTGTATGCGCTGAGACTGTCAACGGTGATGTCCTTAAACTCAAGACAGTTCTTGAAGTTGTTGCCGATGTCCTTTGATAAGCCGTCCTTGAAAATTGACGTTACGATTTTTGTGTCGTTGAATGTCGGTTCGTCGTTGTATGCAGCCTTGATGAAGAGCGGCACGATGTACGACATCCAGCCTTGGCAGTGGATTACTTCAGACGACCATCTGAGCTTCTTCACTGTTTCCAATACGCCACGTGCGAAGAAAATAGCTCTTTCGCCGTTGTCGTCGTATTCTTCGCCATTTTCGTCTACAGCCATCTTGCGCTTCATGAAGTAGTCGTCGTTGTCGATGAAGTACACCTGAAGGCGTGTCTGCGGAATGGATGCTACCTTGATTATCAGTGGATGATCGGTATCGTCGATGACGAGATTCATTCCTGAAAGGCGTATTACCTCATGAAGTTGTCCTCTGCGCTCGTTGATGTTGCCCCATTTGGGCATGAACGTGCGAATTTCGAAACCTTCTTCCTGCATTTTTGTCGGAAGGTCTCTACCCATGATTGAGAGTGCTGTTTCGGGAACATACGGAGCAATCTCCTGATTGATAAAAAGTACTTTCTTTGCCATGCTTTGATATTTAATATGTGCGAAAGTCGCGTTGTTTCGGGCCTCGTTGGCTCAAGCATACGTGCAAGCACAAATGCAAAGTTACAAAAAAAATCTCAGAAAACGCTTGTTTTGTTCGTTTTACCCCGTTTATGGGTTTGTTTTTTTAATGTAATTCTTTCTTATTAAGAAATTATTGCACAATAAGTTGTGTTTTTAGAAGAAAGATAGTGCGTATTAAGAATATATCGGGTGGGGTACGGGTTTGAGAATAGTGTGCTGTATGATGATAAGTGGTATAAACAATAAATCCCGAGAACGTTCTCGTTCTCAGGATTTATATGTGTCTTAGTGACGGATTTTCTTTGATTAAGCCTCTGCCGGAGCTTCCTCTGTAGCCTCTGCGTTAGCAGCAGCCTCTGCCTCTGCCTTTGCAGCAGCCTCAGCAGCCTTCTTCTCAGCTACCTTCTTAGCGATAGCCTCGTTGAGCTTCTTCTCTGCCTCGAGCTCCTTAGCAGCAGCCTCTGCCTTAGCCTTAGCCTCGTTCTCGCGTACGGTGTCCAAGCCCTTCTGCTTGTCTGCCTTCCATGCGTCGAACTTCTTCTGTGCTGTAGCCTCGTCGAATGCGCCCTTCTTAACGCCACCGCGGAGGTGCTTCATAAGATAAACGCCCTCGCCCTTGAGGATGTTGTGAGCTGTTGCTGTCGGCTGTGCGCCTGTCTCTACCCAGTAGAGTGCACGGTCGAAATCCAAATCTACAGTAGCAGGATTGGTGTTAGGGTTGTAAGTACCAATCTTCTCAGTAAATCTACCATCACGTGGTGCTCTTGCGTCAGCGATTACGATACGATAAAAAGCGTAGCTCTTACGACCGCCGCGCTGAAGTCTGATCTTTGTTGCCATTGTTTAAAATTTAATTTTAATTTGTGGTTTGAATTATGCTACTATCTCGTAATAGCGGCTGCAAAGGTACTAAGTTTATTTCGAACGCCGAAATATTTTTCTATTTATTTTCTTTTAGTAGAGCGAGTTTGGCTTGTTTTTATGTAAAAGCTGCCTTGTTTTTACAAGAAAAAAAGGATACATAGCCCATTATACAAAACAAGGCTATATATCCTTTCTTCTTTACTTTGTTTCTATCTCTTCCTTCATGTCGATGAACTGTCGCTTGCTGTCGTAGAATTCGTACTGCAGGAAAGCGAGTTTCTGTGAGGGAACGATATGTACTCCCAGTCCGTATTTCATCTGCCACTTTCTCTTCAGCGAGAAGAGTCCCTTGTTGATGTAGGCAGCCACGTATGGGTGTACGTGCAGATAGAATGTCTTTATTCCAATCTTGTTGACAAGCCTGTCAATCTTACTTTCAAGCTGGTCGGTGAAGATGATGCTCGACTTTATCTTTCCCTTGCCGAAGCAGGTGGGGCATACCTCTTCCACATTCACATCCATAGCCGGACGTACGCGTTGGCGTGTAATCTGCATGAGTCCGAACTTGCTCAGAGGTAGAATGTTGTGGCGGGCGCGGTCTTTCTGCATGTTCTTGCACATGCGTTCGTAGAGCAGCTGTCGGTCTTCGGCGAGGTTCATGTCGATGAAGTCGACAACGATGATGCCTCCCATGTCGCGCAGTCGCAGCTGTCTTGCCAGCTCGTCTGCGGCTCCGAGGTTCACGTCCAGTGCGTTAGCCTCTTGTCCGTTGTCCGAGTGCGAACGGTTGCCGCTGTTCACGTCTACCACGTGCAGGGCCTCCGTGTGCTCGATGATAAGATAAGCGCCGTGCTTGTAGTTGACGGTTTTGCCGAAGCTGGATTTAATCTGCTTAGTTACGTTGAAATTGTCGAAGATGGGAACTGTTCCTGTATACAACTTAACGATGTTTGCTTTCTCTGGGGCGATGAGTGAAACATAGTTTTTAACTTCGTGGAAAACATTCTCGTCGTTGACGTATATGTTTTCGTAGGTGGGATTGAACAAATCCCTTAATAATGCTACAGCTCTACCTGTCTCTTCGAAGATCAACTGTGGACGTTTCTGGGTTTTCTGCACCTTTATAAGTGCGTCTTCCCATCTCTTTGTCAGAACCTTTAGTTCTGCATCCAGCTCTGCTACGCGTTTGCCCTCAGCTACAGTTCTCACAATGACGCCGCAATTCTTCGGCTTGATGCTGTTGATGAGTTGTTTCAGTCGCGCGCGCTCTTCTCCGCTTTTGATTTTTGTCGATACCGAAACTTTATCGCCGAAAGGCATGAGTACGAGGTAGCGTCCTGCGAAGCTTAGTTCGCCCGTAAGGCGCGGACCTTTTGTAGATATCGGCTCTTTCACAATCTGAACCAACACCTCCTGTCCCACGGTGAGTGTGCTCTGTACGCTTCCGTCCTTTCTGAGGTCGGGCAGCTTTGTAGCCTTGGCAAAAGGATAAAGTTTCTTTCTGTCGCTTTGTACCTGTTTGAGGTACTTTTCGTAAGAATTGAATTGGTTGCCTAAATCAAGATAGTGGAGAAAGGCATCACGTTCGTAGCCCACGTCAACGAAACTTGCGTTCAGTCCAGGCATGAGCTTTTTTACTTTTGCAACATAGATGTTTCCAACAGAGAACGATACAGACCTTGGCTCAGTCTGATATTCCACGAGTCGCTTGTCTTCGAGCAGCGCGATGGAAATTTCATTCTGTTGTACATCGATTACAACTTCGCTGGTCATTTCTCTTTTGTTTTTCTGAATTTAGGTACTTTCTTTAATTTTGATATAAAAGCATGGGGGCGCATCAAAATTATTGCTGATGCAATGGGTTTTTGACGCGCCCCCATATCGGAACTGACCCTTATGGGCAGGCTTTCTTACTTGCTCTTATGTCTGTTCTTGCGTAATCTCTTTTTACGCTTGTGAGTAGCCATCTTGTGTCCCTTTTTTTTCTTTCCGTTTGGCATAGCTTTAAATTTTTTGTTGTTTAATATTAATATTAATGATGTTTTCTTTCCTTGTTCAAATGAATGCGGGTTGGGGTTTACTTCTCCATAGTGGCGTTCTTCATCTCCTCAATGAAGCACTTAGCCGGCTTGAAGCTTGGCTGATCGTGTGCGCCGATTTTCATTGTTGTCTTCTTGAGTATGTTTCTCGCTGTCTTAGCGGCGCGATGCTTAACGATGAAACTTCCAAATCCACGCAGGTACACATTCTCTTTCTTTGTCAACAAACTGTTTTTGATATTCTCCATGAAGCTTTCTACGACTACTGATACGTCTTTCTTCTGTAATCCGGTGCTTTCTGCAATCTTGTTGATGATATCTGCTTTAGTCATTTGAATGTATTATATTATTATTTCTTTTGTTATTACCTTTTACTAAGGACGTGCAAAGATACGAGTTTTTCGTGTTATACGAAAATTTCTTGATAACTTTTTTGAGTTATTGCGCAATATTTGCCCTCCGAACTCATTAATTTTCACGTTGTTAAGCATCGGGTAGGGCAGGAAAGGGCTTTCGCGTGCCGTAAGTTCTACTTCATTTCCGGCACAATGGCGAAGAATTCGGCGTCTTCTGCGGTGCGGTTCTCAGCGCAATGTGTGTGTCCGCACGGGCAGTAGTGAACCTCTCCGGCGCGTGCGGTCTCTTCTTTTCCGTCGCATACGAAGGTTATCTCACCTTTTATTATATACATCACCTCGCAGTTGCCTTCGTGTGTGTGCATACCTATAGAGCTTCCGGGTGTCAGTATGTTGCGCATTATCTTCACCTTGCCGTCGTCGGCTGCGCGCATGATAAGCTTGCCGTTGCCGCCCTTGAAGTTCTCCACTACTTTTTCTTCTGTTTTCTCAAAATCGATAATCATATTATGCCTCCTTGTTTTAAATATGAATCTTTTAGGCGTGATGTTTTGCCTGTTTTTTCTTTAAGAGCACGTTCAGCGAGCATATTATCGTAGCCACAACGAGCAACGCCAGCGCCACCTGTTCTGCCGACTTCACCGCCGTCGTAAGCTGCCATCCTGCGGCGATGCCGAGGAAGAGTCCGCCGTCGCTCGAGAGGAAGTAGGTGCTCTCGGCTGTCGAGCGCTGGCAGTGGTCGCAGCTGTTGAGCAGCTTGTAGAGCTGTTCTGACGAGCTGAGCGCTATGCCGAATCCGAAGAGCATCGGCTTCAAGGTAGCGTCGAATATGTCGTCGTGTGCGAACATGGCGAGAATGGCTATTATCGCCAGTGCGTTTCCTACGGCTGAGGCGAAGCGTGCGTTCTTTACGGCTGGTATGTGCAGCGCGAGCGCCGCCACTACGAAGCCCGCCATCACCGACGAGCAGAACTCCACCGTCATGCGTGTTGTCATCATTATGCCGAGCGCCGCTGTGATGAGCGCTATTACGAGTGCTATCGTTGCGCCGCGCGGCAGAAAGAAACGGTCTATCGAAACCAGATGCACACCCTCCTCAGGGGCGCGGAACGGGAACTTCACGCACATCACGAGCACGGCTGAAGCGAGCGACATGGCTGCTCCGACTATGTAGAACAGTGACCCGCGCAGCTCGTCGCGCAGCAGCAGCGCCAATATCGGGCCCACTATCACCGTAAGTCTTGATATCCATATTGCCGTATGGTTGGCGTCGGTGCGGTGGCACGATTCGGTCTTGTCTATGAGCAGCGTGCACGAGAGTACGCGCTTGGCTGTGCCGAACACGGCGCCGCTCGCAAAGCATACTGCCAAAAGCGTGTATTCTTCTATCTCGCGCACAATCGGCTGCTCTCTAAACTCGAACGCTGAGAGTCCGAGGATGGTTGCGCCGAGGCATATCGCCGAAATGAAGAATACCTTGTTGCGGCGGTAGTTTTGTATTAGCCAACTGCCGAAAAAGCCTGATATACAAACGCCTATGATGAATACGACGATTGTAAGACATGCCAGGTAGCTGCTTGCGTGGTCCTCTGTAGTGAGGCGGAATGGCAGCAGCGGTATGGTCATGTAGCACGATATGCACAACAGCAGTTCGGCTATTGTGAGGAGTGTGAACTCGCGGTTCCACAATCGGTTGTAAGTGGGTGTGTATTGAGTGTCCATGTCTTAGTATGACTCGTTCTCGTTAGGGAAGTCCGACGACTTTACGTCTGCAACGTATCTGCCTACGGCGTCGGTTATGATAGAGTGGAGGTCGGCGTACTGGCGCAGGAACTTCGGCTTGAAGCCCTTGTTCATGCCGAGCATGTCGGCATATACGAGCACCTGTCCGTCGCATTTGTTGCCAGCTCCGATGCCGATGGTGGGGCAGCTTACGGCTGCCGTAACCTTCTCGGCGAGGTCTGCCGGTATCTTCTCGAGCACTATGCTGCAGCATCCTGCCTCTTCGAGCGCCTTTGCGTCGGCTATGAGCTTCTCTGCTTCAGCCTCCTCTTTGGCGCGCAAGCCGTATCCGCCGAACTGGTGAACGCTCTGCGGAGTGAGTCCGAGGTGTCCGCATACGGGTATGCCCGCAGCCACGATCTTCTTGATCATCGGAGCTATCTCTGCTCCGCCTTCGAGCTTCACGCCGTCTACGCCAGCCTCCTTCATGATGCGTACGGCATTGCGTATGCCGTCCTCTTCTGATATTTGGTAGCTGCCGAAGGGCATGTCGCACACCACGAAGGCGTGCTCTGTAGCGCGAGCCACGGCACGCGCGTGGAAAATCATCTCGTCAACGGTGATGGGGAGTGTCGTGGCGTTGCCGTGCATCACGTTCGATGCAGAGTCGCCAACGAGTATTGTGTCGATGCCAGCTTGGTCGAGAATCGATGCTGTGGTGTAGTCGTAGGCTGTGAGCCATGAGATCTTCTCACCATATTTCTTCATTTCAAAAAACAGGGGTGCAGTTACTTTTTTCTTACTTGAACTTAAATATTCTGCCATTTCTAAATGTTGTTGTATTTCAAATATCGGGCAAAATTACAACAATTTACGTAAATGGCAAAGCGAACACCGCTTTATCTGCACTTTTTGTACCATTCGACGAGGTTTGCGCGCGGCACTCCTTGCCCTACCATGGCGTCGAGGTCTTCGCGTGCCTCATTCTTGCGGCCCGTGAGCAGGCGCACGTTGGCACGGTTCAGACGGTAGTCGGTGTTTTTAGGGTCGAGCTCTATGGCGCGTGTAAAGTCGTACTCTGCCGGCGTGTACATCTTGCGCTCTATCTCTATTCCGCCTCGCGCGGCGTATGCCACGGCGTTGTTCGGGTGCTGTGCCACCAGTGTGTTTATCTGGTTGAACGCCTCGGTGGGTCGGTTGTCCTTCTGGTTGAGCAGCGCCAGACCCAGCATCGCCTCGAAGTGACCAGGCACTATGCGCAGCAGGTTCTCGTAGTCGAGACGTGCAAACTTGTATCTGCCCTGTCGTTCGTTGACGTATGCGCGGTAGAACAGCGCGGCGATGTTCTTCTCGTCGCAGCGCAGCACGAAGTCGTACTCCTCCTGGGCGTAGCGCCATTGCTCCAGTTCGATGTTCCAAGCCGCCTTCTTCATGCGCAGCTCGAGCGAGTCGGGGTGGAATGCCAGCACCTGCACCGCTGCCGAGAGGCTGTCGCGCAGGTCTGAACGGGTTTGTGCAGTGGCACCGTTGGCGGTTGCGATGCCGAGTATAAGTGCTAAAATCAGTTTTCTCATATACATATATAATAATGTGTGTGTTTCAGGTCTCCTGTTGCAGCCCTTTTGGAGCGTTTGCGCCAAGGCTTCGGGAAACTCGCTGCGAAATTATACAGAATAATTCATGCGTGCAAGTTTTTTATACATTGTTGTTTTGTTGTGTAAAATAATTAAGTTTATTTGTCGTTTCTTCGGTTTCTCTCATCGTGCTCCGTACGCCGCCCGATCGGATTCCGTCCGCCGTCCGATCGGTTTCCGTTCGCCGTCCGATCGGATTCCGTTCGCCGTCCGATCGGATTCCGTTCGCTGCACGACGACTTTTCTTAAGGCTTCAGAGGGAAACCACTAACCACTTATGGGGTAAATCCTACGCTCTAATATGAAAATTCCCTTGCTTTTATGTTTTCTTTGGCGTAACTTTGCAATATCAAAAAACAACAGTTAATAACTTAATAGCTTACGATTATGAAAAGATTAGTATTGACGCTCGCCGTAGCTCTCGTAACGGCACTCTCTGCAAGCGCACAGCGACTCGCCAATATTCAGGTAGAGGCTCGTTTCATAACCGACAAGATGGTTCTCGAACTCGGACTCACGAATGTGCAGCGCAACAACATCATGCGTCTCAACCTCGACTATCTCGACGCTATCAACAGCTATCGCGACTTAAACGGCAGGGCATGGAAGTATCGCAACAAGGAGTTGCGCCGCATGATGAGCGACAGCCAGTGGAGACGCTACCGCGAGGCTTACTACTTCTATAAGCCTATAAGCTGGCGCGGCAACGCCTACGTACACAACATCTACACCAGGTATCCAGAAAGAGTGGTTGTCGTACACGAGTCGTGCAAGCCCTGCAAGCACCACAAGCATTACGAGTCGTGCAAGCACCACAAGCATCACAAGCACGACAAGCATTACAAGCACCATAAGCACGACAAGCACGACAAACACGACAAACATTACAAGCACTATAAGCACGACAAGCACCATAAGCACGACAAGTATCGTAAATACGATGATGACGACCGGTATAAGAAGCACCCGTTCGGAAGTCGCCGTTAGTAAAAAATGGTTAAAAAACATACGCAATAACTCTTGATTTATTCATAACACTTAACTTTGTATTCTTAAGTACGCAGAGCGACGAAAGTTCTCTGCGTTTTTAACGTATTTATGAACCAAGTAATAATGATGTATTATGACTTTTTTCAAGAGCCAGTATCTATTGGCTGCTACACTTGTAGCTCCGCTCTTGTCTTTCGCCACTGAAGCAAGCGCCCAGACAGCAAAGCGTTTCGTGGTGAAGGGCGTGGTAGCCGACGCTACGACTAAGGAAGGCGAGCAGTACGCCACCATGAAAATCACATCGCAAACCGATTCTACATCCACCGCCGCACTTGCTGTATCGGAGGCTGATGGCTCTTTCAACATGACTCTGAAGAAGGCGGGCAGCTATCGCCTCTACGTGAACGCAATGGGCAAGCAACCCATCGTGCGCAACTTCGTCGTGTCTGACAGTAAGCCCATAGCCGCGCTCGACACATTATATATAAAGGAGGCTTCGCACGAGCTGGGCGCTGTGGAGATCGTGGCGCAGAAGCCGCTCGTGAAAGCCGACATCGACAAGATTACGTACGACATAGAGGAAGACCCCGACTCGAAGACCAACAACATACTGGAGATGCTGCGCAAGGTGCCGATGGTGACGGTAGACGGCGACGGCAATATAAAGGTGAACGGCAGCTCGGGCTTCAAGGTGTACGTTAACGGGCGACCTAATAGTATGATGTCGAACAACCCGAAGGAGGTGCTGAAGAGTATGCCTGCGTCGTCGATAAAGAAGGTAGAGGTGATTACAAACCCCGGTCCGAAGTATGACGCGGAGGGCGTGGGCGGCATCCTAAACATCGTGACCGTGGGCAAGGGCATTGAGGGCTACACCGTGACTACTAACGGCGGAGTGTCGAATGCCGATGTTGATGCGGGCATGTATGCTACGGTGAAGCAGGGTAAGCTCACCGTCAGCGGAACCTACTCGTACAACTACTACGACGGACGCAACTCGCATGGCGACTACAGCAGTCTGTTCACGGGCGACCCGTCTACGCCCTCTGCGTCCAACCGATACGCTACGAGCGACAGCCGTTCGTATAACCACTCGCACTCGGGCAACTTCGAAGCGAGCTACGATGTGGACTCGCTGCGACTCGTGACAGCCTCGTTCGGCATCTGGACTAATCGGTCACATTCGCACAGCCTGGCAAGAAGAAACGCTACGTCGCCGCTGTCGGGCGCAACGCTCTATTCGTATAGCGACGGCGGACGCAGTGTCTCAGACAACACCTACCTATACGGCAACATCGACTATCAGCGACTCTTCAGACAGAAGGGTCGTATGCTTACGTTCTCCTACAAGATAAGCGGAGGCACCAATGGCGGCGACAACTATTCGTCTTACGATGTGGCAGAAGCTACCGACGAGTGGTTGCCGCTCGTGAAGCGCTTGTCTGACGAGCATACCGAAAGCAACGGACGAAGCATGGAGCACACGTTGCAGGTAGACTATACTACGCCTATCGGCAAGGCACACAACGTGGAGGTGGGTGCAAAATACATATTGCGCGACAACCGTTCGGACGACGACCGCTATGTACGTCAGAACGGAACCGACGGCGAATACACGTTCGACGAACAGTATTCGTCGCACTACCGTCACGAGAACGACATCCTCGCCGCTTACTTGGGTTACGGCTTAAGATTAGGCAATCTGTCGGGACGACTTGGCGCACGCTACGAGCACACGTTCCAGAAGATAAAGTATGAGTTAGGCGAGGGCGAGAACTTCTCCACCGGGTTCTACGATGTGGTGCCGTCGGCAAGCGTGGGCTACCGCATAAACGACGAGAACAATCTGCGATTCGGCTACAATATGCGTATATACCGACCGGGCATCTGGTCGCTCAATCCGTATCTCAACCAGACTAACCCCGAAGCGCTACAGCAGGGTAACCCTAATCTGGTGAGCGAGAAGAACCACAACGTGCAATTGACCTACAGCTACTTTGCTGCTAAGTTCTCCGTTAGTTGCACCATGCGCTACAGCTTCACGAACAACAATATTTCAAGCGTTACGTCGCTCGTGGAGGACAACACTATCGAGAGCGTGAAGAACCCGACGGGCAAGCTCGTCAGCTACACTACGTACCGCAACATCGGACGCACACAGACTGCGTCGCTGTCGAGCTATGTCAATTGGAATATCTTCAAGAACACACGCCTGACCATGAATCTGTGGGGCGACTATTCCGACTACAACGACCGTCAGTCGCTGCACAACTATGGCTATTACGGTTCGGCGTATGTGGGCGTGCAGCAGACGTTGCCTAAGAGTTGGAGAGTGAATGTTGGTTTCTATGGTTGTACGAGCAATCCCAATCTTCAATCGAAGACGGAGGGCATGTACAACTATAACTTGAATGTGCAGAAGTCGTTCCTCAAGGATAGGCTCAACTTCAACTTGTATGCAAGTAATTTCCTTGATGCAAAGCGCCATTATAAATCGACGGTCACAGGCGCGAACTTCATAACACATAGCGACTCGGCGTATAATCCGTGGCGCGTCGGTATAAACGTGAGCTGGCGCATCGGCGAATTGTCGTCGGGCGTCAAGAAGGTGGCGCGATCTATCTCTAACGACGACGTTAAGAGCGCAGAAGGTGGTGGAAAGTAAGCACTATTCCACCAACTCGCGTCTCTTTGCCTCCTTGAGGCGTTGTTCCACTTCGTCGGGCGACACCGTGCCGGTTATCAGACTCTTCACCCACACGCTGAGGGCGAAGCAGACAATGGTGATAACCGCACTTACCACCCATTTGAGTAGCTCGTTCTGCAGTGGCACGTTGTTTATAGACACTATGCCTGCCACTACGGGTATGCCAAACAGAATAAGGTCGGCGCCGGAGTGTATCTTGAAATTCTCTTTCGCATGGCGATACTCGTCGTTTTTGTCGAGTATCGTCATGCGATTTTCTTTCCAGTAGGTTTCAAATTCCTTGTCAGTCATGCTATTGTACTTTTGTCATGTGATAGCCAAGGCTGCGCAATTCTACGGCAATGCCCATCAGATACATCTGGTGTAGAGCCGCTACAAAGGTGCGGAACGCCTCCTTTGAGCCAGCCTCAAGGCGCATGCGGCAGAGCTTGTTGTAGGTGCGTGCAGCGCATTCGCCCACCACGTTGTTCACCACTTCGTGCTCTTTTGCGTCGAGGCAAAGCACCTTCTCGCAGATATAATCGTCCATGTGGTCGAAGTCGATGCGGTCGCGTAGGTAGGCGTAGAGGTCGGTCACCTTAGAGTAGGTAGTCCATTCTACATCCCAATACTTTGCGAGCGCCATGCCCACGTACATTATCCAGCCGAACGCCACACGCGGATATTCGCCGTTGAATTCGCGTATGGCGTCGGGCATGTAGCTCTGAGCTATCGGCTGCCACAACTCTTCGAGGTCGGGAGCTTCGGGCAGACGTTCGTCAATCATGTCTACAGAGAGCAGAAACTGATGGAGGTCGTCGCGGAAAAGCAGCTCCTTGTCTTCGTTGTTTGTCATGCTCATGTCGGTTTAAATCTTGTCGAGAGCCTGCTTGATGTCGTCGAGAATGTCTTCTGCGTCCTCAATGCCTACAGAGAGACGGATAAGGTCGGGCGCGATACCAGCCTCGCGCAACTGCTCGTCGGAGAGCTGACGGTGGGTGTGGCTTGCAGGGTGGAGTACGCAGGTGCGGGCGTCAGCCACGTGGGTCACGATGTTAATCATGTCGAGCGAGTCCATGAAGCGGATTGCTGTCTCGCGGTCGCCCTTCAGTCCGAACGCTATCACGCCGCAAGAGCCGTTTGGCAGATACTTTTGTGCGAGTTCGTAATACTCGTCTCCCGGCAGACCGCAGTAGTGTACCCATGCCACGCGCTCGTCAGCCTTTAGGAACTCGGCAACGCGCTGTGCGTTCTCGCAATGCTGCTTCATGCGCAGGTGGAGCGACTGCAAGCCGAGGTTGAGGATGAACGAGTTCATCGGAGCTGGGATAGAACCGAGGTCGCGCATGAGCTGAGCCACGAGCTTTGTGATGTAGCCCATCTTGCCGAAAGCCTTGACGTAGGTGAGTCCGTGGTAGCTCTCATCGGGTGTGCAGAGACCGGGGAACTTCTCGGCATGAGCCATCCAGTCGAAGTTGCCGCTGTCTACAACCACGCCACCAACCTGGCTCGCTGTGCCGTCCATGTACTTGGTAGTGCTGTGTGTGACGATGTCTGCGCCCCACTCAAACGGGCGGCAGTTGATAGGTGTGGCGAAGGTGTTGTCGACAATGAGAGGCACACCGTTCTTGTGGGCGATGCGTGCAAACTTTTCGATGTCGAGCACAGCGCAACCAGGGTTGCTGATTGTCTCGCCGAACACTACCTTTGTGTTCGGGCGGAATGCCTTCTGTATCTCCTCCTCAGAAGCGTTCGGATTAACGTAAGTGCACTCGATGCCGAGCTTCTTCAGCGTAACGCCGAAGAGATTGTATGTTCCGCCGTAAATCTCGTTGGATGTTACGATATGGTCGCCAGCCTCGCAGATGTTGAATACAGCGTAGAAATTGGCAGCCTGACCAGAACTGGTGAGCACAGCGCCAACACCGCCCTCGAGCTGCGCAATCTTCTTTGCAACAGCGTCGTTGGTCGGGTTCTGCAGGCGTGTGTAGAAATAGCCCTCCTTCTTCAAGTCGAAGAGCATAGCCATCTCCTCTGAGTTGTCATACTTGAATGTAGTACTCTGTATGATAGGTACCTCGATAGGTTCGCCGTTCTTTGGTTCATAACCGCCTTGCACACAAAGTGAAGCGGTGCGAAGTTTCTTTTCCATGTTCTTGTTTGTTGATTATAATTAATGTATGATTTATATCTTTATATCCTTATATCTTTATGATTTGTATTTCTTTTTACTTTTATCAGACTTTCATAAGGTTGCTCATCACCATGTCGCTCACAAAAAGTCCTTTGCGTGTGAGTCGCAGGTGGTTGTCAGCGAGTTCAAGAAGTCCGCCATCGATGTCGTTCTTAGCTGAACGCAGAGCATAGTTGCGATACTCTGGTTTCAGACGCATCAGGTCTACACCTTCGTATGTACGCATGGCAGTTGTGATGATGTCATCGTAGTGGGTGTCGTCGTCAATACGTTCGCTTTCGGACGGCAGGTTGTCGCTTTCTATAGCGCTGACGTATTCTTTAATATCGGCTACGTTCCAGCTGCGTGTCAGTAAGTTATACGAATGAGCGGCGGCTCCAAAGCCTAAGTAGGGCGTGTCGTTCCAGTAGCTGCTGTTATGTATGGCGCGATAGCCGGGAAGGCAGAAGTTGCTTATCTCGTAATGCTCGTAACCGTTAGCCGAAAGCGTGTCCATAAGCATGGTATACATAGCCAGGCAAGTGTCGTCGTCGGTCTGTTGCACCTTGCCGTTCTGAAGCATAAGGTAGAGTGGTGTGCCTTCCTCGTACATAAGGCTGTAGGCAGAAATATGATTGGGGCGAAGCTTCAAGGCAGCGTCTAAATCGTCCTGCCAATCGTTCAATGTCTCGTTAGGGAAACCGAACATAAGGTCGATGCTGATATTGTCTATGCCGGCACGGCGTATTGTTTCGACGGCTTTGGCGGCTTGTGCAGCATTGTGGCGACGGCATATAAAGCGCAGACGTTCGTCGCTGAATGTTTGCACGCCAAGACTGATGCGGTTTACGCCGAGGTTGCGCACAGCGGAAATAAGTTCTGTGGTGACATCATCGGGATTCATCTCTATCGTTATCTCGCGGGTTTTGCAAGGGAAAACCGCTTTTATCGTGTTGATGATTCGTGAGAGATCGTCGATGGAGAGTGTGGAGGGCGTGCCGCCGCCAATGTAAACAGTATCAATTGTACATTCATGGTCGGGATAGAGCGCTTTAAGCTCACCGCTACGCATGTGCATCTCCTTCAAAAGTGCGTCCACGTAGCGTGTGCGCCAGTCTTTTGCTGTCGTACTATAAAAGCCGCAATAGATACAGCGGCTTTCGCAAAATGGTATATGAATGTATAATCCTGCTTTCATTCGCTATATAATAAGGTGTATGCTGTCTGACACCTCGTTTAGTGCGTGCAAAATTACTAATAAGTTTAAAATTTTGATTAGTTTTTGTGCATTTCTTTTGGAAATACCGCATAAATGTTTAATTTAGTAAGCGGATAGACACCCGCCCCAAAGTCAATCCGCCTGAATTTATTATTAACCATTTAAAACCTGAAGAATATGAGGGTCTATCAAACAAATGAGATTAAGAACATTGCCCTTTTAGGCAGTGCGGGTAGCGGCAAGACCACCCTTGCCGAGTCTATGATTTATGGTAGTGGTATTATCAAGCGCCGTGGTACGGTGGAAGCAAAGAACACGGTGAGCGACTACTTCCCGGTAGAACATGAGTATGGTTACTCGGTGTTCCCCACAGTGTTCCATGTAGAGTGGAACAACAAAAAGCTTAACATTATTGATTGTCCGGGTTCTGATGACTTCATCGGTGGCGCAATCACAGCCCTCAACGTAACCGATCAGGCTGTTATCCTTATTAACGGTCAGTACGGTCCTGAGGTTGGTACACAGAACAACTTCCGTTATACCGAAAAACTTCACAAGCCGGTTATCTTCCTTATCAACCAGTTGGATTCTGATAAGTGCGATTTCGATAATGTCATAGCTAACATGAACGCTATCTACGGCTCTAAGTGTGTTCAGATTCAGTATCCGGTTAGCACAGGCCCTGGCTTCAATGCTATCATCGACGTGCTTCTGATGAAGATGTACACATGGGGACCAGAAGGTGGTATGCCTACTATCGTTGATATCCCTGCAGAGGAGATGGATAAGGCTATGGAGCTTCATAAGTCTCTCGTAGAGGCTGCGGCTGAGAACGACGAAACTCTTATGGAGAAATTCTTCGAAGAGGAGACTCTCTCTGAGGACGAGCTGCGCGAAGGCATCCGCAAGGGACTCGTTACACGTTCTATCTTCCCAGTGTTCTGCGTTTGTGCAGGCAAGGATATGGGCGTTCGCCGTTTGATGGAGTTCTTGGGCAATGTTGTGCCTTTCGTAAGCGAAATGCCAAAGCTTCACAATACACGTGGTGAGGAGATTGTCGCTGATTTAAACGGACCGGAGTCTGTTTATTTCTTCAAGACAGGTTTGGAGCCGCATATCGGTGAGGTAAGCTACTTCAAGGTTATGAGCGGCAAGATCAAGTCGGGTGATGACTTGACAAACGCTGATCGTGGCTCAAAGGAGCGTATCGGTCAGATATTCGCTTGCGCTGGTGCTAACAGAATACCAGTGGACGAACTCGTTGCCGGCGATATCGGTTGCACAGTTAAGTTGAAAGATGTAAAGACAGGAAACACCCTCAATGGTAAAGATTGCGAATGGCGCTTTGACTTTATCAAATACCCTAACCCTAAGTTCTCACGTGCAATCAAGGCTGTCAACACAGCAGAAACAGAAAAACTTATGTCGGCTTTGCTGCGCATGCATCAGGAAGATCCGACATGGCTCGTTGAGCAGAGCAAGGAGCTGCGCCAGACCATCGTACGCGGTCAGGGCGAGTTCCACCTCCGCACATTGAAGTGGCGTCTCGAGAACAACGAGAAGCTCGCTATCAAGTTTGAGCCGACACGTATACCTTATCGCGAGACTATCACAAAGATGGCGCGCGCTGAGTATCGTCACAAAAAGCAGTCGGGCGGTGCTGGCCAGTTCGGTGAGGTTCATCTCATCATTGAGCCGTACGCAGAAGGTATGCCCGATCCTACATCTTACAAGATCAACGGACAGGAGTTTAAGATCAATATCAAGGGTCGCGAAGAGATTAACTTGGAATGGGGCGGCAAACTCGTATTCATCAACTCTGTTGTCGGTGGTGCTATTGATGCACGCTTCATGCCTGCTATCCTTAAGGGTATCATGGACCGCATGGAGCACGGACCGCTGACCGGTAGCTATGCACGTGATGTGCGTGTTATCGTTTATGACGGAAAGATGCACCCTGTTGACTCTAACGAACTTTCGTTCATGCTGGCTGCACGCAATGCGTTCTCTGCAGCGTTCAAGGAGGCAGGACCGAAGATTCTGGAGCCTATCTACGACCTCGAGGTTTACGTACCGAGCGACTACATGGGTGATGTGATGTCTGATCTCCAGGGACGCCGCGCTCTCATCATGGGTATGGATAGCGAGGCTGGTTATCAGAAACTTCAGGCTAAGATACCATTGAAGGAACTCAGCAACTACTCAATCTCATTGAGTAGCTTGACAGGCGGCCGCGCTTCGTTCACAACCAAGTTCGCAAGCTACGAGCTTGTGCCGAACGATCTGCAGCAGAAACTTATCGAAGAACACGCAGCAGAGGCTGAGGAAGAAGAATAATCGATTATTGTTTTTTATATCAAAGACCGTTCTTGTGCGCTTCTTGCACAAGAACGGTCTTTTGCGTTGTATTAATACATTTTAAAAAAACATTGATTATTTGCCTTTTTATCTATTTTGCTGTAACTTTGCATGTATGAAAAGATTTTTTTACATACATATATATATAATATTGGCAGGACTGTTTTTCTATACTCCTGCATTCTCTCAAAACAACCTTGTACAATGCGAAGATACTTGCACTCATGTGCATGGCATTGACTTGAGCCATTATCAAGGTGAAGTGTTTTGGGAGGCGGTAGGCAACAACTCAAAAATGGCATATGTGTACCTGAAGGCAACTGAGGGTGGCGACCGCATTGACCATATGTATGAGCAGAATATAGAACTGGCTCATAAGTATGGCTTAAAGGTTGGCTCATATCATTTCTTCAGACCGAAAACAGAACTCTCAAAGCAGCTGAAGAACTTCAAGACACAGTGTCGCCCAAGTCAGCAGGACTTGATTCCGATGATTGATATTGAGGTAAAGCAGGGCATGAGTACGGAAGCTTTTCGCGATTCGGTGGCTAAGTTTCTTGATATGATTGAAGAAACCTATCATCAGAAGCCTCTTATATATACCGGTACCAACTTCTATAACAAAAATCTTGTCGGACTGTTGGATGGTTATAAACTGATGATTGCCCAATATTCTGCCAACGAGCCGATATTGGCTGACGATAAAGACTATATATTGTGGCAGTATACCGGAAAGGGATACATTGATGGCGTAAGAGGATATGTAGACAAGAGCAGGTTTATGGGCAGACACGGTCTTCGTGAACTTAAATATCAAAGGCGCAGATAATCTCAAAGGTATTGTGGCTCTCGAATACGTTGACTGTCTAATGCTTGATATTGTACAATCAATAAGATAAAACATTAAAGGATAATTCATTTAAATTAAGAAAATGGCAATAATCAAATGCCCTGAATGTAATCAGGAAATTAGCGACAAAGCTCCGGTATGTCCCTCGTGTGGTGTGCCAATCGCAGGACATGTAGTAACTTGTCCGCAATGTGGATACACGTATTTTAATAATAATACAGAATGCCCGCATTGCCACCATAAATCTGCTGCGGAAAGCGTGGCAGGTGGTGTACAACCGGCGGAAAGTGAAAACGAACAAAAGACATCGCGTTCGAATAACAACAGAACCGTCATTGCTGTTGTTGTATTAATTGTTCTTGTTTTGGGAGGAGTGTTGTATGCTTTCTACAGAAATGCTCAAGGCGACAAGGAAGAAGCTGCTTACGAGTATGCTCTCTCAAGCAACGACCCGCAGGTGTTGCAAAACTATCTTGACACCTATACAGATGCACCTGAAGCACACCGCGACTCTATCTCAGCGCATCTTGAGTACTTCGCACAACTCGACAGAGATTGGACTAACGTTGTGGTGAGCGGTTCGAAAAGCGATTTTGAAAGATACATTGAACAGCATCCGAATTCTCCGTTCTGTCAGATTGCACAGCACAAGATAGACTCTATTGACTGGTCGAAGGCTGATGCTACGAATACTATTGAGGCTGTTCAGCTTTATTTGGAGCAGCATCCTGACGGTGAGCACTTCGATGAGGCTAACGATAAATTGAAGACACTTAATGCAAACACCGTAAGTCCTGAGGATAAAATCTTGATTGGTGCGGTGTTTGACGGGGTATTCAAGAGTATGAACAATCGTGATGAGGAAGGATTGATGAATTCTTTCAATCCGCTTATCGGCAAATTCCTCGGCAAGACAAATGCCACACGCAGCGATGTTGCTACTTTCTTGCATAAAATATACAAGAACGATGTGGCTTCAATGACATGGATGTCGCTTGAAGACTATAAAATAACAAAGAAGGAAGTAGGCGACCAGCAGTATGAATATACCGTTGCTTTCTCTGCATTGCAGAAGGTGGAGCATACAGATAACAGCTCAATCGAGACAAGATTCCGCTTCAATGCTAAGGTTAATCCTGATGGCAGAATAACAGAGTTGAACATGACAAAGATATTAGAGTAAAATAAATGAAAAAAAATAGTTGGGTAACGACTATTGTTTCATTTTTTATAGCTAACTTTGTAATATTAAGTAGAAACTTAAATTATTAATAACGTTAACATACATTTATATTATGGGAGACAACAAAGAACTCATAAAGCAGTGTGAGGAGAGAGCACAGCAGTGGCTTACTCCGGCTTTTGACGAGGAAACACGTAAAGAGGTGCAGGCGATGCTTGATGCAGAGGATAAGTCTGCGCTTATCGATGCATTCTATCAGAATCTCGAATTTGGTACTGGTGGTTTACGTGGCATTATGGGTGCTGGTACAAACCGCATGAACAAGTACATCGTTGGTATGGCTACACAGGGCTTTGCTAACTATATATTGAAGGCTTTCCCAGGCGAAGAGAATCTTTCAGTTGTTGTAGGTCACGACTGCCGCAACAATTCGCGCCTCTTTGCTGAGACTGTTGCTGCAATCTTCTCTGCAAACGGCATCAAGGCTTATTTGTTTGAGGGACTCCGTCCTACACCGGAGATTTCTTTTGCTATCCGTGAACTCGGTGCAAAGGCTGGTGTGAACGTTACAGCTTCTCACAACCCGAAAGAATACAACGGCTATAAGGCATACTGGAGCGACGGCGCTCAGGTATTGGCTCCGCACGATAAGGGTATCATCGACGAGGTTAACAAGGTGACTATTGACGACGTAAAGTTCGAAGCTAACTGGGATAAGATTCAGATTATCGGTGGCGAGATGGACTTCGATTATATGACAGCTGTTCATTCTGCAATGATTGACCAGGATGTTATCAACCGCCAGAAGAATCTCAATATCGTTTATTCTGCAATGCACGGCACAGGTCGCGTTATCGTTCCTCTCTGCTTGCGCTCTTGGGGCTTCCAGAACATCAATGTTGTTCCGGAACAGATGGTTGTTGACGGCAACTTCCCGACAGTTGTTTCTCCGAACCCAGAGAACGCTGAGGCTATGACACTGGGTATGAAGCTTGGTACAAAGCTCAATGCCGACTTGGTTGTAGCTACCGACCCTGACGCTGACCGTCTTGCTATTGTTTGCCGCGACGATAAGGGTGAGTGGATGATTATCAATGGTAACCAGACTTGCATGATGTTCTGCTACTACATCATCGAGAACAAGAAGAAACTTGGCAAGCTGAAGCCGACAGACTTCCTTGTTAAGACTATCGTAACAACAGAGGTTATCGCTGAAATCGCTAAGAAGAACAACGTAGAGCTTCGCGACTGCTACACTGGTTTCAAGTGGATTGCACGTGAGATTGCTATCTCTGAGGGCAAGCAGGACTACATCGGTGGTGGCGAGGAGAGCTTCGGCTTCTTGCCTTACGACAAGGTTCGCGATAAGGATGCTCCAGCTTCAATCTGCCTTATCTGCGAGATTGCTACTTGGGCTAAGGACCAGGGCAAGACTCTCTACGACCTCTTGATGCAGATTTATCAGGAGTATGGCTTCAGCAAGGAGTTCACAGTGAACGTAGTTCGCCCGGGCAAGACTGGCGCTGACGAAATCAAGCAGATGATGGCTGACTTCCGTGCTAATCCTCCTCAGGAGTTGGGTGGTAGCAAGGTGGTTCTCTGGAAGGACTATCAGGCTCTCACAACTACAAAGGCCGACGGCACTGTAGAGAAGCTCGATATGCCTACAACAAGCAACGTGCTCCAGTGGTTCTGCGACGACAACACTAAGGTTAGCGTTCGCCCATCGGGTACAGAACCTAAGATCAAGTTCTACATCGAGGTTAAGGATCCGTCATTCAAGTGTGCTGGTTGCTACGAGCGTTGCAGCAAGGCCGCAGACGAGAAGATCGAGGCAATCAAGAAGTCGCTTCATCTTGACTAATAGCAATGTTGCTTCTTCGGAAGCAGTTGCTTTGAATATACAATAATGATAAGTCCACTTAAAGATATGGCCTAACCGGACATTCCTTAAGTGGACTTTCTTTTTATCTTTTTCAACTCAAATCTTCATATTATATAATGATGAGAAAGACTCTGGTTTCTATTCTTTGTCTGGTGGCATGTGCGTTTCATAGCATGACGTATGCTACCGACTTTGCCTCAAAGGTGAATACGCTCATAGGTACCGATTACACTGGTAATACTTATCCTGGAGCTCAGGTGCCTTTTGGCATGGTGCAGCTCAGTCCTGACAACGGCTTGCCTGGATGGGATCGCATTGCAGGCTATTTCTATCCGGACAGCACTATTGCAGGCTTCAGCCACACCCACTTGTTGGGAACGGGTGCCGGCGATTTGTATGACATTTCGTTTCTGCCGGTGACGTTGCCGTATAATGAGGCGGAAGAGCCGTTGGGCATACACTCGCGTTTCACTCACAAGGACGAAACGGCACACGCAGGCTATTATCAGGTGCGCCTTACCGACTACGACATAAATGTAGAGCTTACAGCAACTCCGCGTTGCGGCGTACAGCGCTACACTTTCCCTAATGACGGCAAGGAGCGTATGGTAATACTCGACTTGAACAAGGCTATGAACTGGGATGCTACGGTTGACAGCAAGATAAACGTTGTCGATTCGTTCACAATCGAAGGCTATCGCTATTCGGATGGTTGGGCACGTAATCAGCGTGTTTGGTTCAGAACACGTTTCTCGCAGCCGATCAAGTCTGTAGAGATTGAGAGCAAGAAACTGCAGAACAATCCGAATGGGGTAGGTTGCATCGCTCGCTTCAAGTTTGCTACAGAGGGTTTCGACAAGTTGGTTGTTACAACAGCCTTGTCGCCTACGAGTCTTGAAGGCGCGCAGAAGAATCTTCAGGCTGAAGCTAAGACCGACGATTTTGACGCCGTAAGACGACAGGCTGAAACGCTTTGGAACAAGGAGCTGGGCAAAATTGAGATAGAAGGAGCGTCAAAGTCGCAGGAGACAGTATTCTACACTTCGCTCTATCATGCCATGTCTGCACCTACGTTGCTCTGCGACGTAGACGGCACTTATCTCGGTGCCGACCGCAAGTTGCACAAAGCCGATGGTTGGAACAACTACGAGACATGCTCGTTGTGGGATACCTACCGCGCTGCACATCCGCTTTACGACATCCTCATGCCAGCAAGAGCAGGCGAGATGGTCAATTCGCTCATTGCGTTCAGCAAGGAGAACGGACGCCTGCCGATATGGAACATGTGGTCGTCGGAGACCGATATGATGATTGGTTACCATGCAGCCTCTGTCATTGCTGAGGCTATTCTGAAGGGTGTGCCTAATATCAATAAGGAGGAGGCGCTCGCAGAGTGCGTCAAAACAGCCAACCTTGACGACTATAGAGGCATCGGACTCTACAAGAAGCTGGGCTATGTGCCTTACGATGTGAAGGAACCTACACTTGGTGACGACTGGTCGCTTTCGCGTACGCTTGAGTATGCCTACGACGACGCTTGCATCGCTGCGCTTGCCAAGTCGATGAACAAGACCGACGTCTATAAAGAGTTCAGCAAGCGCGCCAAGAACTATCGCAATGTGTATTGCAAGGGTTCTACGTTCATGCAGCCGCGCCATTCCGACGGCAGTTTTCAGCCGGCTTACTCGCCTGATGAATATACAGCGCACATCTGCGAGAGCAACGGCTGGCACTACATGTGGTCGGTGCAGCACGATATAAAGGGACTCGAGAAGCTCGTAGGCAAGAAGCGCTTTGCCGAGAAACTCGACAGCTTCTTCACCTATACCCCTGCAGCAAATGCCGAGCTGCCGCTGTTCAGCACCGGTATGATTGGTCAGTATGCGCATGGTAACGAGCCGAGCCATCACGCTGCCTACATCTTCAACAAGATTGGTCAGCCGCACAAGACCCAGAAGTATGTGCGCCAGATACTTAACGAACTCTACAACGACACGCCAGCCGGTCTGTGTGGAAACGAAGACTGCGGACAAACTTCCGCCTGGTATGTGTTCAGCGCATTGGGCTTCTATCCGTTGAATCCCGTCAGCTGCCAATATGAGGTCGGTTCGCCGCTTTTCCGCAACGCAACGATACACTTGGAGAACGGCAATACGTTCAAGATTGTGACAGAAGGCTATTCGCCCGAGAAGTATCTTGTAAAGGAAGTGCTGCTCAACGGCAAGCCGCTTCGCGGAACCGATATTTCGCATAATGACATCATGCAAGGCGGAACATTGACATTTGTGATGCAATAAACCCTATAAATAGTGTAAAAAATCTGAATGAATCAGTTTTTTTACACTATTTTTATTGTCGTATTAAAAGTTTTTGTATCTTTGCAGAAACAAATTATCACTTTTAAAACGAAAGTTTATGACAAAATATCTACTCGTTATATTACTTGCTATTTTCATGATGGGCGCTCCCAGTTTTGCAAAGGCAGATTGTATGCCCGAGATAGAACTCATTGACAACGTGCAAAAGCCCGTTATCTCAATCGAGGACAATGTCGTGCGCATTACAGAGGCTTGTGGCATGACCATGAGTGTCTACAATCTTGCCGGTGGCGCTCCTATTATGTCTGTAAAGATTGATAGTCAGGACAAACGATTTGATTTGAACTTGCCAAAAGGGATTTACATTATTAAGGTTGGCAAGATAGCACGTAAAATTGTTATTAAGTAACAAGTTTTGTCAACATCGAATTTGAATATCAGCAAGTTCTCTTTGTTCTTCTTTCTTATGGTCTTTGTTTTTTGCTCATGCCATAAGAAAGAAGATTTTGTGTGCGTATCCTTAAACGATTTCGATTCGTTGCGTACAGCCGGATACGACGTCTCAGCAGACAATGTGTTTTCTAATATACGCGCGTTGATGGGGTCGGACACGACCAACAGCATAGCCGATATTCATGCCCGCCGACATTATAGGGAGGATATGGATATGTTGTGGATTACGCGCGACGGCGTATCCTCAAACGCCGATACGCTGCTCACGTTCATACAGCGTGTCGATTCTTTCGGCTTTTCGCGCGAGAAGTTCTACTACTCGATGCTGAAGGAAGACCTGCAGCGCGTGCGTGTTCTCGATTTCGACTCACTTGAATCGTCAAGAAATACAGCCGATAAAGTGTTTGCACGTTTGGAGTATTACCTTACAAAGGCTTTCCTGCGCTATACCGAAGGACAGCGTTTCGGTTTCATGAATCCTTTCCAAGCTTTTAACCGACTTGACAAGCGCAACGACGACACCATTCATGTGTCCTACCGATCGCTGTACGGCTGGAATACCAGTCTGCCTGGCAGCAACTATCTTGCCACGGCTTGCAGCGTGATAAAGGGCGATGGCGAGAAGTTTACCGATTTTCTTGCCAAATCGAAACCTCACAACCCGTTGTACAACAAATACGTAGCCGAACTCAACAAGACTAACGACAAGGCTTATCGCCGACTGCTGCTCTGCAATATGGAGCGTTGCCGTTGGGAGAATGACGGCGATTATCCGCAGTTGCACAAGAAGTATGTGGTTGTTAATGTGCCGGCTTTGCATCTCTATGCCCACGACGGCGACGAACGCCTCGTGATGAAGGTGGCGGTAGGAACGTTTAAGACGAAGACACCGCTGCTCCACAGCAAGGTGAAGCGAATGGATTTCAACCCACAATGGATTATCCCGAAGAGCATCATCAAGACGAGCATTGTGCATCATGTAGGCGACCATGCCTATTTCGACCGTCACAACTACTTCGTGCGTGAGCGCAGCACCGGCAAGATTGTAGAACCCGAGAACGTGACGCGTGAGATGCTCCTCAGCACCAACTATTCCGTTGTGCAGTGGGGCGGACGCGGCAATGCGCTCGGCAGGTTGATATTCCGATTCGATAACGATTACAGCATATACATGCATGACACCTCTTCGCCAGGCGTCTTCGCCCGTACGAACCGCATGGTCTCGCATGGCTGCATACGTGTAGAGAAACCATATGACCTGGCTGTCTTCATGCTCAAGGACAAAGATGAGACGTTGATGGAGAAGATTAAATACTCTATGGCAGCCGATTTCAGCGAACGGCCGAGAGAATACGAAACGACAGACGAACGTCCAAAACGTTCGGAGATGGTACGTAGCCTTAAGGTAGATCCGCTGGTGCCGGTATACATCACTTACTACACACTCTATCCCGACGCCGCCGGCAACCTTGTAAGGCATGAGGATATATACGGTTTCGACGGAATAATATACGAGAATATACAGAAGTATCTTTAATAAAGGTGTTCAAGGCAAATGGAAAGTGCTGAGAAGAACAAACTGTTTTCAGATATCGTCGTCCGATATAGCGAGAAACTATATTGGACGATACGCCGTATTGTGCTCAACCACGACGACGCCAACGATGTGATGCAGAATGTCTTCGTCAAGGCATGGAACAACCTTGAACAGTTTCAGGAGCGCTCAAAGATTTATACCTGGCTCTATCGTATAGCTATCAATGAGTCGCTCGATTTTCTGCGTCGTAAGCGCGATTTTGTCGCTTACGATACCGACCTTAGCGATGGGGTAGGCTCGCGCCTCATTGCCGACGAATACTTCGACGGCGACGCCACGCAAGCCCTTCTTCAGGAAGCCATCGCTACGTTGCCAGACGTGCAGCGCATAGTCTTCAACCTTCGCTATTTCGAAGAGATGAAGTATTCCGACATGAGCCATCTTCTGAACACGTCAGAAGGCGCATTGAAGGCCAGCTACCATATCGCCGTTAAGAAGATTCACGATCATATAGTGGGTAAATAGTCGCAGGTTTGTACCGTTCGCATCCGCCGTCCAATCGGTTTGCGTCCGCCGTCCAATCGGTTTGCGTTCGGAGTCCAATCGGTTCGCGTTCGGAGTCCAATCGGTTTGCGTTCGGAGCACGATGATAAAGTGTAACAAAATCATTGTAGGTTACAGAAAAACCGATGATACAATCAAGTCGTGATATGCATCTGCTTTGTAGTTTTGAAAGTATACAAGGAACTGGAGCGCATGCTGAAAGTCTCAGAGATTAAGATGAGCGTGGACAAGGTGCTTGCATTGGCAAAAACAATCACGACAATACAAATTAAGCTACCTCTGAACAAGGAGGTTTACACCCAAACAATGCTGATGGCAAGGCATCAGAAAATAGCTAAACTCTTTGATAAAGATTTTTGGGGTACGCAATGACGAAGTCAGGAAAAAGAGGGAATGTAAAAATACAGTAACAGTATTCTTACATTCCCTTTTCTCTATTATTTAAGCTTGAAAGTTATCGGCACGCTGTACTTCACATTTACCGGCTCGCCCTTCTGCTTGCCTGGCTTCCATGCAGGCATAGCCTTCACCACGCGTATAGCCTCTTCGTCAAGAACGGCATGACCTGCTGACTTTGTGATGTGTACGTCGCTTACGGTTCCGTCTTTTCTGACAACAAATCCGACGATAGCCTTGCCTTGCTGCTTTGCTTTGACAGCTGCCTGTGGATATTTCATGTTATTCATGAGAAATTCCATCATTGCCAATTGTCCGCCATTGAATTCGGGCATCTCCTCTACGGCGTCATGGATTTTCGTTTGGGTGGTTTTCTGTGGGTGAGGCTCTTTTGGCGTTTCACTCGCATTCGTACCATTGGCAAAAACGCTGACTGCCAATGTTGCCACCGGGATGACAAGTAATGCCTTGAGCATCATCCATCGGTTTGATCTTTTCTGGTTCATCATAATGATTCTTCGTTTTAGTGACTCTTTGTTAAGGTTGTTGGCAAATGGCTGCAGACGATTGCCGACCGCCTTGACTACAAGAAATTTTGATATTGTGTTGCATCAATGCCTTTGTTTAATACTGCCTCATCCACCTCAAACTCGTGTATGGCTTTAAGGTTCTTGCCGATCAGCCACACGAACGGATTAAACCACTGTATGATAGTGGCGAATTGAAGAATGATGAGGTCTATGTAGTGGCGCAGACGTATATGCTCCTGCTCATGCGTCAGTACGAAACAGCGGTTGTTGGCGTAGTCGTCGTGGCTCATCACAATGTAATGGAAGAGGCAGAACGGACTTGTGGCATAATCGGTGAGGACAATGACATTGCCTTTGTTGTCGATGATATGCTCGCATCGGCGCAGACGCAGCATCAGAGACATAGTCTGTATCGCTGTCAAGGATAACATAGCCACGCCACCGAGTGTATATATGCAGATAAGGATGTCTGTCAGACTCCATACAGACTGCTTGTTTGCGTTGCCGTCTATCAGTATTTCCGGCAGTTGAACCGCCTGACGAACCATGTCTATCGTTTGATTTGTACCACCGGTGAAATGAATCAATGGAATTATGAATGACAGGAGCAGGCATCCAAGGACAATTATTCTGTTTAGACGATGGAATGTCTCCTTTTCAAGCAATGGCATAATGCAAGTGTAGAGCAGTGCCAAGGTCAGGGCTGATTTTATAATATAAGGTAGTATCATAGGTCTGCTGTTCTTGAATTGTCTCTTTTCTCCGTTCCTTTGTCTATCAGACTTAGTATCTCCTCCAGTTCCTCATCCGAGATATTCTCTTCTTTAACAAAGAACGATATCAGCGAGTGTAAGCTGCCGCCAAAGAACGATTTCTTCACTTCCTTCATAGCCTGTCGCGTGTATTCGGCTCTTGTTACGAGAGGGGAAAACACGTAAGTCTTGCCACCACCGTCACGCTTGTAGGATGTGACGTACTTCTTGTGGGTCAGAATCTTCATAAACGTGGCAATAGTGGAGTAGGCGGGACGAGGTTCGGGATAAGCGTCGATTATCTCGTGCGTAGTCATTCCACGACCGTTGTCCCACAGAATGCTCATTATCTGCATCTCGCCACGTGTTAATGTATTGAATTCTTTCATCGTTCCAATGATTGATGGGTTTATCTAATGTTTTTAGATTTTCTATTGGCAAAGATACGTCAAAAGCCGATTCATTGGTTGCGGATACAACCATAAACTGTATGTAAGATATTGATTTTAACGTATATTATTAGATATTGAACTTTCGCAAGTTCAGAAGTTATAGAATTTAAAGCAGTTATGGAATTTAAAGCTGTATGTAAGGTTGTAGCTTTTTCTTAACCCCTTTGTCAATGCTTTAAAACCATCGTGCAATCCTGTTGCAACATTCCGGGCGTAACTTTGCAACCGTAAAAAGTTATCAAAGAAGATGATGACTAAATGTAGCAACAGGATAGCCTTTGCAGCCACGGCGCTGCTTATGATTGGCTCCACAACGACAGCACTTGCCCAACAGCTTAAGGGCAATGTGGTGGACAAGAGCTCTCACGAGACACTCATAGGTGCTGTCGTGACTGTGGAGGGCACCAACCTTAAAGCCGTCACAGACATTGACGGCAACTTCCAACTCAATGGACTCAAGAAAGGTACCTACACCTTATATATTAATTTATTGCTGTCCGGTAAAACACAAAAGAGCATAAAAATCCTCCCCGAAGCCCCGTAAAATAGGACTTCGGGTTTTATTTTTTCAAAAGTAAGCCCCCTTAATCGAAAAGACTTGGTTCTGGTGGTGCTTTTTGCATCTCCTTTGCAAGGAAATCATTCCAAGTTTTCTCGGGATTTTCCATGAATGCGATAAAATGGCTCACCCGATAAACCAGGGGGATTAAGCATATATTTGGGTGACACGATGACGAAGTCAGGAAAAAGATACAAAAAAAGAGGACATTACGTAATGTAATATCCTCTTTTGTGACTCCGGCAGGATTCAAACCTGCAACCTTCTGATCCGTAGTCAGATGCTCTATTCAGTTGAGCTACGGAGCCTTCTTTTATTAAGCATTAAGTGTTGTTCCTTAATTGCGAGTGCAAAGGTACGCATTTATTTTGAAACTCCAAAATATTTGCGTACCTTTTTTGATATTTTCTTTAATTTTTCTTCTTTCCGAGCGATTTTATCCAGCTTAAGGGCTTTTTGAGGATAGTTGTGAGTGTTGTTGGCTGTTTTACTGCCGGTACATTTGGTGTAGATTTTGCATTTGCGCTTTGTGCATTATCCTTTCTATCCTGCTTGCGGTTCTGGTTTGAACGGCGTGAAGCGTTGTCTTTGCGCTGACGGCGCTGCTGATTGTTGCGTTTTGGCTGTTCGCCGTCACGGGCAGGGCGCTCTCCGTCACGATTTTGGCGCTCATTATTACGATTTTGGCGCTCGTTGCGTTTCTTTGCGTTGTCGCCTTTGTTCTCGTTGCTGTCCTTAGTGTCCTTTTCTGTTTGCTGAACGTTGCCAGTTTCAGCGTTGGCAGGCTTGCGGTTAGGTTTGTGTCTGCGCTTCTTCTGCGGTGCTGTCTGCGTGTTGTCGGGATTTGTAGAAGCGGCTACGTTCTCCTGAGCGTTATCAGTCTGCTGAGCTTCTGTAGCAGGTTTTTCGCCGTTGTTTTGATCGTTGGCGCCGTTTTTCTTTCTGTTGTTGTCGCGGCGCTTGTTGTCGCTTTGTGAGCGGTTTGACTTAGAACCGTTTCTCGGGCGCTTCTCGTCGCGTCCCTTTCCGCCTCTGCCTCTTGATCGGGGAGCGTTGTAGTCGGGAGTCTCGCCGAGACCTTCCGGCAGTTCGTTCTTGTCTACGACACGTCCGAGGAACTTTTCAATCTGTTTGAAGCTGCTGATTTCGTCTTCGCTTACGAATGTGATGGCAACGCCGTCGCGCTGTGCACGTGCTGTACGACCGATGCGGTGGACATAGTCCTCCGGGTCGTGCGGTACATCGAAGTTGATAACCATTGCGATGTCGTCGATGTCAATGCCGCGAGCCACGATATCAGTAGCCACGAGCACGTCGATTTGTCCGGTCTTGAACTTGTAGAGAATCTCGTCGCGCTCAGCCTGCTCGAGGTCTGAGTGCATCTCGCCTGAGTTGATTTTCATCTGCTGCAGAGTGCGGTTGATAGCCTTCACCTTCTGCTTCTTGCCAGAGAAGATGATTACGCGATTGAGGTCGCCTTTACGGAAGAGGTCCTTTACAATGCCTATCTTCTGTGTCTCGTAGCATACGTATGCGCTTTGCTTGATTTTCTCTGCAGGTTTGCTCACAGCAATCTTCACTTCCACGGGGTTCTTTAGCAGACTCTTTGCCAGTTCTTCGATCTTTTCGGGCATAGTAGCCGAGAACATGATGGTTTGACAAGTAGCAGGCAGTTTGCTTGCAATCATCTTGATGTCCTCAGAGAATCCCATGTCGAGCATGCGATCTGCCTCGTCGAGAACGAAGAAACTCACCTTGCTCAGGTCGGCAGAGCCGAGAGAGATGTGGCTGATAAGGCGTCCCGGTGTGGCGATAACAACATCGGCACCCATTTGGAAGCTTTTCAGCTCTTGGTCGTAGCGGTTGCCGTCGTTGCCGCCGTACACAGCCACGCTGCTCACGCCGTTGAGATAGTAGCCGAAGCCCTGCATAGCTTGATCGATCTGCTGTGCGAGTTCGCGTGTTGGACTCATGATTACGCAGTTGATGGCATCGTGCGGATAGCCGCCATCGTCGAGTTTCGAAAGTATAGGGAGCAGATAAGCTGCTGTCTTTCCTGTTCCGGTCTGTGCTACACCAAGAAGGTCGCGGCCTTCGAGTATTGGCGGTATACATTTCTCCTGAATAGGTGTGCACTGGTCAAAGCGCATGTCATATAATGCGTCGAGCACATTGTCGTTGAGTTGTGTTTCGTCGAAATACATATTGTGTTATTATTTATATTATTATTAGTTTGGTGCTTTTCTATAGCAGAAGTATGCTACGATAGCAAAGATGATGTTCGGTATCCACGCCGCCAGTATCGGTGGCGTATTGGCGTTGATGGCGAAGGTAGACGATACGGTCTGCAGCATGATGTATCCGAAACTCAGGGCGAGACCCATACCGAGATACATACCCATGCCACCTTTACGTTTGCGCGAAGACAGCGAGAGACCGATTGTCGTGAGGATGAACGAAGCGAATGACGAGGCTATTCGCTTGTGGTATTCCACTTCGTACTGCACTACGTTGCCGTTGCCGCGGTTGCGCTGCTTGCCGATATACTCCTTCAATTCGGGGTTGGTGAATGTCTCCTGCTGACCTTTCGAATAGACGAGGTCTGTCGGCTCCATCTGTATTATGGTGTCTCGTTTGGTTCCGCTTGTGATATGCTCGCGCAGTCCGCGCAGTTCGCGAATCTTCCAGTTAGACAGAGTCCAGTGATACTTCGAGTCGGAGATAGTATCATACTGCGCATCCATTGCCGTTAGGTGGCTAACAAGCTTCTTGTTCTCGAACTTATCGAGTGAGAATCCGTAGCCACGTTTCTGGTTGTTGTCATAATGCTGTATGTACGCAATTGTACCTTTGTCCACCTGCAGCATAACATTTTCGGCTGATGTGTTCTTCTTCTTGTTCTTGTACATCGTCTCGAAGTTCTGTCTAACAACCGTGCCGTGCGGAATGATGTATGCACTAAGGAAGAAGGACAAAGTAGAGATGAGTACGCACGAAATCATGTAAGGGCGCATGAGGCGTCGGAATGATACGCCCGCGGCGAGCATGGATATGATTTCGGAGTTAGATGCCAACTTTGATGTGAAGAAAATCACCGCGATGAATACGAATAGCGGACTGAACAAGTTGGCGAAGTAAGGCACGAAGTTGGCGTAATAGTCAAAGACGATAGCCTTAAGCGGTGCGTGGTATTGTGCGAACTTTACGAGGTTCTCGTTCACGTCGAACACGATACTGATAGAGATGATCAGTATGATGGAATAGATATATGTGCCGATGAACTTGCGTATGATATACCAGTCGAGAATACTGATATAATGGAATGGGTTTATCACGTTCAAGACACTAAGGAAGCGCAGCTTGTGGCATAACCATGCCCAAGCCGTGCGTATCCCTTTTGTCTTTCTGCGCAAGGTCTGCTGCAAATGCAGCAGCTTGTGTAAACGCCTGATGTTCTTTATTTTCATTTAAATTCTTCTTCCGAGATTGTCTATAACGCTTGCTTTCCATTGTACGAAGTCGCCTTGCTCTATGTGTTTGCGTGCGTCGGTGACCAGTCGCAGGTAGAATGCCAAGTTATGAATGCTCGCAATCTGCATAGCCAGCAGCTCCTGCGCCTTGAAGAGGTGGTGCAGGTAAGCCTTAGTGTGAATGCGGTCGATGTCGCATCCGTCGGGGTCGATAGGAGAGAAGTCCTGCTCCCATTTCTTATTGCGTATATTTATTGTGCCTTCGTAAGTGAAGAGCATTGCATTGCGACCGTTGCGTGTAGGCATCACGCAGTCGAACATGTCTACGCCGCGCTCAATAGCCTCAAGTATGTTCTGCGGAGTGCCGACGCCCATAAGGTAGCGAGGCTTGTCCTTTGGCAGAATCTCGTTCACCACCTCAATCATCTCGTACATCACCTCTGTCGGTTCGCCCACAGCCAGTCCGCCGATAGCGTTGCCGTCAGCTCCCTTGTCGGCTACGTGCTTTGCTGCTTCGCGGCGCAAGTCCTTGTACTTGCAGCCCTGCACGATAGGGAAGAGACTCTGGTTGTAACCGTAGAGCGGCTCTGTTTCGTTGAAACGCTTGACGCAACGGTCGAGCCAGCGCTGAGTGAGTCCGAGACTCTTCTTTGCGTACTCGTAGTCGCTCTCGCCCGGAGGGCACTCGTCGAATGCCATCATGATGTCGGCACCGATGATACGCTCCGTATCCATCACGTTCTCCGGTGTGAAGATGTGCTTCGATCCGTCGATGTGCGAACGGAACTCGCAGCCTTCTTCGCGCAACTTGCGTATGCCGGTGAGCGAGAAAACCTGGAAGCCGCCAGAGTCGGTGAGTATCGGGCGGTCCCATGTGTTGAACTTATGCAGTCCGCCTGCCTTTTGTAGAGTGTCAAGACCCGGGCGAAGGTACAGATGGTAGGTGTTGCCCAGAATTATCTGTGCCTTTACTTGTTCGCGGAGTTCGTTGAAATGTACTCCCTTTACGGAGCCTACCGTGCCGACGGGCATGAATATCGGGGTCTTAATCTGTCCGTGGTCGGTGGTGATTATACCAGTGCGAGCGTCGCTGCATGGGTCGGTATGTTGCAGTTCAAAAGTCATTCTTTCTTTTCTTCTTCAATTTTAAAATCAATAGGGTTGTCTACAATTTCGTCGGTGAGAGCAAACTTCCACACATCTTGTACGTTCTCGACATAGTGGAACTCCACACCCTTGCGGTACATCTCAGGAATCTCCTCGATGTCCTTACGGTTATCCTGGCACATTACGATGTCGGTGATGCCGGCACGCTTTGCTGCAAGAATCTTCTCCTTGATGCCACCAACAGGCAGAACCTTACCGCGGAGCGTGATTTCGCCAGTCATTGCTGTGTTCTTGCGCACCTTGCGCTGAGTGAGTGCCGAGGCAATTGATGTTGCGATAGTTATGCCTGCTGACGGACCGTCCTTCGGTGTAGCACCTTCTGGTACATGGATGTGAATGTTCCAGTTGTCGAAGATGCGATAGTCTACGCCGAGTGTGTCGATATGTGCTTTTACATATTCGAGAGCGATGACAGCCGACTCCTTCATCACGTCGCCAAGATTGCCGGTAAGTGTCAACTTGCCCGTTTTGCCTTTGCTGAGCGATGTCTCGATGAACAGAATCTCGCCACCCACGCTTGTCCAAGCCAAGCCCGTAACGACACCTGCATAGCTGTTGCCCTGATAGATGTCGCGGTAGAACGGAGCCTTGCCGAGCAATCCTTCAATTTCGTTAGGCGTAATCTTCTCGTTCACCTCGCTGTCGAGCGCCTTTTTGTAAGCAATCTTGCGCAGAGCCTTGTTCACCTGCTTCTCCAACTGACGTACGCCGCTTTCACGAGTGTATTGCTCTATGATTCTCTCGATAGCTGCCTTTGTGAATGTAGGCTTCTCCTCGTTCTTGTCGAGTCCGCAGTTTTCTATCTCGCGCGGTATAAGATGGCGTTTCGCAATCTCTATCTTCTCCTCTGTGATGTAGCCGCTCACTTCGATAAGCTCCATACGGTCGAGCAACGGACGCGGTATGGTGTTGAGGTCGTTGGCGGTTGCAATGAAGAGCACCTTTGAAAGGTCGTAGTCGACGTCGAGATAGTTGTCGTGGAAAGCGCTGTTCTGCTCTGGGTCGAGCACTTCGAGCAGCGCAGACGACGGGTCGCCGTTGATGGTGTTCTGCGTCACCTTGTCAATCTCGTCGAGTATAAACACGGGGTTTGAAGAGCCTGCCTTCTGAATGTTCTTGATGATTCGGCCGGGCATTGCTCCGACGTATGTGCGTCTGTGTCCGCGAATCTCGCTCTCGTCGTGCAGACCGCCAAGCGACATGCGCACATACTTGCGCTTCATGGCTGCGGCGATGCTCTTTCCGAGCGAAGTCTTGCCGACTCCCGGAGGACCGTAGAGACAGATGATAGGCGACTTGAGGTCGCCGCGCAACTTCAGCACAGCCATGTATTCGAGGATGCGTTCCTTCACTTTCTCCATGCCGTAGTGGTCGTGGTTGAGAATGCGCTGTGCTCGTTTCAGGTCGAGATTGTCCTTGGTATATTCGCCCCAAGGCAAAGCAATCATTGTCTGCAGATAGTTGAACTGTATGCTATACTCCGGACTTTGTGGGTTGAACATATCGAGCTTGTCGAGTTCCTTACGGAAAATCTTTGCAACATCCTCCGACCAGTTCTTCTTAGCCGCTTTCAGTTCAAGTTCCTTGCGTTCTGGCGAACCTTCGCCTCTGCCAAGTTCCTCCTTGATGTTCTTAATCTGCTGCTGCAGGAAGTATTCGCGCTGCTGTTCATCGAGATCCTCTCGAGTCTTTGTGCGGATATTTTGCTTCAGTTCGAGCAACTGAATCTCCTTGTGTAGCACCTTCAGCGTCTTGATTACACGATCCTTGATAGAACTTGTAGAGATAAGTTCTGCCTTGTCGTCTATGGAGAAGGGCAGATTCGTACATACGAAGTCGACTGCTATAACATCATTCGATATGTTGTTCAGAGCGAACTGTGACTCGTCGGGTAGGTCTTCGTTCTGTCTGATATACTCTATGGTTGTAGAGCGCAGATCCTCCATTGCGGTGTTGAACTCCTTGTCGTCGGCAGCGGGCAGCTCCTCCATCGCCGGCGCCACTTCGCCCATGAGGAACGGCTTGTTGGTCGTGAGCTTGTTCAGACGGCAACGACCCAAGCCCTGAATTATGGCTGTAATGTTATTGCCAGGTCCGGGCAGTTCAAGTATCTTTACGAGGCGTGCATAAACTCCGTATTCGAAGAGATCGTTGGTGCTTGGATGCTCAACCTCCTGGTCGTGTTGGCAGAACACAGCAAAACTTATGTCCTGCTTCTTGCGTAAATGGTCGAGCAGATTGAGGCTTTGTTTTCTTCCGATGATGACAGGAGTAATCACTCCCGGGAACATTGCCATGTTACGTGTGGCAAGGATGGGCAATTCGCCTTCTATATTTACGTTGAACAAATTTGAAATATCGCCGTCGTAATCGGCAATCATCTGTATTGAAGTACTCGTTCTCTTATTCATATCTCGTTATCTGTGTATCGGGGCGTGTGTATTTCCGTGCAAAGTTACTTAAAATTCTGCTAATGAGTGAATTTTTGCTGTTATTTTATGTAGAAATCAGCGGTCAGATTAGCGTACCATTCTGATCTTGATCCGTCTGCCTCTTGCAGGCATACTTCCTCCATTTCTCTCTTGCATCTGCAGTAGGCGTGACGGAACGCAACAAGATGGCGTTTAGGTTGTTTGCGTGGGGTGGTGCGCACGGCGCATTGGCGTGACATCGCAAGTCCTGCCTTATAAGCTTCCGCAATGAACGCTTGCAGACACTCCGTAGGTATTATAGCGCTGAACTCGCCGTCGCTATCGAGTAGCGCTTTCACGGCGGCGAATAACTCGCAGTATTTCAGCGCACAAGCATGTCTTGCTGTGGTACGCTGTGCGTTGGGGTTGATGAGGCTGTCGATGAAGAAAGGAGGATTTGACACTATTGCGTCGTACTTGTGGTGAGTAGGGTAGAGCTGGATAGCCGTTTCCGCAATGCTGATGCGGTCGGCGTATGCAGTGGCGGCTACGTTCTCGCGCGCCTGAGCGGCGGCTTCAGCGTCTATCTCAACGGCGTCGATGGTGGCGTCAGCGAAACGCTGAGCCATCATGAGCGCAATGAGTCCGGTGCCAGTGCCAATGTCGAGAATGCGTGAGCCGCCATTAGCCCATGCTCCGAGTAGCACGCCATCGGTGCCCACCTTCATGGCGCAGCGGTCTTGGTGGATTACAAACTTCTTAAAAGCAAACATTCGTGATAGTAAAGATGTGTTGGTGGAGGCGTAGCGCCTCCGCTGTATTACAAGTCGAGCTTATTCTGCACAGCTTTGCTCCACTGCTGCAGTTTCTGTCGACTCTTGCTTATTTCCTCGCGTATGTTATTTATCTCGTTAAACAGTTCGGTAGCGGCGTTTTGTAGCGCATTCGGTTTGCGCTGGTTTCTGTCGGCGAACGGGTTCACTACAATCTTTATTCCCTTCGGCTTAAGCTCGACGTCTATGTCCGCACCAGTCATTACGGGGTCGCCGTCGTAGTGGATAGCGCCGGGGTTGTCGCGATGAACGTGCAGCTTCTTGCAGCGGAATGTCTTTATCTTCGAGTTGTTCTTGTTGAGTGTCTTGTTGAACATCTCGATGCTTATCTGCGGAGCGTCGATGAGTCCGAACGGCTCCATGATGATAACATCCATCAGTCCGTCGCTCATGGAAGCTTGCGGGGCGATATATGCGTTGTTGCCGTACTGGGACGCGTTGGCGCACGATATGAGGAATGCCTTGTGCTGGCTCGTCTCGTCGTCTGCCATCACGGTATATGTCTCGGGCTCGTATTTGAGTCCTTCTCGCAACACATTCTCTATATATGTGAGCGGTCCGCGTTTGCCAGCCTCGGCAAACTTCAGGCTGATGAAGGCGTCGAATCCCATTCCGCAAGTGCAGAAGAACGGGTAGCCGTTGATGATGCCGTAGTCGAGATCGCGCACCTCGAAAGCGTTTATTATTTCAATCGACTTCTTTACGTTGATAGGCAACTGCAGGTGGCGTGCCAGTCCATTGCCCGAACCGCATGGTATGATGCCGAGAGCAGTGTTGGAGTGCACGATGGCGCGTGCCACTTCGTTTACGGTGCCGTCGCCTCCGACAGCCACAACCATGTCTACGCCGTCGTCCTTAGCCTTGGCGGCTATCTCAGAGGCGTGTCCGGCGTATTCGGTTATTGCGATTTCATATTCAAACTTCTCTTTGTCAAGAAGCTGGTCGATCAGTCCGGGGATGGCAGCCTTGTCCGACGTGCCTGAAATGAGGTTGATTATGAAAATGGCTTTTTTCTTCATATTTATTAATGCTATAAATAAGGCACAAAGATAATAAAATAATGTTACACGTAGGAATTTCGTTTGGTGAAAAATATCAAAAAGTCATATTTCTTGCGAAAAATGTGCGTGTTTAACATATTTTTCGTACCTTTGCACCTTGGAAATAACAAATTTGAAATATACCTATTTAAATTATAATGGGACAGTTACAAGAAAAGTATAAAAGCTATCGCCTTCCACAGAAGTACATGGCAGAAGGTGTTTATCCCTATTTTCGTGAGATTACGAGCAAGCAGGGCACAGAAGTAGAAATGGGCGGACACAAGGTCCTTATGTTCGGCTCGAACGCTTATACCGGACTTACCGGCGATCAGCGCATCATCGATGCTGGTAAGGCAGCTCTCGACAAATACGGTTCTGGTTGCGCAGGTAGCCGCTTCCTCAACGGTACGCTCGATATTCACGTACAGCTTGAAAAAGAACTTTCTGAGTACATCGGCAAGGACGACGCTCTCTGTTTCTCTACGGGTTTCTTCGTGAACAGCGGTGTAATCCCCGCAGTTGTAGGTCGTGGCGACTATATCATCTGCGACGATCGCGACCACGCCAGCATTGTTGACGGACGTCGCCTCTCGTTCGCTACACAGCTCCACTACAAGCACAACGATATGGAAGATCTTGAGCGCGTGCTGAAGAACCTTCCCGAGGAAGCTATCAAGCTCATCATCGTTGACGGCGTGTTCTCAATGGAGGGTGACCTTGCTAACCTGCCTGCTATTGTAGAGCTGAAGCATAAGTACAACTGCTCTATTATGGTAGACGAGGCTCACGGTCTCGGTGTGTTTGGCAAGCAGGGTCGTGGTGTTTGCGACCACTTCGGACTTACCGATGAGGTCGACCTTATCATGGGTACATTCTCTAAGTCGATGGCTTCTATCGGTGGCTTCATCGCTGGCGATAAGGACACAATCAACTGGTTGCGCCACACTTGTCGCACATACATCTTCAGCGCATCTAACACTCCGGCTGCTACAGCAGCTGCTCTTGAGGCCCTGCACATCATCCAGAATGAGCCGCAGCGCATCGACGACCTTTGGAAGGTTACACGCTACGCGCTCCGCCGCTTCAAGGAAGAAGGCTTTGAGATCGGTGAGACACAGAGTCCGATTATTCCGCTCTATGTTCACGATGTAGAGAAGACATTCGTTGCTACAGCAAAGGCTTTTGAGTATGGCGTGTTCATCAACCCCGTTATTCCGCCGGCTTGCGCCCCGCAGGATACTCTCGTGCGTTTCGCGCTCATGGCTACCCATACAGAGGAGCAAGTAGAGCGTGGCGTTCAGATTCTAAAGCGTGTGTTCAAGGAACTTGACATCATTAAGGACTAATGTATTATTTCTATATGCAGCAAAAGGCAGGCTTTCCGTGTGGATTGCCTGCCTTTTGCGTTATGCGGTTTGGAGTCTGCAAGTAAAGGTGGAGTAGGAAAGTGTGGCATGCTATTTGCTATTATTGTGCATTATTGTTTCGATTATTGCGGTATTTGGTGAAAAAACATGTGTTAAATTTTGGCTGTGTCAAAAAATAATTGTACCTTTGCACTCGCAATTTGAAAACGGGGTGTAGCGCAGTCCGGTAGCGCGCCTGGTTTGGGACCAGGTGGTCGCAGGTTCGAATCCTGTCGCCCCGACTTCTTTCCGATTGCAACAACGGGTTTCTCAGTTGAGGAACTTGAACATAAACAACACCAACGGGGTGTAGCGCAGTCCGGTAGCGCGCCTGGTTTGGGACCAGGTGGTCGCAGGTTCGAATCCTGTCGCCCCGACCGAAAGAGAAGCGTTTTTATGCAAGCGTTTCTCTTTTTTTTGTATCTGATAGTGTACAATTTAACATTGCTACGCAACTCTTGCTACTTTTATTATTCATAATTTTGCTCACTTTCTCAAATTTTATTACTTTTGCACAAAGTTTCAAGTAGTAAACAAAATAAAATCAATATAATGGAGATTTCATACAAATGGCTTAAGGAGTATGTCGATTTCGATCTCACACCGCAGGAGACAGCAGACGCGCTGACATCATGCGGTCTCGAAGTAGACGCTCTTGAAGAAGTGCAGACTATCCGTGGCGGATTGAAAGGTCTGTACGTGGGCAAGGTGCTCACATGCGAACTGCATCCTAATTCAGACCACCTTCATATCACAACCGTCGATCTCGGCAAGGGCGAGCCGCAGCAGATTGTCTGCGGCGCACCGAACGTAGCTGCTGGTCAGAAGGTTATCGTTGCCGACCTGGGCTGCGTGCTCTACGACGGCGACAGCGAGTTTACGATCAAGAAGTCGAAGCTCCGCGGCGTAGAGTCTTTTGGTATGATTTGTGCCGAAGACGAGATAGGTGTGGGCACCGCTCACGACGGCATCATCGTGCTGCCGGAGGATGCTCCCGTCGGTCAGCCTGCTGCCGAGTATTATCACTTGGAGAGCGACTGGGTTATCGAGATAGACATCACAGCCAACCGCTCAGACGCACTCTCTCACTGGGGCGTAGCGCGCGACCTCTATGCTTGGCTCAAGCGCAATGGTCACGAGACATCGTTGCACCGTCCCGACTGCTCTGAGTTCAACGTTGACAACAACGACATGCCTATCGACGTAGAGATAGAGAACACCGAGGCTTGCCGCCGCTATGCTTGCGTAAGCATCACAGGCTGCGAGGTGAAGGAGAGCCCCGAGTGGTTGCAGGACAAACTGAAGATTGTAGGTCTGCGTCCTATCAACAACATCGTCGACATCACCAACTATGTGATGATGGCATACGGTCAGCCGATGCATTGCTTCGACGCCGACATGGTGGAAGGTAAGAAGATTGTTGTGCGCACTCAGCCCGAAGGTACAAAGTTCGTCACTCTCGACGGCGAGGAGCACACACTCGGCGAGCACGACCTCAGCATCTGCAACGCCAACGAGCCGATGTGCATCGCTGGCATTTTCGGCGGTAAGGGCTCGGGCACATACGACACAACTACAAACGTTGTCCTGGAGAGCGCTTACTTCCACCCGACATGGATACGCAAGAGCGCACGCCGTCATGGTCTGAGCACCGACGCAAGCTACCGCTTCGAGCGCGGCATTGACCCGAACGGTACAATCTACGCCTTGAAGCAGGCTGCCATCCTTTGCAAGCAGCTGGCGGGCGGAAAGGTGAGCATGGAGATAAAGGACGTATATCCTACTCCGATTGCCGACGCACGTGTGCAGCTCGACTTCGAGTATGTAGACCGTCTGATTGGCAAGAAGATTGGCAATGATATGATAAAGAGCATCGTGGAGAGCCTTGATATGAAGATTGTTGAGGAGACAGCTGAGGGATTGCTGCTCGACGTGCCGGCTTATCGCGTAGACGTACAGCGTCCGTGCGACGTTGTGGAGGATATTCTGCGCATCTACGGATATAATAATGTAGAGATTCCGACACAGCTCAAGTCGTCGCTCACAATCCTCGGCGACGAGGACAAGGCATACCACTGGCAGAACGTAGTGGGAGAACAGCTCGTAGGCTGCGGCTTCCGCGAGATTCTCAACAACTCGCTCACAAAGACGGCATACTATACCGAACTGAACCGCTACACAGAGGAGACAACCGTAAAGGTGATGAACCCGCTGAGCTCTGACCTCGGTGTTATGCGCCAGACTCTGCTTTTCGGCGGTCTGGAGAGTGTAGGTCGCAACGTGAACCACAAGATGCCTAACCTGCGTTTCTTCGAGTTCGGCAACTGCTACCACTACTCGCCGGAGAAGAAGAACGATGAGGACCCGATAAAGGCTTATACCGAGGAGATGCATCTCGGCATGTGGCTCACTGGCAAGCGCGTTGAAGGCTCATGGGCACACGCTGACGAGCAGTCGTCGTTCTATGAATTGAAGGCTTATGTGATGAACATCTTCACACGCTTGGGTGTCAACCCGGGCATCGTCGTTACAGAGTCGTCAGACAACAACGTGTTCGGCAAGGCGCTCGCTCTGAAGGCACGCTCTGGTAAGGTGCTCTGCGAGATGGGCATCGTTTCGCACAAGTTGCTCAAGAAGATGGACATCGAGCAGGAGGTGTTCTATGCCGACATCAACTGGGACAACATGATGCGCGCCATCAAGAAGAACGAGGTGCTCTATCACGACATCTGCAAATTCCCGTCGGTAAGCCGCGACCTCGCATTGCTTCTCGACAAGAATGTACAATTCGAGCAGATTGAGCAGATTGCACGTCAGACAGAGAAGAAGCTCCTCAAGAGCGTAGAACTCTTCGACGTGTACGAAGGCAAGAACCTGCCGGAAGGCAAGAAGAGCTACGCCGTTAACTTCATTCTGCAGGACGAGACAAAGACTCTCAACGACAAGCAGATTGAGGCTATCATGTCTAAGCTCATCAACAACCTGAAGACTAAGTTGGGAGCAGAACTCAGATAATAAACAATAAAAATACAATATAAAAAAAATGGGAAGAGCATTTGAATACCGCAAAGCTACAAAGCTGAAGCGTTGGGGCCACATGGCTAAGACATTCACCCGTCTGGGCAAGCAGATCGCTATCGCTGTTAAGGCAGGCGGTCCGGAACCTGAGAACAACCCGTCACTCCGTTCTATCATCGCTACATGTAAGCGCGAGAACATGCCGAAGGATAACATCGAGCGTGCTATCAAGAACGCTATGGGTAAGGACCAGAGCGAGTACAAGGAAGTAACATACGAGGGATATGGCCCTCATGGCATCGCTGTCTTCGTTGACACACTTACCGACAACACTACACGTACTGTAGGCGACGTTCGCTCGGTGTTCAACAAGTTCAACGGTACACTCGGTACAACTGGTTCGCTTTCTTACCTCTTCGACCACAAGTGCGTGTTCACTTTTAAGAAGAAAGACGGCGTGGACATGGAAGAGCTTATTCTTGAGCTTATCGACTTCAACGTTGAGGACGAGTTCGACGAGGACGACGAGGAAGGCACAATCACTATCTACGGTGACGATGTAAAGGCTTACGCACAAATCCAGAAGTTCCTCGAGGAGCAGGGCTTTGAAGATATCGGTGGCGAGTTCACATACGTACCTAACGACCTTAAGGACCTTGACGCTGAGCAGCGTGCTACCATCGACAAGATGGTTGAGCGCCTTGAGGAGTTTGACGATGTACAGAACGTTTACACAAACATGAAGCCGGAAGAGGCTGAGTAAGAGTAAGAATAAAAAATATTGAAAAGAGTGGTTGGCTACAGCCACTCTTTTTTTAGTTGACAACAGATGTTCCGCAAGTGTTGTTCCTGCGGAACGCTTTAGAAGATAACAATATTAGGCATGAATCATTTGGAGTACGTAACCTGCGGCACATGCAGCCGACTTATCACTATCGACGTTGATGCGGCCGGCATCATCCGCAACCTTTCTTTCCTCGGCGGCTGCAACGGCAACCTTAAGGGTATCTGCGCCCTCGCTGTCGGTAAGCCGGCTGCAGAGATAAAGCAGACGCTCAAGGGCATCACCTGCGGCAGTAAGGACACAAGTTGTCCTGACCAGCTTGCTGCAGCCTTGGAGCAGATGGGCTATTAACTTCGGTGCCGTCCTTACGTGACGCACCTAATATAATAAAAAGAAATATATGGAGACAAGAAATTGGAAAACCATTGAAGGTTTCGACTTTAAGGAGATACTCTTCGAAGAATATAATGGCATAGCGAAGATAACGATCAATCGTCCGCGCTATCGCAACGCATTCACTCCGCGCACCACATGGGAGATGTCGCAGGCATTCGCATGGTGTCGTGAGGCGCAGCGCATCAGCGTCGTAATCCTTACCGGCGCAGGCGATAAGGCGTTCTGCTCGGGTGGCGACATGCACGTGAAGGGACGCGGCGGTTATGTTGGTGAGGATGGCGTGCCTCGTCTTAATGTGCTCGACGTGCAGAAGCAGATCCGCTCGCTGCCTAAACCGGTTATCGCTATGGTCAACGGCTACGCTATCGGTGGCGGTCATGTGCTTCACTTGATGTGCGACCTAACCATTGCAAGCGATAACGCAATCTTCGGACAGACCGGACCTAAGGTGGGTTCGTTCGACGCTGGCTTCGGCGCAAGCTATCTGGCTCGCATCGTAGGTCAGAAGAAGGCTCGCGAGATTTGGTTCCTCTGCCGTCAATATTCGGCTGTTGAGGCTGAGCGAATGGGGATGGTCAACAAGGTTGTGCCTTTCGACGAACTTGAGGACACCTGCGTAGAGTGGGCTGAGACAATGATGGAGCGTTCGCCTCTCGCTCTGCGTATGATAAAGGCTGGTCTCAATGCCGAACTCGACGGCCAGGCTGGTATTCAGGAACTTGCCGGTGACGCAACAATGCTCTATTATATGCTTGATGAAGCGCAGGAGGGTGGCAAGGCGTTCCTTGAGAAGCGCAAGCCCGACTTCAGCAAGTATCCGAAATTGCCGTAGAGTTTGTCCAGTTGAGAATTGAGTGTTTGTCCAGTTGAGAGTTGAGAATTGGGAGTTATGATTACCAATGATTGTTTTTGAAATTGTTGGAATTTTACATATCATAACTCTCAACTCTCGATTGTTAACTCTCGATTCTCAACTTATTTGTTGTACTCTTCCGGCGTGTACACTTTGTCGAAATACTTCACTTTCGAGTCCTTGCCCGAATGCAGAGTCAATGCAAAGTTGAAGCCTTCCTGCTTGTAGGCGCGCAGACTTGTGCTTTCGTCAATTTGCTTCATGAAGTTGTCGACAATAAGTTTGCGGTTCATTTCGAATACTTTAGCGTCGTCCAACTCGTCCATTATCGAACAATAATAATGGTATGTCCTCGTGTTCATTTCGAAGACAACACTATCCGTACGCATGTAGTTGAGAACCGGAGTGGGGCAGTTCCTTTCCGTGTATTCACGGGCCTCACGCTGGGCGCGTTTTTCAATACTTTCGTGGCAACTGCAGAGCAGCATGGCACTTGCTATGGCGCAATATAAAAACGTTTTCATTTTCTTAGTTGTTTTTCTTGTGCAAAGATACCTAATTGTCAGAAAAAATAAGTAATTTTGCATGTAAAAACTGATATATATCAATGAATAATATAAGGAATTTCTGTATTATTGCTCATATCGACCATGGCAAGTCGACACTTGCCGACCGATTGTTGGAGCGTACACAAACTATCAAGATAACTGAAGGCCAGATGTTGGATAACATGGATCTGGAGCGTGAGCGTGGTATAACCATCAAGAGTCACGCTATCCAGATGGAGTACAAGCATAATGGCGAAACGTACATATTGAATCTTATTGACACCCCGGGTCACGTCGACTTTTCTTATGAAGTGTCGCGAAGCATTGCTGCCTGCGAAGGTGCTTTGCTCGTTGTCGATGCTACACAGGGTGTGCAGGCACAGACCATCTCTAATCTCTATATGGCTATTGAGCACGACTTGGAGATTATCCCCGTGCTCAACAAGATAGACATGCCGAGCGCAATGCCGGACGAGGTGGAGGACGAGATAATCGAGCTTATCGGATGTAAGCGCGAAGACATTCTGCGCGCATCGGGTAAGACTGGTGAGGGCGTCGACGAAGTGCTTGCTGCAATCGTAGAGCGAGTGCCGCATCCTAATGGTGACACGAAAGCTCCGCTTCAGGCGCTTATCTTCGACTCTGTGTTTAATTCGTTCCGTGGTATCATCGCTTACTTCAAGATAGAGAATGGCGAGATACGCAAGGGTGATAAGGTGAAGTTCTTCAACACCGGTATGGAATACGTTGCCGATGAGGTTGGTGTGCTGAAAATGGATATGGTGCCTCGCGATGTACTTGAGACAGGTGAGGTAGGATATATTATTTCGGGTATCAAGGATGCTACTGAGGTTAAGGTGGGTGATACAATCACTCACGTAACACGTCCATGCGACAAGGCGATTGCAGGTTTTCAGGAAGTGAAACCGATGGTCTTCGCCGGAGTTTATCCTATCGACCCGAATGATTACGAGAATCTGCGTGCTTCGCTTGAGAAGTTGCAGCTTAATGACGCTTCGCTCACGTTCTCTCCCGAGTCGTCGGTAGCGCTTGGCTTCGGTTTCCGTTGCGGGTTCCTCGGACTCTTGCACATGGAGATTGTGCAGGAGCGCCTTGATCGTGAGTTCAATATGGACGTGATCACAACTGTTCCCAACGTGTCGTACATGGTTTATGACAAGCATGGCAATGTAAAGGAAGTTCATAACCCGTCAGGATTGCCGGAACAGACAATGATTGACCATATTGAAGAGCCGTACATCCGCTCAACAATCATCACAACCACCAACTTTATCGGTCCGATTATGACGCTCTGTCTCGACAAGCGTGGTGAACTTATCAATCAGGAATACGTTAGTGGCAATCGTGTTGAGTTGCACTTCATGCTTCCGTTGGGCGAAATCGTCATCGACTTCTACGACAAGTTGAAGTCGATAAGCAAGGGATACGCTTCGTTCGACTATCATCTCGACGGTTTCCGTCCGTCGCGTCTTGCAAAGCTTGACATTCTGCTTAATGGTGAGCCGGTAGACGCACTCTCTGCATTGACACATCAGGACAATGCCGTTACAATCGGACGCAAGATGTGCGAGAAGTTGAAAGACCTTATCCCGCGCCAGCAGTTTGATATTGCAATTCAGGCAGCTATCGGCGCAAAGATTGTGGCTCGCGAGACCATCAAGTGTGTGCGCAAGGACGTTACAGCCAAGTGTTACGGTGGTGACGTCAGCCGTAAGCGTAAGTTGCTTGAGAAGCAGAAGAAGGGTAAGAAACGCATGAAGCAAATCGGTAACGTGGAAGTGCCGCAGAAGGCATTCCTCGCCGTGCTTAAACTCGACTAAGAGACTTGTCTATTAGACTACATATAAACTCAACTTGTTTACTAAAAAATAGAATAGAAAGGAAAGTATCTTATGAAAGAGAAGTTCAACGCCAATACCCGCGACGTAGCTCGCGAGTTAGCGCGAAGATACAGTACTATGACGCATGAAGAGCTTGACGCTCTCGAAAGCATTCTTGTTCCGATTAAGTACCCGAAAGGTGAACTGGTGCTTAAGGAGGGCGACGTGTGCCGTAACTTTTACTACATCGACCGTGGTTTGATGCGCCAGTTCTACTTCAAGCATGGCAAGGAAGTGACAGAACATCTTGCGCAGGATCATACTATCGTTATGTGTATAGAAAGCCTCTTTAAGGAGGAACCTACACATCTCCAGATAGAAACCCTCGAACCTACTGTCGTGTATGCTATTCCTAAGGTGGACCTTGAGAGAGTGGCTCTGCATAACGTCAACATACAGATTCTCTATCGCAAAATTCTTGAGGAGAGCCTTATTACTTCTCAGGTACATGCCGACCTTGTGCGCTTCGAGACTGCACAGGATCGTTACAAGAAGTTATGTAAGCTTATGCCGCAGGTGGTGCTTCGCGCTCCGCTTGTATACATAGCAAGCTATTTGCAGATGACACCAGAAACTTTGTCGCGTGTAAGAGCTTCAACGTTGCTCGACTAATTGTCTTATCAAGTATACTCAAAGTTCTTGATGAAGTATATAAAAAAGGAATAGTGTAGCAATTGCTACGCTATTCCTAATAATTCTATTTCGAATATAAGTGTCGAACCGCCAGGTATTCCTGGCTGCGAGAACTTGCCGTATCCCATATTTGCAGGGATATACACTTCCCATTTGTCGCCTACACACATCTGTTGCATGGCTACAATCCAACCCTTTATCAAATCGCTCAGGCGGAACGCAATAGGAGCGCCGCCACGACTCGAGTCGAACTTCTTGCCGTTTATTGTGCGACCGGTGTAATGAGCCGTGACGATGGAGCGTGGAGTAGGATGCTTTCCGTCGTTGTTTCCTGAGCTCAACACCTTATAATATATACCTTCCGGAAGTGCAATCACACCTTCTTCTTCAGCTTTTGCAGCAAGCCAGTCGAGGTTTGCCTTAGCATATTCGCGTTTGTTCATTCTTTCTATTTAATATTGGTTGTTATATGAATTGATATTGATGATTAATGCGTCGTCTTCTATTAATTAGAGTATCGATTTCTGTTAATTAGAGTATCAATTAATATTGATTAATCTGGCGATTTATTATTGTGTAGACGTAATCCGTGCGAGATAGTCGTAATGATCGCCTTCCTCTATAACATTACAGCTTAGTCCGCATTGCTCGCAACTTGCTTTCAGAAGTGTAGAGTCTACGTATAGCCAATCGAACGAGTCGCCTTTTACGTTCTTGTAGACCATCTGATAGTCAACCTCACCATAATAGTTGCCTCCGAGATCAATATCCACTGATCCGTCCTCGTTTTCGTAAATATACTTCAAGTCGCTTGAATCGATAAGAATCTGTGCGCCTTCAGCCATCAGTTCCTTCAAGCGGTTGAGCAGCATCGGCAAGCGCGCGAGTTTGCCTGCAATGCCCGTGCCGTTCATAAGCAAAAGAATAGTGTCGAACTTGCCTTGCAGCTGAGGGTCGAAGAGGTTGATACATTCCACATCTTCTATTCCGCGAGCCTTCATTACTTCGCAGCTTAGCGGCGACACATCAATGGCTTTCACCTCAAATCCCTTTTTCTTCAACACAAGCGCATGGCATCCGGCTCCTGCACCAATATCCAACACCTTGCCACGTACAAACTCTAATGCACGCTTTTCAAGCTGTGGCATCTCTTGTTCAGATCGGAACAGATGCGCAACCGGCATTTCGTCCTCTTCGAACATGGAAGAGAGCACACGCAGATGTGCTGCTCTTCCGTTCTTATAGTAGTCGCTGATAGCGCTGCCCATCGGGTCGTGAGAAGCGTCGATGGTTGTTTTGTTCAATGTCATGAGTCGAAGGCGTTACGAATAAAATTCTGTAAATACCTTCACGCAGTATACATGGTCAGCCACGCTTCCCGTCTCTCTACAACTATGCATAGCAAGGATAGCGTTGCCCATATCCACGCCACGAAGCGGAATAGACGAAGCAAGGATATTGCCTAATGTGCTTCCGCCAGCCACATCACTATGATTTACGAAACGCTGACATGGAACGCCCGCTTTCTCGCAAAGACCGGCAAATACAGCAGCCGAAACAGCGTCAGAAGCATACTTTTGTGCAGCGTTGAACTTGATAACCGGTCCGCCACCAAGCATCGGATGGTTAGTCGGGTCGTATTTCTCAGGATAGTTAGGATGCCAAGCGTGAGCGTTGTCAGCCGAAATCATGAACGCACGTTCTACTGCTTGATAGTAAGCCTCCTCAGTATTGCTTTGAGCAAGAGCGATGCGCTTCAGCATGAATGAGAGGAACGGACTGCCCGCACCCTGCTTTGTCTGCGAACCAGTCTCCTCGTTGTCGAAGAGTGCGAGCACCTGCGTTGTGTCGGTCGTATCTGAAGCGATAAGAGCCTCAAGACCAGCGTAGCACATAGAGAGGTCGTCGAGACGTCCTGAAGATATGAACTCGTTGTGTACGCCGAATGTACACGCCGGAGTTGCGTCTGCAAGGTAAAGGTCGAAGTCGAGAATGTCTTTAGCGCAGAACTCGCGTCCTGCTGCGTTGCTGTTCAGTTCCTCAAGAATTACATTCATAAGAAGATTGCCGGCTTCGAGCTGGCTTGTAATCTGTCCGAGCAACGGCAGCACATCTTTCTGCTTGCTGAGAGCTACGCCGTCGTTCACCTGACGGTTGAAGTGGATAGCAAGATTGCTTATCTGCAGGAGCGGGCGCTTGATGTGCAGCAGCAGAGTCTGCGGCTGCATAACGTCCTCGCCTCTGACAATCACGCGACCGGCAAGAGTAAGCGGACGGTCGAACCATGTAGACATAATCGGACCACCGTACACCTCGGTGTTCAGCTTCACGATGCCGCCCTCGGTAAGCATTTCTGCGTTGGGCTTGATGCGGAAAGTAGGCGAGTCGCAATGAGCGCAAATCATGTGGAAGCCGGCGTCGGCAATAGGCTTGTTGCCGATGCGGAAAGCAAATACAGAAGAGTCGTTCTTGGTAACAAAGAAGCGGTCGCCACTCTTCACCTCGCCTAAAGGCTGTGACGGGTCTACACGGCGGAAACCATTAGCAAGAAGAGTGTCTGCGATATTCTTGACAGCCAGGAAGTTCACCGGCGAAGCGTCAAGGAAAGAAAGAAGTCGTTTTATCATTGTCGTTTGTTTTATTACGTGAATAATGTTGAATACTAAAGGGCGTAATTTGGTAGCTATACAATATAGCGTTTCAAAGTTAAAGTTTTATTTCGGAGTGTGCAAGTAAATGGAGTTTTTTGTATACTTTTGTATTTAAATATTTGGCTTATGAAAATATTCAAATCCCGATATATCGTTGTTGCAGCATGGCTCGTTTGTTTGGTCATGCTTATAGCTTCGTGTTCTGCCTCCAATGATGGAAAGGTAGCAGCTTTGAACGAGAAAGCCTACGAAGCGCATTATAAGAGTTTGGATTCGACAAAGGTATATGCAGAGAAGGCTCTTTCGTTGGCAACTTTTGAGTCAAAGGAATGGGCTCACGCCATGAACGACATGGCTTTCTACTACATCGCAAAGATGCAATATGCAGAAGCCGAGCGAATACTCGACGAGGTCGTAGAAAATGCCGACGACGAAATAGAACTGATGATTAGTCGTGTGCAGCTGATGCGTCTTTGTCAGCGCAAGTCGCAGAACAAGAACTTCTATCACGAACGTCATTACGCCCTGCAGCACATGGAGCAGATAGAGAAGGAGTACGCCAGTCTGTCGGCTGCCGACCGCAAGCGTTTTGTCTACGCCCGTTCGGAGTATTGGATTGTGCTCTCCACCTATTTGTATTATATCGGACAGCCGCGCGGAGCGTCGGAGGCAGTGCTGAGCATCGAGGAAGATGCGCTGTTGATGAGCGATATGCCGCAGTTGCTCACGTTCTATTATAATGTTGGTTCTGGCGGAATATTGCTGGGCAGACAGCACGATAAGATACTGCGCACGGAGTTCAACTACCTCATACGTTGCTACATGCTTGCGCGCCAATGCGGTTATACCTATTGGGAGGCTAACTCGATGCAGGCATTGAGCGAGAAACTGCAGGACGAGAGCAAGCGCGAGTTTCTTTTGAAGAACTATCGCCCCGAGATTAACTTCCTCAATGTTGACTATATGCCCGACACGTTGCTTGCCGGCAACCTTGCGGAGCGCGCTTTAGATTTGTTCCGTAAGTATGGCGATGTCTATCAGATTGCAGGCGCATGGCGCACATTGTCGGAGGCTTTCTTCAAGGTGGGCGACAACAAGTCGGCGCTTATCTGCCTTAATAATGCCATTGCCAACGACACCACCATAAACGCTGCTCCCGACCTCGTTGCCTCCATACGCGAGCAGATGTCTATTGTCTATTCCGCACTCGACAACAAGAAACTGAGCGACTACAACCGCAATATCTATCTCGACATGCAGGAGTACACACGCCAGGACCGTATGCTTGAGGCACGTGCCGAGCAGCTCGACTCGTCGCTGCGCAAGCAGGACATCATGATCGCTATCGTTATTGTAGCCATCATCTTGCTCATTGTGGCAATGGCGTTCTTCATCTATAAGACCAAGAAGGAAGCTGCCAGCTTCCCGATAGACAGTCTGCTGCAGCCGCTCAACGATTGGCAGAAAACGCGTTCCGACTATTACGAACAGACCGAGGAACGCTACGAGGAAATGCGCGAGCAGATAGCCATCCTTCAGAACCAGTACGAGCATTATCTTGAGAAGAATATAGAGCAACGCGCCAAGGTGTCGCTGGCATCGTCGGTAGCTCCACTCATCAACCGCATGCTACATGAGGTGAAGGTGCTTTCGTCCGACAAGGAGACCGACGAGCAGCGCAACCTCCGTTACGAGTACATTGGTCAGCTGGCGTCTTCTATCGAGCAGACCAACGAGCGGCTTACCGATTGGGTGAAGCTGAAGCAAGGCGAGATAGTGTTGCGCATAGAGAGCTTCGAGCTGCAAGCCTTGTTCGACACGCTCCGCAGTAGCGACATCGAATACAAACTCCACGGCATCAGGCTCAACATTTCTTCAACCCACAGCGTCGTCAAAGCAGACAAGGTGCTGACGCTCTTCATGCTCAACACCATTGCCGAGAACGCACGCCGCTTCACGCCGAACGGCGGAAGCATTGACGTCTATGCCGACGAGACCGACGATTATGTAGAGGTGTCTGTGAAAGACAGCGGCAAGGGAATGGACGAGGCACAACTCGCTTCGCTCTTCAAACCACGCTATATCACCGACTCCAACGACACGACGAAGGAGGGCGGACATGGCTTCGGACTCCTCAACTGCAAGGGTATCATAGAGAAGTACAAGAAGATGAGTTCGTTCTTCAGCGTCTGCTCTATAGAGGCCGAGAGCGAAGTGGGCAAGGGTAGTCGCGTCTTCTTCCGACTGCCAAAGGGTGTGAAGAAGGCTCTTATGCTTTGCGCCTTGTTCCTTGGCGTGCTCAGCTCGTGCACCAAGCCTGTGCCGACGGGAAAAGTGATAAACGAAAGCGAACGTACACGCCAAGCCGACTTGCTCGTAGACAGTATATATTATTATAATGTAGCGGGCAACTATCAGCGCACGCTTCAGCTCTCTGACAGTTGCGTGCGAGTGCTCAACCGCTTGTTCGCCGACAGTCTGCTTATTGGCAACGGCGAGCGCGGCATGCTGCTTAAAGGTACGGATGCCGACGACGCCATCGAACTGAAGTGGTTCCGCGACAGCGTGAGCATGGACTACAGCATGCTTCTCGCCCTGCGCAACGAAGTAGCGGTGGCAGCACTTGCCGTACACGATATCGACTTGTACACGTACAACAATCAGGTGTTCACGAAACTATTCCGTGAGAGTAGTGCCGACCGTTCTATAGCCACCTATGTGCAGAAGATGCAGCGGGCAGAGAACAACCGCAACGTGGCTATCGTGCTGCTTGTACTGTTGTTGCTTGCCGTTTTCCCTGCCTACTACTTCCTCTACTATCGCCACAAGCGCTTCTACAACTCGTGCATAGAGCGCATCGGGCAGATAAACGACTTGTTGCAGTCGGACACGCTCTCGTCGCATGTGAAGATGAGGCAGATAAGAGCCTTGTGGAAGAACGATATAAAGATTCCGAAACAGATAGCGGTGATGGGCAAGAACACCACGCTCATATCAGACATCGTGGAGCGTATCTGCGGTGTGCTTGCAGAGGATGTGAACAAGACGGCTTCGATGGAGCAGCAACTGGTAGTGCTTGAGGAGGACACCAAACGCATCACCGTCAACCGCGACCGCCTTTACGTCATCAATAATATTCTGGACAACCGACTTTCTACGCTGAAGCACGAGACGATGTTCTATCCCTCGCGTCTGAAGCAGATATTGCAGGCTCGTAGCGGCAACGCTCAGATGTCTGAAAAGGAACTGCTGGCAACGCTCGACGAGATAGCGTCCTACTACGAGACGATGTATACAACGCTGCTCAGCCAGACCGTTCAGGTGGCGCAGGCGATGTCTTCGTTCGAGCCGAGTGTAGCGATGCGTTACGTGCTCGTATTGCTGAAACGGGCTAACGGAGGCAAGCCGCCGAAGCGTTCAGAGACGGATGCCGCTAACGGATACATAAAGCTGGTCTTCAATCTCGACACGCAATATCCGACGGAGAGCAATCCGCAGTCTACGTACGACTACCTCGTGCTCTGCCAGATTATGCGCGACATGGGCGAGTATTATCGTGCACGCGGTTGCGGCGTGGAGACAAAGCACACAAAAGAAGGAACATCAATAATAGTAATTTATATAAAGCAAGATATATGGAAAAGTTTAAAGTTATAATAGTGGAGGACGTGCTGCTCGAACTGAAGGGCACGGAAGGTCTTCTGCATAGCGAGGTGCCGGAGGCTGAGATTATAGCTACGGCTAACTCTGAGGATTCGTTTTGGGAAGTTTTCGCTTCAAGCAAGCCCGACCTCGTGCTGCTCGACCTCGGATTGGGCGGCAGCACAACCATCGGTGTCGAAATCTGCAAGAAGCTGAAGGCGGAACACAAGGACGTGAAGGTGCTCATCTTCACCGGCGAGATACTCAACGAGCAGTTGTGGGTGGACGCTCTGCACGCCCATTGCGACGGCATCATCCTTAAGAGTGGCGAACTGCTCACCCGCGACGACGTTTTGAGCGTGATGAACGGCAAGAAATATGTGTTCAACCAGCCCATTCTGAAGAAGATTGTGGATAAGTTCTGCGACACAATACAGCAGCAGATGGATCATCAGGAGGCTCTGATACGCTATGAGATTGACGAATACGACGAGCGTTTCCTGCGCCATTTGGCTTTAGGTTACACGAAAGACCAGATTTCGCAGTTGCGCACAATGCCGTTCGGCGTGAAGAGTCTGGAGAAAAGACAGAACGAACTGGTGCAGCGCTTGTTCCCTAACGGCAATGGCGGTATGGGAGTAAACGCAACACGTCTTGTTGTTAAGGCTTTCGAACTTAACATCCTTGATGTGAACAACCTTTATTCTGACGAAGCATAAAAGCCAAGCCCACCGATTGTTATTGCTTAGCTTAAGAAAAGTCATCGTACACCGAACGCCGCCCGATCGGATTGCGTCCGCCGCCTGCATGGGTTGCGTTCGCTGTCCGATCGGGCGGCGTTCGGTATACGATAACTTTACATCTCCTTAATAGTGTTTTCGATAAGGCTTCTCTCCGCCTCATCAACACCATATTTCTCGTAAAGTTGCTTGTCTATCTCCTCAACAGTAGCACTCCAGTTTATATCCGACTTGCTTGTGAAGTTCTGCAGCGGTACAAACATGAACTTCTCCGGCGAGAGGTCCTGCGAAGTGATTGTCTGCAAGATGAGGTAGCGCACAAACTTTGTCTTCAGATATGTGAGCAGGTTTTCAGCCTCTTCGGCTGTGGCGTAAGCGCCAGCTACAAGATAGCTCTGCGTGCAGACACATTGTGGCTGCAGGAGGGCGAGAGCCGAGAGCACACGATACTGTCCGTTACGGTCGGGTGTGCCGGCATGCTCGCAGGTAGCCTTCGAGAAGATCACCTTGTAGAGGTCTATCCACTGCTGGTTCTTCTTGATGTCCTCGCGCCGAACGTACGATGCGTCGCCCGACGACTTCAGCATTACGCATGTAGGGTCGGTCTCGGGCTGTGCGGTGCCGCGGTATGTAGACACGAAGCCGAACGGAGTCTGCGGACTTATCTGCGCGTTGAGCATGGTCTTCGACATGGCCTTCACCTTGTGGATGAGCGAAAGCGCACCATTGTTGCGCACGAAGATATTGAACTCGTCGAGCTTGCGGGGCAGCGTGTTTGCGTTGCCGCCGAAGTGGTTCGTAAACTGGCAGTTGGTCTTGTGCTTAGCGTCCCACAGGAAGTAGCTCACACCGCCAGAGATATCGACTGTAGGGAAGCAATCCTTAGAGTCTACATAGTCGAAGATGGCACGAATGTGCGTGTCGCCAAGCATCGACTGGCGGAACTGATCGAGTCCGCGTCCGCCGGTGAACCATCTTGAAGGCGTTATCATCGTGATGAATTGCGGACGTATCTGGCGGGCAATGTCCACAAACTGGTTGTAGAGCGGTATGCCGTAGTTGTCTTTCTTCTCGCCGATATTCATCTGATAGGGCGGATTGCCTATGATTGCGTCGAATTTCATTTTCTGGTTTGTGCTTGTATTTGGATAGTTACGTGGGTCGCTGAGGGTGTTGGCAAGTTTCGTCTTGTACACAATCACCTGACTGTTGAGGTCGGGTATGGTGATGATGTTGGGCTTCACGTCGTTGTCGAAACCTACGAGTGTGCGGCGTGTGATGCATGCCGCCATGGCAGTCTTGCAGACAGCAAACACGTTATGCTCAACAATCTCCTTCCACATAGAGCACGACTCCTGGTCGGACAGCATGTCGAACAGACCCTGCGACTGGCTGCTGCGCACCTTATATAAAGAGTAGGCAACGTAGAGCGAGTAGAGGCCCGTCTTCGAGCAGATGTCGAGGATTTGTGCGTTCGGGTTCATCAGCGTGCGGTTTGTTACGCCCTCGTTGTATACGAAGCGTGTCTGCGCGAGCGGCTTCTCAAACTTGTCGTCGAAGAAGCAGTAGCCGCCGAGCGTATCGGAGAGATGACGGTTGACGACGTTCCACGGAGTGAGAATGGTCTCGCGGTCGGGGTAAGAGAAGTCGGAGAGAATGTTTGCAATCTCAGCCACACGCTCATCCGGCGCAAGTGTGTCGGCATGGCGCAGGCGTGCAACGATAGCCTTGGCTGTGGCCACGAAGATGTCTTCGCGGTAGAGGTGCTTAAGACGCTTGAAGAGCTGCATGGTGATGCCACGCGGCATGAAATGGCGCCACGATTCGGCGTCGATGTTACGCAGGAACGAGTCGATGGTCAGCCCCTCGATGTTGTCCACCGTGCCGTAAATCATGATAGGGAAGCGGGTGGATATCTGGCTCAATATGGCTATTGCTCGCTGGCGTGGGGTGAGGCGTGCCATAGCTGCAGCCTCTCTCGACTGAGCGGCTGTCGCCTCGTTCTGCTTTTCTGCGCTTTCAGCAGCCTTGATCTTAGCCTTCTTCGCCGGCTTCTTTGCTGCCTGAATGTCGTTGCTTCTCTGTCGGCGCTCCTCGAGCACCGCATTAGCCATTGCCTCTGCCACTTCTTCGAGAAGGCGTATGTCGTTCTTGCCGAGATTGTTCAAGTCGGTATACAGACAGTCGCCGTGGAAGCCGTTGCGGATGAGGTTTGTAGAGTATGAGGTGTTGATATAGCGGATGAATGTCTCCGTGTCAATCTTGTTGCGCTTGTCTCCGTCTACGATGATGGTGGGGCAGTAGTGAAAGAACTCGGTGAGCTTCTGCACGCGTGCTTCGTGATCGGTCGTAGCAATGTTGTTGCTGATATACTGGTCGATGGCTGTGAGTGTTCTAACAGGCGAGAAGTCGAAGGTGTAGCATTCGGCTTTCATGCCCTCACGATACGGACTCTGGCAGCGGAAAATGGTCTGGAAGTAGTGGGCGCAACCCGTTTCAGCTGAACCTGCAAGCATGAACACGGCTGTCCATTCGGGTATGGAAACACCCGTTGTGAGACGTCCGCAAGAGAGAGTGATGGTGCGTTCGTTGCTGCTGATAGCCGTCTTTACTTCCTCAAGCGGGGAAGTCTGCGAAGATACTCCGTCGCCTGCTACATTAATAACCTTATAGCCGCGGAATGGATTCTCGGCAGTCTGCTCTGTGAGCATCTGCGCAAGACAACGCGCTGCATTCACACCCGGCATATACCATAATGTGTGGCAGAGCGACTGGCTCAGCGCCTCGTTAGCGAACGGATACTGAGGAGCTGTAGCGAGAAGGCTGACGAACTTTCTTACGTCGGCTTCATGCACGAAGCACATCTTAGCCTCGTCAACACGGAAGAACTCTGCGAAGTTGAAGCCCTCGTTGTCTGTAAGGAAATAAGGAGCGAATGTGTTGCGCAGATTGTAAGTTAAGATGTTCATTCGCGCCATGTTAGCGTACGGGTTTGGAGCGCCGGCAGCAGAGCTGTCCCACTGCTCCTTTGCACGCTGCTCCATGCAATAGTCCCAGTTGTATACGTCAGCTGTGTCGAAGTTCTGGCGTATACTATATGGTGTGCCCGAGAGATAGAGCGTGCGCATGCTGCGACGCTTCTGCAGTTCGGCTATAACATCGTTGCCGAGGCGTGTGGTGATGCCCTCATGTGCCTCGTCGACGATAAGGAAATCCCACTTTGCCGAGAACACGTCGTCGTTCTTCACAATGCCCTTCTGCTGGTTCACGCGTTTAGAAGAGCGCAAATCCTGCATAGATGCGAAATAGACGTAGTGGGTGTCTTTGTCTTTTGCAGCATCCTCAAGTTCGGCAAACGACGCGCCACGACGCTTTCGCTCGTCCTCAGACATGGCAGACGTTGTACGGCTGCCGTATGTCCATCCCTCAAGTTGCAGTTTCTCTATAGAGTCGAACCACTCCTGTCGCACAGCAGGGCGATGAGTGAGTACGAGTGTGCGTCTGTATCCAAGACGATGTGCCACTTCGATAGCGCAGAGCGTCTTACCGAAGCGCATCTTTGCATTCCAGAGCACCTTGCGTGAGCGTTTAAGGGCTGTCACGGTGAAGTCGATAGCTTCTTCTTGTTCTGCTCGGAATACTATGCTTTCTGTTGATATCATTCTTGTTGAGTATTTTAGTTGCGACTGTTCAGTCGTATATCTATTTCACTATGTCTTTGTAAGCAATTCTCTTGCCGTCGAGCGGTTCGGCGTTATGCCATTCCATGATGACGGCATCGCGGTCGGAGTTTGGAACGTTGAAGTTCAGTCCGTCCATCTGCCAGATGTTCCATGAAATGATTTCTGCAGCCTTCAAGACGGCGTCGCGGTGGGGCTGTCGGTGCCAACGCTCTGTGTAGTATTCGCAGAACGAAAGAAATACAGACTCGCGCGTCAGAAAGACGTTGTCGCCCTGACTGTCGAAGCCGTATATCGACTGAAGTGCTTGGTAGGCTTTGCGAATCCATTGGCGCTTGTTTGCCTTTGTTGGCTCTGACGGAGTGTTCTCGTTGATGATACGGAACTTGCGGTCGAGCATGCCAATGCGTTCGCCAATAGGAATCAGTCTGCCCGTTGTTGTGTCGTAGCGCGAAACCAGATAAGGTCCTTCTCCGCAGGTTATCTCCATGCGTCTTGCTCGCACGTATGACATCCATGTGCGGTTCTTCGGAAAGACGACAGGCTGTTGAAATGTCACCCATGCGTGTTCGCCGTTCTCGTCGATATGTTCAGTATTGAACACATCTCTCTTGCCGAACCATTGCTCATCGACGAGGTTGTTTTGCGCATTGCATATCCACGCTGGTGTGAAGACCTCTGCACGGTTTTTCGAGCGTGAAGTCTGCATGGATGGATGTTTTTTTATGCGAGGCTGTATAAGGTCTTGATGGTGGCTGACCAGCTCCGGTGTTATCTGCGCATTAAACGAAAACGGGCTGTTATCGCCCGTTTTGTCTGCGTTAGTAACGCTGTAATCGTCAGTTGCCCAAGAGATGTATGAGTTGCTCTCGGGCGAACTGAGCGATTGGTCTTTTAGGAGCAGTTCGAGGAGTTGAAGGTCGTTCCTCATTATGCGTTTTTAATCTTAATCTCGCAGTTGTCGAGCGACTCAATGATAGCGAGCGACTCTACACGCACATCATGTTCGCGCAGATACTGTCCGCCATCCTGGAATGCCTTCTCGATGATGAAGCCCATGCCTTCGAGTGTGGCTCCCGACTGCTTGCAGAGGTCGATGATGCCCTTGGCTGCGTTGCCGTATGCAAGGAAGTCGTCGATGAAAATAACGTGGTCGTCAGGAGTGAGGTAGTCGCGTGAGATAACCACGTCGTAGTCGCGCTGCTTTGTGAACGACGTAACCTTTGTAGCGAGCATGTTGTCGAGCGTGTTCGGCTTCTTCTTCTTTGCGAACACAACCGGAAGGTTCATCAGAAATCCCATCATGATAGCCGGCGCAATGCCCGATGCCTCAATAGTAAGAATCTTGTTCACTTTGGTGTTTGCAAAGCGGCGTATGAACTCCACGGCGATGTCCTTCATAAGGTTAGGATCCATCTGGTGGTTAATGAACTTGTCTACTTTGAGAATGCCACCAGGGTAGCATTTGCCGTCTTTCTGAATTCTGTCTATGAGTGCTTTCATTGTTATTGAGTTTTTGTTTATTTTTTTATTGTTTTGGTGTCTGTCTGTTAGAGATATCTTTTAAGCATGCTATGTTTTTATCATTGTATGCCGTTACTCGTTATAGAACCAATCCATGAGCCTGCCTACCCAAGGAAACTGTATGCGGAACCAGCGGTATTCGGAAACTTGCTTGCCCCCGAAGTTGAGGATGAACTCGCGCATGGGGTTGCGCTTGAAAGGCAGTCCGGCATCAAGGAAGTACATGTGTGCATAGCCCTGCTCGTGTGCATACTTCAATGCAGACCATACCGTGTATGTAGCAGGGTAGAGCATCATGAAACTCTTGCGGCGCGAAGCCAACTGCCACATGTAGGCGTTGCCGCCGAAGAAGAAGCAAACGCAGGTGCCGATGATACGGTTTCGGTATTTTGTTGCGAATATCTTGCAATGCTTGCTTGTTGCCAGGTTTTCGAAGAGCTTGCCGCTACGCACGGTGCGTCGAGGCTTCAGTCTGAAGTAGTGGCGCATGAGCTTCACGGCTTGCTGCAGTTCTTTGCCATCTGGTTTAATCGTTTCTACTTTAACTCCGCGCTGTTCTGCAACGGCAATCTTGTCACGCAACTTCTGCGGCAGACGTTCGTAAGGATGTTTTGAGTGCAGCGAGTTGTGTATCTTCTGCCATTGTATAGGAAAGAAGCCGTTCTCGCGCAGTTTGCCATATCCGAACATCTTGCTGCTCAAGTCGCTTATCTCTATGAACAGGCACAGCTTGTGTGTCAGTTCGGCAGTTATTGCTTTCACGAAGAGCGAGAAGATAGCTTCCTTGTTCTCCACTTCTGGCGCATAAACGCCCTCGCCATATATGTGGCAATGCGAATAGGTAAACGGGGGTAGTAGCAAGTGGTGGTAAGACACTACAGCCAAGAGATGTGCCACAATATGTCCCTGCCCGTCAGTAGCTAATGCCATGTATGGTTTCTGTTTAGGTGTGGCTTCAAGTATCTTGAACAACTCCACACTTTGAAAGAAATCATCGCATATTATGCCGGGCAAATCAGATGCTTTAGTTATCAGAGTAACACTAACCTCTTCTTTCATGTGGCAAAAATAGCAAATCTTTTTTAAAAATCGACTCGTTTTCTGTGCTTTTTCTGCGCATTTGCTTACTTTTGTAGCTATAACAGGAAAAGAACTTATGAAAATAGTAATGATAGGAGCTGGCAATGTGGCAACAAACATTGCCAAAATCCTTGCCAAGATAGGAGAAACGCCAGCGCAGATATGGAGCAGGACACTTGCTTCGGCTGAAGCGCTCGCTGAAACTGTAGATAGTTGTGCTACAAGCGATTGGAATAGTGTAATGAAGGATGCTGATGTGTATATAGTGTCTGTAAAAGACGACGCAATGCTTGATGTGATTGAACAACTTTGCAGCCGATGCAAGCATGGCGTCTTTGTACATACGGCAGGCACAATGTCGATGAGTCTGTTCATGGGCAAAGCAGAACATTATGGCGTGCTTTATCCAATGCAGACATTCTCAAAGCAGAAAGAAGTGAACTTCAGAACCATTCCTTGTTTTGTTGAGGCTTCCGACCAGCAGACGCTGGATATAATAATGGAGTTGGCACGACGTCTCTCCGATAATGTTCGCGAACTTAAGGAGGCTGACCGTAAATGGCTTCACATTGCTGCGGTTTTCTCATGCAACTTTGCTAATGTGTGCAACACTATGGCTGCAAAGATACTCGAACGTCATGGACTCGATTTTAATGTGATGCTTCCGCTTCTCGATGAGACTGTGGCTAAACTCCATCGATTACATCCGAAAGAAGCGCAGACTGGACCAGCTTCGAGAGGAGACGTTGGTGTAGTTGGCAAGCATCTTGCTTTGCTTGAAGACGACAAGGAATTGAGCGAGGTGTATAGTGTCCTGTCCGATTACATATTGAAGAATAGAGCGTAAATGCTTGTGTTTAACTGTTTTGAAAAGAAGAATGATTGACTACAATTTAAAAAAGATACGTGCCGTAATATTTGATGTGGACGGCGTGCTCTCGTGCGATACTGTCACCGTGTCTCCTACAGGCGAACCTCTGCGAACTGCCAACCTGAAGGATGGTTATGCCATACAATATGCCTGTAAGGTAGGTCTGAACGTCTGTATCATTACGGGTGGAAATACCGAGGCGGTACGCAAACGCTACGAGGCGCTTGGGGTGAAGGAACTATATATGGGTTGTAGCGTGAAGATAAAGACCTATAACGAGTTCAAGGCTAAGTACTCGCTGTCTGATGACGAAGTAATATATGTAGGCGATGATATACCGGATTACGAAGTGATGTCGCTCGTAGGCTGTCCTTGCTGCCCGGCAGACGCAAGCGCGGAAATAAAGTCGGTCAGCAAGTACATCTGTCAGCGTCGAGGCGGTTGTGGAGTAGGTCGCGATATCATTGAGCAAGTGCTCAAGGCTCAAGGAAAATGGATGGCAGAAGGCAGAGCCTTCGGATGGTGATATTTCGGATTATAACTTTATTTGCGTCTGCTACACTCAGGGCATTCTCCCTTAATGATGAATGATAAGGAGTTGGCTTTGAAACCATCGGGTAGGGCGACGTTCTCTACCGGAATGTCTTTCAGGCAGAAGGTGCGTGCGCACTTTTCGCAATAGAAATGGGCGTGACTTGCCGTATGGTCGTGCGAGTCGTGATGAGAGCACAGCTCATAGTTGAGCGCACCTTTGCCGTCCTCGAAAGCATGCACGATGTCATGTTCGAGGAAAAGTGTAAGTACACGGAAAATGCTCGACTTGTCCATAGGCAACAATATTGCCTCCATCGCCGAAAGACTCATGGGGCGATGCTCGTTTTGAAGCGTTTTCAGAATGAGAATGCGGTTAGCCGTAGGACGCACACCTTTTTGTTTCAGCAGTTCTTCTGCATTATTGCTGTCTATATTGTTCATATTTGTATATTGCGAGACAAAATGTTCTTGTTATTAGACGCAAAGTTACAATGAAAAGATGTAAATGTGGCAATTAATCATAATTTATTTGTAGGATAGAAATAATTGTTATACATTTGTTTGTAAAATAACAACTTTTAAACTGAAAACGATGGATTTGTCTTTGATCCCTCTAAATATAAAAGGCAGTGGACAGCGTCCATTTGTCATAGCTGGTCCATGTTCGGCAGAGACAGAAGAACAAGTGATGTCAACAGCCCGACAACTTGCTTCGCTTGGTTGTAACGTGTATCGTGCCGGCGTTTGGAAACCTCGCACCAAGCCTGGCGGTTTTGAAGGACACGGCGAGAAGGCTTTGCCGTGGCTGAAGCGTGTGAAGGAAGAGACAGGAATGCTTGTGGCTACAGAGGTTGCTACGCCCGAACATGTGGAGCTTGCTCTTGAATATGGTGTCGATGTCCTTTGGATAGGAGCTCGCACATCTGCCAACCCTTTCGCTATGCAGGCTATTGCCGATTCGCTTAGTGGCGTTGATATCCCCGTACTTGTGAAGAACCCCGTGAATCCAGACCTCGAATTGTGGATAGGAGCGATGGAACGTCTTAATCAGGCAGGCATCAAGCGCCTAGCTGCCATTCATCGTGGCTTCTCGAGTTACGATAACAAGATTTATCGCAATGCCCCAATGTGGCAGATACCTATTGAATTGCGCCGCCGCATACCGGAGTTGCCGATAATCTGCGACCCAAGTCATATCGGTGGAAGACGTAATCTTATATCCCCACTTAGCCAGCAGGCTATGGATCTTGGTTCCGACGGCTTGATTGTGGAGACTCATTGCTCTCCGGATGAAGCTTGGAGCGATGCTGCACAACAGATCACGCCCGACGAACTCTACCGGATATTGTCGCACCTTACAATACGCGACGGACATATAAATATAGAAGGCATACACGGTTTGCGAGAGCAGATAGATGCCCTCGACAATAACCTTATAGAGATTCTTTCCAATCGCATGAACATCTGCCGAAAGATAGGCCGCTATAAGAAAGAGCATAATATGACGGTTCTGCAGGCTAACCGATACAAAGAGATAATAGATAAGCGAGGAGCACAAGGCGACTTGTGTGGTATGGATTCGGATTTCGTTAAGCATATATTCGAACTGATTCACGAAGAGTCGGTACGTCAACAAATGGAAATAATCAACAAGCAATAGTACGCAGAGATGAAGATAATATTGTCAAGTAATTCGCCACGCCGCAGAGAGCTACTCGCCGGTCTTGGCGTCGATTTTGAAGTGAAAGTAATAAAAGGTGTAGACGAGTCGTATCCCGACACGCTGCCGTCAAAGGATGTGGCAGAGTATATAGCACGTGAGAAGGCTGCTGCGTATGAAGTGGCAGACGACGAACTCGTGATTACTGCCGACACGGTGGTGATTGTTGGCGACGATATCCTCGGCAAGCCGCATGATGCAGCTGAGGCTCACGCCATGTTGCGTAAGATAAGCGGACGCACACACCATGTCGTTACTGGCGTTTGCATGAAGACCAACCAGGAGCAGCATAGCTTCTCGGTCATGACTGGAGTTACTTTCAAGGAACTGACAGATTCCGAGATCGATTATTACATTGAGCACTATAAGCCATTCGACAAAGCTGGTGCCTACGGCATTCAGGAATGGATAGGCTATATCGGCGTTACCGGATTAGAAGGTAGCTATTATAATGTTATGGGTTTCCCCGTTCAGCGCGTGTATGCAGAATTGACAAATCGGTTTAAGATTGTTCAATATTAGTGAAATGTTTCGACTATTTAATATATTTTAGTCTATATATTTCGCCTCTGTTTTATTATTTCAGTAATTTTGCGCTTAATTTATGACGCAGCTATAAAGGTTGTGCCCGATTTAACGAGTAAATATTAAACATAAACTATTATGTCAGAATCAATAGATATCCGCCAGCTTAACGCTCGGATAGAACAGCAAAGCAGTTTTGTCACCAACTTGGTGACAGGTATGAACCAAGTGATTGTTGGACAGAAACACCTCATCGAGTCGTTGCTTATCTCGCTTCTTAGCGATGGTCATATCCTTTTGGAGGGTGTGCCTGGTTTGGCAAAGACTCTCGCCATAAAAACTCTCTCACAGCTTATCGATGCCGACTACAGCCGCATTCAGTTTACACCCGACTTGCTACCAGCCGACGTTGTAGGTACGCTTATATATTCGCAGAAGGACGAGAACTTCCATGTGAAGAAGGGCCCGGTATTTGCGAACTTCGTACTTGCGGATGAAATCAACCGTGCGCCGGCTAAGGTTCAGAGTGCCTTACTCGAGGCTATGCAGGAGCATCAGGTTACAATCGGCGAGCAGACATTCAAGCTTCCTAATCCGTTCCTCGTAATGGCTACACAGAATCCTATTGAACAGGAGGGTACCTATCAGTTGCCAGAGGCTCAGGTAGACCGTTTCATGCTCAAGGTGGTTATCGGCTATCCTACACTTGAGGAGGAGAAGCTCATTATCCGTGAGAATCTGCGTGGTGAGGAGAAGAAGGTGTTGCCAGTAACAACTGCAGCGGAGATTTTGAAGGCTCGCGAGGTAGTTGAAGAGGTATATATCGACGAGAAGATTGAGCAGTATATTGCTGACATAGTCTTCGCTTCACGTTACCCCGAGAAGTACGGTTTGGGCGAACTGAAGGATATGATTACCTTCGGCGGTTCTCCTCGTGCAAGTATCTCGCTTGCAAAGGCTGCACGTGCTTATGCTTTCATCAAGCGTCGCGGCTACGTAGTGCCAGAGGATGTGCGTGCCGTTGCACACGACGTGCTGCGCCATCGCATAGGTCTCTCATACGAGGCTGAGGCAAGCAACATCACAAGTGAGGAGATCGTATCTAAGATAATAAATAAGGTAGAGGTGCCTTAAACATAAGACAATGGAAACGTCAGAGATACTTAAAAAGGTTCGCAAGATAGAAATCAAGACGAAGGGTCTGAGCCAGAACATATTCGCAGGCCAGTACCATTCTGCCTTTAAGGGTAGGGGTATGGCGTTTGCCGAGGTTCGCGAGTATCAGTTTGGCGATGACGTTCGCGACATAGACTGGAATGTCACAGCACGTTTCCGTAAGCCTTACGTGAAAGTGTTTGAGGAGGAGCGCGAACTCACCGTTATGTTGTTGATTGATGTCTCGGGGTCGCTCGATTTCGGCACACGCAAGTGTATGAAGTCGGTGATGGCTACTGAGATTGCTGCTACCATCGCCTTCAGCGCTATGCAGAACAACGACAAGATTGGTGTTGTGTTCTTCTCGGACCGTATAGAGAAGTATATTCCGCCGAAGAAGGGACGTAAGCATATCTTGTATATAATACGAGAGATGCTCGACTTTCATCCGCAAAGTACGAAAACGGACATTGGCGAAGCGGTGGCTTACTTCACACGTATGATGAAGCGCCGCACAACCGCATTCGTCATCAGCGACTTCTATGACAATAAGGACTTCCTAAAGCAGTTCCAAATAGCCAACAGCAAGCACGACCTTATGGCTGTGCAGGTTTACGACCGCTGGGCAAAGCAGTTGCCGGATGTAGGACTTATGAAGGTGCAGGATGCAGAAACGGGTAGCGAGATGTATATCGATACCTCAAGCAAGAAGGTGCGTGCTGCTCATGCTCGCTATTGGACGGAGCGTGAGGCAATACTTCGTGAGACATTCTCTCAGGCAAATGTCGACTGGATGTCTGTGGCTACCGATGAGGATTTCGTGAAAGCAATGATGACTTTGTTCTCATCAAGAAACAGTTAAACAATGAAAAGATTAATAACTCTCATATTGTTCGTGTCGTCACTCACGATGGCTGCCGCACAGCAGGTGGGTGTTGAGGCTAAGATCGACTCTGTTGCGATAATGATTGGCGAACAGGCACATCTTCAACTGACTATCACAGCTCGTCAGGGCGCAAAGATTGTGTATCCGCACTACAAGCGTTCGCAATATCTTGTGCCTGGTGTTGAGGTGCTTGACGATTCGAAGGGCGACACGGCTGTTGTCGACGGCTATTGGAGCGTGAAGAAGATACTTACGCTTACGAGTTTCGACGAACGACTGTATGCCATATCTGGCATCACGGTGAAGGTAGACGGCAAGAGCTACAAGTCGAACCCCGTAGCGCTTAAGGTTATCACTTGCGATGTAGACACTCTCAACATGGACAAGTTCTTCCCGCCGAAGTCGGTACAGGACAATCCGTTCCTTTGGTCAGAGTGGACGCCGCTTATTTGGATGACGCTTATCGTGCTGTTACTTATTGCGTTAGGCTCATGGGTTATAGTACGTCTGAAGCAGAACAAACCGATTGTTGCCCGCATACGTATCGTGAAGAAAGTGCCGCCACACAAGAAGGCATTGGACGAGATGAACCGCTTGAAGGGCGAGTCGCATACAGCCGATTATGACCAGAAGGCTTACTATACGCAGCTTACAGACACCCTGCGCCAGTATATACGCGAGCGTTTCGGTTTCAACGCTATGGAGATGACCTCTTCGGAGATTCTCGAAAACCTGCGTAGTGCCGGCGACGAAAAAATGCTTGCAGAGCTAAGCGAGTTGTTCATGACAGCCGACCTTGTGAAGTTTGCGAAATATTCGGCACTTCTCAACGAGAAAGACATGAACCTTCTTAACGCCATTAACTTCATAGACCAGACCAAGCGTGAGGATGCTCCTACAGAAGAGCGCATAGAACCGACACTTAGTGAGGAAGAGGTGCGTACACGCAAGACGCGTGTTGCGCTTAATACGCTTTTGGGCGTTATCGCCGTGGCTGTAGTCGCACTGGCAGGCTATGTGGTTTATCGTGTATGGCTGCTCCTTATGTAAGGGCAGGCTGTTACAGAACGAAAGTAATATACAACAATGGAATTTGTAAATAAAGAATACTTCATACTGCTCACGTTGCTGATACCCTATATAATATGGTATTGGCGCAATCGCAAGCATAGTGAACCTACCATGCGTGTCAGCACCGTGGCTGCCTACTACAAGGCGCCCAAGAGCTGGCGACAGCGCATAGTGCACGCCCCTATGGTTCTGCGTTGCCTTGCCTTTGTGATGATTGTGTGCGTCATGGCACGTCCTCAGACTCGCAACTCTTGGGACAACAAGTCGGTAGAAGGCATCGACATCATGCTTGCTATGGACGTCTCGACGTCTATGCTTGCTGAAGACCTGAAGCCAAATCGTCTTGAGGCAGCCAAGAACGTAGCAGCAGAGTTTGTGGCTGGTCGTCCGAACGACAACATCGGTCTTACAATCTTTGCCGGCGAGTCGTTTACACAATGTCCTATGACCACCGACCATGCATCGCTTCTGAATCTGCTCGGATCAGTTCGTACAGACATAGCTGCACGCGGCATCATCTCAGACGGTACAGCCATCGGTATGGGACTTGCAAACGCCGTTTCGCGACTGAAGGAATCGAAGGCAAAGAGCAAGGTCGTAATCCTTCTTACAGACGGTAGCAACAACATGGGCGACATCTCGCCGATGACGAGTGCAGAGATAGCGCAAAGTCTTGGCGTGCGTGTATATACTATTGCGGTAGGAACCAACAAAGTGGCACCTTATCCTGTGCCAGTAGCCGGAGGCGTTCAGTATGTGAATATGCCGGTAGAGATAGACACGAAGACTCTGAGTGAGATAGCGCAGATAACGAATGCCAACTCTTATCGTGCAACAAACAACCGAGAGCTGTCGCAGATATACAAGGATATCGACAAACTCGAGAAGACAAAGATGGACGTTAAGCGTTTCTCTAAGCACTACGAGGCTTATCAGCCCTTTGCCATTGTGGCTTTGCTGCTGCTTGTAGCAGAGATTCTGCTACGCTTTACGGTTCTTCGCCGAATACCTTAAGGTTGGCGGCGTACGGAATCCGCTACAGATACGGGTTGCAACAACCGTATAGTGTTGTCTTTAGTGGCATAGCCTTAGGCTGTTGCCAAAATAAAAACTCAAAATTCAAAGTTTAAAACAATGTTTAGATTTGAGAGCCCCCAATATTTATGGCTACTATGGCTTGTGGTAGTGCTGGTAGCAGTCAGATACTATAGCCTATGGCGTAGGCAAAAGAAGATAACGCGCATTGGCGACAAAGACCTTGTGCGTCAGCTTATGCCCGATGCCTCGACCATGCGTCGCCGCGTGAAGTTTTGGCTTACGATGGCAGCCGTGGCCGTGCTTGTGGTTGTCATAGCTCGTCCGCAGATGGGCTCAAAGATAAGCAACGAGAAGCGCAACGGCATAGAAACCATCATCTGCCTCGACATCAGTAACTCGATGCTGGCTCAGGACGTAGCGCCATCGCGCTTAGACAAGAGCAAGATGCTTGTAGAGAACCTCGTTGACAACTTCTCTAACGACAAGATTGGTCTTGTAGTGTTTGCTGGCGACGCCTTCGTACAGCTGCCTATCACGAGCGACTATGTGTCGGCAAAGATGTTCCTGCAGGGCATCAGTCCGGCGCTCATCTCTACCCAGGGTACAGATATCGCACGCGCCATCTCCGTAGCATCGAGCAGTTTCACGCAGCAGCAGGGTGTAGGCAAGGCGATCATCGTGATAACCGATGGCGAGGACCATGAAGGTGGAGCGTTGGATGCAGCCAAGGAAGCACGCAAGAAAGGCATCAACGTGTTCATCCTCGGCATAGGCAGCACAAAGGGCTCTCCGATACCCGTTGGCGGCGGCGAGTATATCCGCGACAATGCAGGCAACATCGTTATGTCGGCTCTCAACGAGGACATGTGTCGCGACATAGCCCGTGCCGGTAGCGGCACATATATCCATGTAGACAACACCAACGACGCTCAGGAGAAGTTGAACGACGAGCTTTCGAAGCTCCAGAAAGGCGAGACCGAGAGCGTTATCTACAGCGAGTATGCCGAACAGTTCCAGTCGTTCTGCATCGTGTTGCTCGTTCTGCTGATAGTGGAGGCGTGCATCATGGAGAAGAAGAATCCGTTGTTCAAACATTTCAGACTATTCAAGAAATAAACGATATTCAACATGAAGAAGTTTTTAGTTCTTTCAATCTTGATGATTCAGGCATTGGTAGGCTTTGCGCAGACCGACCGCCAGCACATACGCTACGGCAACCGCTGGTTCAAACAGGACAACTATGTGAAGGCTGAGGCAGAATACCGCAAGGCAGTAGACAAGAACCCGTCAAATCCGCAAGCGCTCTACAATCTCGGTTGCGCCTTGCTCATGCAGAAGAAAGATTCGGCAGCCATCCAGCAGTTTGAGAACGCTGGCAAGATAGAGACCGACCCGAAGCGTAAGGCTATGGCATACCACAACATCGGATGGATATGCCAGTCGTTGAAGATGTACGGCGAGGCTGCGGAGGCATACAAGGAGAGTCTGCGCAACAATCCGTCTGACAACGAGACCCGCTACAACCTTGCGCTCTGCATGCGCCAGCAGAAAAAGAACAAGCAGAACAAGGACAAGCAACAGCAAAAGAAGCAGCAGCAGAACAAGGGCGAGAACAAGAGCAAGGAAAAGAAAGAACAAGACAAGAACCAAAAGCAACAGCAGCAGAAGCAGCAGGAAAAGATGAGCAAGGAGAACGCCGAGCAGATGCTTAACGCCGCCATGCAGCAGGAGCAGCAGACACAGCAACGCATAAAGGACGCCATGCGTCAGAACAGATCGCGCAAGTTGCAGAAAAACTGGTAGACCACATAAAAATACATCATTCAGAATGAATAAGAAGATAACCACACTATTACTGACATGTTTTGCGTATGTACTCACGGTATGTGCGCAAAACATTTCTGTTTCTGCCCCTACACACGTTGCTACTGGCGAGAACTTCCGTGTGTCGTACACTATAGCTAATGTGTCGGTAGACGAGTTCCGTTCGGCTTCCATCCCTTCCGGTCTGGAAGTGATAGCTGGTCCGTACACATCGCAGCAGTCGAGCTATCAGATTGTGAACGGACATACCAGCCGCTCGTCGTCGATAACCTATACCTACACGCTCTATGCGGAGAAAGCTGGCTCATACACCATAGGTGCAGCACACGCCAAGGCAGGTGGCAAGACAATAGCCTCGCGGCCATTCCGCATACAGGTGTCGGGCACCACACGCAACAATGGTTCGTCGGCGCCAAATATGCACGATGACGCCGTTTCGCCGTCGCATAGTTCGGGAGGCAGAATATCTTCTAAAGATCTCTTCGTGAAGGTGACAGCCAACAAGAAGCACGTGCATGAGCAGGAGCCGATATTGCTTACGTACAAGGTATACACCCTCGTAGACCTTACGTCGCTCGATGGCAAGATGCCCGACCTTAAGGGCTTCCACACGCAGGAGATACCTCTGCCGCAGCAGAAGAGCTTCCACATAGAGAAGCTGAACGGTAGAAACTATCGTTGCGTAACGTGGAGCCAGTATGTTATGTACCCGCAAATGACGGGCAAGATGACGATACCGAGCCTCACGTTCAAGGGTGTTGTCGTTATGCAAAACCGTAATGTTGACCCGTTCGAGGCGTTCTTCAACGGTGGCTCTGGATATATAGAGGTGAAGCGAAACATCGTAGCGCCGGCTATAGATATACAGGTAGACCCACTGCCGCAGAAGCCTGCCGACTTCTCGGGCGGAGTAGGCCGCTTCTCAATATCTTCGCAGCTTCTGAGCAACAGCGTGAAGGCAGGAACGCCTGTAACGTTGCGTGTTGTGGTGGGTGGCAACGGCAACCTTAAACTCATCAAGCAGCCAGTTGTTACCTTCCCGAAGGACTTCGATAAGTACGACCCGAAGGTGACCGACAAGACCAAGCTCACAACGAACGGCTTGGAAGGCAACATGGTGTACGATTTTCTTGTGGTGCCGCGCAACCAGGGCAACTATACCATACCTGCTGTGTCGCTCACTTACTATGACACGGCAAGCAATCAGTACAAGACGGTGAAGACGTCGCCGCTCACCATCAAAGTAGAGCCGGGCGATGGCAAGGGTACGTCAGTAACAGACTATTCTGAGGCGCAGCCGACCGATATAAGGCCTATAAAGCAAGGCATGTACGACACGATTGATACCGCGCACCTCTTCTTTGGATCTGTGGGTTTCTGGTTATGGCTGATTGTGCCGTTCGTCGTGTTTGTAGCACTTGTGGTTATCTTCCACAAGAAGGCTGTGGAGAACGCCGACATCATAGGCAAGCGCGGCAAGCGTGCCAACAAGGTGGCTACGAAACGCCTTAAGACCGCTTACAAGTTGCTCACGGCAGGCAAGCAGAACGAGTTCTATGACGAGGTGCTGCGTGCGCTTTGGGGCTATGTGGGCGACAAACTGAACATGCCGGTAGAGAAGCTCTCGCGTGAGAACATCAGCGAGCAACTTGCTACACGTAGCATAGGCGAAGATATTATAGGCAAGTTCCTCTCGGCTCTCGACGAGTGCGAGTACGAACGCTATGCTCCGGGCAGTGCAGAGGGAAATATGACAAAGACATACGATAGTGCTATGGTAGCTATTACGGAGATTGATGGAGTCTTGCGTGGCAAGACAGCAAAGAAAAGTGGCAATGTGGCGAGATTAATATTGCTGTTTATGGCGATGAGCTTCGGCTTTGGAGCGATAAGTGCAAATGCCGCTGACAATGCCTCTAATGAGCAGCAGACAAGCCGTAACGGCACAGTAGCCATCACGACATCCCAGCATGGTAAGCGTGGCGCTGCCATAGCAGCCACTGCTTATGCCAAGGGCGACTATCAGCAGGCTGCGGCTTGCTATACCGAACTGCTGAAGGCAGGCGAGAGCGCGGAGCTGTACTACAATCTCGGCAACTGCGAGTATCGTTTGGGCAACATCACGCAGTCGATAATAGCCTACGAGCGTGCGCTGCGACTTAACCCTGGCGACAGCGACGTGCGCTATAATCTGCAGTTTCTGCGTGGCAAGACCATCGACAAGGTGGTGCCGGTAGACGAGATGTTCTTCGTGACGTGGTATCACTCGCTGCAGAATGTGTTGAGCATCGACACATGGGCTACGATGGCTGTTGTGGCTTTCGTGGTGTCGCTGGTGCTTATGCTTGCATACCTCTTCGGTAGCAACATCGTTCTGCGTAAGGTGGGCTTCTTCGCAGGCTCTGCACTTTTCGTGCTGTTCCTTGTGAGCGTTCTGTTCGCCTACCAGCGCAAGGCTGCGCTTTCGGAGCATAGCGTAGCCATAGTGCTTTCGCCGACGCTCAACGTGAAGGCAACACCGTCGGAGAGCAGTTCGGACGCCTTCGTGATACACGAGGGTACGCGTCTGACCATCACCGACCGTTCGATGAACGCCTGGTATGGCGTGCGTCTTGACGACGGCAAGGAGGGTTGGCTGCCCAAGAACTCGGTAGAGGTGATATAAGTTCTCCTACGTTCCTCCCCGTCGTGGGCTAAGGAAGAGACGATTCAAGTTTGTGGTTTACTTTCAAATTTTAAAGATGAATATCGACACGCTTTTAGGATATGATCAGGAACTGTTGTTGGCGCTGAACGGCAGCGACTCGCAGTTTATGGACGGACTGATGATGGCCCTGACATCGGGTCTGACTTGGATTCCGTTGTACATAGCCTTGCTGTATCTTGTGATAAAGAATAGCGAGACGATGGGACAGATAGCGCTGATAGTGGCTTGTGCCGCCTTGTGCGTTCTGTTTGCCGACGGTTTGGCAGACGGCATCGTTAAGCCGGGTGTGGCGCGTTTTCGCCCGTGCAACGACCCTTTGCTGCGAGGCGTTGTACAGACTGTGGACGGCTACTGCGCCAATGGTCTGTACGGCTTCTTCTCGGCGCATGCGTCAAATACGTTCTCGATAGCCGTGTTCTTCAGTCTGCTTGTGAGAAGTGGCATACTGAGTACGGGCTTGCTTTTGTGGTCGCTTGTATGCTGTTACACCCGTATGTATCTGGGCGTACACTATCCGTTTGATGTGCTCGTAGGACTGTTGTGGGGTGGCACGGTAGGCTGTGCTGTCTATCTTCTCTACTATAAGTTCAGGGCGAAGATGTCGCAGTCGAAGTGTTTCGTTTCTACACAGTATACTTCAACGGGCTTCAGCACGGACGACATAGACATCGTGATGCTTGTGCTTGTGGCTACTCTCATCTACACCGTGCTGCGTGGTGTACTGCATTGATAGTGAATTGCCTCTATGATAGAATAATATTCCGTCATAGAGGCAATTTTATTCCATCACTGCTGGAGCCTTATTCCAGACCTACCGGAATTCGTTCATATTTTTAGTTAAAATAATTGATTGCTAAGATTAGTATTTCAGAATTTATAATTACCTTTGTAGATTAAGATGAAGCCCTGTGTGGCAAATACAACAAAACGATTATGGAGACAAAACACATACATATTAAGGATTATAACTATGCGTTGCCGGACGAGTGTATTGCTAAGTTCCCGTTGGCGCAGCGCGACAGAAGCAAACTGTTGCTGTATAAGCATGGCGAGGTGTCAGAGGACGTGTTCTGCAACATTGCGGATCATCTGCCCAAGGGCGCTTTGATGGTGTTCAACAATACGCGTGTCATTCAGGCGCGCCTGCACTTTCGCAAGGCTACGGGAGCGTTGATAGAGGTGTTCTTGCTCGAGCCTTATGCTCCGGCAGACTACGAGCAGATGTTTCAGACCAAGGGCGAATGCGAATGGCTCTGCATGATTGGCAATCTAAAGAAGTGGAAGGGCGAGACACTTGAGCGCACGTTCGATGTGAACGGCGAGGCTGTTACTCTGAAGGCTGAGCGCCTTGAGGATGTGGGCAAGAGCTACAGAGTGCGCTTCGTGTGGGACAATGCGGAGGTGTCGTTAGCCGAACTACTCGACGCTGTGGGCGAGTTGCCTATTCCGCCGTACTTGAACCGCGAAACGCAGGAGAGCGACAAGACGACATATCAGACCGTCTACTCGAAGGTAAAGGGATCGGTGGCTGCTCCGACAGCTGGTCTGCACTTTACGCCGGAGGTGCTGGCGGCTATTGACCGCAAGGGTATCGACCGCGAAGAGCTGACGCTGCACGTTGGTGCGGGTACGTTCAAGCCGGTGAAGTCGGAGGAGATTCAAGACCACGAGATGCATACCGAGTATGTGTGTGTGCATAGAGAGACGCTCGAAAAGCTGATAAAGCATGGAGCAGAGGCTATAGCTGTGGGCACGACGAGTGTGCGCACGTTGGAAAGTCTTTACTACATGGGCGTGAAACTGGAACAGAACATGGATCTCTCAGAGGAGGAACTGCACGTGGACCAGTGGGAACCTTACGAGAATGAGGCTGCGAAGGGTGTGACACCGATGAAGGCTTTGGAGAATATCGTGGCTTATCTGGACAAACACGGGCTGAGCGCTCTGCACTCGAGCACACAGATTATCATTGCGCCGGGCTATGAGTATAAGATTGTGAAGATGCTCGTGACAAACTTTCATCAGCCGCAAAGCACGTTGCTGTTGTTGGTGAGCGCGTTTCTGCACGGCGACTGGCATAAGGTGTACGACTATGCGCTGGCGCACGATTTCAGATTCTTGAGCTATGGTGATAGTTCGCTGCTGATACCTTAGTTAAAAGTAAAAGAGTAAAAGAGTAAAGAAGAAAAGTAAAATGAAGATAGGAGATAAAGTACAATTCCTGAGTGATATCGGCGGCGGACGCATAGCCGGTTTTCAAGGTAAAGATATAGCGCTGGTGGAGGATGAAGATGGTTTTCAGATTCCGACGCCGGTGACAGACCTCGTAGTGATGAGCAGTAGCGACGACTACTCGATATCGAAGTCGATACAGAAGAAGAGTGGGGCGGAGGAGCCGATGGCAACTGATCCAGATACGTTCAACATGTCGGTGAAGGCGAAGATTAACCGAATGGACGAAGACGTGCTGGAGGATGAAGACGAGTATGACGCTGCGGACAGAGAAATCACGTACAAGGCGAAAGTGGAGGAGCGCAAGGGCGGTAATGTGCTGAACGTGTACTATGCGTTCGTGCCGGAGGATGTGAAAAACTTCTCTAAGACAAGTTTCGCTTGCTATCTCGTTAACGACAGCAACTACTACGTTCACTATCTGTACATGAGTGTAGAGGGCGGCACATACACGTTGCGCGGCGAGGGAGAACTGGAGCCGAACACGAAGATGTATGTGGAGAGTTTCGCACTAGATGAGTTGAACGAGATTGACCGCGTGCGTTTCCAGTTGCTCTCTTTCAAGCGCGACAAGGAGTTTGTGGCAAAGCCGGTTTGCGACGTGCAGTTCCGCATCGACAAGGTGAAGTTCTACAAACTGCATACGTTCCAGAAGAACGACTTCTTTGAGACGCCTGCGTTGCTGTACCCCGTAGTGAAGAACGACGGCGTAGCGCAGCTGAAGCCCGTTGATGCAGAACAGCTGATATACGTGGACGAGGAGAAGGAGGAGAAGAAGGCTGCTGACAAAGCTGGCGAACTGCCGAAAAGCGCTATGGAGAAGTTGAAGAAAAGTAGTCTGAACACTTCAGCCACTCATCGTAACAGCCGCGCCAATGGCGATGACATCCTTGTTGTAGACCTTCATGCCGACGAACTGCTGGAGACAACTGCAGGTATGGGCTCTGCAGATATCCTCAACTATCAGCTCGACTACTTTCGCCGTACGCTCGAGGAGAACAAGCATAACAAGGGCAAACGTATCGTGTTCATACACGGTAAGGGCGAAGGCGTGCTACGCCATGCTCTCGTGAGCGAACTGAGATATAGATATAAGAACTACAGATACCAGGATGCTTCGTTCCAGGAATACGGATATGGAGCGACGCAGGTAACGATACGGTAAAAGTAAAAGAGTAAAAAAAGTAAAAAGTAGGAGGTATGAGCAAGATGCCCATACCACGCAGCCACAAAACTTTTAAAAGTAAAAGATAAAAAAGGCTTTTATGAATTACGGATATATAACTGTTGCTTCGGCGATACCTCAGGTGAGGGTTGCCGATGTAGACTACAACGTAGAGCAGATAGAACGCTTTGTTGTAGACGCAGACAAGCGCGGCGTGGAGATATTGGTGTTCCCCGAACTGTCGGTTACGGGCTACTCGTGTCAGGACCTCTTTGCACAACAGGCTTTGCTTGATCGTGTGGAGAAGAAGATTGCCGACATGCTTGAGGCTACAGAGCGATGTGATGTGATAAGCGTTGTTGGCGCGCCGATATGTATTAGCGGCGGAGTGTACAACTGCGCCGTGGTATGCCAGCACGGCAAGGTGCTGGGCATTGTGCCAAAGCGTTTTCTGCCCAACTACGGCGAGTTCTACGAGAAGCGATGGTTCGCCTCGTCTGACGACCTTACAGAATCGGTTGTGATTGGCTACGCCGGCAGTTGGGTGAGCGTGAGTGGCGAAGAAACGTTGTTCAAGACGGCACGCGGCGTGAAGTTCGGCATAGAGCTATGCGAGGATGTATGGTCGCCATTGCCCCCGTCGACCGACCTCGTGCTGTCGGGAGCCGATATTATACTTAACCTCTCGGCATCAGACGACCTCATCGGCAAGAACGCCTATCTTAAGAGTCTGCTTGCACAGCAGAGTGCCCGACTGATATGCGGCTACGTATATAGTTCGTGCGGCTTCGGCGAGAGCACGCAAGACGTGGTTTATGGCGGCAATGCGTTCGTCTATGAGAACGGCGCCCTGGTGGCAGAGTCGGAGCGCTTCTCATTGGAAGAACAGCTCGTGGTGAGCCAGATAGACGTGGACAAACTTCGCACAGAGCGCAGAAGAAACACCTCGTTCGTACATGCCCAGTGTGGACATAAAGCCAGAGTGTTCGATGCAGACGAAACAGACGAAAGAAGATTCGAGCTGCTTCGCCATGTCGATTCGCATCCATTCATACCAGAGAGCGACGACATGTACGCTTCGTGTGACGAGATATTCAGTATTCAGGTGTGCGGTTTGGCAAAACGCTTGGTACACACCCATTGCAAGTGTGTCGTGATTGGCATCAGTGGCGGTCTTGACTCTACACTCGCCCTGCTCGTCTGCGTTAAAACCTTCGACAAGTTGGGCTACGATCGCAAGGGCATTGTGGGCGTCACGATGCCGGGCTTCGGTACCACAGACCGTACATACAACAACGCCATGACCCTTATGAAGGGCTTGGGCATTACTATACGTGAGATAAGCATTCGCAAGAGCGTTACGCAGCACTTTGAGGATATTGGTCACGACATAAACGTACACGACGTGACGTACGAGAACGGACAGGCAAGAGAGCGCACGCAGATACTCATGGATCTCAGCAACGAGTTGGGCGGCATGGTTATCGGTACGGGCGACTTGAGCGAACTGGCGCTCGGATGGGCTACATACAACGGAGATCACATGTCGATGTATGGCGTGAACGCGAGCATACCGAAGACCCTCATACGCTATCTCGTGAGCCATGTGGCAGAGAACAGCGTAGACGAGCAATCGAGAACAACCCTGCTCGACATCATCGACACGCCTATCTCGCCCGAGCTGATACCTGCCGACGAGCATGGCAATATAAAGCAGAAGACAGAAGACTTGGTTGGTCCGTACGAATTGCACGACTTCTTCATCTACAACTTCATGCGCTTCGGTTTCAGTCCGGCAAAGATATACATGCTTGCACGCCATGCGTTCAGCAAAGACCTCTATTCGGACGAAGTGATAAAGCATTGGCTGAAGACCTTCGTTAGACGATTCTTCAACCAGCAGTTCAAGCGCTCGTGTCTGCCCGACGGTCCGAAGGTGGGCAGCGTGAGCTTGAGTCCGCGCGGCGACTGGCGTATGCCCACCGACGCATCAAGCGCACTTTGGCTGGCAGAATGTGAAAACCTCTAAATGTAAACAATGACAGAACAATTCAGATATACCGACGAGCGGTTTGCCGACATACAGATGCTGCGCTACCGTCTCGACGGTTTTGAGGCGCTGACCCTGCGTCAGAAGCTATACATATACTACCTCGCCAAGGCAACGCTCTGCGGACGCGACATAACAACCGACCAATTTGGACGCTACAATCTGCGCATACGCAAAGTGCTCGAAGCTATATACGAACGCTACGAAGGCGACCGCACGACGGCAGAGTACAAGGCGTTGGAGACATACCTTAAGCGAGTGTGGTTCTCGAACGGTATACACCACCATTACGGCTGCGAGAAGTTTGTTCCAGCTTTTACTGAGGAATACTTCAGACAGGTTGTGGACTGTTGCGGTTGCGAAGACGAGAATATCGATGAGCTTTGCAAGGTGATATTCGACCCTACTATTCAGCCAAAGCGTGTAAACCAGAAAGCCGGTGACGATCTCGTGCAGACATCTGCATGTAATTATTACGAGGAAGTGACACAGCAGGAAGCGGAAGACTTCTACGAGGCCATGCGCGACGAGAACGACCCAATGCCAATATCCTACGGACTCAACTCAACGCTCCGCAAGACAGCCGACGGCATGCTGAAGGAAGATGTGTGGCACGAAGGCGGACTCTATGGCGATGCGATAAAGCACATCACTTACTGGCTCGAGAAAGCGGCGGAAGTGGCAGAGAACGAGCTTCAGGCGAAGATAATCGGTATGCTCGTAGACTACTACAGAACAGGCGACCTCCGCAAGTTCGACGCCTATTCAATAGAATGGCTGAAAGAGCACGAAGGACGCATCGACTTTATCAACGGCTTCATAGAAGTGTATGGCGACCCACTCGGCATGAAGGCATCGTGGGAAGGCATCGTGACGTACAAGGATATGGTGGCAACGCAACGCACGCAGACCATCAGCAAGAATGCGCAATGGTTTGAAGACCACTCGCCAGTAGACCCTCGTTTCCGAAAGCCGCAGGTTGTCGGCGTGACGGCTAACGTGGTATGTTCGGCAATGCTCGGCGGCGACGAATATCCGTCTACGGCGATAGGCATCAATTTGCCCAATGCCGACTGGATAAGAGCGCGCTACGGTTCGAAGAGTATAACGATAGGCAATCTGACACACGCATATAACCAGGCGGCTAAAGGCAACGGTTTCCTGCTGGAGTTCGTAGCCGACGAAGCGACACGCGCCATGATTGAGAAATATGGTGACGTATGTGACGACCTGCATACCGACCTGCACGAATGTCTCGGACACGGATCGGGACAACTGCTCGCAGGGGTGTCGGCAGACGCACTCGGTTCGTACGGCAGCACGATAGAAGAAGCACGCGCCGATTTGTTCGGCTTGTACTATATAGCCGATGCAAAACTTGTAGAACTGGGTCTTGTGCCCGACGCTGAAGCATATAAGTCGCAGTACTACACATACATGATGAACGGTCTGCTTACTCAGCTCACTCGCATTCAGCCGGGAAACGAGATTGAGGAAGCGCACATGCGCAACAGAGCTCTCATAGCCCGTTGGACGCTGGAGCACTATCCGTCGGCAGTAAGACTCGTGAAGCATGAGGAGAAAACCTACGTGGAAGTGAGCGACTACGAGCAGTTGCGTGAGGCATTTGCCAAACTGCTTGCAGAGATTCAGCGCATAAAGAGCGAAGGCGACTTCGAAGCTGCAAAGCAACTCGTAGAGCGCTACGCAATACACGTAGAGCCGAAGTTGCACGAAGAACTTCTGGCACGCTACAAGTCACTCGGCATAGCGCCGTACAAGGGTTTCCTTAATCCGAAGATGGAGATTGTAGCCGACAGCGAAGGCAACGCTACCGATGTGCGCCTCGACTATACAGAAGCCTACGACGAGCAGATGCTGCGCTACTCGAAAGAGTATGGCTATCTTTAGTTATATATAATATAATGTGTGACATGGAAACATCCGAACAGGTAAAACAGATAAAGCGTTCTTTTCGTCTGTATATGAACGGCGTAACGTCGACTTCGATGCGACAGAAAGGACTCGACTATAAGATAAATTGGGGAGTGTCGCAGATGGATTTGCGACACATGGCAGAGCAGTACGGCAAGGACAAAGCTCTTGCTGCGGCTCTGTGGCAGGAGAATATACGCGAATGTAAGATACTGGCTACGCTCATCATGCCCGCTGCCGACTTTACGGCAAGTGAGGCGATGGAGTGGGCTGCTACGTTGTCGACAGTAGAGATGGCAGAGACGGCTGTGTTCAACCTTTTCCAGCACATGACGGAGGCAGAACAGTTCTCGCTGATGCTGTTCGCGAACGAAGATAAGCTGGTGCGCATCTGTGCTTACAATCTTGTCTGCCGTCTGCTGAAGCGCAATAACGAATGTACGCCGCAACTGTATGCTGCGTTGTTCAAGAAAGCCGCAATCGACCTTAAAAGTGCCGACCGCCAACTGCTTCATCCGCTCGTCAAATGTCTCGATTATGTTTCGTCTACTGATACAGAACAGGCTAAAGAGGCTACACAATTGTTGAAAGAGGCAGGATTTGGCGCTTTTTAGTGTTTCTTTTTGGTCACTTTCCCAAAATAATGTAACTTTGCATATTGATGGAAAACGATAAAAAGGCGGCAGCACGCGCTGCGCTGACCAAATACATAGAAGAGAACAACTGTAGAAAAACTACGGAGAGGTTCGCGCTCCTCGATACGATATACGATATTGAAGGACTTTTCACTATGGAAGAGCTTGCGGAGCGTATGGCGGTGCAGAACTTCCATGTGAGCAGAGCCACGCTCTACAACTCGCTCAATCTGTTTGTTAAGTTATGTCTTGTGGTAAGACATAGGTTTCAGGCAGAGACAAAGTACGAAGCATGCTGCGACACGTCCAACCATTGCTACCAGACATGCACGGTATGTGGCAAAGTGGTGGAGCTGGACGTGCCGGAAGTGGCAAAAGCGCTCGAAAGCGTGCGCCTGAAACGTTTCCGCAAAGAATACTACTCTGTGTATTTTTACGGAGTATGTCAGACGTGCCAGACACGAAGCAAACGCAAGAAGAACAACTTAAAAGGAACGAAGAAATCAAATATTGATAAAAATGAATAAAGGTAAAGTTGATGTCCTGCTCGGATTGCAGTGGGGCGATGAAGGCAAGGGTAAGGTAGTAGACGTACTGACCCCTAAGTATGATATTATCGCACGTTTCCAGGGTGGTCCGAACGCTGGTCATACCCTCGAGTTTGAAGGTCAGAAGTATGTCCTCCGCAGCATCCCGTCTGGTATTTTCCAGGGTGGCAAGGTGAACATTATCGGCAATGGCGTGGTTCTCGCTCCCGACCTTTTCATGAATGAGGCGAAGGACTTGGAGAAGAGCGGTCACGACCTGAAGAGTCGTCTGCACATCTCTAAGAAGGCACACCTCATCATGCCTACACACCGTGTGCTCGATGCAGCTATCGAGGCTTCGAAGGGCAAGAACAAGGTGGGAACAACCGGTAAAGGCATTGGTCCGACATACACAGATAAGGTTTCGCGCAACGGCTTGCGTGTTGGCGATATCCTCGACAACTTCCAGGAGAAGTATGAGGCTCACAAGGCTGCTCACCTGAAGCAGATTGCAGCACTCGGCTATACCGACTTCGACATCACTGAGTTGGAGAAGGTTTGGATGGAAGGCATCGAGTATCTCAAGCAGTTCCAAATTGTGGACAGCGAGCACGAGATCAACAAGATTCTGCGCTCGGGCAAGGACATCCTCTGCGAGGGTGCTCAGGGCACAATGCTCGACGTAGACTTCGGTTCTTATCCTTTCGTTACTTCTTCTAACACTATCTGCGCAGGTGCTTGCATCGGCTTGGGTGTCGGCCCGAACCGCATCGGCAACGTATACGGCATCATGAAGGCTTACTGCACACGTGTTGGTTCAGGTCCGTTCCCGACAGAACTTTTCGACGAGACAGGCGCAAAGATTCGCGACCTCGGTCACGAGTATGGCGCTGTTACCGGTCGTGAGCGTCGTTGTGGATGGTGCGACCTCGTTCAGCTTAAGTATTCTGTCATGATCAACGGCGTAACAGAGCTTATCATGATGAAGAGCGACGTGCTCGACAGCTTCCCCGTTGTCAAGGCTTGCGTAGCATACGAGTTGCCCGACGGTACACAGACCACCGACCTGCCTTATGAGCTCTACGACGCTAAACCGGTGTACAAGGAGTTCAAGGGATGGAACACGGATATGACAAAGTTCACATCTGAAGATCAGTTCCCGCAGGAGTTCAACGACTATGTGAAGTTCCTCGAAGAGTATCTTGAGACTCCTATCCGCATCATCTCTATCGGTCCGGACCGCGCACAGACTATCGTAAGAAAGTAAAAAAAATAACTGAACTAAAGAAGTTAAAGTTGCAGCAAGTAGCTTTAACTTCTTTAGCTTTTTTAATTCAATAACTCTAAATTATTAATGGCAAAACCAAGTATACCTAAAGGTACACGCGACTTCTCGCCGGTTGAGATGGCGAAGCGCAACTATATATTCGACACAATTCGCAGCGTTTACGCTCTCTACGGCTTCCAGCAGATAGAGACTCCGGCAATGGAGACATTGCAGACTCTCATGGGCAAGTATGGCGAAGAGGGTGACAAACTTCTCTTTAAGGTTCTTAATTCGGGCGACTGCCTTGCAAAGATTGACGACGAGGAACTGCTCGGTCGCAACTCGCTGCATCTTGCTTCGAAGCTTTGCGAGAAGGGCTTGCGCTACGACCTTACCGTGCCGTTTGCGCGCTACGTCGTACAGCACCGCGAGGATATTCAGCTTCCGTTCAAGCGCTACCAGATTCAGCCGGTATGGCGTGCCGACCGTCCGCAGAAGGGCCGCTATCGCGAGTTCTATCAGTGTGACGCCGACGTTGTAGGTTCCGACTCGCTGCTCAACGAGGTGGAGCTGATGCAGATTGTAGACACCGTGTTTACAAAGTTCGGCATCCGTGTGGCTATCAAGATCAACAACCGCAAGATTCTTACCGGTATTGCCGAGGTGATAGGCGAGGCTGAGAAGATTGTTGACATCACGGTAGCTATCGACAAGCTTGACAAGATTGGCATCGACAACGTGAATGAGGAACTTCGTCGTGTTGGCATCTCAGAGGACGCTATCGAGAAACTGCAGCCGATAATCGCCCTTGCTGGTACTAACGACGAGAAACTCGCTACTATCGCAGAGGTTCTCGCAGGTTCGGAGGTAGGCTTGAAGGGCGTTGAGGAGACACGCTTCATCCTCGACACGCTGAAGACTTGCGGTTTGCACAATCAGATTGACCTCGACCTCACGCTTGCACGCGGTCTAAACTACTATACCGGTGCTATCTTTGAGGTGAAGGCTCTCGATTACGCAATCGGTTCTATCACAGGTGGCGGTCGCTACGACAATCTTACCGGCATCTTCGGACTTCCTGGTCTTAGCGGTGTAGGCATCTCGTTCGGTGCCGACCGTATCTACGACGTGCTTGGCGGTCTTGACCTTTATCCGAAGGAAGCGGTGAACGGCACACAGCTGCTCTTCATCAACTTCGGCGAGAAGGAGAGCGCTTACTGTCTGCCGGTTCTGCGTCAGTGTCGCGAGGCTGGCATACGCACAGAGATTTATCCGGACAGCGTGAAGATGAAGAAGCAGATGGCTTATGCCAACGCTAAGCAGGTGCCGTTTGTGGCCCTTGCTGGCGAGTCGGAGATTGCGGAGTGCAAGCTCACACTGAAGAATATGACTACCGGCGAGCAGACTCTCGTAACTCCGGAGGAGCTGATAGCTGCAGTTAAGGCATAACATACATAGTATATAAGATACATATATATAAAAAAAAGAGGTGTTTCAAGACTTACGCTTTGTGGTTTTGAAACACCTCTTTTAGTGTTGTAGCGTTCGCAATCCGAACAGACCCCGTCCGCAATCCGGTCTGGTTCCGTCCGCAATCCGATCAGATTCCGTCCGCGATCCGATCAGGTTCCGTTCGCTGTACGATGACTTTTACTGAGCCTTTACATTATGTTCTTTTGGCCTTTGTCCGTTTCCGTGTCGCGATATTTGTTGTAACCAATAGTATTCATGTCGATAGATAATAAACAAGAACAAATGGAGAAAAGTGATTTTGTGCCAAGAAAACAACAACTTTTGTTGTGTCATGTTATTAAAAAACCTTAACTTTGCATCCGATTTATAACAACATTTAGGTTTAAAAGGTTTTCAGGTATTATGATGATTAGACAGTTGGCAATCCTTTTCGGTTGCCTTGCCTTGGGTGAGCTTATCATCTATCTCACTCACATTCCGCTTCCGTCAAGCATTCTCGGAATGTTGCTTTTGACTTTGCTTCTGAAGTTGAAGGTGATACGACTTGAGTGGGTGCGCAGCATTTCAGATTTTCTTGTGGGTAACATTGGCTTCTTTTTCGTTCCGCCAGGAGTAGCCATCATGCTCTATTTCGACATTATCAAGGCTCAGCTGCTGCCAATCGTTGTGTCAACGGTGGTGTCAACCATTCTTGTGTTGGCTGTTACGGGTTGGGTTCATCAGTTTTACGGTAAAGCAAAAGGCAAATTGAAAGGATAAGGATATGGAATATTTCTCAAATGAGTTTTTTCTCATAGCGCTCACATTCGGCACTTATTTTCTTGGTAAGCTGCTGCGTCGCTGGACTGGCTGGGTTGTGATGAACCCGATTCTTGTGTCGATATGCTGCCTTATAGTGTTCCTGAAGGTAACAGGCGTGAGCTATGATACGTATAATCAGAGTGGAAAAATGATTGAGTTCTGGCTGCGTCCGGCTGTTGTGGCGCTTGGTGTGCCTCTCTATATGCAGCTCTCTACGATAAAGAAGCAGCTTACACCTATACTTCTTTGCGAGTTTATCGGATGCGTAGTAGGTATCGTGTCTGTAGTATATATCGCTAAAGCTATGGGAGCGTCGCGCGAGGTGATACTCTCGCTTGCGTCAAAATCGGTTACGACGCCTATTGCGATGGAGGTGACAAAGAGTATAGGCGGTATTCCTCCGCTTACGGCTGCTGTAGTGGTTTGCGTAGGTTTGATGTGTGCTGTGTGCGGCTATCGCACTATGGGTTTTGCGCGTGTAAAGTCGCCCGTAGCGCAAGGTCTTTCGATGGGTACGGCAGCTCATGCCGTGGGAACGGCTACGGCGATGGAGAAGAGTCCGGTACACGGAGCATACGCCAGTCTTGGACTGACGCTTAACGGCATTCTTACATCGCTGCTCACGCCGTCTATCATCCCGTTATTGGGTGTGTAGGACGTTTGTGATATATTAAAATAAGAAGCATAAAATAACAAGGTGCGAGCATTTCTGCCCGCACCTTGTTCGTTGCTATAGGGTTGTTCGTGTGAGCGCTATAGTGTTACTCGTGATGGTAGCTCTCGCCCTTGATGATAGTGCAGGCGCGATACAGCTGCTCGGTGAATATCAGTCGCACCATCTGATGCGAGAATGTCATTCGCGAGAGCGAGATCTTCTCGTCTGAGCGTTTGTAGACGGCGTCGGAGAAACCGTAAGGTCCGCCTATGACGAAGACGAGTCGGCGAGCTGTCTGCTGCTTCTTCTGAAGCCATGCGCCCATCTCCATACTGGTGCGCTCTGCTCCGTGCTCATCGAGCAAAACAACCGTGTCGGACGGCTGTATGAGTCGCAGTATCTGTTCGCCTTCAGCCTGCTTCTGCTGGTCCTCGCTAAGGTTCTTGGTGTTCTTCAGGGCTGGGATGGTGGTTATGCTGAAAGGCATGTAGTGCGAGATGCGCTCCGTGTAGTCCTTGATGCCGTTGATGTAGAGCTTGTCATTGGTCTTGCCGACAAGTATCAGCTCAGTCTTCATACTCCTCCTTTCGCTTGGGGTTCATAGGAAACCAGCCCTTCTTCACGCGTTGCTTCTGCTCGAACAACTCGCCGATGCTCCACAGGCAAGAGGCTCCCAATACGCCGAGAATCGAAGAGGCTATGACGTTGGCTGTGAGCATCGATCCTACGATGAATGCAATGCCTGCAAGAAGGAAAATCCACCAAAGGCGGACACCGAAATAGTATTCCACTTTAATGACAATGGGGTGGAACAGTCCGATAACCAAGAACGTGCTGATAGCTATCGAAAGTCCGGTAAAATGTATATTCTCCATATTAATTATACGTGTTTTGATGCAAAATTATAAAAATTATTGAAGATGTGCGTATTGTATGACAAAAAAGCATCAAAAATATTTTGCTGGTCGGCTAAAAATAGGTAACTTTGCACCCGCTTAAAAGAATTAGCTTATCAAAAATAGTTTAATGAAGAATGACAAAATGAAAAACCAGTACCGCGTGAATGAGCAAATTCGCGTTCGGGAAGTACGTGTAGTAAATGAAGGTGGTTCAACCGTTATGGCGACTCGTAGCGCTCTTGAAATGGCGCGCGAACAAGGCGTGGATCTCGTGGAGATCTCTCCTAACGCACAACCTCCTGTTTGTCGACTCATTGACTACAGCAAATTCCTCTATCAGCAGAAGAAACATGCTAAAGAGATGAAAGCTAAGCAGGCTAAGGTTGAAATCAAGGAGATTCGTTTCGGACCGCAGACCGACGAACACGACTACAACTTTAAGTTGAAGCACGCTCAGGAGTTCCTCACAGAAGGCAACAAGGTTCGTGCTTACGTTTTCTTCCGTGGTCGTTCAATCCTCTTCAAGGAGCAGGGTGAGGTGCTTTTGCTGCGCTTCGCTAACGATCTTGAGGAATATGCAAAGGTAGAACAGCTTCCGAAGCTCGACGGAAAGAAGATGTTCCTTTATCTCGCTCCGAAGAAGGCTGGCGTAGTCAAGAAGAGTCAGCAGAAGATGGACCGCGAGAAGCGTGAGGCTGAAGCTCGTTCTGCTAAGGATGCAGAGAACGGAGTAGAGGAGATGCCGACAAACGGCGGACTTCTTGCTAACGCAAAAGTAAGCGCAGAGGCTCTCAAGGCTCTCAAAGGCGAGGAATAAGCAATAAGAAGACAACATGATAAATGTGCGTAACGCCTTGGTATATGCGTTGCCACATATAATAAATAACAATTTTAAATTAATAAAAAATGCCAAAAGTAAAGACTAACTCCGGTGCAAAGAAGAGATTCCGCTTTACCGGTACAGGTAAGATCAAGCGTCATCACGCTTATCACAGTCACATTCTGACTAAGAAGACAAAGAAGCAGAAGAGAAATCTGGTTCATCAGGCAATCGTAGACAACAGCAACCTCAAGCAGGTTCGTGATTTGCTCTGCCTCCGTTAATTTTATTAGTCAAAACATTTAAAGGAAAGAAAAACTATGCCAAGATCAGTCAATCATGTTGCTTCAAAAGCAAAGAGAACAAGAATCCTGAAGCTCACCAAGGGTTACTATGGTGCAAGAAAGAATGTTTGGACAGTAGCGAAGAACACTTGGGAGAAGGGTCTTACCTACGCTTATCGCGATCGTCGTAACAAGAAGCGCACATTCCGCGCATTGTGGATCCAGCGTATCAATGCTGCTGCTCGTCTCGAGAATATGAGCTACTCTACACTTATGGGTGCTCTCCATAAGGCAGGCATCGAGATCAACCGTAAGGTGCTCGCTGACCTCGCTGTTAACAACCCTGAGGCTTTCAAGGCTATCGTAGAGAAGGTAAAGTAAATCGAAACCATTGTGGAGTCTGACTTCACTTTATCGGTGAGATTTAATTTTCTCAAAATATAATAAGGGTGACAATGTATTGCACATTGTCACCCTTATTGCGTTTACCCTTGTTGCATCTCTCTGAGCAACTGTTTCTGTCGCTCGCTGAGGTTTGTAGGCAACTTCACGTTGTATGTTATGATGAGGTCGCCCATTGTGCCATCGCCGCGGTCATATCCCTTGCCACGCAAGCGCACCTTCGTGCCGTTCTGCGTTTCGGGCTTTACTTTCAGTTTTATCTTCGATCCGTTGCCAAGCTGTATTATCACCTCGCCGCCGAGTAGGGCTGTGTATAGATCGATATTCACGTTGGCGTTCATCTCGCCCGTATTCTGTCGTGCCGAACTGCGTGTGCGGCTATGTGTGCGACCTGCTTTTGCGCCGAACAAGTCCTGGAAGAAGCTTGAGAAGCCTCCTCCGCCCTCGCCGAAGCTTGAGAAATCGAAGCCCTCGAATGGCGAACCGCCACCATTGCTGCTCCAATACTGCTGACCGCCAGCACCGCCTTGTTGTGCATAAGCGTCAGCTTCGCGCCAGCGTTCGCCATATTGGTCGTACTTCTTTCGCTTTTCAGGGTCAGAAATAACGTCATACGCTTCGTTCAGCGCCTGGAACTTAGCCTTTGCTTTCGGGTCGTTAGGGTGCAGATCCGGATGGAACAGCTTAGCTCTTTTGCGGTAAGCTTCGCGCACTTGGTCTTGTGGAATGTTGCGGTCTACGCCAAGTATTTTGTAATAATCAATAAATGCCATAGTCTTTACCTCCAATTATATATTTTTGTTAGTATCATCATTCATTAATCATTACGCAAAATCTGTGCCTAATTGTAGTTTTGTGTAAATAAAAACAAAACTTAATATAAATGGTATTTACTGACAATTAGGCACAGACATACGGAATTGATTTCGTTAGAACAGACTTCTGAATGCTGTAGGGATAGGTGTAGAGAACTCCATTGGCTCGCCCGTAACGGGGTGGGTGAAGCAGAGCATGTATGCATGCAGGCATAAACGATGCAACGGGTCGTCGCCGTTGCCGTATTTCACGTCGCCACAAACGGGATGTCCCATGTCTGCCGAGTGTACACGTATCTGGTTCTTGCGACCGGTCTCGAGCTTATACTCAACGAGCGAGTGTTCTGTGGTGCGATTGAGCACCTGGAAGTGTGTGACAGCATATTTGCCACCATTGTCAGTTGGCGACGAATATGTGATGTATGCCTTGTTGTCCTTCAGCCAGTTGGCGATAGTGCCATTGTCCTGCTCCATCTCGCCACTCACTACTGCGACATAGCGGCGGTCGTAAACAATCTGATGCCAGTTGTGCTCGAGTATCTGTTCTGTCTCTATGTCCTTGGCATATACCATGAGTCCACTTGTGTCGCGGTCGAGGCGGTGTACAACGTGTGCGCGGCATTTCTGGCGCGACTTCAGGAAGTAGTCGTCGAGCACCGACTTCACATTGAGCGAAGAATGGCCTGCTGCCATCGACAGAATGCCGATATTCTTCTCTACAACGACGAGCCATCTGTCTTCGTATACTATCTTAACGTAGCGACTTTTGAACTGGTTCTGCTTCTTGTGGCGGCTGATGATAATCTTGTCGCCAGCTTTAAGCTGGTAGTCGAACTGAGTTACCATTCTTCCGTTCACGGCAATGCCACGACCTTGCAGCGTTGCTTTCAACTTGGAGCGGCTCTCGCTTACGTTATTGATGAGATATTCGAGCAGGTGAGCGTTCTCCTTTACGGTGATAACCAGATTGTCGCCTCCTTGTGTCTTGTATGTATTGTTTGTATTGCGCATTTATTTTGAATTTATATAGTTTCTATTCTGTTTGTATATCAGCTACAAATATATGTATAATACTTGAAATTCTGCGGTCTGCAATCATTAAATGTCAAGGACAAAGACCTTGCAGTCGGAGAATTGTTTCTCGAATGCCGATTTGTCTGCCTTTTCCTTGAATATGCCGAACAGACTGCTGCCGCTTCCGCTCATCTGTGCGTATGCCGCTCCCATGTTATACAGAGTCTCTTTGATGGCAGCCAATTCGGGATGGTTTGGGAAGATGCTTTCCTCGAAGTCGTTTGTCAGTCTGTTGCGCCATGTCTCGATGGGTTGCGCGACAATGTTGCGGCACGAAACGTTCGGCTTTTGTGGATGGATGTGTGCAAACGCCTCCTTTGTAGAGATTGCCAATGACGGTTTCACTACAACCATGCTGTAGCCTTTCAGATTATTATCGGTAATTGTAACCGGCGTAAGAATCTCTCCAATGCCCTCTGCGTATGCAGGTTCAGAGGCGATGAAGAAAGCGCAATCGGCGCCTAAACGGGCTGCGTACTTCTCCATGTCCTCTTTGCTGATGTTCAGTTTGTAGCTGTCATTCAGCATTCTTATCATAAAGGCTGCGTCGCTCGAACCTCCACCAAGTCCGGCTTCTGTTGGGATATGCTTGTACAGATGCGCATGAACTCGTGGCAGGTTATAGTCGGCTGCCAGCAGATTATATGCCCTTGTTATGAGATTGTCCTCCTCGTTGCAACACACACTATTGCCCGTCACTTTAAGATCGCAGTTCAGTTTAGACGGAAACGCTTCGTCCATAGTCTGCACTTCCAAAGCGTCGCATAGCGGAATAGGGAAGAAAACGGTTTCAAGATTGTGATACCCGTCAGGGCGCTTCTCGGTGATGTTGAGTCCGAGATTTATTTTTGCGCAAGGGAAATTTATCATAAGTTATAATTTAAATTGCTGTTTAAACACGTATGCAAATACGATTCAATCATTGTCGGAGATAATATCACCACAAAATTATAAATAATAATTCTAATTCATAAAATAATGGGCGTTTTTTTCCCTCATTTGAGAAAAAGTCCTTACATTTGTATGTGTTAAGCCAAGTCTTGAATTTAATTCTTAAAACTACAATATTATGTTTTCTAACCAAGATTTAACCCAGATAGCACAGCGAGGCATTACACCCGAGGCTATCGAGCATCAACTCACACAGATTAAGGAAGGATTCCCGTTCTTGAAGATTGACGCTGCAGCAGCAGTAGGTAACGGCATCTTCTCGCCAAACTCTGCGCAAGTTGAGAAGTACGTTAACGATTGGAGCGCGTATCTTAGCGACCAGCATACTATCGTGAAGTTCGTGCCGGCAAGTGGAGCTGCAAGCCGTATGTTCAAGAATCTCTTTGCGTTCCTTTCTGCCGACTATGACGAGCCGACTACCGACTTCGAAAAGTTCTTCTTCGACAATATCAAGAAGTTCGCTTTCAAGAAGGCTCTTTGCGCAAAGTGCAAGGAGAACGAAGGCGAATGTGTTTGCGACCTTATCAAGCACGGCAAGTATAAGGCTGTCGTAGCAAACCTGCTTGAGGCAAAGGGTTTGAACTATGGTCAGTTGCCGAAGGGCTTGCTGCTGTTCCATCAGTACGAGGATGGTCCGCGCACTCCGATGGAGGAGCATCTCGTAGAAGCAGCGCTCTATGCTTGCTCTGACGGTAAGGCTAACATTCACTTCACGGTTTCGCACGACCATCTCGAACTCTTCAAGAAGAAGGTGGCAGAGAGTCTGCCTTACATGGAGAAGAAGTTCAACGTTACGTTCAACGTTAGTTTCTCTGAGCAGAAGCCGAGCACAGACACAATAGCTGCAAACACAGACAACACTCCGTTCCGCAACGAAGACGGCACTTTGCTGTTCCGTCCGGGCGGTCATGGCGCACTCATCGAGAACCTCAACGAGATTGAGGCTGACGTTGTGTTCATCAAGAATATCGACAACGTTGTGCCAGATAGAATCAAGGACGAGACTGTTTTGTACAAGAAGCTTATTGCTGGCGTTCTCGTTGATACTCAGAAACAGGTGTTTGATTATCTACGCGAACTCGAGGCTGGCGTGCCTTCTCGCGAGAAACTTACAGAGATGCTACGTTTCGTTGAGACAACATTGTGCTGCAAGAAGGCTGGCGCTGCAGAACTGGCAGATGCCGAATTGGCTGAATACCTCAAGACTAAGTTCAATAGACCTATCCGCGTTTGTGGTGTAGTGAAGAATGTAGGCGAGCCTGGTGGCGGTCCGTTCCTCTGCTACAACAACGACGGAACTGTTAGTCCGCAGATTCTTGAGTCGAGCCAGATTGATACAAACAACGAGGAGTATGTACGCATGTTCAAGGAAGGCACACACTTCAACCCAGTTGACCTCGTTTGTGCTACAAAGGACTACAAGGGCAATCGCTTCAACCTTCCGGAGTATGTCGACAAGAAGACAGGCTTCATCTCTTCTAAGAGCAAGAACGGCAAGGAACTCAAGGCTCTCGAACTTCCGGGTCTTTGGAATGGCGCAATGAGCGACTGGAACACAATTTTCGTTGAGGTGCCAATCGGCACATTCAACCCCGTGAAGACTGTGAATGACTTGCTTCGTGAGCAGCATCAGTAAACATTATAGAAGATAGACTGGCACACTTTGTGTGATAAAACTAATTGCATGAAGTGTGCTCGTTTATGTTTGGACGCCTTCGTCCATTTTTAATTTAACTAATCACTAAATGACTATCAAATTGAAGTTTTTCAATTATCTGTTTGTTCTCGTATGTCTTATTATGGGAACAGGCATGTCTATGCATGCAGAAGAACAAACGTTCACTCGTATTGATAGTATCGCTGAATTGAATGATGGCGATCGGTTTATTGTGGTGAATGAACAGTTTAAGGCAGCTCCTTCAGAATGGAGTGGAACCAAGTACTTCAAATATACAACTCTGGAGTTAAGTGAAGGAAAGGCAATAGCGAGGGATAAAGTTGCAACTTTTACACTTGAAAAAGCAGGTAGCTATTATTATCTGAAAACAACAGAGGACGGAAAGTATTTTTCAAATAATTCAAGATCAAGAGATGAATATGCTTCTGCTTTAAGAAATACCCCAGATGAAACTTCTAGAGCGAAAATCGAATTTAAGGATCAATTTGTGATTATACGATTTGACCAAAAAGAGAAAAGAGCATTACTGTTTTCAAGTGGGGCAGGATTCTCTTGTTATAGTTATAACTTTATAGATTTGTCAGATAGAAGAATTGTCTTGTATAAAGCTGAAGGCTCACCTTCTGCAATAAAGCAATCTACTTCTGTGACGTTCAGTTCCAATGATTTGACAATATATAAAGGTAAGGAGTATTCCTTGCCTACAGCAAGTGTGACACGTCAAAATGGCAAGACTATTCCTGATGCAAAACTTTCATATTCAAGTAGCAATGAGAAGGTTGCATCAGTTGATGGGTCTACTGGTGAAATAATAACATTAAACGAATTTGGTACAACAACGATAACTGCAAAATATGCTGGCTCAGACTTGTATAAGGAGTCGGAGGGTTCTTATACTCTGACATACCAAGACAGAAGATTGGGTGAGGCGACAATTGTGTTCTCGGCTGATAAGAATGCGTTTTCCAATTTGCCTAAGACTGTTGATAAGACAACACCGGCTCAAGTTTGCATATTCAAAGCTGATAATGGCGGAGAATATAAATTTAATATATTGGGCTTTCATAAAAATTGGGTTGATAAGGCTTTCTTGACATCTATAGTTAGTGGAGGAAGAATAAATAGTCCAGAGTTTTTAGCTCCGAATGGATATGATGTAAGAGTAACTTTTGAACAAGAGTATAATGCAACAAGGCCTTTTATCTCGAATGCTAATTCAACAAATTATATAAAGAATCGGGTAGGAGTAATTGAAGGTTTTTACGAGTATGAATTTACAGAACATATCCTCGATTCAAAGCCGTTTACTATTAGATGTGACGTACTCTGCTACATCAAAAAGATTGAGATATTCATAAACCCAGTGCCTTCTCTTGAGATTTCTGATACTGACTTTGAGGCTGATGCCAAGATTAAGGAGTATGACCAGACTGCCGTGCATTTCAAATTGAAGAGATCGTTTGTTGCTGATGATACATGGTACACTATTTGTTTGCCTTTCAACGTTGCGAAGGAGCAGTTGGTTGAGGTCTTTGGAGGCAAGAAAGTAGAATTGAGAACATTCGACCACATGGAGGATGGAACGGTTATGTACTTCAAGCATGTTGACGATTTGGCGGCTGGTGTTCCATATCTGATAAAGCCCAATAAGACTCTTGATAGTCTTCTCTTTAAAAACGTGAAGATTGATATGGCTGCACATCCTGATTTGCAGGTTGGTGCAGATGGATATTTCATGAAGGGCACATATCAGGCAACCGAATTGAATCCAGATGGTACGAATCTGTTCCTTGGCGACAACAATACGTTCTTCAGACCTTCAGAAAATGATCATAGAATGAAGGGAACAAGAGTGTATTTCATCATTCCGAGAAAAGCAGTAGGTAAGGTGTTGAGTTATGATACAGAAACCATCGTTGATGGTATTGTTGATGTTGAAATTAATTCGCAGTCGAATAGTCAAAAGGTCTATAATATCAATGGCGTTTATGTTGGTGACAACCTTCAGAATCTGACACCAGGCGTGTATATCGTAGACGGCAAGAAGGTTGTGGTAACAAACAGATAATACGACCGACTGTATTAAGTAGGGTAGACTAACTTTGAAAAATGAATGAGGCTATAGAACCATTGTCCTATAGCCTCATTCATTTTTTGTATCGATTTGTTCGATGATGTCTTTTGTTATAAAGCGATATCGTGCAGAATCTCGCCCAAAGTGGGATGTATGTGGATACAGTTGGCGAGGTCTGTAATGGTTGCGCCCTGATTCATGAGAGCCGAAATCTCCTGCACCATGTCGGAAGAATGTGCTCCGAAAGCATGACAACCGAGAATTTTTCCGTCTGCCTTGTCGACAAACAACTTCACCATACCATCTGTTTCGTTCATTGCGAGAGCTTTGCCGTTAGAACGGTGGAAACCCTTGCGGCATTCGTATTCGCAACCTTCCGCTTTCAGCTGATCTTCGCTCTTTCCTACACTTGCAGCTTCGGGATAAGTGAAGATAGCAGACGGCATAACGTCAAACTTGATATCGTCTTCTTTACCGAGAATCTTGTTCACTACATGCAGACCCTGGAATGTTGCTGCATGAGCGAGCATACAACGACCGTTCACGTCGCCTATTGCGTATATGCCTTCAACATTTGTGCGGAAATCATCGTCTACTGCGATTCCCTTCGGCGAGTATTCAACGCCTGCGAGTTCGAGGTCAAGACCTTCGATGTTCGGCTTGCGACCGGTTGCAATGAGCACAACGTCTGCATCCACCTGCGCAGGCTTGCCCTTCTTCTCGTACGTTACTGTGAGCTGGCGCTTACCGTCCTCTGTAGTTGTCTCTGTGATTGACTTAACAGCCGACTGCATAGAGAACTCTACGCCGCGCTTGCCGATAGTTTGGCGCAGACGCTTTGCGATGTCCGAATCGAGAACCGGCAAACACTCCTTGAGGAACTCAATCACACTCACCTTGCTACCGAAACTGCTGAACACGGAAGCAAACTCCATGCCGATGACTCCTGCGCCGATGATGCACAAGCGCTCAGGAATATGGTCGATGTCGAGAAGTTCTGTAGAGGTGATAACGCCCGGCAATGTTGTGCCTTCAATAGGCGGACACTTCGAGTCGCTGCCCGTAGCTATCATTATGTTGTCGGCAGTATACTCTTCTTCGCCTACAACAACAGTCTTGCTATCCTTGAAGTGAGCAAAGCCACGAACGAAAGTAATGCCAGGAGTCTGCATCAGCGTCTCGATGCCGCTACGCAGCTGTTCAACAACCTGCTGCTTGCGCTCAATAACCTTCGGGAATTGAAGTTGGAAACCGTCAAGCGCTACGCCGAATACGTCAGCATGCTGCATGGTGTCTACAACTTCTGCGTTTCGACAGAGAGTCTTTGTTGGTATACAGCCGCGGTTCAAGCATGTGCCACCAGCCTCGGCTGCTTCAATGATGGTCACGGTGAGTCCATGTTGCGCAGCATAGTGCGCAGCACGATAGCCTCCGGGGCCCGAACCTATAATGATGAGATTTGTTTTAGTCATTTTGTTTACAGTTTATATTTAAAAAAGGTGTGCCAAAATAGAATATATCAGGCTGAGCCCTATTTGACTTATGTTCTATTTTAGCACACCCTTTATGGTTAATTAGTTGGAAAGCTGCTTCCAAGTAAGTATCGGTTGCTTAGCAGCCAGCACGTCGTCAACACGACCTGTCGGAGTGTTGTGCGGAGCTGTCTTCACCTCTTCCGGATTTGTCTTTGCTTCCTCTGCAATCTTACGCAGAACAGCGATGAACTCGTCGAGCGTCTCCTTGCTTTCGTTTTCTGTCGGCTCAATCATCATTGCCTCATGGAACAGCAACGGGAAGTAGATCGTAGGAGCGTGATAACCGTAGTCGAGCAAACGCTTTGCTACGTCCATTGTTGTCACACCCGTAGACTTGTCCTTCAAGCCGTTGAATACGAACTCATGCTTGCAGACTGTCGGTATGGGCAACTCGTATACATCCTTAAGTGCCTCCTTGATATAGTTGGCATTGAGTGTAGCAAGCGGGCCAACCATGCGGATGTGTTCCTTGCCGAGAGTGAGGATGTATGTGTATGCGCGGAGCATAACTGCGTAGTTGCCGAAGAACTCGCCAACATGCACGTTGAAGTCCTGACCGTTTGTAGTTACGATGCGATAACGATCGCCCACCTTCTCAACCTTCGGTACAGGCAAGAACTGCTCCAATCCCTTACGCACGCCGACCGGACCTGAACCAGGACCACCACCGCCGTGAGGTGTAGAGAATGTCTTGTGCAGATTGATGTGCATAACGTCGAAGCCCATATCGCCCGGACGGCAAACGCCAAGCATCGGGTTGAGATTAGCTCCGTCGTAGTACATCAAGCCGCCACACTCGTGAACGAGCTTCTGTATCTCAGGTATCTCGCGCTCGAAGAGTCCCAATGTATTCGGGTTTGTCATCATCACAGCAGCTACGGTGTCGTCGAGCAGACCGCGAAGGTCGTTAACGTCAACTACGCCTTGAGCTGTAGACTTCACTTCTACAATCTCCAAGCCGCAGACAGCAGCCGAAGCCGGGTTTGTGCCGTGAGCCGAGTCGGGCACGATAACCTTTGTACGCTTCAAGTCGCCACGGCTCTGATGATACGCACGGATGACCATCAAACCGGTAAGCTCGCCATGAGCACCTGCGAACGGATTGAGTGTGAACTCCTCCAAACCGGTAATTGCAGAGAGAGCCTTCTGCATATCATAGTATACCTGCAATGCTCCCTGACATGTATCCTCAGGCTGCAATGGGTGCAATGCTGCGAACTGCGGCAAAGCAGCTATCTCCTCATTGATGATAGGGTTGTACTTCATAGTACAGCTACCGAGAGGGTAGAAGCCGTTGTTAACGCCGAAGTTGTTTGCGCTAAGATTTGTGTAGTGGCGTACCACGGTCAGTTCGTCACACTCTGGCAATTTAGCATCTTCGCAACGACGCATTTCAGCCGGCACCTCATGGTGTCCGAACTCGTTCTTTGGGAGCGAATAGCCACGGCGTCCGGGTTTAGACAACTCAAAAATCAAGTTTCCATAAAGACGATTGTTCATAGCTTTTCCTCCTTTGCAATATTAACGAGTTTATCAATTTCTTCCTTCGTGCGCTTTTCGGTAACGGCAAACATCAATGTGTCAGCGTCAACCTTCACACCGCCTAAGATGCCGTTCTCGATGAAACGCTGCTGCAAGCGGTCGACATCGCCGTTGTACTTAACGCAGAACTCATTGAAGAACGGACGCTCGTATTTGTCTGAGAACAAACCGGTTGCAATCAAAGCGTCATGCAGATAATGAGCACCGTCGTATGACATCTGTGCAGCTTCCTTCACACCTTCTTTGCCCATTACAGACATATAGATAGTAACGAAGAGAGCCATGAGCGACTCGTTAGAGCAGATGTTCGATGTAGCTTTCTGACGGCGGATGTGCTGTTCGCGAGCCTGCAATGTGAGTACGAACACGCGCTGTCCGCGATTGTCTACAGTCTTGCCAACGATACGGCCAGGCATCTTGCGCATGAGCTTTTCGGTGCAGCACATATAGCCTACAGACGGACCGCCGAATGCCATCGGAATGCCCAACGACTGTCCGTCGCCTACTGCTACGTCAGCACCCCATTCGCCTGGAGTCTTAAGCAATGCGAGGTCGGCAGCCACGCTGTTTACGATGAACAACGACTTATGTGCATGACATGAATCGGCAAAGCCGCTGAAGTCTTCAACAATGCCATGAAAGTTAGGCTGCTGAACGATTACGCCAGCCACGCCGCCCTTTTCGAGGCGGGCGTCCATCTGCTCCTTGTCGGTAGCACCGTCGTTTTCTGCGATAAGCTCCACGTTGAAGCCGTGGAAGTGAGCGTAAGTCTTCACTACATTAAGCACCTTCGGGTCTACCGAAGCCGATACAAGCACCGTGTCAGTCTTCTTTGTAGAAGCAAGAGCCATAATTGCAGCCTCAGCCGTAGCGGTAGAACCGTCGTACATAGATGCGTTTGAAACATCCATGCCGGTGAGTTCTGCCATCATGCTCTGGTATTCGAAGATATAGTGGAGTGTACCCTGCGAAATCTCAGCCTGGTACGGAGTGTAGCTTGTGAGAAACTCTGAGCGCGAGATGATGTTTGGCACTACAGCCGGTGTGTAGTGGTCGTAGCATCCTGCTCCAGCAAACACAGTAAGTCGGCGATTCTTTTCACCGAGCTTCTCGAACAGCGAGCGAATCTCTGTTTCGCTCATCGGCTCGGGCAAATTGTATTCACCACGGAAGCGAATCTGCTCAGGCACGTCGGCATAGAGATCGTCGAGCGAATTCATGCCGGCCTGCTTGAGCATCTGTTCTATTTCTTCCTTGGTCTGTGGAAAAAATTTGAAGTTCATAGTTTGATCGGTTTATTGTCGAGTTTTAAGCTCGACAATGGTTGATTTGATGTGCTTCAGTTACTCTTTGCTGCACAACTCCTCGTATGCAGCAGCGTCCATCAGAGCGTCGAGCTCAGACTTGTCTGACATCTGAACCTTCATGATCCAGTTCTCGAAAGCATCCTCGTTGAGGAGCTCTGGCTTGTCCTCGAGAGCCTCGTTCACTTCAACCACAGTACCCGAAACCGGAGAGATAAGGTCGCTGGCAGCCTTCACGCTTTCTACAGCACCGAAGTCCTCATCAGTTTCAACCTCGTCGTCTACCTCAGGCATGTCAACGTAAACCACGTTGCCCAATGCGTGCTGAGCATAGTCGGTGATGCCTACATAAGCGAAATCGCCTTCAACCTTTACATATTCGTGTGACTCTGAATAGAAGAGTCCTTCAATAACTTTTGCCATAATAGATTTGTTTTTTAATTGTTATTTAGTTTAAATTTTATTCTTGTATTATAGAATGTGCAGATAGGGGTGCGTGGGTATGGCACGGATGCCATACCCTTCTATGAATTGTTATGTGATTACTTCTTGTAGTGCTTGTCGTAGAACTTCTTCTTTACAACAACGCCCGGGAAGGTCTTCTTTCTGATCTGAACCTCAAGCTCTGTGCCGAGCTTTGCGAAGCGTGCGTCGATGAGAGCCATGCAGACCGACTTGTCTGAAGATATGGTGTGGTAGCCGGTTGTAACCTCGCCGATGACTTCACCCTCGTGAAGCACCTTATAGCCGTGACGCGGGATAGCGCGGTCGTTGAGTTCGATGCCCACCACCTTCTGCTTTACGCCTTCAGCTTTCTGTGCGGCAAGCGCCTCCTTACCGATGAACTCAGGCTTGTCGAGCTTGCAGAACATGCTCAAGCCAGCCATTACCGGCGAAATCTCGCTTGACAGCTCGTCGCCGTAGAGCGGCAGACCAACCTCGAAACGCAGAGTGTCGCGGCAGCCGAGTCCGCAAGGCTTGCAGCGGCCCGAAGCCATGAGCTTATCCCACTGCTCGTTGATGAAAGCGTGAGAAGCATAGATTTCGAATCCGTCCTCACCAGTATAACCGGTGCGGCTTATGATGATTGTCTCGCCTGCTACGTCGATGGTCTTTGTTGTATAGAACACGAGATCCTTGCACTCCAATCCGAGCACTTCCTCTACTACTTGTTCTGCCTCCGGACCTTGCACAGCGAGCTGTCCGTAGTATTCTGAGCGGTTCTCGAACTCTACGTCGAAACCTTCCAGGTGGCTCTTCATCCACTCTACATCCTTGTCGATGTTTGCAGCATTGATAACGAGGAAGAAGTCGTTTTCAGCCATTTTGTAAACCAAGAGGTCGTCAACGGTGCCACCGTTCTCGTAGCACATCATGCCGTAGAAAATCTTGCCAGGCTCAGCTCCACGTACGTCGTTGGTGAAGATATGGCTCACGTAGCGCTCTGCGTCCGGACCCTTAACCGTTACTTCGCCCATGTGCGACACGTCGAACACGCCACAATGCTGGCGTACAGCGTTGTGCTCGTCAGTAATGTTCGAATACTGGATAGGCATGATGAATCCGCCAAACGGTTGCATCAAGGCTCCGAGAGCCACGTGTTTGTCATAGAGACATGTTTTCTTTTCCATATTAGTAGTGTTTAGGTTTGATTCGTATACATTATTTATTTAGTAGCAATCCGACAAAGTCGGCTTTCTTCATATTCAGAATTACATCATCGAGGCGGTCGGGCAGGGCTGCTTCGAGGTCTTCTTTAGTGAGATGTCGGTCGATGAGTGGAGCTATCACCTGCTGTCCGATATCGCCCACAAGGAAGTAGTCGCCCTTGATGTCCACATCCTTTATTACGTCGTTTTTCATCTCGATGTTCACGACAAAGTCGCCCACGCCTTCTATACGGCCTTGGCGCTGTATGTTGTATCTGGGGTTGTTGCCGTAGATGAATTCGGGTGTGAGATACTCCTCTTCGATGCGCGAAATCTCGTCCATTGCAGCCTCGTCGAGTACCACCTCTCTGCTGCAGAGGTCGTTCTTTACGAATGTTTTGAACGCCTCAATATCCATCTCGATGTGGTCTTTGAGCAGCGTGATGTGCTGTCTGACACTATTTATACCCTTCGACACGAGTTTCTCGTCAGACGGCGTGATGGCGCCCACCATGTTCTGCATGTTGGTGTCGTAGAGCATAGTGCCGTGCACGATGCTGCGGCCCGGGATGTGGTAGAACGCATTGCCCGACACCTTGCGGTCGCCTATCATGATGTCGTTGCGTCCGCTTGCTGTAGCCGGCACTCCGAGCTTGCGCAGCATTTCGACAACCATACCTATGTATTTGCTGAACGTGAGGTTCACGTTCTCGTCATGCGTGATGTACGAAAACATTATGTTGCTCTTGTCGGCATATACGCAGCCTCCTCCGCTTTTTCTGCGGAATGTGTTTATGTTATGTGTGCGGCAGTATTCCAGGTTTACTTCGCTCTGAATGAGCTGATTACGTCCAAATATAACGGTAGGGGTGACTTGCCACATAAAGAAATAATCGTCGCTTTTCATGTGTCGTGCAACGTATTCCTCCATAGCAAGATAGTACGTTAATCGCTTTTCTTCCGTGGTAGTAGGTAAGGTTACGTATATCATAGCTTTAGGTTTATTGTTTGTCGTATGCAAACTTACATAAAAATCTTTACTTGCAAGCCTATTTGCCTGTGTTTTTTCAATTGGTGTAGTAGTTTTTTAACGTTTATTTCCTTTGCGGCTATATATTGTGTCTTTGTATGCCAGTTGGTTGACGCTTTTAAGTTTGTAGATATAAAAAGACACCGACCGCAAACTATCTATATGCAGTCGGTGTCTTATCGGGTTGCGTTCGGAATCTGATCGGATTGCGTTCGGTGTCCGATCGGGTTGCGTTCGGTGTCCAATCGGATTGCGTTCGGTGTCCACTAATATTTGTTCAGCTAATGTGTAGCTGTTCCTTTGACAGAATGTTTGTGTTCTTGTGCTCAGACTTTATTGTTTGTGAGCTTTTCGCGCAGATAATATCCTGTCAGACTCTCTTTGCAACGCACTATGTCTTCCGGCGTGCCGCAACATACGATATTGCCGCCCTTGTCGCCACCTTCAGGTCCCAAGTCGATAACGTAGTCGCCGCACTTTATCACGTCGAGGTTGTGCTCGATTATCACGACCGTGTGTCCTCGTGTTATAAGGGCGTTGAACGAATCGAGCAGGCGATGGATATCGTGGAAGTGCAAGCCCGTTGTTGGCTCGTCAAAGATGAACATCGTAGGCTCCTGGCGCTCCTGGCTGATGAAGTAGGCGAGCTTCACGCGCTGGTTCTCACCGCCTGAGAGCGTTGACGAGTTCTGTCCAAGTTTGATGTATCCCAGACCGACATCTTCCAACGGCTTCAGACGCGTAACGATAATGTTGTTGCCGTGCTCGGTGAAGAATGCTATTGCCTCAGAAACGGTCATTTCAAGTACGTCGTATATGTTCTTGCCATGATAACGCACGTCGAGAATATCCTTCTTGAAGCGGCGTCCGTGACAGGCGTCGCACTCCAATACCAAGTCAGCCATGAACTGCATCTCTACAGTTACCACTCCTGCGCCCTTGCACTCCTCGCATCTACCGCCCTCGGCGTTGAACGAGAAGTATTGCGCCGTGAATCCCTCCTGCTTTGCGAGCGGTTGGTCGGCAAAGAGTTGGCGGATGGCGTCGTATGCTTTCACGTATGTGGCTGGGTTAGAGCGTGTGCTCTTGCCAATCGGGTTCTGGTCTACAAACTCTACGTGCGCCAGCTTGTTCCAGTCGCCTTCGAGCGAAGAGTAGTCGCCCGGCATGTCTGCCACCTCGTTGAGATGGCGCTTGAGAGCAGGGTAGAGTATGCCTTTTATCAGCGACGATTTGCCCGAACCGCTCACGCCGGTGACTACGGTCATCACGTTCAGCGGAATCTTCACGTCGATGCCGCGCAAGTTGTTCATGCGTGCGCCCTTTATGTCTACCGACATGTTCCAAGGGCGGCGCGACTGCGGAACTTCAATCACGTCCTGACCGGTAAGATAGCGCACGGTGTGGCTCACTTTGCCTTCTGATGGGTCTGACTGATTGTTGTTTGACTTGTCGAGAATCTCCTTCACCGAACCTTCAAACACAATCTCGCCACCGAGACGACCGGCGTCTGGACCTACGTCTATGATATAGTCGGCTGCGCGCATAATCTCTTCGTCGTGCTCCACAACGATCACGGTGTTGTGCAGCTTCTGCAGTTCGCGTAGCACGTGTATGAGTTTGTCGGTATCGCGACTGTGCAGACCGATGCTTGGCTCGTCGAGGATATATACCGAACCTACGAGCGAACTTCCAAGGTTTGTCGTGAGGTTGATGCGTTGGCTCTCGCCGCCGCTCAACGTGTTAGACGGGCGGTTGAGCGTGAGGTAGCCCAAGCCTACGTCTTGCAGGAATTGCAGTCGGCTGGTTATCTCGTGCAGCAGTCTCTCGGCAATCTTCTTCTCGTTGCCTTCAAGCACGAGGTTGTCGAACCATGTCTTCAGGTTGTCTACCGGCTTCTCTATAAGTTCGGTTATGCTCATGCCTCCAATTTTCACCCACGTAGCCTCTGGGCGCAGACGTGTGCCGTGACATTTCGGGCATATCGTCTTGCCACGATAGCGGCTGAGCAGCACGCGATACTGAATCTTATGCTGGTTCTCCTTCACCATCTGGAAGAAGGCGTCGATGCTTACTTGCTCTCTTGGACTTAGATGCTTGTCAGACGGCAGACCGTGCCAAAGCATGCCTTTCTGTGCTGCGGTCAGTTCGAAGTAGGGCGTGAAGATAGGGAAGTTGTCCTTTGCAGCGCGTCGGCAGAACTCCTTCATCCACATGCCCAACTTTTCGCCGTGCCAGCATTGTACGCAACCGTCGTATACGCTAAGTGACGAGTTGGGTATCACGAGCGACTCGTCGATGCCGATAATCTTGCCGTAGCCTTCACATTCGGGGCACGCACCAGCCGGCGAGTTGAACGAGAACATATTGTCGTTTGGTTTCTCGAACGTCATACCGTCGGCTTCGAACCTTGTAGAGAAGTCGTAAACGATGTTTGCAGGGAAGAAAACGATGCGACAACTGCCGTTGCCTTCGTAGAAAGCGGTCTCTACAGAGTCGGTAAGGCGGGAGATGGCATCTTTGTTGCTGCTGACGCTCATTCGGTCGATAAGAATGAATATGTCTGCAACGTTTGCCGTCTTCAAAGTCTCGGTATCAGCGATGAAATCGTCGATTCTTACGAACTCGTTCTTGTAGAATATGCGCGAATAGCCTTGCATTATCTCCGAAGAAAGTTGAGTAGCGATGTCGCGGTCCTTCACCAATGTGAGCGGACTGAGTACGGCGAACTTTGTGCCTTCGGAGTATTGGCGTGTACATTCTATCACGTCTTCTACGGTATGCATCTTCACCTCGTTGCCGCTAATCGGCGAGAAGGTGTGGCCGATGCGAGCAAAGAGCAGGCGCAGGTATTCGTAAATCTCGGTGGTTGTGCCAACGGTGCTTCGCGGATTGCGTGAAATTACTTTCTGTTCGATGGCTATCGCAGGGGGCAAGCCTTTAATGAAATCGCATTCCGGCTTGCACATTCTGCCCAAATACTGGCGGGCATAGGATGATAGCGATTCAACATAACGTCGCTGACCTTCGGCATACAATGTGTCGAAAGCCAGCGACGATTTACCGGAGCCAGAGACTCCGGTAATAACGATAAACTTATCGCGTGGTATCTTTAGGCTCACGTTCTTCAGATTGTTGACACGTGCGCCCTTGATTTCAATATATTTCTCCATTTTAAGAATTCATAGATAACAGGAATTCCTCGTTGTCTCGCGTCTTGCTCATACTGTCGTGTATGGTGTTCATTGCCTCTATCGGGTTCATGTCGGCAATGTACTTGCGCAAAATCCACATACGGTCGAGTGTGGTCTTGTCCTGAAGCAGATCGTCTCGACGTGTACTTGAAGCAACAAGGTTGACAGCTGGGAATATACGCTTGTTGGAGAGTGATCGGTCGAGCTGCAACTCCATGTTGCCCGTACCCTTGAACTCCTCGAAGATAACTTCGTCCATCTTAGAACCGGTATCAATGAGCGCGGTTGCAATGATTGTGAGCGATCCGCCACCTTCTATGTTACGTGCCGCACCGAAGAAGCGCTTCGGCTTCTGGAGTGCATTTGCGTCAACACCACCGGTGAGCACCTTGCCTGATGCGGGCGAAACGGTGTTGTAAGCGCGTGCAAGACGAGTGATAGAATCGAGGAAGATGACTACATCGTGACCACATTCTACCATACGCTTTGCCTTCTCAAGCACAATGCCTGCAATCTTCACATGACGCTCTGCCGGCTCGTCGAATGTAGAGGCGATAACCTCTGCATTTACTGTGCGCGCCATGTCAGTAACCTCCTCAGGACGCTCGTCGATGAGAAGCATCATGAGATATGCTTCAGGATGGTTTGCCGCAATGGCGTTGGCAATGTCCTTCATCAAGATTGTCTTACCGGTCTTTGGCTGTGCGACAATGAGTGCACGCTGACCTTTGCCGATAGGCGAGAATATGTCTACGATGCGTGTGCTCAGGTTTGTTGTAGCCTTATCGCCGCAGAGATTGAACTTCTCGTCAGGGAAGAGCGGAGTGAGGTGCTCGAATGCAATGCGGTCGCGCACATCCATAGGCTCTCTGCCGTTTATAAGGTCGATGCTTGTAAGCGGGAAATACTTCTCGCCGTCGTGCGGCGGGCGTACATGACATTCAATGACATCACCGGTCTTGAGTCCGTAGCACTTTATCTGCTGTGTAGAAACGTATACATCATCAGGAGATGACAGATAGTTATAGTCGCTTGAACGCAGGAAACCATATCCGTCTGGCATCACTTCGAGAACGCCATTGGCTGTAATAAGGTCTGTGAAGTCGAAGAGTGGAGCAGCGGGTTCCTGCTGTTGATATGTAGGAGCCTGCTCTTGCTGAATATTGTTGTTGGTAGGGTTGTCAAACATGTCGTATGTCGGCACAACACCCTGATCCTCAATAGGCAGGTCTACAACTGTAATGAAGTCGGTTCCGTCAGCAGGGTCGCCATCCCAATACATGTCGTTCGGCATTTCCTGCTCTTCTTCGTTAGAAGAGTTGTGGGCGTTTATCTTAGCTTGCAACTGCTCCAACAAGCCTGCGTCAGGGATCTTGCCTTCTGTCTGAGTATCGCCATGAAAAGCTTCTTCTGGAATAATATCGTCAGATTTTACGGCGTCTACAATGAAATCGTCTGTATCAACATTCTCCGTGTTGCCGTTGTCTGTGTATTCATCGGTAGGAGCGTAGGGGAGCGGTTCGTCTGCAACAATATTATTTTCTTCTGCAGACACCATTTCCTCCATCGCGTCTTCTGCGGGTGTTTGCTGCTTGCGTGCTTCTAAAGCAGAAAGCAGCTCGAGTTCTTTTTTCGACTTGCGGCCGCGATGCTTCGGAATAGCCTTGAGCTGTTCTTCAAGTGACATGTCTTCTTCGCTTGGAGAAACCTCTTCGGGCTCTACTGTTTTGGGCTGTTCTGTATTGCTGGTTGTTGCAGTCTTGTTTTTCTTTATGTCGAAATTCTCTCCTTCCGAACCGTTCACGGTGTACACTTTGTCTGTATCTTTCTTGACGATACGGGTACGGCGACGCTTAGTACCTCCTAAAGGATTCTTGTTGCCTTCAACTTCTGCTTGTCTGTCAAGAATTGCATACACCAATTCATCGTTGTTGGTGTAGTCCTGAACATTAAGACCCAAGCCGGTTGCAATATCCTGCAATTCAGAAGTATGCTTATCTGATAATTCGTCTTTGCTATACATAATAAAAATTAATTGAGAAACTACGTTTCAGAAGAGAAACGTAAGTGTTTTGGATTATTATGTTGCAAAGTTACTGATTTTATTTGAAATAAAACTCTACAAAAGGCTGTATTTTTATGTGTTAACACGCATTAACAAAAAGTAGGTGTGCTTAAAAGGTAAAAAAAGGCGACTGCAATAAGCAGTCGCCTTCTTATTATGTTTATGGATTTGAGTTACGATTATTCGCCCTTCTCCATCTTTGCCTTGAGCTCTGCGAGAGCGTCGAGGTCACCGAGAGTTGTGCTGGCAGCTACGTTGTTGATAACCGGAGTAGACTCCTTCTTAGCTGTGTTGTGCTTGCGCGGTGCCTTAACCTCGTCCTTAGCTGTCTCGAATGTACGGCTATGTGAAAGGATGATACGCTTTGTCTCCTTAACAAACTCGATTACCTTGAACTCGAGCTCCTCACCAAGCTGTGCCTGTGTGCCATCCTCCTTAACAAGGTGCTTAGGAGTAGCGAAGCCCTCACCACCCTCGTTGAGAGTGATAACAGCGCCCTTGTCCATCATCTCTGTAATCTTGCCTGTGTGTACAGAACCCGGAGTGTAGATAGTCTCGTATGTATCCCAAGGATTCTCCTCAAGCTGCTTGTGACCAAGGCTGAGACGACGGTTCTCCTTGTCGATTTCGAGAACTACAACGTCGATGTTTGCACCAACCTGTGTGAACTCTGACGGATGCTTAACCTTCTTTGTCCAAGAAAGGTCTGAGATGTGGATAAGGCCATCAACACCTTCCTCGAGCTCTACGAAGATACCGAAGTTAGTGAAGTTGCGAACCTTAGCTGTGTGCTTGCTGCCTACCGGGTACTTAACCTCGATTGCCTCCCACGGATCTTCCTTGAGCTGCTTGATGCCGAGAGACATCTTGCGCTCTGCGCGGTCGAGTGTGAGGATAACTGCCTCTACCTCGTCGCCTACGTGGAGGAACTCCTGTGCTGAACGGAGGTGCTGGCTCCAGCTCATCTCTGAAACGTGGATAAGACCCTCAACGCCCGGAGCAATCTCTACGAATGCGCCGTAATCAGCGATAACAACTACCTTACCCTTAACGTGGTCACCTACCTTGAGGTTCTCGTCGAGAGCATCCCATGGGTGCGGAGTGAGCTGCTTCAGACCGAGAGCGATACGCTTCTTCTCGTCATCGAAGTCGAGGATAACAACATTAATCTTCTGGTCGAGTGCTACAACCTCGTGCGGATCGCTTACGCGGCCCCAAGAGAGGTCTGTGATGTGGATGAGACCGTCAACACCACCGAGGTCAACGAATACACCATAAGATGTGATGTTCTTAACTGTACCCTCGAGGATCTGACCCTTCTCGAGCTTGCCGATAATCTCCTTCTTCTGTGCTTCCAACTCAGCCTCGATGAGAGCCTTGTGAGAAACAACTACGTTGCGGAACTCCTGGTTGATCTTAACAACCTTGAACTCCATTGTCTTGCCTACGAATACGTCGTAGTCGCGTATTGGGTGAACGTCAATCTGGCTTCCCGGGAGGAATGCCTCAATTCCGAATACATCAACGATCATGCCACCCTTAGTGCGGCACTTGATGTAACCCTGGATAACTTCTTCGTTCTCAAGAGCTGCGTTAACACGCTCCCAGCTCTTGCTAAGACGAGCCTTCTTGTGAGAGAGTACGAGCTGACCCTTGCGGTCCTCCTGGTTCTCTACATAAACCTCAACCTTGTCGCCTACCTTCAGCTCCGGGTTGTAACGGAATTCAGATGCAGGGATGATACCGTCGCTCTTGTAACCGATGTTTACGATAACCTCTTTCTTGTCGATAGAGATTACAGTACCCTCAACTACCTGGTGCTCAGATACCTTGTTAAGTGTTTCGTCATAAGCCTTCTCAAGCTCCTGCTTGCTTACGTTCAAGCTACTTCCATTCTCAAACTCATCCCAGTTGAAGTCTGCCAATGGCTGTACGTTCTTTAAATTTGACATAAAATTAGTAAAAATTGAAAATTAATAAAGTTAGACTTTATGTGAATTATTAAATCGAGTTGCAAAGGTACGCATATTTTTCCGTAACGATACAATTATATATTATATGTGTTTTAATTATTAATTATCTTTAACATTCTTGAGCTTGAAACGGTGTTTCTTGCTTGCTTTGTGTGGCTCATAAACGGTTGGAACATCATCGGTTGGGGCTAATGACGATGCATTTCTGACGCCTCGATACTTCTGCCAGCGGCTATATATGGCACTAACGTAGTTGGCAGTCTCGCTACCACGCATATATCCGTATTTGACTACGGGGTCGTTATAGCATTCTGGTGTGCTGAGCTTTAGTACGTATTCAGCTACATGTATCCATTTGTGTGGATTCTTGCCGTTCTTTTTAGTCAATGCCATAGCGTCACGGATATGAAAGAATCCGCCGTTGTAGCTTGCAAGTATAAAGAATTTGCGTTCTTCTGGGTTTCTTATATCCGTAAAGTGTGAGTTTAACTCGTTGATGTAACGCACTGCTGCATAGATGTTTTGCTCCGGTTCGTATACTTCACTGTCTGTTAATCCGAGATGTCTTGCAGTTTCTGGCATAATCTGCATCAATCCCTTTGCGCCAGCCCAAGAATACGCCTTAGGGTCGAAGCATGATTCTTGATAACATTGGGCAGCAAGCAGTCGCCAGTCCCATCTTGCGATAGGGGCGTAGCGCTTAAAAAGGTGGTCGTAGTTGGAGATGATGCCTGCTTGTGTGTTCAGCATTGGGGCATACACATGTCTGTGGATGCTTTGTGTGGAGAACAACTCTTTTTCCTCACGTTTTACATTTGCTGCAATCTCAGGCTTGTACCAGTTCTTGATGCTGTCTGCTAATTCTGTATTGCCGTCTCTTACAGCCCAGGAGAGTTTGCCTTGGTCTGTGCTGTATCCGCACGGTATTATACCTTTTGTGGAGGTCGGAATAGGGTATACAATCATATCTGCATCTCCAGATTTGAATTTTTTGACCATTTCATCGATGCTTCTGCAAATGTCAACGCGTAGAGACACGCCGATTTTCTGTGCAAATTTCTCACACATAAGATACTGCGTGCCTAATTGTTTTCCTCTATATTCGTAATAAGTGTCTGGTCCACTTATAGTTAAAACGACCATTTCACCGCTTTCTTGAATGTCTCTGAGCGAGAATGTCTGCGATGTAGTGGTGTCTGTTCCGAACGTGTCGCCCCAAGGAGTTTGCATAGATTGTTGTTTCTCTGTGCAAGCTCCGAGTGCTATTATGAGTAGGAGTGTGAGGATTGATTTTGTATGCATATAAACTTGTTCTCAAGAGCCTACAAAAGTACAATAAATCTTGCATAATACCTAAAAATAACTTACTTTTGTGTATTAATATTTAGAGTTGAACTTTTCGAATTATTATTTATGAAACCATTAGAGGAATTGGTGCGTACGAACATCTTGAACATGACTTTGCAGGATTTTAAATATGAAGGTGCTCGACGTTCTGAGTCGTGTATATGGCTCGACAGAGACGAAAACCCATATAATTCGCCTTATAACCGTTATCCGGATGCTTTGTTGAATGTGCTGAAGGCATCGATTGCTAAGGTGAAGAATGTTGGTGTGGGTAATGTGTTTGTGGCAAACGGACGCCATGCGCTTGTCGACGCCATGTATCGTTGCTTTTGTACGCCTGGTGTTGACAATGTTATCACTGTTGAGCCTACATATTATATATATGGTGCTTTAGCGCAGTTGAACGATGTGGAGAATCGTCGTGTTTTGCTCGCCGATAATTTCCAATTGAATGCGGAGCGTGTACTTGAGCAATGTGATGAGCACACAAAGCTTATTTGGATCTGCTCGCCGAACTCTCCAACCGGTGCTGCAGCCAATCCTTCTGAAGTGATTATGCTGCTGGAGATGTTCGATGGAATCGTTGTTTTGGATGAATCGTATGTAGACTTCAGTAACCGGGCTTCTTGGCGCTCTCGACTTGCAAAGTATGAAAACCTTGTTGTGATGAACACGATGGACAATTCTTGGGGGTGTGCTGCCATTTCGGTGGCTATGCTTTATGCGAGTCGTGATATTGTTGGCATATTGAATAGGGTAGCGGCGCCTTTTGCTTTGAACTCATTGTCGCAGAAGGTTGCCATAGAAGAATTCAGAGACACGTTTGAAGCTGAAAAGCGTGTGCGCACAATCATTCTCGAGCGCCAGCGTATGGTTTCTGCTTTCATGGACTTGCCTATTTGCAAACGTGTCTATCCGTCAGAAACAAACTTCTTGCTTGTAAAGTTTGAGAATGCGCAAGCTGTATATAAATATCTGTCGGATAGGGGAATAATGGTAAAGGATTGTTCCGGTATGCCGTTGTGCGAGAATTGCTTGCGCATAACCATCGGTTCAAAGCCTGAGAATAACGAGTTACTTTCTGCGTTGCGTCAATATTAAACCGATATTGGGCGGAAGCGAAATAATACGGCATTGTGTCAATTAATTGTGTTGGCGCAATGCTTTGTTTTTTTGATGGCGAGACGATAAAAATTAACCTATAAAACGATTAAAGGTAGAATGTCGAAACATTCTACCTTCAATTTTATGTTGTAATCTGTAAATCGAATTACTCAGCTGCGTTCTCTTCAGTTGCCTCAGCCTTTGCTTCTTCAACCGGAGCCTCAACTACAGCGTTCTCTGCTACGACCTTAACCGGGAGCTTAACCTCAACCTCCTTGTGGAAGTGGATAGTAGCCTCGAATTCTCCAACAGTCTTGATGTCGCGCATTGTGATGATCTTGCGATCGATCTCAAAGCCCTTCTTCTGAAGTTCCTCAGCAACGATGTTTGCGTTTACAGAGCCGTAAGTAGCGCCAGTAGCACTTACCTTAGCCTCGATAACGAGCTCAACACCATTGAGAGCCTCTGCCTTCTTCTCAGCCTCAGCCTTGAGGACAGCGAGCTTGTGAGCCTGCTGCTTCAAGTTCTCAGCGAGAACCTTCTTTGCTGATTCAGAAGCGATAACACCCTTACCCTGAGGGATCAGGTAGTTACGACCATAACCATTCTTTACGTTTACGATATCGTTCTTGTAACCCAAGCCGATAATATCTTCCTTAAGTATAATCTCCATAATTGCTATTCCTCCTTAATTTATTTCATCAAATCGGTTACGTAAGGAAGCAACGCAATCTGGCGAGCACGCTTAACAGCCTGTGCTACGCGACGCTGATACTTCAAAGATGTACCTGTGATACGACGCGGAAGGATCTTGCCCTGCTCGTTCAAGAACTTCTTGAGGAACTCAGGATCCTTGTAGTCGATGTACTTGATACCGCTCTTCTTGAAACGGCAATACTTCTTCTTGCGTGTGTCCACTGAAGGTGGAGTCAAATAGCGAATTTCTGATTCTACTGCTGCCATGTTTTAAGCCTCCTCTTTTTTGAACTTGTTAACTCGCTTCTCTGCATACAGAGACTGCATACTTGTCGAGCTTAACAGTGATGTAACGAATAACTTTCTCGTCGCGGCGATAGCCAGTCTCGAGAGTCTTGATAATTGTCGGCTCAGCCTTGAACTCCAACAGGCAATAGAATCCTGTAGACTTCTTCTGGATAGCATAAGCCATCTTCTTGAGTCCCCAAGCCTCTTCGTTCACAATCTCTGCACCATTGTCAGTGAGGACCTTCTCGAACTTAGCGACCGTTTCCTTCATCTGTTCATCAGACAAAACGGGAGTCAAAATGAAAACGGTTTCGTATCGATTCATTGTGTTAAAAATTAAAATAAATATTACTTTTGCAAAATTGCGAGTGCAAAGGTACTGCTTTTATCTTAAATAAAGTATGCGAAGTACTTCTAATATCTGAATCTTAACTTTATTTAATAAAAAGCTATCCAATAGCATCGAGTGATGAATGAAAAAGGCTGCAAACCATATATATTAATGTATATAGTTTGCAGCCATATTATATTTTGTCTACTTTGCAGCTAAATAGTTTATGCCTCGATAGCAGCTACGCCCGGGAGTACCTTGCCCTCGATAGCCTCGAGAAGAGCGCCACCACCAGTAGAGATGTAAGAAACCTGGTCAGCCAAGCCGAACTTGTTGATGCAAGCTACAGAGTCGCCACCACCGATGAGTGAGAATGCGCCTTCCTTAGTTGCCTCAGCGATAGCCTCAGCGATAGCCTTTGAGCCACCAGCGAAGTTGTCGAACTCGAATACGCCTGCAGGACCGTTCCAGAGGATAGTCTTAGCGCCCTTGATAGCGTTAGCGAACAGCTTGCGTGTCTCAGGACCTGCGTCCATACCTTCCCAACCCTCAGGAATTGCGCCTGACGGGCAAACCTGTGTGTTGCAGTCGTTCTTGAATGCGTCGCCGCATACCGAGTCTGTGCCGAGAACGAGGTTTACACCGTTCTCCTTAGCCTTCTTTATAACGTCGAGAGCTACGTCCAGCTTGTCGTCCTCGCAGATAGAGAGACCGATGTGGCCGCCCTGAGCCTTAGCGAATGTGTATGTCATACCACCGCAGAGGATGAGGTTGTCAACCTTTGTGAGGAGGTTCTCGATGATACCGATCTTTGTAGAAACCTTAGAGCCACCCATGATAGCTGTGAACGGGCGCTTGATGTTGCCGAGAACTGCGTCAACAGCATGTACCTCTTTCTCCATGAGGTAGCCGAGCATCTTGTGATCCTTGTCGAAGTACTCGTCGATAACGGCTGTAGAAGCGTGCTTGCGGTGAGCTGTACCGAATGCGTCCATTACGTAGCAGTCTGCGTAAGAAGCGAGCTTCTTAGCGAACTCCTGCTGGCGAACCTTCATCTCCTTCTTTGCTGCGTCGTACTCAGGTGTGCCCTTCTCTACGCCTACCGGCTTTCCTTCCTCTTCCGGATAGAAGCGGAGGTTCTCAAGAAGAAGTGCCTCGCCCGGCTTCAAAGCTGCAGCCTCTTCAGAAGCGTTGCCGCAATCCTTAGCGAACTTAACCTCTACACCGAGAGCAGCAGATACGTTAGGAACGATCTGGCTCAAAGAGAGCTTCTCGTTAACCTTGCCCTTCGGCTTGCCCATGTGAGACATCATGATGAGAGCGCCGCCGTCTGCAAGCACCTTCTTAAGTGTAGGAAGAGCGCCGCGGATACGGGTATCGTCTGTTACTTTTCCATTCTCGTCCAATGGTACATTGAAGTCTACGCGTACAATTGCCTTCTTGCCGGCAAAGTTAAAATCTGCGATTTTCATTTTCTTAAAATGTTTATTAAAAGTTAGAAATATTTCTGTTTTTAAGCTAAATGCCTGTATTTGACCGCAAATTTACTAAAAATATATAGATATTTTGCAAGTTTGCAGTTAAATTTACTTATTCGTATATTGTTTTATCCTCTATTCCGGCTTCTGCGAGAGCTTCCTTGCGTTCTACGCAGGTGCCGCATTTGCCGCAATGCACTTCGCCGCCTTTGTAGCAGCTCCATGTCTCGGTGTAGTCGATGCCAAGCTTTTTGCCTATGCGTGCAATGTCGCTCTTTGTTATCTTGGTATATGGCGCAACTACTTTTACATTATTATAGGTGCCTGCCGTAGCAGCTGCGTCTATGGCGTTTATGAACTCTGGGCGACAGTCGGGATAGATGGTGTGGTCGCCACCATGATTGGCAATAAACACTTGGTCGAGATTGTTGCTCTCTGCTATGCCGATGGCGATGGAAAGCATAATGCCGTTGCGGAACGGCACAACCGTCGACTTCATGTTGTCGTCAGCATAATGTCCTTCGGGGATGGCCTCCGCACCATCAAGCAGGCTCGACTTGAAATACTGGTGCATGAAGTCGAGGTTTATTGTAATGTGTTTGATGCCGAGTCTCTCGCAGTGCATCTTGGCAAACGGTATCTCTCGTGCGTTGTGATTGCTACCGTAGTCGAACGAAATGCCGAGTGCAATCTCGTCTTTGTGGTCGTAGAGTAGGGTGATGGAATCCATTCCGCCACTCACGATTATTACTGAGTTTTTCATATTCTCTTTCTTTTAATATTGAATGTAATGTAAATTCTTAACCCTATGATAGTCAATGTTGTCCGTCTTAAGCTTTAATGTTTTCTTTAACGTTATCCGAACAAAGCTCTAAGCGCTTCTTCAACCTTTCTAACTGGATGAATGTTGATTTTGTACTTGCGTGCATCGATGCTCTGTACGTTGTGTAGCGGTAGTATTATATCTGTGAAGCCGAGCTTTTCTGCTTCGCCGATTCGCTGCTCAATACGGTTGATAGGGCGTACTTCGCCGCTTAGTCCTACTTCGCCAGCCATGCACCATCCGGCTTCTATTGCCGTATCTACGTTGCTTGACAATACGGCAGCTATGACGCTCAAGTCCATGGCAAGGTCGGTTACGCGGAGTCCGCCGGCTATATTCACGAAAACGTCCTTCTGTGTCAGTTTGAAACCTACACGCTTTTCAAGAACTGCAAGCAACATGTTCAGACGGCGCTGGTCAAACCCTGTAGCCGAACGCTGTGGCGTGCCGTATGCTGCTGACGAAACGAGAGCCTGAGTCTCTACGAGGAAAGGGCGTACGCCCTCTATTGCCGAACTGATAGCCACTCCCGACAGTCCTTCGTGGTCTTGCGACAGCAGTAGTTCTGAAGGGTTGCTTACTTGGCGCAAGCCGGTTTGCTGCATTTCGTAGATACCGAGTTCGGAAGTGCTTCCGAAACGGTTCTTTATCGATCGCAAGATGCGGTACATATAGTGCTGGTCGCCCTCAAATTGTATCACGGTGTCCACAATATGTTCCAGAATCTTCGGACCTGCAAGTGTTCCTTCCTTATTTATATGTCCGATGAGTATAACCGGCGTGCCCGTAGTCTTTGCAAAACGGAGCAGCGAAGCGGCGCATTCGCGCACCTGCGTGATGCTGCCCGGACTGCTTTCCACCTCGTCAGTCGCGATTGTCTGTATAGAGTCGATTACGAGCAGCTCCGGAGCGAGTTCGTTCGCAAACTCAAATATCTTCTGTAGCGATGTCTCGCACAATATATTAATGTTGTCGACAGCTGCAGTTGTTGCGTTAGACATTCCTCCAAGCAGGCGCTCGGCGCGCATCTTTAACTGGTGTGCGCTTTCCTCGCCGCTTACATACAAAATCTTACGGTCGGGGATGTTGAGTATGGTTTGAAGTGTCAACGTACTTTTGCCTATACCTGGTTCGCCACCAAGCAGCACGATGCTTCCCGCAACGAGTCCGCCGCCAAGCACGCGGTTCAGCTCGTCGTCGTGCATGTCGATGCGTGGATCGTCTTGCGTCGGGATGTCCGAAAGCTTAATCGGACTGCTTTTGCCGGATGTAGCATTGTTGTGGCGGAATAGTCCGTCCGCATTGCCGCCAGGTTGGCTTGCGCCGAGGCGTATCTCCTTGAATGTGTTCCATTCTCCGCAGTTAGGGCATTTGCCGATCCATTTCGTTGATTCCTGCCCGCAGTTGCTGCAAACATATGCTGTTTTGGTCTTTGCCATAATAATGATTGTCTTATATATTTGTCGTGGCATTTATCGCCACGCCTTATTACCGACAAAAGTAACAATATTTTTCGTTGTGTCAAAATTTATTGCTACTTTTGCCACATGAAACATATTGTGATTTATATACTTTTAGCTATATTTGCCGTTTCGTGCGGCAACTCCATCGAGGAGAAAGAACGTTTGACCCGTGCCGAACGCCAGCGTCTGCATCGTGAAGACTCGTTAGCGTTGAAGTTTGCCGTACTTCCTACGGCGGATTGTATGCCGTTGTTCCTTGCTAAGGAGCACCGTATGTTCGACACTCTTGGTGTTGATGTGCGTTTGCGTTGCTTTACTGCCCAAATGGATTGCGATACAGCTTTCGTTGGCGGTTCTGTAGAAGGCATCGTTACCGATATCGTGCGTGCAAAGCGTATGACAGCTGGCGGCACTTCACTTGATTATCTATCTACAACCGGCGCTTATTGGCAGCTTATTGCCAGTCGCAAGAGTCGTCTGAAGCGTATCAATCAGTTCGGCGATAAGATGATAGCCATGACTCGCTATTCGGCTACCGACTATCTTTGCGATCGTGTTCTTGCGGGCGCAAAGCTCTCGTCTATGGCGTTTCGCATTCAAGTCAATGATGTAAACATCCGCTTGCGCATGCTGCTTAATAATGAGATGGATGCAGCTTGGCTTGCAGAGCCTTTAGCTACTACTGCACGTTTGGCTGGAAATAATGTCGTTATAGACAGTAGAGATGTTAACAAACGTATGGGAGTGATAGCTGTGCGCAAAGACCGTACGGCAGATGCAAGACGCAGAAAACAACTCGCTGCTTTCACCAAGGCATACAATATGGCTTGCGACTCGCTCAATGCTAATGGTATGGGCAGATATGCAGATGTGCTTCGTAAATATTATAAGGTAGACGATCGTACAATATCAGCCTTGCCTAAGTTGAAGTTCAATCATATTGAGAAGCCCCGTCAGCAGGACATCGACTTTACTTCCACAAGCAAAAAGTAAAAGCTATGGCAAATCCAACCATAAAAGACTCAATACTTATACATCATAACGTCGGCGAAGCGTTGCGTCTATTAAAGAAGCGCATGACAGATCTTTCCTTGACTGAATACATGTCTGAGGTTGAGGAGATAGATAACGACTATCGCATAATGTGCGGTTGTCTTGCTCACAATATGCGCGACCCTCAAGGCGAAATTGTATACAACCACTTGCTTCGCCGCACATTCCGTTTGTATTCCAATGTGCGCTTGGCGTCTATCGTTAAGAAGCGTCTGCCTTTTATCAGATGTGCTAATGTTGCAAAGCGTTTTGATGCGAGTGACGAGTCGGTTGGCAAGTCGTTAGAGAATTATGTGCAGGAGACGGCAATGGCATCTCTCACGCTTGGCGATATGCCGAATACCTCAGTTGCTCGTATTAACGCGATACATCAGCGCTATATGGACGAACTGTTCAGCGCTCTGCTTGTTTCTAACCAGTGGAGTGAAGACAACAAGCGCTTCTATAGCGAACTGCTTGTTTCGCCTACGGTTGACCAGGATGATGTGTCGCTTATTTTAAGCGCTCTGACAATGGCGTTGCTTAATGTGTTTGATGTAAACAAGTGGCTCGTTCTTGTACATGTTTATGCGAACTCGACAGTAGAAAGCGTAAAGCAGCGTGCATTGGTTGGTGCTATGCTTACGTTGCCTCATGGCGAGACGTCGCTTTATCCTGAGATAACAGAATCCGTCAAGTCTTTGTGCCAGTCTACAGATGCACGTCGTGAGATTGGCGAGCTTCAGTTGCAATTGTTCTTGTGCATGCAGACCGAAGAAGACAATGCGGAGATACAGCGCGACATAATGCCTACGCTGATAAAGAACAACAAGTTCAAGATGACGCGTGACGGTATTGTCGAGAGCGATGAAGATTCGCTTAACGACATACTCGATTCTGATTCCGTTGACAAGAATATGGCAGAAATGGAGGAGAAGATGAAGAAGATGATGGCTATGAAGGATTCTGGTAGCGACATCTACTTCGGTGGTTTCTCGCACATGAAGCGTTTCTCTTTCTTCTATCAACTCAGCAATTGGTTTGCTCCGTTCTCTTTCGACAATCCCGATGTGGCGTCTGTCTTGAAAGGCGAGAACGGAGATATTATACGTAAGGCTATTGCTCAAGGTCCGTTCTGCGACTCTGACAAGTATTCTTTTGTGTTTGCTCTGGCATCGGTTATAGACAAGTTGCCGGCAAGCGTAAAAGAGGTTGTTGCTTCTGGCAAAGGCATTGCAGATAGTGCGGCCGATGTGAATACGGAGTCGGCTGCCTATATACGTAGAATGTATCTGCAAGACTTGTACCGTTTCTTCAAGTTGCACTCTGAACGCAAGGATTTTGCGAATCCGTTTGAACGTAAAAACGACGAAATAGCGGCTTTCTTTATAGGTAACGAGTTGTTCGATGGTTTGTTGCATGAAGAACTGTTAGTTGTTGAGCGTCACTTGTTTAAGTCGAAGAAGTATGAGGATGTTGAAAGATTGGTTTCGCGCCTCGTTGCTAAAGGTATTGCAACTGATGATGAGAAACTCCTTTGCGCTTTAACCTATCTGCGACTTGGCAAGATAGAGGATGCTTACGGCCTGTTCAAGGAGCTGCAGGCGAAGGGTTATGATGCGCTACGTGTGCAGAAAGGACTTGCCGATACGTTGTTCGCTTTGAGGCGTTATGCTGATGCTGCAGAATGTTACAAGAAGCTATTGGCTGCTGATCCGTCTAATCGTCGCTATATATTATGTCATAGTCTTGCACTCGTAAACAGCGGCAACGTGAAGGACGGACTTGCCGACTTGTTCCGCTTGGATTATGAAAACGGCAACGATGTTGATGTTAAGCGCATAATTGCATGGGGCTATCTTGTAGACTGTAAGCCCGATGACGCAGAACGTGTCTACGATTGGATAGTGAAGTCCGACAAGGTTGCAGATACCGACTGGCTTAATTGCGGCTATGCCAAGTTTGTTCTGTCTAAGACAGCGGAGGCGACGCAATGCTTCAAGCGCTTTGCTGATTTGAACAACGCTGCGGACACATGCGAGGTGTTGGAGAAAGAGTTTGCTAACGATTGGGATACGCTTGCCAAGAATGGAGTGAAAGACTTTGAGGTGAAGCTGATACTTGATGTCGTTGCGGATAGGTAGCAGTTAACATGCCCCAAAATAATGTTGGCAGTTAACAACTTAATATATAATAAAAGATAAGTGCCCCCGAAATAAAGCTGTTGCTTTTTTCGAGGGCACTTTTATAAGTGACAACCAGTTCGGAAGCTAACTGTTCGCCACTTACTGAACAATTAAAATTTAGCCTAACCTAAATATTTCATGAGAATCTTTGCGTTGCCGCTGTCGCGGAGCTTCGCAATGCTCTTCTCGCGAATCTGGCGTACACGCTCGCGTGTCAGTCCGAGCTGATCGCCGATTTCCTCAAGACCTTTCTCGTGGCAACCGATGCCGAAGCACTCGCGGATGATAGTGATTTCGCGGTCTTTGAGCACCTTGTTGAGCACCGAGTTCAGCTCCAATGCCATCGACTCGTGGTCTACTTGGCGGTCGGTGCGGCTGTCTTCGCCACTCGGCATTACGTCAAGCATACAGTTGTCTTCGCCGTCCTGGAACGGAGCGTCGATACTTACGTGGTGGCCGTCTGCCATGAGGCTCTGTCCGATCTTCTCCTCGTCGATGTTTGTAGCGTCTGAAAGCTCCGAAACTGACGGGTGGCGCTGGTTTTCCTGCTCAAACTTGTTAATCTCGTGGTTGATCTTGTTCAACGAACCAACCTGGTTGAGCGGCAGGCGCACGATGCGGCTCTGCTCAGCAATAGCCTGAAGGATGCTCTGGCGGATCCACCATACGGCGTATGAGATGAATTTGAAACCGCGAGTCTCGTCAAACTTCTGAGCAGCTTTGATCAGACCGATATTGCCTTCGTCAATAAGGTCTGTAAGGGTGAGTCCCTGGTGCTGGTATTGTTTGGCAACAGATACCACAAATCGCAGATTGGCTGTCACAAGCTTGTCCTTAGCGCGTTCGCCCTCCGGACCGCCTTTCTTGATCTTTTGCGCAAGCTCAATCTCTTCATCAATGGTTATCAGCGGAGCACGACCGATTTCGACAAGGTACTTGTCGAGTGCTTCACTGGAACGGTTTGTAATACTTTTTTGAATTTTAAGTTGTCTCATCTTATATACCTAAACTTTCTTACGCGTAATAAAAGTGAATGTCTGCTTTCGTAAATGTTACAAAAACCTTGCAAAGATACGAATTTATATTGATATGTCAAAATATTAACGCGTAAAACTTGCTTTTATTGCGAGGCTTATCAGATAGTTTGTAAAGTTTTGTGATTTGGACGCTATAAAGCCGAATGAAAGCGTGTATTTTGCCCGTCTTTGTTGCCGTATTTTTAAAAAAGATTGTAACTTTGCAGGAATCAAAACGGCTGCAAATATGCTGTTAACCTCTTAATCGGAAACAAAAAACTATTACAATTATGAATATTAAAGTGCGTTTGGCATTGATGAACTTCTTGGAGTTCGCCGTGTGGGGAGCTTACCTCACTTCTATGGGTAATTATCTTGGCAGAGCCGGTATGGGTGCCGAGATTTCTTGGTTTTATGCTATACAGGGTATTGTGTCAATCTTCATGCCTACGTTGATGGGCATCGTAGCCGACCGACTTATCCAGCCGCAACGTCTGCTTGGCTATTGCCATCTCATCGCGGGTGTGTTCATGGTGAGCCTTTTTATGATGGGCATGAACAGCGCCACTCCCGACAAAACAATCTTCATGACATTGTACACACTTAGTGTGGCTTTCTATATGCCTACGCTTGCGTTGTCGAACACCGCCGCGTTCGCTATTCTTACAAACCATAACCTTGACACCGTTAAGGACTTTCCGCCTATCCGCGTATTCGGAACTGTCGGTTTCATCGCAACGATGTGGTTCGTGAATTGTGCCGTCGTGGACGGCGGTTCATTTGGTCTGACACTTGCCGACAATGCCAATAAGTTCCAGTACACCCACCTTCAGTTCCTTGTTTCCGGTGTTCTGAGCTTCGTGCTTTTCGTTTATTGCATGACTCTGCCGCAGTGCAAGCTCCAGCCGAAGAAGGCTCAGACGCTTGCCGAGTCGTTCGGTCTTGATGCGTTCAAGCTGTTCAAGACAAAGCGCATGGCTTTGTTCTTTATTTTCTCGGGCTTGCTCGGTATGTCGCTGCAGGTTACAAACGGATATGCAACACCGTTCATCACAAGTTTTAAGGGTATACCCGAGATGGCAGACTCTTTCGCTGCCAATAACGCAACGCTGCTTGTTTCGATCAGTCAGGTGGCTGAGGCGTTGTGCATCCTTCTCATTCCGTTCTTCCTGCGCCGTTATGGCATAAAGATGGTTATGCTTATCGCCATGTTCGCATGGGTGCTCCGTTTCGGATTCTTCGGACTGGGCAACCCGATGATGCCAGGCGTGCTGCTCTTCGTGCTGTCGTGCGTTGTGTACGGCGTAGCGTTCGACTTCTTCAACGTTTCTGGCGGCCTGTTCGTGAATGCAGAGTGCGACGAGAGTGTCAAGGCTTCTGCGCAGGGTTTGTTTATGCTTATGACAAACGGTTTGGGCGCAACAATCGGCACATTGCTTGCCGGACAGGTTATCAACCACTATTGTCAATGGACTGAGGACGGCTATCTGCTTGGTGACTGGCAGACATGCTGGTTTATCTTCGCTGGTTATGCTCTTGTCGTTGCTCTGCTGTTCCTTGTTATGTTCAGAACAAAGAAAGAGGTTAAGGCTTAAGAAATGAAAGAAATCAGATATTTTTACGTTCCCAACGCCGCTACCGTTGGCGAACTGCCCGAAGAGGAAGCGAAGCACGCCGTGAAGGTGCTTCGCCTCCAAAGTGGCGACCGCATGGTGCTTGTAGACGGCGAAGGCGGACTGTTTGATGCCGAGGTGAGTGTGGCTTCGGGCAAGCATTGCTTGTACAACATCCTTGAAACGCTGCCGTATGAGCGCGAATGGCGTGGCCGTATCTCTCTTGCCATTGCGCCCACAAAGATGATGGATCGTATAGAATGGATGGCTGAGAAGGCTACGGAGATTGGTTTTGATGAGATAAGTTTCCTCGATTGCAAATTCTCTGAACGCAAGACGTTGCGCACGGATAGGGTAGAGCGAATCGTTGTTTCGGCGATGAAGCAGAGTCACAAGGCATGCAAGCCGGTCGTAAACGAGATGTGTAGCTTCAAGGACTTCATTACGAAAGGGCGCGAGGGCCGTAAGTTTATTGCTCATTGTTATGCTGAAGTAGATCGCAAGGACTTGTTCGGCGAACTCGCTACGATTGACGCCGAAACGCCCGTCACGGTGCTTGTAGGTCCCGAGGGCGACTTCTCTATCGACGAAGTGAAGCTTGCCATGGATCACGGCTACGAGTCGATATCACTCGGCAGAAGCCGTTTGCGCACAGAGACGGCAGGTCTGAGTGCGGTTATGATGGCCAATCTGTCTAAGCGCCGACTGTAATAGTCTTGTTCGTTTGCAGAAGATTACCAAGAGTTGTGGGTTTACCATAGTCTGGTAACGATGTTACCGCTATGAGGTAACAATATAGCCAAAGCGCGGTAATTGTGTTTTCGCAGCGTGGTAATAATGTCTCCTTTGCGCAGTAACTAAAGAAAGCCCGAAGTCCTATTTTGTAGGGCTTCGGGCTTTCTGTTTATGTTCTTTTGAGTCTTGCCGGACTACATGCAATTAAAGGTATATGTGCTTTATATAATATGTAAAGCCGCACCTTGTCTGCTTATCCCTTAATGTTGTCTGTGTGCAGTATGACGCTTGTTGCGCCGATTGTGAACAGCGTTCCGTCTTCAATCACGCGCTGCTCGCGGTCGCCGAGAATCACATTGTCTACGAATGTGCCGGTGTAGCTCGGACCGTCCTTCAGAACGTATTTCAGGTTGCCTTTCTTGTCACGGCTAACTGTGATGGAGCAATGGTTTATATCGATGCTCGGGTCGTTAGTCTCTATGGCACAATTCACGCCGCTGTTCTTCATGTATCGTCCGATAACGTTCACACCCATGTGTAGCGGAATTACCTGCTTGTAGTGGAACACGTTCTCTATGACGGTGATGTAGCCGCACTCGCTGTCCTCGACGTTGTCTTCTGGAACGTCCTCTTTCTGTGTGTTGCGCAACTTGGATACGCCTATGCGTATGCCAAACTGCTTGCCGCAATCGGGGCACTGGAACACCAGCGACTGGCCTTCGGTGTATTTCTTCTCGTCGAATGTGATGAAGTTATCACATTTAGGGCATCTTACTCTTTTCATTTATTTAATTTCTGTTATCCAACATCCTTCAAATTCAACATCGTTTGTCAGAGCGTTACGCGCTTTGTTAGCTTCCTCTCTTGTGCTGAATTTTCGGTAAATTACCTTAGTATGACCATTGCTGTCGGTGTAGACAGCGGCTTCCTTAAGCCCTTTCTTATGAAGTCTGCTTACGTAGTCTTCCGCATTCTTCTTAGCCACACGGCTTGCCAACACGATGCTGAAATAAGTTTCGTTAGCTTTGCTTTCTATTTTGTTGTTCGCTTCGTCGTTGGTTTCTGCAACTTGCTTGCTATTAGTCGCGTTTGTCTCATTGGCTTCAGCGCTTGTTAAATCTTTCGCTTCGATTATTCCACTCAGCTTGTCGGGCTTGCCGCTTGTTATGTCCTTAGGCATAATCTCGTAGAACCAGTTGGCGCTAATTGCGCTTTGGTTGATATTCGGCTTGCTCGAATCGCCCAACTTGGCAGGCATCGTGAGCATGAATACGATGGCGATGCATGCTGCTGCTATATGCTTTATGTAGCGCAGAGGAATCTCTACGGACAGCGTCTCTGACGATGCCGTTTCCTTGTTGTCTGTATTGTCGGTTGCTTCTTTCGATATTGTAGCCTGCTTCTTTTGTTCTACGCCTTTCTCCATAGGTTTAACGGTGATGGCATCAAGACCGTAGAGCGCGGGCGTAATGACTCCCGTTTCTTCGGGTACAAACTTCAAGGAGGAATCGTCGTTGATAATGAATTTGCCGATTCCTAATAGCTCGTAGATGCGTTCTTCGTCAATGCGACGCTTCAGACTCTCTACATCTGTAGCGATTTGTTTCAGCGCTTCGGGGAAACTGATGTCGTATGTGTTGACATATTCCTGAGCGAGAAGCGAATCGTTCATAGTCAACTGCGGATTGAAGCCTACAATACGTATCGGGGGAGTGAAGAGACATGTGTCTTCGTCGTATTTCGCAGGTATGCTGTGAGCCATAAACCCACCAAAACCTGGGACAATGACACAATCATTGTCCAACAGTAACCTTGCTATATGTTTCTCCAAATCTCTCATTTCTGCAAATTTACTAAATTTTAATTATAACTCTGATATAAATAATTAAAAATTGAATAGAAAAGATTAAAATCTGCTTATTGTTTTGGTTTTAATCTGAAATATACTATCTTTGCAGACGTTATGGCTGAATTTCAGCGCAGATTAACATGTAATAAGTATGTATAATAATATAGCTAAAACATTATTCGTTTTGTTGCTTGCCGCCATGGCTGGTTCATGCGGAAACCGGCACGATAAGCCGGCACAACCAACGGAGGACTTAACGGCAAAAAAGAACCTGCAGGGCATTTGGCTTGACGAGGATGGAGAGGATGTTGCTTTTCGTGTGAAGGGCGACTCTGTCTACTTTCCCGATTCGACAAGTGTGCCTACTTATTTCCGCATTGAGGACAACTCGTTTGTGCTGATCGGCGGTAAGACCACGAAATATACTATTGTGAAGCAGACGCCTAACGTTTTCGTCTTCAGAAATCAAAGCGGCGAGCGCGTAAAGCTCTACAAGACTAACGATGCTTCGTATATGGATGCTTTCGTGCCAAAGACGGTTCTTGATATCAATCAGAAGAAGGTGGTGAAGCGCGATAGCGTCATCTACTTCAACAATGAGAAATATCATTGCTACATACAGATTAATCCTACAACATATAAGGTTATAAAGCCTTCGGTAAATGACGATGGAGTAGAGATTGACAATGTTTATTATGACAATATAGTGAACCTTGCGGTGTACAACGGCAACCGACGCTTGTATTCAAGCGATTTGCGAAAAGAGGCGTTTATGAACGAGGTGCCGGAACAATTCCTGAAGCAGGCTGTGTTCAGCGACTTGTATTTTGATAGGGTGGACAATGAAGGCATTCACTTCTTCTCCATTCTCGCAATTCCTGAGACGTCCATAAGCTATATGGTAGAATCAATAGTGAAATTTAATGGTAGTTTGGCAAAGCGGATTAAGAAATAAATTAATCCGCTTTTTTATTTAAACAAAAAAAACATAGATTGTCTCACGACAACCTATGCTTTCTTAACCTTAATAATCTAATACCATGAAAAACACGTTGCAAAGATAGTCTTAATTTATAATACAAGCAAGTGTTATACTGAAATAATATACAGGAAATAATATTATTTAAGTAAACACTCGCCCTTTGCTTGGTGTTTTTAATATAGGTTTACAGTATTTATTGTCTATTGGAAAAATTATTTCCATTATTCTTATAGACCGAATAATACTCCCATTTGGTAGGCTGCAGCGGAAACAATCCAAGCCAAAGCCGTTGTATATACAGCTGCAAAGCCAGCCCATTTCCACGAACCGGTTTCGCCCTTTATTGCTGCTATTGTAGCGATGCAGGGGAAGTAGAGCAGCACGAACAGCAGGAAACAGTAGGATGTGAGCGGTGTGATGCCGTCTGCTATCATCTGGCGGCGCAAGTTGGTGTAAGACTCTTCGCTGCCTTCTTCTGCTGCATCCTCGGTATGATAGAGTATTCCCATTGACGAAGCCACAATCTCTTTGGCTCCAACGCCCGAAATAAGACCTACATCGAGCCTCCAATCGAAGCCTTGTGCGCGGAATACCGGTTCTATGGCGTGACCGATGCGTCCGATATAGCTTTGCTCCTGCTGCTGTTCGCGAGACAACTCCTCATTGTGCGGGAAGTAGCCCAACGCCCAAACCGTAATGCTTGCAACGAGAATGATTCCACCCATCTTCTTGAGATATTCCTTGCCCTTCTGCCATGTGTGTCTGCCTATGGCTTTAGCGGTAGGGAAACGGTAGGGTGGCAGTTCCATTACAAACGGTGTGTCTTCGCCTTTGAAGAAAGTCTTGCTGAAAAGACGGCTCATGAGTATTGCCATTATAATGCCTACGATGTAGAGCGACATCATCACCGTAGAACGATACTGCTGCGCAAACATTGTGCCTATAATCATTATATATATAGGGAAGCGTGCAGAGCAGCTCATGAGCGGCAATATCATCATCGTTATAAGGCGCGAACGGCGGCTTTCTATTGTGCGTGTCGCCATTACGGCAGGCACGTTGCAGCCGAAGCCCATGATAAGCGGTATGAACGATTTGCCGTGCAGTCCCATCTTGTGCATCAGCTTGTCCATGATGAATGCTGCACGAGCCATGTATCCGCTGTCTTCCATGAACGATATGAAGAAATAGAGTATAAGAATCTGCGGCAGGAATACGATTACCGAGCCTACGCCTCCGATAACGCCGTCGATAAGCATGTCCTTAAGCGGACCGCTTGCCATGTTGTCGGCTATTATTGACCCTATCCATTCTACGCCACTCTCAATCCATCCCATAGGATACTGACCTAAAGAGAACGTGGCTTCGAACATTATCCATATCATAAGTATGAATATCGGGAAACCTACATATCGGTTGGTGATGACCTGGTCTATGAGGTGTGTTAGCTGATAAGTGTCTTTCTTGTTGCCGGTTTGGTATCCGGCCTCTTGAAGCGCACCATGTATGAAGCCGTACTTGGCATCCATGATTACGGTTTCGCAGTCGTCGTGGGTATAGTTCTGCACATTAGCCACAGCCTTGTCGCGTACGGCGAATATTTCCTTAGCACAACTCGTTGACGAAACGATAAGCTGTTCGGTCTCTTTGTCCTTCTCAAGGAGCTTTATTGCGAGATAGCGTGTAGAATAGCGGTGGCGCAAGTCGTTCTCTTGTTTAAGAACTGTCTGTATTGCCTCTATGCCTTCTTCTACGTATGGTCCGTGGTTGATATGTATGTGGCGGAACACGTTGTGCTTAGGCTTGACGCCACTCGCAAAGTCTTCTTCGTGTTCCGTCTCCTCTTTCTCCGTTTTTTGATATTGTTCGTGCCATTGGCGAATGCCTTCTGCCACTTCGGGGTCAAGGTTGCCTTTGTCGTCAAGAAAGTCGAGTCCCTCATACATATTGATAATAATGTGGAAGAGCAGCTCGACACCTCTGCCCGTTGTGAACGTTGTCGGAATCATCGGCACGCCGAAGAGTTCTCCGAGCTTTGCATAGTCGACATTGTCGCCGCGTTTTTCGGTTTCGTCGAACATGTTCAAGGCGCACACCATGCGCAGGTGCATATCTATGAGCTGCGTGGTGAGGTAGAGGTTGCGCTCGATGTTGCTTGCGTCAATAACATTGATTACAACATCTGGCGTGTGCTCGATTATCTCCTTGCGTACATAAAGTTCCTCGGGCGAGTAGGCTGAGAGTGAGTAGGTGCCAGGAAGGTCTACGATGTTGAAGTCGTAGCCTTCGAACGTAGCGTGTCCGGTCTTTGCGTCAACAGTAACGCCAGAATAATTGCCGACACGCTCGTGTGCTCCTGATGCAAAGTTGAACAGTGAGGTCTTTCCACAATTCGGGTTGCCGACAAGTGCAACGTTGATTGTGCGGCGCTTCTTCATAGCCGCGTCGCGTAGCTGTGTGTCGCTCAGACCGTCGCTTTCTTTCTCAAGAGGCTCCGATACTTTAGGCTTGTTCTTCTCAATTTCGGCAGCTTCTTCCACAGAAATTACTTCAATCATCTCGGCTTCAGAACGGCGTAGCGACACTTCGTAGCCCATAATCTTATATTTTACGGGGTCTTGTAGCGGAGCGTTCAACAGAACGTCTACTACTTTTCCCTTGATAAATCCCATCTCGACGATACGTTTGCGAAAGCCTCCGTGTCCCATGACTTTCACAATGACTCCACGTTCGCCGGTCTTTAATTCTGATAATTTCATGTTGTTTCTATAACTTTTCGATATTCTTTATCCTTCTTTTTGGTGTAAATGCTAATTACTTCTAACAAGGCCACAAAAGTACACATAAAAAATGAAAAAGAATAAACTTGATAACCTACATTTTTTGAAATACCTAAAAATGATTACTACAACATTGTGTACGATTACAGATTAAAATTAGTAACTTTGCAAATTGAAACAAACAAAATAAAAAAGCGAACAATGGAAACTCCTTTTTATTATTATATTCTATGCATATTGGCTGCCGTGATAGCCTTTCTTATTGTTAAGAAAATAACAAGTTGTATGATTAAAGTCGTGATAGCTATTGTTATGTTGGCTGTTCTGGCTCTCATATATTTAGGTATATAGCATAATCAGATATACTCGTTTCAAGATGAAATTGATTGTAGATAGCGGAAGTACAAAGACAGATTGGTGTTTTGCCGATTCGTCAGACGTTTATGTACTTGTACATACGGATGGCATCAACCCCGTCGTACAGTCTTACGATGAAATGTTGTCTGTTGTTCAAGAACAGATGTTGCCACGTGCAAAGCAGCAGTCTCTTGATTTAGCCTCTTTGGACGAAGTATACTTCTATGGGGCAGGTTGTACGCCTGAACTTCGATTGGCTGTTGAAAAGGCATTGCGTGTGGCGGTAGGCGAAAAGCCTTCTGTCTATGTCGACAGTGATTTGCTGGCGGCGGCACGTGCTCTTTGTGGAACCGATTCTGGTATTGCTTGCATTTTAGGTACTGGCTCCAATTCATGCTACTATGATGGCGAAGGCATTAAGGAGCATACACCGGCTCTCGGTTATATATTAGGGGATGAGGGTAGTGGAGCTGTACTTGGCCGTAATTTTATTAATGGTATATTGAAAGGTACGCTCTCGCAGAAATTGCGTGATGAGTTTTTGGAGGAATACCAAATAAGTCAGGCTGATATAATTGACAAAGTTTATCATTCGGCTACTCCAAATCGTTTTCTTGCCTCGCTCTCCAAGTTCATATTGCCACATATCGACGATGAATCTCTGGAGGCGCTTGTTGTTAGGAATTTTGAAAATTTCATAATTAGCAATATCAGAAACTATTCGGAGGCAAAACCGGTTATAAATGCGGTTGGAAGTGTTGCTTTTCTCTATCGCAAGCAATTGGAGCAAGCGGCTATGTCGCAAGGCTATGAGTTGGGAAAAATATTAAAAAGTCCGCTTGAAGGCTTGCTTGATTATCATTTTGCAAACAAATAAATAAAGATATTTTGTCTCTAAATCTATTTATGTTTGTAAAAAAGCAAATTGATAATTTTGTGTTTGCGTGAACAATATAAAATGCAATATAGAGATAGCAAATTTAGCTGAAAAATTTTGGAGTTTTGCGAAATAGAGATTATCTTTGCAGTTGGTTAATGCAAACGTTCCCATATATATATAAAATGAAATATGCAAACGATTGCTTTGACAAATGCAGATGATGTAATATCAAGAAAAAATATTAACGTTTTAGACATATAATTACTATTTATGAGCGAAAAAAGAGTTTATACTTTCGGCAATGGACAGGCCGAAGGTAATGCTTCAATGCGTGAGGTACTCGGTGGTAAGGGTGCTAACCTTGCCGAGATGAACCACATCGGTGTGCCGGTGCCTCCTGGTTTTACAATCACAACTGACACTTGCAACGAGTATTATAAAGTAGGTCAGGACAAGATCGTTGAGCTTCTTACAGCTGAAGTGAATGCTGCTGTTGCTCACACAGAGGAACTGATGAACTGCAAGTTCGGCGATCCGAAGAACCCTCTGTTGGTTTCTGTACGTTCAGGTGCTCGTGCTTCTATGCCGGGTATGATGGATACCATCCTCAACCTTGGTTTGAATGACGAGGTTGCTGAGGGTATGGTAGAGAAGACTGGCAACCCACACTTCGTATATGATAGCTACCGCCGTTTTGTTCAGATGTACGGCGATGTTGTTCTTGGCATGAAGCCTGAGAACAAAGAGGATATCGATCCGTTTGAGGCTATCATCGAGAAGGTGAAGGAGGAGCAGGGCGTTGTTCTTGACAAGGACCTCTCTGTAGAGTCGCTGAAGAAGCTCGTTGAGCTCTTCAAGAAGGCTATCAAGGAGCAGACTGGTAGCGACTTCCCAACTGATCCGAAGGAGCAGCTTTGGGGTGCTATCTGCGCTGTGTTCCGCAGCTGGATGAACGAGCGTGCTATTCTCTATCGTAAGATGGAAGGAATTCCTGACGAGTGGGGTACAGCTGTTTCTGTTATGGCTATGGTATTCGGTAACATGGGTGAGACATCTGCTACAGGTGTTTGCTTCAGCCGTGACGCCGGAAATGGTGAGAACCTCTTCAACGGTGAATACCTGATTAACGCTCAGGGCGAGGACGTTGTTGCTGGTATCCGCACACCGCAGCAGATTACAAAGATCGGTTCACAGCGCTGGGCTGAGCGTGCTGGCATCTCTGAGGAAGAGCGTGCGGCAAACTATCCTTCTATGGAGGAAGCTATGCCTGAACTCTACAAGGAACTTGACGCTCTCCAGGACAAGCTCGAAAAGCACTACCGCGATATGCAGGATATGGAGTTCACCGTTCAGGAGGGCAAGCTTTGGTTCCTCCAGACACGTAACGGTAAGCGTACTGGTACTGCAATGGTTAAGATCGCAATGGACCTTCTCCACGAGGGTATGATCGATGAGAAGACTGCTATTCTTCGCTGTGAGCCGCAGAAGCTCGATGAGCTCTTGCACCCGGTATTTGATAAGTTGGCTCTCTCAAGAGCTAAGGTTATCACACAGGGCCTCCCCGCTTCTCCTGGCGCTGCTTGTGGTCAGATCGTATTCCATGCTGACGATGCTGAGGAGTGGCATGAGGATGGCAAGAAAGTAATCATGGTTCGTATCGAGACTTCTCCAGAGGACCTCGCTGGTATGTCTGCTGCTGAGGGTATCCTTACAGCTCGTGGCGGTATGACATCTCACGCAGCCGTAGTTGCTCGTGGTATGGGTAAGTGCTGTGTATCTGGCGCAGGCTCTATCAATGTTGATTACAAGACTAAGACTGTAGAGATTGAAGGCGTTGTTTACAAGGAGGGCGACTACATCTCTTTGAACGGTACAACAGGTCAGGTATACGCAGGTCAGATTGAGACAAAGGCTGCTGAGCTTTCTGGCGACTTCAAGGAGTTGATGGATCTCTGCGACAAGTATACAAAGATGGAAATCCGTACCAATGCTGATACTCCTCACGACGCAAAGGTGGCTCGCCAGTTCGGCGCTAAGGGTATCGGTTTGACACGTACAGAGCACATGTTCTTTGATGATCAGAAGATTGTTGCTATGCGTGAGATGATTCTTGCTGATTCTGTAGAGGGTCGTGAGAAGGCTCTTGCTAAGCTCCTCCCATATCAGAAGGCTGACTTCTATGGCATCCTCAAGGCTATGGATGGTTGCCATGTCAATATCCGCTTGCTCGATCCGCCTCTCCACGAGTTCGTACCGCACGATAAGGCAGGTCAAGAGACTATGGCTAAGGAAATGGGTGTAAGCGTTACAGAAATAAAGAAGCGCGTTAACTCATTGGCAGAGAACAACCCAATGCTCGGTCATCGTGGTTGCCGTCTCGGTATCACATTCCCGGAAATTACAGCTATGCAGACTCGTGCTATCCTCGGTGCTGCATGCCAGTTGAAGAAGGAAGGCTTCAACCCGCGTCCTGAGATCATGGTTCCGCTCATCGGTACAGTTCAGGAGCTCAAGCAGCAGAAGTCTATCATCCTCGCAACTTCTAAGGAAGTGTTCGCAGAGTATGGCGTTGAGGTTGAGTTCGAGATTGGTACTATGATTGAGATTCCGCGTGCTGCCCTTACTGCAGGTAAGATTGCAGAAGAGGCTCAGTACTTCTCATTCGGTACTAAC